>OLOL01000039.1_pt1 | contig 125697 bp, 117 predicted proteins | sample 1673081 | NCBI WGS metagenome assembly OLOL01 (sample SAMEA3136753, study PRJEB25190) | human gut metagenome
GCCTAAGGGATTATCTACCATATGGAGCTATTTACAGACTTTATTTCACATACTCAGAATTTAATAAGGTGAGTAAATATTATGATAGATATAGCAATAATTTTAATTTATAGCATAACCAGTATTATTTGGATCTTTAAAAAGATTCATTTTGAGGGATTAAGTTTTCAGACTAATATTAAAGTTATTATCCTAAAGGTCATTATCTCATTCATTTTTCCCACTTCCATTTATATATATTTTTCTTTTGCTTCCATGCCTATATTACGATTATTTTTAGGAAGCATTTGTATAGGAGGGAGTGGAATTATTTTCTGGATTTTTGATTATGAGAGGCTGAATATTATTGTTCGACATTCTACTCCGCAAATGCTAGAAAGAATATATCCAGCTATTGAAAAGAGAAAGTTTGATACAAAATTGGTTGTAGTAGGGTGTAGCATATTCATGATTATGGGAGTATTGACTTGTTTTTTTAAGGGATAAGTTTTGTTGGAAAAGGATCAACTCCATACCAGCGTCACAAAACAGGCAGGTATCTACGCAGGAAAAGAAGGATATGACATCCAAGTCAAAAACAACACCCATCTCAAAGGAGCCGTCATAGACAGCCAGGCACCGGCAGAAAAGAACCGGATCACCACCGGTACTTTGACATGGGAAAACATAGACAACAAAGCCGAATATAAAGCAAGCGGAAAAGGAATCTCCTATACCAATGGAGCAGGAATCCCCTTAAACGCCTTGGGACTCCTCTCAAACATGGTTCCCACCGTGAAAGGAAAAGCAGGAACAACCACCCGATCTGCCATATCCAAAGGAACCATAACCATCACAGACAAAGAAAACCAGAAACAGGACATAGAGAAACTGAACAGGAACACAGAAGACAGCTTAAACAAACTTAAAGAAATCTTCGACAAAACAAAAGTAGAAGAAAGAAAACGACTGTTGGAAGAACTGGGCATCGTAGGGAACCGGGCCATCCATGAGATAGCCTCCCACAATGGATGGAAAGACGGCTCCGCCGAAAAGGCAGCCCTCCATGGCATGCTGGGAGCCATTACCGGAGCCAAGATCGGAGGAAGCGCCCTAAGTGGCCTGATAGCAGGAGGAGCCAACGAATATGCCATAGGATACCTGGAAAAGACCAAGGGGAAAGACTGGATAAACAAGCATCCCGATACCGTACAGAACATCTCCGCCGCCTTCGGAGGAATCCTGTCCAAGATGACAGGAGGGAGCGGACACACGGGCGCCTACATCTCCCAGATGGGAACGAAGTGGAATCTAATTCTGGAGAATATTCCGTCATTTAGAGAATCGCTGAATGATGATCCTACTGTTAATAATTTACCAGTAGGATATGGACAAATACTTACTATATCTGGTGGAAAATATGGAGTTTCTGCTGGTGAATCAGTGTTCGTTTTTCATGCTGATGGAGGAAATCCTGTATTGGTATCAACTAACGTTAATGTTGGTATAGGCATGAGTTTTCCTATGAGTGGAGAAGTAGGTAGAGTATGGTTAACAGATTCATACGGGAATTTAGTTATTGATCCCAAGGTAATAATGAGAGAACTTTCTGGGGGAGCATTGGATTGGTCGATAACCGCAGGTATGAAATATAATAAATCTACTACTGCAAATGGTTATATCCTGCATATAGAGTCTATGGCTCCTGAAATATCTGTGCAGGGATGTGGATCATATACACGATTTGTTGGTTATCAAGGGCAGATATAAGGAGATAAAATGGGTGTATCTATTCTGGTAATTATATATAGAATCATAGTGGTATTCATAGGAGTATCCCTTCTGGCTTATAGGCAGATGGTCAGATATAACTCTGAAAATATTACCTTACAGGTTGTAGAGGCAAAAAAAGTATGGACATCTCCGACATCATGGGGGATTTACCGATTTTTTGTAACTTATGAATACAATGGTGTTGTTTACCAGCAAAAGAGTATCGAATTTGGAGTTTTTCTTTTTTCATTCAAGAATAAAACCATATATAATTGCACCGGTAAACGAAGCAAAAGCGGAAAGGTTAGTTGCGATCAGATATTCTGCATTGAAAAAATTGCGCTATTTTTTATATTGGCTGGTGTATGTTCGTTTTTTAATCGCAGGTTTTGATGCAGTATTATTGGTTATATGAGAGAAGAATACGAATATAAAAAGAGCGGCGGTACATGCGGCATTGACATTTCCCATTAGAAAAGCGTTTCTCCTGCGGGGATAAAACCTCGTAGAGAAACGCTTTTGTCGTTTAATCAGAATCCCGGAATCAGGGTCACCTGGAAGTTATCATTGATGTACTTTCTGGTGGCTTCCGTCTGGAATATTTTTACAAACTTTTGATAGGTGGGGTTGTCCTTATCCTGTTCACGGGCGGCGATGACATTTACATACGGGCTGGTATTGTCTTCCTGAGCGAGAGCCGTTTTCGGATCAAGTCCTGCAGATACCGCGTAACCGCCATTGATGATGGATGCGTCGCAGTCTTCAAGCGCTCTTGGGAGCTGGGGCGCTTCCAGTTCGATGATTTTCAGGTTTTTCGGATTGGAAGCGATATCGGAGACGACGGCTTTGACAGGATTGACGCCTTCTTTTAATTTCAGAAGGCCGTTTTTCTCCAGAAGAAGGAGGGCACGTCCGCCGTTGGAGGGATCGTTCGGAATTGCAACGGAGGCGCCGTCGGGTAGATCGGACAGAGTCTTGTGTTTGTTTGAGAACAGGCGGAGGGGAGCGAGGTAAGTGTTTCCGATGGGGACAAGTTTTGTACCGTTCTTTTCATTGAATGCTTCGAGAAAAGGAACGTGCTGGTAAGAGTTCACGTCAGTATCGCCTTGTGCCAATGCCTGATTGGGTGTGACATAGTCGGAGAAGGGGACGATGATTACTTTGAGGCCTTCTTTTTCAGCTTCTTTGGCGACAAATTCCACGACCTGCTCCGAGTAGCCCGGTGTCGTGCCGACCTTGATTTCATTCTTTGTTTCTGCCGGTTTAGCAGAGGCCGCATCTTTTTTATCGCTGCCGCAGCCTGCGATGAACCCTGCACATGCTAATGCGGCAAGGGAAATGATGACCGTTTTTTTCAGATTCATAATACATACCTCTCTTTTTTAAAAATAATTTTGTGATAAATTTGGAAACCGGAAATAAGAATGGCGGAAACGGGTAAAAAAAAACTCCATCCCCAGCAAAGGGACGAAGACCGTGTTACCACCCAATTTTGCCTGCACGTCACCGTACAGACCTCCATAGGTACGCCGGCTTGCGCCTTGATACCGCATCTCTGTAACGGGAGATCCCGGGCTGCTTTATTATTCGGCAAACCTGACTCGGAGGCCATGTTCAGCAAATTTTCCCGCACTCCTTTTCACCCGCCGGAGCTCTCTTTGGCAGTTCCATTCACTTACTCTTCTCTTCACAGTCATTATGTAAGTTGGAACAACTATACCATGCGTTTTTTTGTGTGTCAAGAAAAATTTTAAAGGAATTTGGGTTTGGAAAATCTTTTGACGATTTCTTTGTAATCAAGAATGATTTTTATTATCTGCCGCAAAATAGTTGGTATTCCTGTTTAATAATTGAATTAGGGAAAGCTATTTTATATAATAGGAATTAGGTAATAATTAAAGTTCAGGGAAAGAAATGAATTTTGTATCTGTATTTCATAAAAATTTTCAGTTGTGGAAAATGGAGAAGGGAAATCATGACATCAGGGAAAGAAGATTATTTAAAAGCGATTTACATTATCAGCGAAGATCATGAACTGGTATCCAACAAGGAACTGTCCGATATGCTCCATGTGTCGCCGCCGTCAGTGAGCGAGATGATTGCGAAGCTGCAAAAAGAGGGTTATGTGGACTATACCGCGTACAAAGGCAGCAAGATGACGAAGAAGGGGAGGCGGGAAGCGGGCAAACTTTTCCGTTTTCATGCGCTGTGGGAAGTATTCCTTGTGGAAAAACTCCATTTCTCCTGGAGTGAAGCGCATGAACAGGCGGATGGTCTGGAACACCAGACAAGCGACATGCTTGCAGAACGGCTCGATGAATTTCTCGGACATCCTGAACACTGTCCCCATGGTGACCCTATTCCGAAGGCGGACGGCAGCCGCAAAGGGCTTACTTTCCGTACGCTTTCCGATTTAAAGGAGGGGGATAGTACCACTATCCGCCGTATTGTGGAAGATTACAGCCTGATGGACTATCTTCAGGAGAAAGGCATCCATCCCGATATGCGGGTCACTGTAAAAGAAAAGGAACCTTATGAAGGACCGATTCTTCTTGCTACGGAGGCGGGTGATATTTCTCTCAGCTACAAAGCGGTGGAACAGATTTTTATTGACGAATAAGATGAATAGAATAATACGGAGAGCCTCGTTTAGGGCTCTTTTTAATAGCGGCAGGCAGGTGCTTTATTTCCCTTTATGCATAAATGGCATATGAAACGGGGGAATACATGCAGAAAAAGTACGATGAAAAAGGCTATACAATTAAAGACAAATCGCTTATAATACATTTACACAATTTTGAATGATGTATACGGAAAAAGACAGAAATGTCTGCCGAAGGAGTAACACTATCAGGCGTCCCATGGGACACGAAACCGTGTACGGACAAACCTCTGGAGAGTGTCGTATATGACCGCCGAAGGTGCAGGGGCGCGGGGAAGAGTAGTCCTCCCGTTCTAATCTCTCAGGCAAAAGGACAGGGTCGGTGCAGCAATGGAAACATGCATGCCGGCTCTGTTTTTGTCTTCAGGGCCGGTTTTTATATTGTTCCGTCATGTCCTGGCGTACGGAAGTTTTTGAGGGTGGGAGTGAATGCGAATGCTTGACTTGTTAAATCAAATTGATGCTATTGTCTGGGGCCCGTGGCTCCTTGTTCTTCTGGTAGGAACCGGCGTATATCTGACAATCCGCCTCGGTCTTCTCCAGATGGTCAAGCTGCCGAGGGCCCTTCGTCTGATTTTCTTTGCCAGAAATAAAGGCGACGGCGACATTGACAGTTTCAAGGCACTCTGCACAGCGCTTGCCGCGACGGTAGGCACAGGAAATATCGTAGGCGTTGCCACTGCTATCAAATTAGGCGGTCCCGGTGCGCTTTTCTGGATGTGGGTAGCCGCTTTCTTCGGCATGGCTACCAAGTACGCCGAAGGCTGCCTTGCCGTTAAGTTCCGTTCTATCGATGAAAATGGAAATATCGCAGGCGGACCGATGTATTACATTGAGCAGGGGCTGGGAAAGAAATGGAAACCTCTGGCGCTGGCATTTGCTTTCTTCGGTACGCTCACCGCTATGCTCGGATCCGGTACGACTACGCAGGTCAATGCTATTACGTCTTCTTTACAGGCATCCATGGGCGTTCCTATCCTGCCCTCTGCAGCAGTGATTACCATCCTGGTTGCTATTATTACTTTCGGCGGATTGAAATCCATTTCAAAAACAGCGGAAAAAATAGTTCCTGCCATGGCTGTTCTTTATTTTATTATCACGGTGGCTCTTCTTGTTATATTTTCGGGAGAACTGCCCCATGCGCTGGCTCTCGTTTTTGACGGCGCTTTTGAAGGTACGGCAGCAGCCGGCGGATTTGCCGGTGCGGGCATTATGCTTGCTATGCGAAGCGGTATCGCCCGCGGCCTTTTTTCCAATGAATCCGGCCTGGGTTCCGCGCCAATCGTGGCGGCAGCGGCAAAAACGAAATGGCCGGCTGAACAGGGTCTTATTTCCATGACAGGCACCTTTATCGACACTATTATTATCTGTACGCTGACCGGTCTGACTATCATTGTTTCCGGTGCATGGCTGGGGGATACCAACGGTGCAGCTCTTACACAGGCCGCTTTCAGCCATGGTTATGGTGCTGTCGCGCCGATCCTTCTGACGGTTTCTCTGACACTTTTCGCTTTCACCACCATTCTCGGCTGGAACTATTACGGTGAACGCTGCCTCGTATACCTTGTGGGTGTCAAAGGGATTACTCCTTACCGCTTGTGCTATGTCGCCATTATCGCAGGAAGCGCTTTCATGCAGCTTGAAGAAATCTGGGCGCTTGCGGATATTGTAAACGGTCTCATGGCCATTCCGAACCTGATTGCCCTTCTTGGACTTACCGGTGTAGTCGTCGCGGAAACAAAGCGGTATTTCCAGCACCTTGCCATTCGTGATGCGAAATTGGTGGCTTACAAAGCAAGGCATATAGGGAAGAAGTGATTGAAGGTCAGCAGGCAGACGATGCGGCATATACGATGATTTGTCTGCAGCCCGGACATAAAAATGAGAAAATGAAAATGCGGTACCTGTCAAGCGTGATGGGTGCCGTTTTTGTATCAGCAGATAACAGATGACAGCTGACGGATAGCAACTAGCAGCTAGAAGCTAGTAGCTAGCCATTAGCTGTTAGCGACAAGACGTCATCAGCGTAATAGATTCTTCACTCTGTGTCACTGTTCCGTTTCCCGTCTTTCTCAAACAGCATTCTTGCGTCCATTCAGAATGACCGGGGACGGTAAGGCGTCATAATGAGGAAAGCGTCAGTCGTCATCCTGAACGAATGTGAAGGATCTATTACCGTGGCGAGGAAGACGGTAAGACGTCATCCTAAGTGAATGTGAAGGATCTATTACCGTGAGGAGGAAGGCGGTAAAATGTCATCAGTGTAACAGATTCTTCGCTTTGTGTCATATTGCTGATTCCCGCTTTTCTCATAAAACATTTTTGCCAAAGCTCTGAATGACGGGAAGCCGGTAAGACGCCATAAAAGTAATAAATTCTTTGCTCTGTGTCACTGTCTCGTCTGCCGTCTTCCTCACACAGCATTCTTGCTCCTGCTCTGAATAACTGGGGGCGGAAAGTGTGTCCGGGGTATAAGGGATAATTATTCTGCCGGATAAAAACCGCCTCTGAAGGTCAGATTCAGGTCTGACGGCCAGGGCGGTGTTTTAACATTTCTAGAATGTATTTTTCAGCAAAAACGGCGGTAGAGTTTTTCTGCAGCTTCCACGTCTGTCATATGGAAGCGGTGGAGTTTTTTGGTAAGCATGCCGATAAAGGGGTGGGCGCGGAGGAAGCGGACCGCTTTTTCTTTTATCCCATTTTTATCTGTATCGGTATAGCCTTTTTCAATGGCATCCAGCCAGTCTCTTTCTTCTGCGTAGTTTATTCTGCAGATTCCGTGGAGAAGAAGAAGGAAATCTTGTATTTTCTGCGTTTCTTTCCTGCTGCAGTAGTGCCGGCTTTCCCAGTCGAGAAACGTAATTTTTCCGCCGGTGCTGCACAGGATATCCCGCGGCGCAGGACGGCCGTGGATGACACCCGCATTGTGGAGTGCGGCAAGAGACGCGCCTATGCGGTAGAGGAGTTTCTTTTTCTCTTCAAAGGGGAGATCAGGATCTTCCATCCAGTCTTCTATCGTGGGGCCGCCGTCACGGGTGACCATGTATTCGGATGTGAGTACTTCGATTTGCGGAACGAGCTCGGGGCATGCCTTCGCGGCGATGGCAATCCGGGCAACTTCGAAAAGAAATTCCGTTTCCGGAGGCTGCTTTATCAGTCGGTTTCTTTTATTGCTGTACTTTCTTTTGATCCAGAAAATGGTATCATCGATTTTAAATCGTATATTCTTTTGATCCGGATGGCAGGCGATTTCTTTTTCCGCCGCTTGTTTTATGATTTCTGCATTCATGATTTCCCTGTGTGACGGTTAAATACTTTTAATAGATATATCCATCTTAGCACGTTGACCCGATTTTTCAAGTTTCATGGAAGAGCCGGCGGCTTGAATAATCGGTTTATATTTCCTATACTGGACGTAGAATGATGAGAGGACACAGGGGATTGGAGCAGTGCGCGGGAGGACATATGGAAGCGGATGAGTGGGAAAGAACGGTTTGCAGTGAAAGAGGAAAAGAGAAATCTTTTTTTGGAGAGAAATTTTCTTCTCCACTTGGTTTATGCTGTTTCTTTCTTGCCGCTTCGGCGGTTTTCTTTTGGAGTCCTTTCGTTTCTTTGACGCTTCTTTTGCTTCCGCCTGCCTGGGAAGATTGGAAGACGGGGTATGTTTCTGATTATTGGAGCGTTTTCCTTGCAGCGGCAGGATTGGGGCACAATGTTTTTTACAGCCGTCTGACGGATGGTTTTATATCCTGCGCTTTTGTTCTTGGCCTGTACGGGCTTCTCTTTCTTCTGGCAAAGCATGCCATGGGGGCGGGAGACATATTTCTTTCAGGTGCGGCTGCATTATGGCTTGCACCGGTTTCCGTACCGCTTTTCCTGTTTCTTTCCGCTTCCTCCGCGGCTATTGCAGGCATGGTGCTTCTTTTCCTTGGAAGAATGTCCCGCAGGGAGGGGATTCCTTTCTGCCCGTTTATCGCGTTGGGAGGTGTGGCGGCGTATGGCGCGGAAGTATTTCAGCTTCCGTTCTTTCCATCGTGGCACTGTTTTATTTGAAGTCCTTCTGGCAGCGGTAATTTTATCGCTTGCGGCGCTGGCGGTGATTCCTCTGTACACGGGATGGCGGAGCGAGAAAAGGCTGGAACTGGCAGCGGAGGAAGTGGCTTCGGCGATACGGCAGGTGGAAATCCTTGCGAAAAATGAGTCGGCCGATTACCCTTCTATGTCGGAAGGGCTCACGTTCTTTTGTGAAACGATGACTGACGGTACGGGACGGTATTACACGAGGAAAGGGACGGAGCGCGTGAATCCGAAAGGATATCTGCCCAAAGGGATCCGCGTGGACGGAGGGAAGGCCTCGCTCCGTTTCCGGAAAGACGGTTTCGCGGGAACAGGAGAAGAATATAATATATTTCTGACCACCGACAATGGGAAATACGGGCGGATGATTACGGTAGCCATGTACACGGGGCGTGTCCGTGTAAGGAAAATAAAATAGTGGGAAAGATCGGTTTTATGGTAGAATGAAAATGTATCAGGGAGATCTGATACATCATTAAAGGAAAGGATTCTTTCCACAGATCAAAAGCTGATCCATTTAGTATTTGTCACGAATTTTCGTGCACCTGTTATTTATATAAGAAAAGAGGAATTTTATATGGCTTATTTTATTACCCCGAATGTTACGGCGGATAATTCCGCTTTCCCTCTTCGGCAGGCAGAAGGGAAAGTTCTCGGACGCGTCCGTTCCCTTGTCAAGGGATCCACGCCGCGGGCGGGAGTGAAGGATTACCGCTTTTTTGTTGATCCTTTGTCATCGCTGCCGCCTGAAATGGGAGAAGGCCCGCGGTTCGGCTTTACCGGATTTATGAGCCGCAGCGGCTACGGTTTCAATGCTTTTGCCGGTGAAGAGGAGGCGCTTGCCAGATTGCAGGAAGATCTGGGAGGTTCTTTCGTGACATTCACGCCTGCTCTTAGAAATAATAAGTTTTTCGTCCTTGATGATTTGAAAAAGGAAGGACGCACCCCTTTCATGGAACAGGATGAAGATTACCGTCCCGTTCCTGCTTTTGGACGGCAGGGAGAGCCTGCGATGGAAGGAGATATCAATAAATTCTGCCGCCATCTTTTGGAGGGGAAACCTATACCTGGCCTGTCAAAAAAATATTGGAACAATGATTTTACGCCCTACTTTATTGCTGCGGCTGCGGAGCGGCACGATGGAAAGTTGGGCGACTTTGTTCTTTTTGCACCTTTGAATGGAGATGCTTTTGAAGAGACAGTCATTGATGAGGGCGGCGCGTATTTTCACGGAGGCCGTCTCGGGTACAAAGTGATTGATATCTCTGACGAAATCATGGCGGGCCACGTTCTCCGCTGTGCCAATTCACCCCTTTGGTTTGTACCTTTTGAATATATCGAACACTTGAAAGAGGGCATGGAAGAAGTGCCAGCTGATGGGGATATTTTATCCGCCCGCGGCATTGAAGAAAGGCCGGCAGTATCTTTTGTGTCTGCCGCAGAAGCACCTGCGGGTTTGGGAAATATCCTGCCTTCCCTTTTGGAGAAAGACACTTCTGAAAGCGTGACTGCCGGCGAGGAAGGACCGGCAATCGATGAGAAAGTGGAAGAAATAGAAATGTCTGAAGAAACGGAGGAAAAACCGGACAGGGAAGATGAATTCCTGAACCGTTTTTCCGCGCTTGCTTCTTCAAAAGGACTTCTGTATGCGGAAAAAGATTTGATCAATTTCCATATTTCCGTGAAATCTTCGCGCCTGACGATCCTGTCGGGGATGAGTGGCACAGGGAAATCACGTCTTGTCCGTCTTTACGGCGAAGCCATGGGGCTGCCTGATGACCGCATCGCCGTCGTGCCTGTCCGTCCGTCATGGATGGATGACGGAGATATCCTCGGCTATGCGGATATGAAAAATATGATTTACCGCCCTGCCGACACGGGTCTGGCGGAGCTTCTTCTTGATGCGGAAAGGCATCCGGAGGAAATGTATATCGTTTGCTTTGATGAAATGAACCTGGCCAGAGCGGAGCATTATTTTGCCCAATTTATTTCCGTACTGGAAAAAGAGGAGGATCCGGTTATCCGCCTGTACAATCCGTCGCTCCAGGGACGCCTTTATAATGGAGACGCCTATCCTGCGGAAATTTCCATCGGAAGAAATGTCATTTTCACCGGCACGGTGAACGTGGATGAATCAACATACCGTTTTTCCGATAAAATCCTCGACCGCGCGAACATGATTACTCTCCATCAGGAACGGTTCAGCGACTGGCTCACTGCTGAAAAGGCGGAAATACCGGATTTGAAGGAAATATCCTTTTCCCAGTTTGAAAGTTACCGGAAAACGGGGGATATGGAACTCACGGCGCGGGAATTGGAATTCCTTGATACACTGAATGATGCCCTTCGGGAAGGCGGTGTCCAGGGGTGTATCGGTTTCCGCGTGGCGCGCCAAATGGACAGGTACTTAAAGAATATTCCCGAAAATGACGGTTTTGATCGGGAGGCGGGACTGGACTGCCAGCTGGTACAGAGGATACTTACCAAAATACGCGGCTCTGCCCAGCAGCTGTCTGCTTTGCTTTCTCTCTCCGATAAAGGTGATGTGGAAGGCCGTTTGGTCAAGGTGCTTGACAGTTTTTCCGATCTTTCTGATTTTGAGGAATCACGACGTGCCTTGCGCGCCAAAGCACAGGAACTGAATTTGTATGATTACACGGTCTGAACGGTCAAGAGAAAAACGGAACCGGATATTTTCGCCGGGGAGAAGGAACCGCCGTGAAAAGAAACTGCCTTTCAGGCTTTCTTTTATTACAAAAGGCGACGGTGGCCGTGTTTACCCGGTTACCCGGTTTGTAAACGGAGAAGAAGCGGTTTTAGAAGAAACTGCCGGTGTGAGTCTTGTGGAAAATCAGGATATCTGGCTCCGCTTCGACGGGCCTCCCGATTTCCGTTTTACCATGGACGGGCTCGATGTGGTGACGCTGCCCCATGCGGAAAAGATTGACGGACAGAGTTATCTCCGCCCAGGATGGAAAGGAGAACCGTTCCTTCTTTTTGAAGGGAGAGACTTCCCGCTTGTTCCCGGTTACTATGTGATTACCGTGACAGGCGCGGGGAAAATATGGCGGGGGCTTTTGGAAATCGCCCCCAAGTTCATGGGACGGCAGAGCTGGCAAGCTATGCGTGAGGAACTGGTAGAGGAAATAAAAGATCTTTCCTTCGATTTTATGAAACGGAGTATCCATATTTCCCGTTCCATGGAAGGCGAACTGGGGCTGAAATCTGCCATGCTGCTCCGTTTCTATGCCATCAGCGAAGAGTCGGACCGTGTCGTGCAGGTGCTGGGGGAACTGGCGCGTACGGCAAATTCCCGCATCGTCCGCAAACAGGGTGTCGTGAGGAGCAATCGGGATGCCGCAGGCGCCCATATCCGCTGCGCATCGGGAAAGTCGCGGGAAGGAACGCCCGTCCTGCCTGTCATTTGCTCGGAAGTGACCTGGAACGTGGCGGAGAATCGTTTTGCCAAAGCTATTTTACAAAAGCTGGATGAAAATCTCCGTTCTTTTGTACAGGAAATTGACGATCATGCACGGCGGCTGGGAAAAGTACAGGATGCCAATGCGGGGTACTATAAAAACCGAGATTTTAAAAACGGGGCCAATGCGCTTTCTCATTTTGAGAAATACCGGGCCCGGGCGGTGCATATACGAAATGCGATCCGGATGGTGGCAGAGGCGACTTGGTTTCATGAAGCAGAAAGCGGAATGCCCGAAACACTGCCCATGACTGTTTTTCTTGACCCCCGTTATTCCCTTTTGTACAGGCTGTACAGAAATTTGAGAAATCCTGCCGACAGTCTTTCCGTATCATCTTTCTATCAATTCCAGTGGAAGCGGACGGATAAACTGTACGAACTTTGGTGTTTCCTCCAATTCATCAAGGCGCTGGAAGAAAAGGGGTGGGAGCTGGCAACGGGCCCTGCCGTGGTACAGGAAGACGGGAAGTACCGTCTGTCCAGCCTGGAAGAAGGAACGGAAATTACTCTGTCAAGGAATGATGAAAAGATCCGTCTTATTTATGACGGCACTGTGCCCCAGCATGCATCGGACACCGACAGGGAAACGGATCCCCTCTATACGAATAATGTCCACCGCCGTCCTGATCTCCGCATGGACTACTATCGGAACGAAGCGTATTATGGCTCTCTCGTGGCAGATTTTAAATATCGTGACATTTTTTTCCTGTGGCGCGACGCGGCAAGAAGTGCGGGCATCCGTACCCAGTTCAACGCGTACCGCGATATGAATACGAAATTTTACCGCGGTATGGAAGGAAGCGATTCTCTCAGGAACAGCCGCCCTGTAAAAGAAGTGTGGGCGGTTTTTCCGAAAGAAATACCCCCCCGCGGAGATGAGGATTTCAGTCTCCGTTTCATTTCTCTTGCTCCCGGTCTGAAAGCGAACGGGAATCTGGCGGAGATGGTGGAGCGGTACATTGTTTCTCTGAATGAAAATTAGGACAAAAAAAGCGTTTGGAACCAAACAGTCCAAGCGCTTTTCAATTTACCGGATATGGTCTTTGGGAATCTGTGCCTCGCAGAGGTGGTGGATTTCTTCCGTATGCCTGCTTTCTGTAAGGAAGTAAAGGAAATCACCAGAGAGAAGTTTTGTATCAGGGTCGGGAATCATATCTGCCCCCTGCCTTTTGATATTGACGAGTACCGTGTGAGACAGACGGGGGATTTCCTCCACTGTCCGGTTTTCGAGGATGGAACCGCTGCCCACGGGAACTTCCAGAATATTTCTTTCTTCGTCGGAAACGGGCGTAGAACCATTGGACAGGGATTTTTTCAAGAGAGAATCATAAATCGGCTGGCCTTTCAGCAGTTCCGCTGTGACATAAGCTACGGCGGAAGCGAGGGCAAGCGCCGTGAGGTGATGGAAGTCACCTGTCATTTCCAGAATGAGGAGCGTCCCCGTAATGGGAGCGCGGATACTGGCGGCAAAGAAAGCGACCATGGCAATGATAATAATGTTTGGCAGGTAGAGGGCGGATAAAATGCCTGCAGAGATGAGGAGTTCCCCCTCCAGGGAGCCGATGAGGGCGCCGATGACGAGAAGAGGCAGGAAAAAACCGCCGGGAACGCCGCAGCCGTAACTGATGAGGGTGAAAAGAAATTTTGCCAGAAGAAGCGCCGCAAGGAATCCGAAGCCGTACCGTGCTTTTGCCAGCGAATCGACCAGGAAATTTCCTCCGCCTAAAACATCGGGCAGTGTGAAAGCAAGAATCGTCGCTGCAAAGAGGGCAAACATGATTTTCATATATTGGTTTCTGAAGACGGGAAGACCGTAAAAAGCGTCCATATGGAGCAGGCCGTAATTGAAAACGATACCTGCAAAACCGCAGGAAACGGCAATAAGCACTACACACCACAAGTATTCCGACGGCAGATGGACAAGAAGAGGAAAGGAAAAACTTGTCGCCGATCCGAAAAAAAACTGGGACACAATGGTGGCGGAAATAGCGGAAGCCATTGTAGGGAGAAGGACAGCGCCCGAAAAATTGCGGTGGAGCTCCTCCAAAGCGAACATCGTTCCCGCCAGGGGAGCATTAAACGCCGCCGCAAGACCCGCGCTGGCGCCGCTGGTGATGAGATACCGTTCCTCCATGCGTGTCCGTCCCATGAGGCGGCTCAAGCCCTGGGCGGCAACGGAGCCGATTTGAATAGACGGCCCTTCACGGCCCAGAGACAAGCCCGCGCCGATGCCTAAAGCACCTGCGGTGATTTTTACCCAGAGAATGCGGAACCATTTCATTTTGAAGAAACCGAGAATGACACCCTTCACCTGCGGAATCCCCGACCCGGAAGCCATGGGAGCGTATCGGCACATGCCGTAAAGTACGCCGCCGATGAAGAAAAGTGCTGCCAGCCACCAAAGGAGGGGGAGGAAATCGGAAATCCCGAAAGACGGGATAATGATTTCCTGAAACAGACGGCGGCGATAGGTATCAGCCAGTCCCAGGAGGAAACGGAAAAGGGCAATCAAAAGACCGCCGACGATTCCGACGAGGATTCCCTCCAGAAAAAGGCGGAGACGGAACCGGTGCCAGTGATCAAGAGCGAGATATGTTTTGAAAAGCTGTTTATTAAACTGCAGGCGGGATTCTTTCCTTTCCGTCTTTTCCGATTGAGAGTCCATAATCTTTCCGATAGAAATAAGCCGCGAAGATGCTGCAGCCTGAAAATTAAAGTTTAACCTGGTAAGTGAGTACCGCGTCGATAGCGGAAATGGCATTTTCCCAGGTGAGGTAAGAATCCTTCATTTCACGGGTATAAAATTCATCTTTTACGTACTTCGCGTTGATTTCCACATTCAATCTGGCCGCACGGATACAGGAAAGGGCTTCTTCTGTGGCGATAACCGCGTCGGTGATGACATTCTTATTGCAGTGAAGCAGAAGCTGGGTAAATGCGGGGAGCAGTTCGCTCATAGCGTCTGCCATCCGGTAAGGTGCTTCTGCCGATTTTTTAAAAGCCGCTTCCAGATTTTCTTTCCGCTTCATGTCGGCAGGATCCCTTGGTGATTGGAGAAGCGCCATCAATTCACGGAAGTTTTTTGCATCTTCATCCATCAAATCAAGGAAAATAGAGCGGGCTGATTCGAAAATGACGGCATACTGCTCTGCTTTTTCACGGAAGTCATCAGTATTCTTTCCGGAGGAAGAAAGGCGGGAAACCATTTCTCCCAAGGCACAGGCCTGTGCTCCGATGAGTCCCGCAGCAGCACCGCCGCCGGGAGCGGGAGCCGTAGAACCGAGAACGGATAGGTAAGCATCAATCGTCATTTCATGAAATTTAAGAGACATAGGACCTCCTACAGGTTTTATTACTCTTCTTATTATATAGCTCCGGGCAAGACAGAGAAAAAGTAGAAGGGATCCACCGCGTACAAGAGCTTTTCTCCGGAAATTTGCAATATTGACGCCTGTGGGCAAGCATGGTATAATACATTTCGTTATACAGCAGGTGCTGTATGATAAGATGCGGCGGGTGTGGTGAAGTGGTTAACACGGCGGATTGTGGCTCCGTTATGCGTGGGTTCGACCCCCACCACTCGCCCCATTTTTTTTACACAAATCTATACGGTTTGCAGGATAGGATCCATTTTCCATAATGGGGGTATAGCCAAGCGGTAAGGCAACGGACTTTGACTCCGTTATCGGTGGTTCGACTCCACCTACCCCTGCCAATATATCGCGCGGACAGCCGCGTTTTTTTATTGGTATTTTTAAACGGTGCTGTACCGTAGACACGCATTTTTGTATGTGTATCTGTCTGTGGACTGCAGATTTCATGGTTTAAATTTATGCGAGAGTTTTTACATATTAATGATTACTGCATCTTTCTATCATGAAGGGAAGGCAGATTAATTTCTATTGATTATGAGATGAATATATATAAAGAAAATCATTGTTTTTTCTGATGGTTGTGATAAAATAAAATTCGATTCATCCCGGATGCGGACAGACACCCGCCGGGGGGATGAAAGGAGATTGGAAGAATGAGCAGCTCAGTACAGTTTTATTTGGCGATTTTTATTTTTCTCATGACTTATGCGGGCATTATGTCAGAGAAAATACATCGTACGATTTGTGCTCTTGCCGGCGGCGGCGCTATGATTTACTTTGGTCTCGTTACGCAGGAGCAGGCGATTACAGAATTTATCGATTTCAATACACTGGGACTTTTGACGGGGATGATGATTTTGATTTCCGTTGTGAAGCAATCCGGTTTCTTTCAGGTACTTGCGTTGTGGGCGCTGAAGAAATCAAAGGGATCTCCGCGGGAGCTGCTGATTTTGCTTTCTATCGTCACGGCGGTGGGGGCGGCGCTCATTGATTCTGTCACGGCGGCACTCCTGATCGCGCCCATGACGATTTCCCTGTGCCGCATGCTCCGTATGTCTCCCGTGCCTATTCTGATTTCTGAAATATTGATGTGCAACATAGGCGGTACGGCACTTATGATCGGGAATCCGCCAAACGTCATGATCGGTTCCGCGACACACCTGGATTTCAATGACTTCCTTATAAATCTGGCTCCGGTCGTTGTCATTACGGTCATTGTTATCCTGATTGCGGTTCTTCTCATTTTCAAGAATGATTTTTCCAGTGTCCGCATGAGTGCGAAAGAGCTGGAAAAAATTGATATTATGTCCGGCGTGGAAGACAAATCTATTTTCAGCCGTTCGCTTATGGTTCTCGCGCTTACGGTCCTCGGCTTCGTTGTCCATTCCCATTTTGGTCTGGAATCGGCAACGGTCGCCATGACGGGCGGTATGGCGGCACTGCTCTTCTGTGGTATCAATCCGGAGGATGCTCTTAAAGAGGTGGATCTGGACACACTCATGTTCTTCATGGGGCTCTTCATTCTGGTGGGGGGCATGGAAAATGCCGGCGTCATTACGGCAATTGCGGAAAAGGGAATCGAAATGGTGGACGGCGACAGCCACCTGATTACCTTCCTCATTTTGCTTCTTTCCGGTGTAGCTTCCGCTTTCGTTGACAATATTCCTTTCACGGCGACAATGATTCCTCTGATCCAGGATATGCAGTCTCTCATGAATCTGCCCCATGCGGATTATATGTGGTGGGCGCTTGCGACCGGTGCGTGCTTCGGCGGCAACGGTACTATGATTGGTGCTTCACCGAATGTGATCATGGTGGCTATCGCGGCAAAAGAAGGGTTCAATATCAGCTTTACCGCTTTTATGAAATGGTGCTTTCCTCTGATGCTTCTGTCTCTTTTTGTGGCAGGGTGTTACCTTGAGACACGGTACTTCATTTTCGGTATGTAAATAAATAGAATAATATAATAGAGTAGAAAGCGCTTTTCTTCGGAGAAGCGTTTTTTCTGTTGTAAAAGACGGCCTTAATGAAATATTTAATATACGCTTATTGCTTTTCTTTTGTGTGGAATTGGCCGAACTAAGATAAATGAATAAAATGGGAATTTTATGTGTATGTCCATTCCGTAAATAAGATGGTTCTGCAAACCTTTTCTATTTGACTTTTTTATATTAGTGGTATACTATAATTTTTGATGTAAAGAATATAGTATACGTTTTTACATATCATTCATTGACTAAGGAGGGTCATGATGGACGCAAGAGAAAATGCTTATGTACTGTGGTTTGATGAGCTGCGCCGCGCGGACGTGGGACTGGTAGGAGGGAAATCCTCTTCTCTGGGGGAACTGACTTCTTCCGTGGATGTACCTGTTCCATACGGATATGCGACAACAGCCAGCGCATACCGCTATTTCATGGAAAAGACGGGACAGAATAAGAAAATTCATAAGATGCTTCAGGAACTGCAGGATGTGGAAGATTCCGTAGAGCTCCATGAAGTCTGTACAAAAATCCGTGAAAGCATCTGCTCTGCCACTATGCCGGAAGACCTTGCCGAACAGATTGGAAAGGCTTATGAAGAACTTGCCGAAAAGGTGGGCGAAAAGAATCCTTTCGTCGCCGTCCGCTCCTCTGCTACCGCGGAAGATTTGCCGGATGCTTCTTTTGCCGGGCAGCAGGATACATACCTGAACGTCACCGGGCGGGATATGGTTATCCGGAAAGTAAAGGAATGCTATGCGTCCACTTTCACCGACCGTGCCGTTTATTACCGTGCGAAGAAAAACTTTGACCATGAAAATGTAGCGCTTTCCGCCGCCGTCCAGATGATGGCCGATGCGAAAGCGGCAGGTGTCATGTTCACCGTCAACCTGGCGACCGGCGCTGATGACAGCATCATGATCGAAGGTTCCTGGGGGCTTGGCGAATACATCGTGCAGGGTACCGTAACACCCGATAATTTTGTCGTGGATAAAGATTCTCTTACCATTACTTCCCGCCGCATCAATGAAAAATCCATCGAACTGATCCGCAAAGAAGGCGGCGATGTGGAAGAAAGAAAAGTGGAACCGGAACGTGCCAAAGCGCAGGTTATAAGCGATGAACAGATTGCCCAGCTGGCGGATTACGCAAAACGTATTGAAAAACATTACGGCTGCTATATGGATATGGAATGGGCTGTCGACCACAAAGACCGCCTTTGGATTCTCCAGGCACGCCCTGAAACAGTCTGGTCCAAGAAAACTAAAGAAAAGAAATCGGAGGAAGAAACAGTCATGACAACTGATCACAATGTACTTGTAAAAGGACTTCCCGCATCCCCGGGCATGGCGGCAGGCAAATGCCATGTCATCACCGATCCGAAAGACATTGATACCTTTAAAGAAGGGGAAGTTCTTGTCACCACCATGACGTCTCCCGACTGGGTACCCGCTATGAAGAAGGCAGTCGCTATCGTGACTGATGCCGGCGGTATGACCTGCCACGCTTCCATCGTATCCCGCGAATTGGGAATCCCCTGTGTTGTCGGGACCAAGAGCCGCAGTGTAGAAGCGACAGGCGTGCTGAAAACAGGACAGGATATTACCATTGATGCACGCAACGGCATTGTTTATGACGGCATTGTTGCCGATCTTGTGAAGAAAGGAATGCCCGCTGCCCAGGCAGCAGGTACAGCGGCAGTAGCTGCCGAATATTTCCCGCCTACAGGCACCCGCGTTCTTATGAATCTCGGCGATCCCGATCTGGCTGATAAATATGCGTCGCTTCCCTGTGACGGTATCGGACTCATGCGGGAAGAGTTCATCTGGACCACCTTTATTCATGAACATCCGCTGTATCTGATTGAAACAGGCCGTCCGGAAAAAGTGGTGGATATGCTTGCAGAAGGCATCAGCAAAGTATGCCGTGCTCTTGCTCCCCGTCCCGTTGTTCTCCGCTTCTCCGATTTCAAATCCGGTGAATACAGAAATCTCAAGGGCGGCGATAAGTACGAACCGGAAGAACCGGCTGATCTTCTCGGCTGGAGAGGTGCTTCCCGCTACTATGATCCGAAATACACCGATGCGTTCCGCCTGGAACTGAAAGCGGTCAGAAAAGTCCGTGAAGAATACGGCCTGAAAAATCTGAACTGCATGATTCCGTTCTGCCGCACCGTTGATGAAGCAGAAAAAGTAACGGCCATTATGAGAGAAGAAGGACTGGAACGCGGTCCGGACTTCAAACTTCTCCTTATGGCGGAAATTCCGGCCAATATTCTCCTGGCAGACCGTTTCAATAAATTTGTTGACGGCTATTCCATCGGTTCCAACGATTTAACAATGCTTATTCTGGGCTGCGATAGAAATAATGATACCGTGGCTTCTCTCTTCGATGAACGCAATCTGGCCATCAAGAGGGCTATCCGCCACCTGATCAAAGTGGCGCACAGAGACGGCAAGACCGTATCCATCTGCGGACAGGCGCCGTCCGTATATCCAGACTTTACGGAATTCCTCGTAAAGAGCGGTATTGACTATGTATCCGTCAACCCGGATATGGTGAAGAGTACCCGGCTGAATGTAGCCCGCATCGAGCAGCGTCTGATGCTGGATGCGGCGACGGGCAGAGGTGTCGTAGACCAGGAAGATTACGAACTTTGATTTTAAAATAATGGCAGAGGGCATGGGAAAGTTGACATGTCCTCCGCCACAGTTCCGCTTTGCGGAAGAAGGAGAGAAGGGAAATTATGCAGCTTACCGGCCGACAACAGGAAATCACGAGGATCGTTCGGGAAAACGGTCCTATCACAGGGGAAATGATCGCACAGCGTCTCCATGTGACGAGGAGCGCGCTGCGTGGAGATCTGGCGGTTCTTCTTTCAGGAGAGGTAATCGCTGCCCGCCGTCGTCTCGGCTACTATTACCTTGGAGGCGGAGAAGATCCTGCCGCTGCTGAAATCCGTTCCTGCACGGCGGAAGACTGTATGTCCCGCCCGATACTTGTCGGAGCGGAATCCAATGCCTATGACGCGGCGGTTCTCCTGTTCACCGAAGATATCGGTACGCTTTTCGTGGGGAAAAAAGATGACATACAGGGCGTCGTTTCCAGGAAAGATCTTCTGAAAGCGGCCATGGGCCGTGATGATTTGGCAAAAGTGCCGATTTCCATGGTAATGACATCCCGCTCGAAAATGATTTATGCTGAACCGAAAGAGGATCTTGTATCCATCGCACAGAAGATGATGGATTATGAAGTCGATTGTCTTCCTGTAGGGACTTTTAAAAATGTGGGAAATGATAGGAAATTTGTTCTTATCGGGCGTGTATCGAAAACGAATATCACCCGTCTCTTTTTGGAACTGGGGAAAGGCGGCAGAAAATAATAAATGGCAAAACAACCGCAGGTTTATGTCGTTTCCGATTCTCTTGGAGAAACGGCGGAAAGTGTGGCTAAGGCGACCATCGGCCAGTACGACACGGATATTGAGATTCACCGTGTGCCCTTTATCCGTCATACGGATCAGATAGAAAAAATTATTGATGAAGCGGCACAGGCGGGGGCTGTGGTCTGTCACACACTGGTCAGTCCAGAACTCCGTGCCGACTTTGAACGGATAGCCCATGAAAAAAATGTCCGTTATGTGGATATCTTAGGTCCCATGATGAATATGGTGACTGATGTGGCAGGGGTGCAGCCCCGCATGAAACCGGGAATCATCCACCGTCTTGATGAAGAATATTTTAAGAAAGTGGAAGCCATCGAATTTGCTGTCCGCTATGATGACGGAAAAAATCCGGCAGGCTTCGCAAAAGCGGACATGGTTCTCATCGGTGTGTCCCGCACATCAAAGACACCGCTGTCCATGTATATGGCGCACAAAAAGTACAAGGTGGCGAACCTGCCCCTTGTGCCGGAAGTGCAGATACCGGAAGAAATATTCCAGGTGCCTCCCTATCGTCTGATCGGTCTCATTATTGACCCTTACAAACTGAACGGAATCAGAAGGGAACGAATGAAAGCGCTCGGATTTTCAGGAACGGCGAATTACACTGATATCGAGCGCATTGAAGATGAGCTGGCTTATGCCAAAGAAGTTATGCATCAGCTTCACTGTACCGTCCTTGATGTATCAAATAAAGCCATTGAAGAGACGGCGAGCCGCATCATGTCCATTATTGAGCGGAACAAGGAAATATACGGCGACAAATATTGACAGATGAAAAAATCTCCTGAAGGAAACTTCAGGGGATTTTTTTGTGCTGGAATGATTTTATGAATACATTTGCGGTAGCACTGTTCATCACCACGGCAATAGATCCTTCACGTTCGTTCAGGATGACGATTAACGTTTTTCTCATTATGAAGCCTTAACGTGTCTTATACAAGGATCATGGAGCCGGCCGTCAGAAGGAGCTGCTGGCGCACGCAGTGTGCGATTGAGGATACTCGCTTGTCGTAATGATTTAAATCGTAAAAGAATAGTTAGCTTGCAGCTGACAGCTCACAGCTGATAGCTTTTATCTTCTTACCGCCTTCCTCATCACGGTGGCAGATCCTTCACATTCGTTCAGGATGACGCTTTACTGTTAGTGTCATTATGATGCTTTCCGCTCCCCATCGTTAGTAACGCTTTCCCCCAATCGTCATTCAGAACGGGGGTAAGAATGCTGTGTGGGAAAATGGGTAAGCAGAACGGTGACACGGAGTGAAGAATCTATTACACTGATGACACTGTGCGGTTTCTTTTCTGTTTATCACAAAATTACTTTTACCGTTTTTCTCACCACGGGTACAGCTCCTTCGCATTTGTTCAGGATGACATCTCACCTTAATCGTCATCTTCATAACTAATCCTTTGCCAATACCCCGAATGACGTTTTCCGTTTCTTGCTACTATGGCGCTTACCGTTACTCATCATTTAGAATATATGATAAAAATTTACTGCGGAAACAATAAAAGAAAACCACCTTTTATTTGAAAACAATTAGAAAATATGATATGCTATAGAACAAATTGAAATTTATTCGCAGATTAAGCGGATGCTGAATCGGTAAGGATGGAATTTACATGAGAAGCAAACGAATGCGGCGAAGCATTATCAGACGTGTTTTGCAATTTATCCCCGTACTGCTGGGGATTACTTTTCTTGCGTTCCTTTTAATCTATTTCTCGCCAAGCGATCCTGTGAGCGTGCGTATGTCGGCAGGCGGTATTTCCGTCAGTCCTGAAATCATGGAGTCCATGCGCAGATCCATGGGCCTTGACCGTCCGCTTCTTGTGCAGTACGGTGACTGGCTGTGGAATATTCTTCACGGCAATATGGGAAAATCATATATTACTGACGCTGACGTGCTGGATCAGATTTTGAAAGCGCTGCCCTATACATTAAAAATGGCGGGCGCTTCTCTTTTGCTGACCCTCTGCATTTCCATTCCCGTAGGGATACTCACGGCGGCCATGCAGAACAGCAAGTTTGATTATGTGGTCCGTGTCATGGCGTTTGTGGGAAATGCTCTTCCCAACTTTATCATCGCCCTTTGCCTCATGTTTATTTTTTCCTACCGTCTCGGGTGGATTCCGGTGCTGGCGACGACAAAGCCTATCGGACTTGTCCTTCCTGCGCTTACGCTGGCGCTGGTCATGTCGTCCCGCTATATCCGGCAGATTCGTGCTGCCATGCTTGACGAGCTGAGCAAGGGGTATGTGGTGGGACTTCGTTCCCGCGGACTTTCTGAAACGACCATTTTGTATAAAAATGCATTAAAAAATATTATGGTAACGGTGATTACGCTTACCGGTATTTCCCTCGGCTCTCTTCTGGGCGGAACAGTTATCGTGGAAACCGTTTTCACCTGGCCCGGTCTCGGCAGTCTTATTATGGAAGGGATCAGCCAGCGAGACTATCCTGTGGTACAGGCGGTCATCGTATGGATGGCATCTGCTTTCATGGTGGTCAATCTGCTTACCGATATTTCTTATACTGTTTTTAATCCGAAAATTAAAGATATATAGGAGGACCTGTGGATCTTTCAGCAAAACGGATTTCGAAAAGTATGTGGTGTCTTCTCGGCATCATCCTGTTTATCATTCTTTTCAGTTTGATTTCGCCGTACCTGGCACCTAATGATCCCTATCTGACCCATTCCGACAATATCCTTGCCGCGCCGGATATGAATCATTTATTTGGTACCGACAATCATGGGCGCGATGTGCTTTCCCGCGTGATGGTGGGCAGCCGCAGTTCCATCTTTGCCGCATTTGCCATCATCGCCTGTGCAGGGACTTTGGGAAGTTTTGTGGGTCTTATGGGTGGTTATTTCGGCGGGAAGGTGGATGCCTGTCTTATGCGGGTGACCGATATATTTCTCGCATTTCCCGATATCCTTCTGGCAATTGCCGTAGCGGGCATTTTAGGCGGCAGTCTTTTGAATGCCATGTTCGCCCTCGTGCTGACGGCGTGGACGCAATATGCCCGGCTGGCACGGAGTTCGACTATTGCTATTAAAGAAGAAACATTTATCCATGCCGCCCGCCTTGGCGGGTGCAGTGACAGGGAGATCATATTTCTCCACATTCTGCCGAATATCGCGGGACCGCTTATCGTTACCGCGACGCTCCATGTAAGCGGTATGATGATGGGGCTCGCCGGGCTGTCATTTCTCGGACTCGGGGTGCAGGTACCGGAAGCGGAGTGGGGATCCATGATCAGCGAAGGACGCTATTGTCTTCAGAATGCGCCGTGGGTGGCTCTCGCACCGAGTGCCGTCATGGTTTCCGTTATGCTTGTTTTTAATTTATTCGGTGACCAGGTCAGAGATTTACTGGATCCGAAAAATGAAAAATAATTATATTTTTTAGGAGGAAAAAACATGAAAAAGAGATGGATTGCTGCAGGATTGGCAGCGGTAACGGCCTGTTCCGTTTTTATCAGCGGCTGCGGTGATGATAAGAAAGCGGCGGCGGATAAAATCGTCCGTGTGGCGGGGACAGTATCCGTATCTTCTTCGTCCATGGATCCGGCAAAAGGATGGGATGGCTGGTACATTGTCCGCTACGGTGTCGGCGAGACACTGTTTAAAGTAGGGGATGGTCTCAAGATTGAACCCTGGCTTGCTGAAAAGTTTGAAAAGATAGATGACCTGACCTGGAAAATCATGCTGAAAAAGAATGTGACATTCTCTAATGGGGAGGCCATGACACCGCAAAAAGTGATTGACTCCCTGAAACGTGTGGGGGACATGAATGAGCGTGCCGGTTTCCTGAAAACCGCTGTCTATACCGTTGACGGGGATGCTGTCGTCATTAAGACGGAAAAACCGCGCCTTACCCTGATCAATGACCTGGCGGATCCTTATGCGACCATTATTGACGTGGCAAATACGAAAGATTTTGAAAAAGCGCCGATTGCTACAGGCCCATTCGTGATGGCATCGTATGAGAGCAATAAAAAAGCGGTTATGAAAAAGAATCCGAAGTACTGGGGCGGGGAAGTCAAGTCTGACGGCGTGGAATACACCAAAGTTACTGATGCAAATGCGCTTGCCATGTCTCTCCAGGGCGGCGAAGTGGATATCGCCCAGGATTTGACCGTAGACGCTGCGGAAAATATCGCGAAAAAAGACAACCTTGTTGTGAAGAGAGTGGCACAGCCCCGCGTGTACCAGATGTATTTCAATCTGAACAAAATGCAGGATAAGGCTGTCCGTGAAGCAATCATGTACGGCGTGAACAAAAAAGACATTGGAGAAAAATTGATGAAGGGTGCTGTGTCCGCTGCTTACAGCGCGTTTCCCGATGACAGCGCTTATGGTGCGAAGAACCTGAAACCCCGTATGTTTGACGCTGCCAAGGCCAAACAGATTCTTGCCGATGCAGGATATAAGGATACCAATGGCGACGGTATCGTGGAAAAGGACGGTAAGCCGCTTACTGTACAGTTTTCTGTTTATAAGCGTGCCGCGATAGCTCCCATTGCTACGGAAATGCAGGCCCAGCTGAAGCAGATCGGCATTGATGTCCAGATTAAGAATTTTGAAAAAGCAACGTTCTTCGCTCCGGGGGATTTTGATATCGGCCTCTATTATGTAGTCACCATGCCGGTGGGAGATCCTTACGATTTCCTCTACAATGCCTATGACAAGGACAGCAAAGTCAATTTCGGGCACTACAATAATCCGGAAGTGCAGGGATGGCTGGAAGAATTGCAGAAGCTGCCTGACGGTGAGGCAAGGATGCAGGTTGTCCATAAGATCCAGCAGGCGGTCATTGATGATGCGGCCATGGATTTTGTCGGATTCAATACGATCCAGGTAGGCATGGGCAAGAATGTCAAAGGCTACCTGATTACACCGAATGATTATTACCAGGTGACGAAAGACCTCGAAAAATAAGCGGGAGAAATCTATGCAGCCATTACTGACAATTCAAGACCTCAGCGCCGGTTATGGCGGCAAAACGGTCATCAGTGATATTTCCCTTACACTGATGCCCGGTGAAATACTGGGCGTCGTCGGGGAAAGCGGCAGTGGGAAAACGACGCTTCTGAAAGCCGTTTCGGAAGTGAAAGGCCTCAGGACCGATATCTATACGGGAACAGTTACTTTCAACGGGGAAGACCTGATCCATATGGAGGCGGAGGAAAAAAGGAAACGCCAGGGAGAAGAGATAGCCTATGTGTTTCAGCATCCCGGCGATTCCCTGAATCCCACGCGGAAAGTGCGTGTCCAGTTCTATGAGACCATCCTCGCCCACAGGCGGATGGAGAAAAAAGAAATGGACGAACTGATTGCTTCTGTTTTTAAGCGGATCGGACTGACCGATGTGGAACGGATACTGAATGCCTATCCCTTTGAACTTTCCGGCGGAATGGCGCAGCGTGTGGTGATTGCCCTTGCCGTGCTGCTCCATCCGAAACTGATTCTTGCCGATGAGCCCACCTCCGCGCTGGATACCACCGTGCAGAAACAGGTTCTAGAAGAACTTCTCATGCTCCGGAACACCCTCCATACCGCCATGATCATTATTACCCATAATATCGGCGTGGCCAGACATCTGGCGGATCGTGTGGCGGTGCTTTATAAAGGGGAAATCGTGGAAATGGGGAAGACGAAAGAAGTTCTTGAAAACCCGCAGCATCCCTACACGAAATCGCTCATGGCTGCCGTGCCGAAACTGGCATATGGCATGGAAAAGGAGGCATGATGGAGGAAATCCTTGTTTGTGAAAACCTGACGATGACCTTTAACGATGGTGAATACATCGTGCATGCTTTGAAAAATGTAAGCTTTTCTCTTCATAAAAATGAAGTTCTTGGCATTATCGGGGAAAGCGGCAGCGGGAAATCGACTATTGCGAAACTGATTACCGGACTGTATCAGCCGACGGGAGGAAATATATTTCTTGACGGCCGATCGATTGTCCGCCTGAAACGGCAGGCGCAGAAAGAAGTGTATACCAAAGTGCAGATGGTATTTCAGGATGCTGTCGGCTCTTTCAATCCGCGGAGGAAAATCGGTGAGTCCATTTCGGATACGCTCTGCCGTCTTTGCGGAGAAAAGAAGCATACCGCCGGTAAAGAAGCGGCCCGTCTTCTGGAAGATGTAGGACTCCCCGGGGACTATGCGGAAAAATATCCCCATGAGCTTTCCGGCGGCGAGTGCCAGCGTGCGGCGATAGCCAGAGCGATGTCCGTCCATCCGGAAATTCTCATTTGCGATGAAGCCACTTCGGCGCTTGACGTTTCCGCACAGGCAAAAATTGTGGAGCTCCTTATGCATCTGCGCAGGATCCATAACGTAAGCATTTTATTCATTACACATGATCTTCCGCTGGTAAGCAATATAAGCGACCGCATCCTTATCATGAATGAAGGAGAACTGGTGGAAGAAGGAAGCACCGAAGAGGTGATTACCCGGCCGAAAACCGTTTATACCAGACGGCTCCTTGACGCAGTATGCTGATGATTTAAAACGGCAGGCGGATGATTATCCCGAGAGAACGGCTCCCTGACCGGTTTGTTATTTTTATACATAATAAAACCGCTTTCTGTAGTGACCTTTATGTCAAACTGCAGAAAGCGGTTTTCAGTTGCCTGCTGAAAAGGCATGAGTAAAGAGCCGTAATAAAATGCAGAAATATTTTGTTACAGTCTGTTATGATTTGCATAGAATGGATTCATTGGGACAACGGTGTGCAGTCAATCACTGTGGCAAGGTATTTTCCGTCTGTCCTGCTTTGCGCTGTGACTACAGCAAACTTTCCTTCCGACAGGGGAAAGGCCTTTTCGAGAGAAAAGCTGGTGTACATTTCTGTTTTGTAGCTGCCTTTTTCATCCTGTTCTTCCTTTGTGTTTTGAAGGATGCTGTCTTCCGGAATGAAATCTTTATAGTCCTGTGGTGCCTTTGACGGACCGGCAGGATCGGACAGCGTGATATTTACGATATGTTCTTTAAAAACAATGACCGTCACGGTACCATTATTGAATCTTTTCATATAAACTGTGTCTCCGGCAGGCGCGCCATAGGCGGCGGTCCAGATATCAAGCGTATCTCCCAGGCGGGCGGCTTGCAAGGCGGGGGCTTTTTCTTTTTGCGTATTTTCTTCTTCAACGGCGGCTGTCTTGGCCGGGACGGCAGGCCTGCCTGCATTGCATCCGGAAAGCAGCAGCGCGGATAAAAGAAAAACGGCAGAAGCGGAACCGATGTATTTCATAGAATCCTCCCATAGATTTGATAATAATTTATATTATATCACCGAAAAAAATAATTTTTTCATCTTGACGGCAAACCTTGATTTCTTGTATGGTTAAGGAAATAGGGGGCAGCTATGTTCAGATTCAATGATATCTTTCTCGTAATCGTGGCGTGCTACGTTATTTATAAAATAGGTTTCGTCGACGGCTTTACTTTGGTGAATCTCTTTATCGCGGTCTGCACCGTTGTGGCTTTTGTATCCACGATTCTTCGCCGAAGCGGATACATGGAGAGGCTGAAAGAAAAGGAGAATGAAGCGGTGAAGAAACGGGAAGAGAAGAAAGAAATGGATGGGGCAAAGAAAGAGTAACGGGCGGAAGAAATAAAACAGAGAAATATATTTATGCAAACGGCGTTTGTGAGGCGCCGTTTTTGTTTGCCAAAACCGGAAAGGTGTTTGTAAGGCTTTTCTTAGCGTCGGGAGCGTGTCGATTTTTATTCATCGGCTGATTATGTTAAAATGCAAGTATAATTATGAAATTTAGGTGGAACTCTAGGCGGTTTTGTCAGGAATCGTCTTTGGAAAGACAGTTTATTTTCCCAAGAGGTATTTTCATGGATTCCGAATTGGACGTTGTGAGACAGATTAATAAATTGGCGGGACAGGCGCGCCCCGTGGATCTCATGATGGATCTGATTACCCGTTACGGTCATTGGGCATTTTTAATTTATGGGATGTTGCTTTGGTTTGCGCCGGGGAAGAATCAAAAACATCGGCGGGAGAGCTGCGTGGCGGCGTTCCTTGCAGTCTGCCTATGCTCCGTGATTTCCCTTGCTGTCGGAAAGCTGTGGCATCGGGGGCGGCCTTTTACCCGGGACCGGCAGATTTGGAATTTTACAGGGCACAAAGCGAATGCGTCTTTTCCGAGCAATCATGCCATGAACGGCGCGGCCGTGGCCTTTCAGCTTCTGCGGGATCGTATGCCCGGATGCCGGTGGATGGCATGCCTGGCAGGGCTGCTTGCCTTTTCCCGGTTGTTTGCGGGGATGCATTATCCTTCGGATATTCTTGGCGGCGGCGCTATTGCTGCGGCGGTTCATGGGGTATTAAACAAACCTTTTGCGGCTGCTTTCATAAAAAAATTGACAGGAGCCCTGTCTTTATTATCTGACAGTATTTTATACATAGGGAAAAGCAGGTGACCGGATTGGCAGAGAGGAAAGGAAGAGGAAGGAAAATATCGATTGTCCATATTGCGCAGATCCTGCTCAGCGAGTCTGATGCGGAGCATCCGCTTTCCCAGCAGCAGATATTGGCGTTTCTGCGGGAACGGTACGGCATGGAAATGGACCGCAAGGCAGTGCGACGGAATCTGGAAGCCCTTCGTGGCGGCGGGCTTCCTGTAGTGTGCCGTGAGGTGGAGCGTGTAATAGAAGGGAAACCGGCGCCGCTTTCACTGGACTGGTACTGGGATCACGACTTGACAAAGGAGGATATGAAAGCGCTTATCGACCTTTTATATTTCTCCCATCTTCCTGCGGCCGAGGTGCGCCAGCTTGCGCAAAAATTAAAAAATTTATACATGCGTCCTTTTGATGACGGCAAGGCGGCCGTGAAAAATATTCCCGCGCTGAACCAGCTGGAACCGCCTGATGAAACATTGGCAGTTTTGGCGGAGGCTATTGAAAATAAAAAGATGATACAGTTTTTTTACGATCATTATGAGGCTGACGGGAAACGGTACCACGGCAAAGATATAGGCGGCATCGACCGTGTATACCGTGTGAGCCCCTATGTAGTGGCCGCATCGGACGGACGATACTTCCTTTTGGGAAATATTGACGAAAAGGATGAGATTACACCGTTTGCGGTGGAACTTCTTGACAGCGTCTCCCTGCTTGAGGAAGAGGCGCGTCCGCAGAAGACAATTCCCGGCGCGGAAATGGGGATCCGCGTATCAGATTTTCTTTCTGTCTTAAGCCGTACATATGCGGGCTCGTCGGAAAAGTGCCGCTTTGAGGCGGATTGGAAACTTATGACGGATATCGTGACAGATTTCGGGAAATCCGCGTTTATTGTGTCGGCCACGCAGGGACAGGTGCTTGTGGAAATAGAAGCGCCTCCGGCGATTATCTTTGCCTGGGCCTTGAAAAATGCGCCGCTTGTCAAAGTGGTGGCGCCGGCTGCGCTGGTGAAGTCTGTAAGAGAAGCGGCAGCAAACCTGACCCGTCTCTATGGCGGTGGATGATGGGACTAAAAATATGTCTTGGGATCTTCTTTGTCCTGTTTCTTTTTCTGCTGATTCCGATCCGCTACCGTTTCATCCTTGAAATAAAGCACCTTGCCGTGACAGTGGAGTTCATTTTCGGGCTTTATAAGAAAACGATGGAACTGCCGGGAAAGAAACGAGAAAGAACCGCGGATGCGGACGAAAAAATAGAGGAACTCCTTTTTGCAGATGAGGAGCGGCCTGCCGCTGCCCAGAGGGCAGAAATGATTCTTGCCGAAGAGACGGAACCGGAAAAAGCGCCTGAAGAAAAGACAAAAGAAAATAAAGCAGAAAAACACAAAGAATCGGCAGACGAAGGGAAAGGAGAAAAGAAAAAACATCCTCCGCTGTGGAAGCAGGTGCGGTTTGCTGTCCATAATGGACTGGCGGAAAATATTTTTAAGGCTCTCGCAGCGGTTCTGGTGCACAGCATGCCGCGGAAATGGAATTTTTGCGGAGAGTTCGGCACGGGGGATCCGATGCAGACCGGCCTGCTTGCGGGGATGGCAAAGGCGTTCCTTCCGGAAGCTACGAAAAATATAGTGTGGAAATATATAGAGCCATCGTATAAACTAAAGGGGAAAGGACAGGGAAGAATCATTCCCTTCTATGCGGTATACATTGTATTGCGCTTGGCGGCAAGCGCGCCGGCACGTCAGTTCTGGCGGTACAGACAGGGAGGAATCCACGATGAATGATGATGCAAGAAAAAAGATTTTTGAAGAATTTAAAGAAATGATCCGCACGGAAACGGTTGTAGGCCAGCCGATTTATCTGGACGATGCCACGATCGTACCGTTTGTGGATATTTCCTTCGGCTTCGGTACAGGAAATCACGGGACAAACGGAGAATCCAGCGGAGAAGCGGGCGGCGGCAAAATGAGCCCTACGGCGGTTCTGATTATGAAAGGGGAACGCGTCGAATTATTCTCCATTAAAAATGCCACACCGAATGGTACGATCGACAGGGTGCTGAACATGATCCCTGAAGCGGTATCCCATTTTACGAAGAAGAAAGAGAAAAAGAACGAGGTGCGGGAAGCGGCGCTGAAAGAAGCGAAAGAGGCCATGAAAGAAGAGGCGGAAACCGCAGCGCTTGAAGCAAAAGTGTAAAACAGGTGAACTGACTTTTAGTCATTTTATATTGACAGATAAGACTGATTATACTATTATTAATACATACCCAAAATCCCATGATATGTCGGGATATTTCTAAGGAGGAATGTGGGAATGAAAATGAATAAGACAGCAGCAGCTATTACAGCTGGTATCATCACTTTTGGCGCCATGGCATCCGCATCAGCGGCAGGCATCGGTTTTGTTAATTCCGGCGCCCTGCTCCAGGCTCATCCGAAGATGGAAAAAGTGCAGCTGGATATGAGAACGGCAGCACAGAAAGCACAGGAAAATTTCAACAGCCGCAGCGCAGGCAAGAGCGATCAGGAAAAGGAACAGATCGCCCAGGAAATCCAGCGTGATATGGCTGCCAAAGAAAGAACTGCCATGCAGCCGATTCTGCAGGATATCCGCAAAGCGATCCAGCAGGTTCGCCAGGAAAAAGGACTGGATGTCATTCTGGAAGCCGGCGCGGTGATTGATGGCGGCACAGATGTAACTTCTGAAGTCGGTGCAAAACTCACAAAATAATCTTAAAATGAAAAAGAGGCCTTTCGGGGTCTCTTTTTTGTGTGGAGGTAGTTTGGTGTAAACGCGGGAGCTCTGGCCTTTTTTGCTTTGCGGGTTTATTTTTTATATCCCAAATGGCAGGGAAGGCTTTATAATAAAAGAAATAAAGTTTTTGGAGGACGCCATGGAATTGCTTGATCAATTGTGCAGGGAAATGATTGCTTATGATAAAGGGGATCCCCGTCGGATTCATCATTTTCTGAAAGTTCATGCTTTTGCCGAACAAATCGGGCAGGAAGAGGGGATTCCGGAGAAACAGCTTTTCGTTTTGGAAGCGGCCGCTTATGTCCATGATATCGGGATTCATCGGGGCGAAATGGAGTTCGGCAGGAATGATGGAAAGATACAGGAGGAATTGGGGCCGGGGGAAGCACGCCCTATATTGGAAAGACTCGGATTCGAGACGGAAGATATTGACCGCATCTGCTGGCTGGCCGCCCATCATCATTCCTACGGGAGTATAGACGGTCCGGACGCGCAGATTCTGGCGGAGGCGGATATGCTGGTGAACCAGTATGAAAGCGGCCGAAGTGATAAGGAAAACCGCGCGCTTTATAACCGTCTTTATAAAACGGAAGCGGGGAAACGTATTTTCCGGGAATTGTATTTTGAAAGCTATGAGGGCATTCATGCGTGACACGTCGCTTGTCTATCCGGTACGGAAAGACGGGAGGATTCTTCTGGGACATAAACGGCGCGGCATGGGAGCCGGTAAATGGAACGGATTCGGCGGAAAAAGGGAAGACGGGGAAACGATGCGGGAATGCGCCGCCCGGGAACTTTTTGAAGAAAGCGGACTCATTGCCGATCCGAAAGCTTTTGAGGCGGCGGGAGATTTATATTTCCATCAGCCCTCCGATCCCAGTTGGTCTCATGCGGGCATCGTATACTTTATCTACGCGTGGACGGGGACAGTGCATCTTTCCGATGAGATGGAGCCGAAGTGGTTCCTTCCGGAAGAAATTCCTTTCGGCGAAATGTGGATGGCTGACCGCGTATGGCTCCCTATGATTTTGAAAGGAAATAAAATACGCGGTACGATTTATTTTGAGAAAGACGGGAGCACAGTCTATGATTACCATTTTGAAATGGTTTAAGGAAAGGATTCATTTTGGATAGAATACAGTCGGGACAGGAATGGCCGCATAAGCTTTTAACCTGGTTCGATCAAAACCGCCGTGATTTGCCCTGGCGGGAAGGCAGGCCGCGGAACCCCTATTATGTGTGGGTGTCGGAAATCATGCTTCAGCAGACGCGGACAGAAGCAGTGAAACCGTACTTTGAAAGTTGGAAACGCCGTTTCCCTACGATTGAGGCACTGGCGGAAGCCGAAGAGGCGGACGTACTGCATGCATGGCAGGGACTGGGCTATTACAGCCGCGCAAGAAATCTTCATAAAGCGGCGCGGGAAATGGTAGAAAAGTACGGCGGAGCGATTCCGGAGGATAAAAAGGACGTGCGTGCTCTTCCGGGCATCGGGGAATACACGGCAGGCGCGATTTTATCCATGGCTTATGGAAAGCATGAAGCAGCGGTGGACGGAAACGTTCTCCGTGTGTATGCGAGGTTCTATGGTATTGAGTCGGATATTTTAAAATCGGCGGTGCGAAAAGAAATCACAACGTTAGTGGAAAAGACGCTGCCGGCGCGGGCAGGAGATTTCAATGAAGCGCTTATGGATTTAGGCTCCGAGGTATGCGTACCCAAGCATCCCAAGTGTGAAAAATGTCCTCTTCACGGAGAGTGCGCGGCGCTCCGCCTTGGACTGGAAAATGTACTTCCAATCCGCACGCCGAAGAGGAAACAGAAGGAAAGCATCGCCTGCTGCGCGGTCATGATTCAAGAGGGGAAGGCGCTTTTCCATCTCCGCCCTTCCAAGGGGATGCTTTCTTCCATGTGGGAGCTGCCCATGGTTTTGTCGGACAGCGAAAAAGACGGTGTTAAAATGTTGGAGAAGCTTCTCGGCGGGAAAGCGGGAGAAAGAATCTGGACGTATACCCATGTGTTCACGCACCGCATCTGGCACATGAAAGCGTATCTGTTTCATGGTGCAAAAGAGCCTGAAGGCGATTACCGCTGGTACAGCTGCGAAGAATACAGGGAAATACCGCTGGCAGGGCCGCACGCAAAATTGGCGGCGTATATAGAGCCGTACCTGGAAGAGTGAAAATAGCTGCCCCGTGACATTGAAAGGACAATTTTTTATTTAACGGAACTCTGTTTTTATAAAAAGGAGATCTCATGGATTTCTATCAGATCATTACATTGCTTTTTTCCTTTTTGGGACTGATGAACGGACTTTTTGCGGCGGGGCTCTTCCGGCTGAAACGGTTTTATTTGTATGGAATTGCCGGAGCGCTTATTTCCTGCGGCGCAGTGCAGTACTACGTGTGGTATGCGCTTGCCTATCCGGAATATGGCTGGGCGGCACACTTCGGCGCGTACTTTGCCTGCGCGCTGATGGCGGCGGATATCATGCTTATACTGCCGCTCTTTCTTTTGATGATGATCGGTACGGTGCGGTTTATCCGCAGGTATGCGCAGATTTTTGGAGCGGCGGTGATGGCGCTTTCTTTATTCATCGGCGTTTATGGTTCTGTGGATGGAGAAATGAAGGAAGAGGCGGAGCGGTATACGATTGCCGCCGAAGAACTGCCGGAAGCCTTTGACGGACTGAAAGTGGCGCAAATCACGGATACCCATATCGGGCCATACTACAGAAATGCCGATCTGGCAAACGATCTGGAGCGCTCAAAGGCGGAAGGGGCCGACGTGGTGATGCTTACGGGCGATCTGATTGACGATATCCGTGTCATGCCTGAAACGGCAAAGATATTAAACTCCCGCGCGGTGCTTTTCCCTTACGGCATCATTTATGTGCGGGGGAACCATGAACTGTATAAAGATCCCGATTATATTGAAAATGAACTCCGCAAAACATCGGTGAAGATACTGGACAACAGCCATGTGGCGCTTCAGAAAGACGGCGCCCTGCTTTACGTGGCGGGCGTGGACTATCCTGAAATGCGGGGAGAAGGAAGGGCGGAACTGATGGCACAGATGGTGCGGGACGCATTTGACGGCATTCCGGAAGACAGCGCAAAGATTTTTCTTGCCCATCATTCTGATTTCATTGATGCTGGTTTTGAAAACCGGGCGTTCCTCACGCTCACCGGGCATACCCACGGGACGCAGTTCGGCATTTTTGGGAAACCGATGATTACGCCTTTCAAGTACACAAGGGGAATGTACAGCGACGGGAAGCACTGTGGCTATGTGTCCCGCGGCAGCGGCGGCTGGTTTCCTTTCCGCTTTGATACAAGCCGCGAACTGACGATCTTCACATTGAAAAAGAAATAAGAAGGAAATAGAAGATGGAATGAAATAAAGGACAGAAATGCCGCTTCAAAAAAGGGAGCGGTATTTTCGCGCGCGAAAAAAGACAGGGTATTTGCCTATCTTTGATCATCGGATTAACTTTTTGTGGAGCTTAACGTGGTATCGATTTTATTTTCCGGTTTCTGGGAAATTTTTACGATCTCGCTCCGTATTTCTTCCATATCATTATTGTTTTCTTCTGTAAGCGGCTTTACTGTGACAGGAGTCTTGTCCGCGTTCTTTAAAGGAAGCTCAATCAGTTTGCTGATACGGCTGTAAGAGAAAGTGACTTCCCGTCCTGTCTTCGTGGTGACAATCAGACGGCCGCCGTCAATGGCCCCCGTGCCCGAAAGACTGCCTTCCACTTCTTTACTGCCCTGCTGGACGCGATGATCCACTGTAATCGTTTTATCGTCGTTTCGCGTGAAAGTAATCGTTTCCAGATTGCGGATATTGTCGCCGGACCAATTCATGCCCGCTTCCTGCACGCCCCACCATACCCCTTCCCACGGACCGCCGCTGAGCGCGGAAAAAAGGGCGAAAGCGCCGCCGCCGAGGACGACTGCCAAAATGATGATTCCAAGGATGATATATTTTTTCATGGTTTATTCCTGCCAATGACTTTAAATTTATTTCATTTTAACATAGCAAAGGCAGCATACGCAAAGGATGGAAAAATTTTCGAAGAGAGAACCGGCATTTCATTCACGCATAAAAGCAAACGAATAAAAGAAATATGTTTTATAATCGTTAAAAAATGGGGTAAATGGGCTTTAAATAAAAGGTTGTGGTATAATGTAAGCGTTAAGAAGCGCTTTAGTGAAAAAGAGGCGCTTTGTTTCTTTACGGTTCCGCGGCGGATTATTTCGCCGTTTTTGGGAATAAGGAGAATGTATGGACTGGAAGGAAGGAAAGATAGTCAATACGCCGCTGGAACGGCAGATGAAGACGTCTTACATCGATTATGCCATGTCGGTCATTGTGACCCGTGCGCTGCCTGATGTACGCGACGGCCTCAAGCCGGTACACCGCCGTATTCTGTACGCGATGAACGAAGCGGGGATGCTGCCGAATAAAGCATATAAAAAATCCGCCCGTATCGTCGGCGACGTTTTAGGTAAGTACCACCCCCACGGCGATACGGCGGTTTATGATTCTGCTGTCCGTATGGCACAGGATTTCTCCATCCGTTATCCGCTGGTAGACGGTCACGGCAATTTCGGTTCTATTGACGGCGATTCGGCGGCGGCGATGCGTTATACGGAAATGCGTATGGCGAAAATCACGCTGGAAATGCTCCGTGATATTGATAAAGACACGGTTGACTTCATGCCGAACTATGACGGCTCTTTGACAGAACCGCTTGTGCTGCCGTCCCGTATACCGAACCTGCTCGTCAACGGTTCTTACGGTATCGCCGTAGGTATGGCGACGAACGTGCCGCCCCACAACTTGGCGGAAGTGGTGGACGGGCTTTGCGCGATGATTGATAATCCGGAAATCACCATTGATGAATTGATGAAATATATCAAAGGGCCCGATTTCCCGACGGCGGCCATTATCCAGGGGCATAAAGGCATTGAAGATACCTACCGCACGGGCCGCGGTTCCATCACCGTCCGCGCGAGAGTGGATATCGAAGAAATGGAACGCGGGAAGAACCGTATCATTGTGACGGAACTGCCGTACCAGGTGAATAAGGCGCGCCTGGTGGAAATGATTGCCGACCTGTCCCGCCAAAAAGTCATTGACGGCATCACGGCACTCCGTGATGAATCGGATCGAAGCGGCATGCGCATCGTTATCGAGCTGCGTTCTGATGTGAATCCGCAAATCATGCTGAACAACTTGTACAAGCATACCCAGATGCAGGTCAATTTCGGTTCCATCATGCTGGCGCTCGTCGACGGGCATCCACGTATTCTCAACCTGAAGCAGATTCTTTACTACTATCTGAAACATCAGGAAGAAGTCATTACAAGAAGAAGCCGCTATGAATTGGAAAAGGCGGAAGCCAAAGCCCATATTCTGGAAGGTTTGCTCATTGCCCTTGATCATATTGACGAAGTCATCCGCACCATCCGTGAATCGCGAACCGATGAGGTGGCGAAGACGGCGCTGATTTCTAAATTCGGTCTGTCGGAAAAACAGGCAGTCGCCATTCTTGATATGCGTCTCCGCCGTTTGACCGGTCTGGAAAGAGATAAGATTGAAGCGGATTACAAGGATGTGCAGGAAACCATCGCCTACCTCCGCGATCTGCTGTCCAGCAGGGAGAAAATCATGGGGGTAGTCAAAGCGGAACTCACTGACGAAAAGAATAATTTCGGGGACAAACGCCGTACGGAAATTGCGGCAGCCCTGGGCGATATGGATGTGACCGACCTTATTCCCGACAAGCCCATGACCATTACCCTGACCAAGCAGAATTACATTAAGCGCATTGATTCTTCTGATCTGCGCACACAGAAGAAAGGCGGCCGCGGCGTAAGCGGACTGAAGATGAAGGACGGAGATTATGTCCGTAAAATCCTCACCACGTCCACCCATGACCGGATCCTTTTCTTCACGAACAAGGGCAAGGTCTACATGAAGACGGCTTATGACATTCCCGAATCAAGCCGCACTGCAAGGGGAAGCGCGATGATCAACTTCATTACATCCCTTGGCGCCGATGAACACGTGACGGAGCTTCTGGATCTGGATATTTCCGAAGAGGGAACCAAGTACCTCCTCATGGTGACGAAGTACGGCTACATCAAGAAGACGGCCTTGGAAGAATATAAGAATATCAATAAGAACGGCCTCATCGCCATGCGCCTGAAAGACGAAGACCGCCTGGTAGCGGTGCTTCCGGTCAAGGGCAATGAGGAAATCATCATGGGGACGAGAAAAGGCATGGCCATCCGCTTCTCCATTGATGATGACAATGTACGGCCTCTCAGCCGTTCCGCGTCCGGTGTCCACGGCATGCGTCTCAAAGAAGGGGATGATGTGGTAGGCGTAGTTGTGGCGGCGGAGAAAGATATCTTTACCATTTCCGCTGACGGAAACGCGAAGAGAAATGCCGCTTCTGCCTACCGTCTGCAGGGCAGGAACGGACAGGGGACGATCAACTTCAAGAAAGGCTATGAAGTAGTGGCGCTTGTCGCTGCTGACGACAGGGATGAATTGGTGGGCATCTCCGAACAGGGAATCACCATCCGTATTCCTGCCGACCAGATTTCCAGCAAGAAAGCAAAAGGAGGACAGGGCGTCATCCTCCAGCGTCTGGAAGAGGGAGACCGGATTGCTTCCATCGATGTGGTTTCCGAACCGGAAGAAGATGAAGAAAATTCATAATTAAAGTAAAACGGGTGAAAACGTTCCCGAAAGCAAAAGGCTTCCCATCTCATAGAAGAGGGAAGTCTTTTTTGCTGTCCCGTATGGAAAGCAGAAGAGCGTACGATCTGTTTCCGTTTATTTCAGCACCGGTAAAATGCGGTTTCCGGAAGGCGCTTGTGGTGAGCATGGTTTCATGGGCGACGATTTTTGAAATCAGCTTCTTTTTCATTTGTTACCCGGCCGCTGCTTTCCGGCAGCCGGTATCCATTCAGCCAGCCGGTTTACAGGCGGGAAAGGTGTGGCGTATAGGCAGGATGACATGGCATATATTGACTTTTCTTGATATACTTATTTTGCAGAGAATTACAATATGCAGCCGGTTATATAAGGAGGATATATGACTAAAACAATGAATGATATTCTCGGTCTTGATGAAGCCAAGTGCCGGGAAATTGTCGACATAAAAGAAAAATACATTAAAGGGGAGCTGACGTTTGAGGAAGCGCGTGAAATTATTTTGCAGCGTTTTGATTCCGTTACGCCCCAGGAATTTGCTTTCGGCGAACAGATGCTGAAAGATGACGGCATTGATGATGAAACCATGCATGAAAAAATGGATGACATCATCCGGCTTTTCGACGGTGTCATGGAACGGGAGCATCTGGAATTGCCGGAAGGCCACCCTATCCGTTCATTCATGGAGGAAAATCAGATCATCCTCGGCACGATAGCAGAAATGAAAGAGCTTTTGGCGGGGAAATTTATCAAAAACCGCTGGCTGGAGGTCTATGACAGGCTGAAAGAATACATAAAGCATATTACAAGGAAACATAACCAGCTTTTCCCTTATCTGGAACAGAAAGGGTTTGACCGTCCGACACTCATCATGTGGACGTTTGATGATCATGTGAAAAAAGCAATCCTCCGCAGCGCAAGGTATCTGGATATGGATAAAGAAGAGGCGTTCCTGAAAATGCAGCCCGAAGTGATTGAGAAGATAGAGGATATTATTTTCAAGGAGACCCAGGTTTTGTACCCGACATCCATGGAGCTTCTGTCGGAAGAGGAATTCCGGGAAATGCGCATCGGCGAGGAGGAAGTGGGCTTTGCCAACATGGAGGCGCCGAAAGGATTCCTGCCGCCGGAAAAAACAGAGCGGTCTTCCGGAGGAGAACCGTCCTTTATGAAGGACTTCAGCGCGCTTCTCAGCAAGTACCATATGGGGGCGGGCACGGATACGGAGATGGATGTGGCTATAGGGAAGCTCACTCTTGCGCAGATCAATCTGATTTACCGCCATCTTCCCATTGACCTGACATTTGTTGATGAAAACGATATTGTGAAGTTTTATACCGATACGCCGGTTCGTGTGTTCAGCCGGAGCGCCGGTGTGATAGGCCGGAAAGTGCAGAACTGCCATCCCAGAGAAATACTGCCTGTCGTGAACAGGATATTGGGTTCTTTTAAAAGCGGAGAAAAAGATACGGCGGAATTTTTTATCAACAAGCCGGGGAAACAGATATTTGTAAATTATATAGCTGTCCGTGATGAAAACGGTGTGTACCGCGGCTGTCTGGAAACCATGCAGGATGTGGAGCATATCCGCTCTTTAGGAAATAAACCGCAGTCCGCTCCTGTCTGGACGGGAAGCAAAGCAGACGGCGGCACGGAAGTGGAAGCGGAAACGGCGGAGAAAGAGGGAGACGAAGGAAATACGTTGGAGATAACAGGCGATACCACTCTCCACCGGGCGCTCCAGACATATCCTTACCTGAAGGAATTCCTTTTACAGCTTTCTCCGAAGTACAAGCCTCTTTCCAATCCGGCGCTGTTTGCGATGATGAGCAGGGTGGCCGATTTCCGAACCATCGCGGCAAAAGGCGGCTTTACGGAAGAAGAGCTGCTTGGGAAAATAAAAGAAGAAATAACAAAGAGAAATAACGGATAATCCGTAGAACACCCCATGCAAAAACCGGGCAATGCTTTCTGACACATGTCCGGTTTTAATTGTCCGCCGAAAAGGCATGAGTAAACCCCCAGTTAAACTGGGAGGTAGATAAAAGTCATCTTATAGAAAAGGAAAGAACCTCCTAATGGTACAATGATAGCGGTCTGGCAACCACATCATTGTATATTAAGGAGGTTCGGTGTCAATGAATGACGTAAAAAGCTTATCACACAGCAAGTGGAGATGTAAATGTCACATAGTATTTGCCCCTAAATATAGACGGCAAATTATATACAGGAAATTAAGAAGTGATATTGGGAAAATTCTACGAGAATTATGTATCAGGAAGCATGTAGAGATTTTAGAGGCAGAATGCTGCCCGGATCATATTCATATGCTGGTAACAATACCGCCGCATTTGAGCGTGTCAAGTTTTATGGGATATTTGAAGAGTAAGAGTGGTCTTATGATATTTGATAAACATGCTAACTTAAAATATAAGTATGGGAATCGCCACTTACGGGTGAGCCAGTGAAGTAGGCGTAGAAAGAGCCCCCGAGTAGGGGGCAGCCTGTAATAACAGAGTGGTTGCCGGATCATTCAATACCCTCTTTAGAGGGTAACCACTAGAGGAAGACCCTTATAGGGGCAGAGCAAACCACCCGTTTTATGGGTGATTATGATTTATCTTTTTCAGTGTTTTTTACGCCCATTTCAAGATCCGGAATAAAGTGCCCATATGTGTCCATTATCTGCTGGAATAATGTGCTATGGTCCAGCCTGTTCCCTAGCACCTTGGAATTTATCCTTTTTTTTAAAAGCAAAGTGGCATGCGTATGGCGGAGACTATGAAAAGTAAAGTTCGGTAACCCCATGGCGTCAAATATCCTGCGGGAGATTTTCTCAATGTGGTTTCTTGTTATTGGCTTTCCTTCGGTATCACAGAAAAGACGGACGATATACGCAAAAAAACCGATAGGTATATAGAAGCCATGTATAAATAAATTTTTGACGTTTGTCTGCCGTCTACATAAAAATCCCCTTAAGTATAGTTTTTTATCGTATGCTTTTTCATATTATCAAATACTAAAATTCATAACGGGTTAATTTTGACAGGTATTCACTTTTCAATCCCGTGATTTCTCTTATTTGCATTACTGTCTCATTTGGGATTTGTTTTGATAATTTATTTAAATCGTTATCGATATTTTGGTACTGAATATGAAATATTTCAGTTTGTTTAGAAATAACAGAAGATACAATGAATGCGGCGAGTATATCATCTTGTCCGTATAAATAGCGGTTATTTCTGTATGCAATGCCTATATCTTTATGCACTTGGAACTCGGGAATAGTTGATACGCGGCTGGCTTGTTGATCTTTTTTATGTGAGAAGAGACGATTATTATGTGCAGATTTATTTCTTATCGTGGTTAAGTATCTAAGCGCTGAAGATAAATCATCCGATTTAAGATTTGGGTTTATATCGGCAGCTATGTTTCTGCGCATATTTGCTTTTAAATTGTTGTAAAATTTACTCATTTCCCCAAAAGAAATAATTGTATTTAATACCCACAGCGGGATTTTTTGATAATTATTCATATAATGGCAGATTGTAGGAGTACGTTTATAGTAATATGCATCTTCGACGTCATCCTGCAGTTTGTCAATAAGACTTGTCACATGTTTTTTCTGTTTTGGTGCTGGAGTGAAGTTAGAGGGAAGGTCGTACCCGCAACCGTAGCCATACCCATAAGATAAAGAAAAATGTAAAGAAATTAGAGATTTCAGTTGTGTTTCAATATTAATTGTAATAGCCATTAGCTGATGACGGAGTCTTGCATCATACTCGTAGAGGGCAATTAAGTGGTTAAGTGAAGTTCCATGTTTATATCTATCTTCTTTTGCTTGACGTGTCAACTCTGAATCAATAAATAAATCTTTATATCCATTGATTAAGTTATAGTAACCATATTGGATTAGATATTTTCCTGGATTGGAACCGACATCAAGTCCACGACGCTTTAAAATATTAATCTGTTCATCAATAGTTGTAGGATTAGCGCTCATATGTACTCTCCGTATATAAAGAAAATAGCCTGGCACACTTTTGTACCAAGGCTATTTTCGGTCCGCATCTCATACTGCTCAGCGGCTCAATCTATAGCTATGATACAAAAAATTAGATTTTTTGTCAATCTAAGACGCAACAAAATTTTCCTAAAAGGTAACAAAAACGGACTAAACGGTGTTAAAAATTTCTGGTTTCATAATAGTAAAGACCATGTATATAGTAAATTGAAAAAAATATAATTTTTTTAGATTTCAACGACTTTATCTAAAATAGAAACAAGCAATTCACGCCCCTTTGTGCATATCGCTCGCGTATAAACGGAAGGATCCCAACCTATCAGCGTGAGTCCATTTTCGGATTTACCGATTTGTTTTATGGTAGCGTCGTTTCCATTAATAAAACCACGACTATGTCACCGCTGCCCACATCTGACTGGTGCCTGACGATAATTGCATTTCCGTTTCTCCTGCGGGGAATTTATGGATTTGCCTGCTATTTTTTAAGCGATATATTTTCCGGTTTATGCCATTTCGTTGTCTAAATTACGCAGCAAGTGTTCTAATCAAGCCTATATGCATGTTACAGTTTACAGGTAAATAAATCAAGGCTGATTAAAAACTGCATTTTATCCGTTAGATTTACAATTTATGTAATGTGGTGAAGCACAGAAAATGGTGTAATAGCGAAAAAAACGAAGGCGGTAGAATGGAATTTATATTGAGCCGGTTAGGGTGAATAAGGGGTTAATACCCAAGGAAGCGGCGGATCGTTTTGCCCCATTTTCTGTTTTTCCAGAGGAAGAGTCCGATGGCGGATCCGATGAAGGCCTGAAGTATTTCAAAAGGGAGTTTCAGCATGGCATATTCCCAGGTGCTGTATACGTAGGCCTTGCCCAAGGTGTATCCCGCGATGGCGATGAGGGCGCCAAGGACGGTCGCGCCAAGAACGACAGGGAAGTTGTCTCTTCCATACCTGCCCACGATAAGGGACATGACGACGGAGCGGATACCGTGGGTGGCAAGGGAGACGAACATGGGGAGGGGATAGAAAAAGAAATCCCCGAGGAACGCGCCCACACCGCCGACAAGAAATGCGCCCAGGGGGTCGAGCGACAAGGCGGCAATGACAATGATGATATCGTTCAGGTAAATATGCCCGCCGGGAACGGGAACGCTGAAAGAAGAGAAAATAGTATTTATTGCCATGAGCAGTCCGCATAGCGTAATCCATTTTATTTTATGGGGAAGACCGCTGGTATCATTTTGTTGCATAAGAGCTCCTTATTTGTGATTGGTAAAAGAAAAGGACGCAAGACCGCCCTTTTGTCATTGGAAGAGATATTTGTCAATGAGGTCTTTCCTGCGTAAATCTTTCAGCCATTCTGCAGGAATTGCATCATAACCGTAAATGATGCCTGCGAGCGCTCCTGTGACGGCGCCTACGGTGTCGGTATCATCGCCGAGATTGACGGCGGTCATGACGGCGTCTTTGAAATTGTCTGTATTTTCCAGTGTCCATATGGCTGCTTCGAGGGTGTCTGCCACGTAGCCGGTGCTTTTGATTTGTTCTACCGGCAGGCTGCTGATGGTAAGAAGGTTTTTGAAGAGGCTTTCTTCTATACCGTCATTGACGGCAGTTTCCACAGCTTCTTTTATGGATCTTCCCTGTAAAAGTTCCCTGGCGATATGGATATAGGTGACGCAGGCGCTTTTTGAAATGCGGTGTCCATGGGTGAGTGCCGATACTTCCCGTATTTCATCGTCTGTTACTTCGGGAAGGAACGCGAGGGGGATGATGCGCATGAGGGAGCCGTTTCCATTGGAAGCTTCATCGGAGAGGCCTTCTCCGCGGCTGAGGGCGGCTCCCGTGGTCATGCCTACATCGAAGGATTTTCCGTCAGGGGTATACTTGCCGTTTTTGTACCAGTCGGTCATGCAGCACATGAGGTCTTCCAGGTCGATCCGCCCCATGAGTTTGATGCTGTCACAAGTGGCAAGGGTGAGGCTGGTGTCATCGGACCATGTCCCCGGTGCCATATTGTACGTGCCGTAACCTGTCATTTTTTCCACATGGAATGAACCGCGCTCTTCAAACTGGACAGGCAGTCCGAGGGCATCTCCCACCGCCAGTCCGTATACCGCATCGCGAAGTGTTCTCATAGTTCCTCCTGGTGAATATTCTTTCTGTATTATTGTACCAGAAAAGGAAATAGCTGATAAGGCGGGAGGCTTCTTCGGCAAAGGAAATAAAAAACCGCCGTAAGGCGGTTAAAGTCATTTTATTTACTGATGATTTTCCGAATAATATCTCCCATATTTCTATTTTTCCAGATGAACGCGCCGAGGATGGCACCGATGCCTGCCTGGAGTATTTCAAAGGGGAGTTTGATGAGAGAATATTCCGGGGTACTGTATACATAAGCCCTGCCGAGAGAATAACCGATAACCACGATGAGCGCGCCTAAGAAGACGCCGAAGAAAGTAAGGGGAAGATTCTTCTTTCCGTAACGCCGGGCAAAGAGGGAAATGACGACGGCTTCCAGTCCGTGGGTGGCAAGCGAAACAAACATGGGGAGAGGGTAGAAAAAGAAATCGCCCAGGAATGCGCCTACACCGCCGACCAGGAACGCGCCCAGCGGGTCGAGAGAGAGAGCCGCCGCTACGATGATGACATCATTCAGGTAAAAGTGTCCGCCGGGGACGGGGATGTTGAAAGATGACAGGACGGTATTCATTGCCATTAAAAAGCCGCATACCGTGAGCCATCTGGCTTTATAGCGGGGGGCGGCGGAAATATTTCCTGCCGGCGGGGTATTGGTGTTTGTCATGAAGAGCCTCCTTATACAGCTTTACTTAAAAACAGTATAATGATAAACTGGCATTATGAAAATCACCAAAAATAAAAATAAAAATATAACCAGATGGAGGCAAAATGGAGAATGGTGTAAAAGAAAAGGCATATATGGTGCTTTATGCCCGTGTCCGTGAAGCGATTACCGGCGGGATTTACCGGTGGGGCGGCAAGCTGCCTTCCAAACGCGCCATGGCGGAGCGGTATGGCGTGAGTGTCATCACCGTGGAGCATGCGTATGCGCTTCTTGCGGAAGAAGGGTATGTCGAACCGCGGGAACGGAGCGGCTACTTTATCATTTATAAAGAGGAAGATGCTTTTCCCGTGGGGTACAGGGGAAAGGAAGTGAAGCCTGTTCTTCCTTCGGAGACGGATGAAGAAGTATTTCCCTTTTCCGTTTATGCGAAAACGGCACGGACAGTGCTCTCCAAATGGGGCGAAAAGGTGCTGGCCCGCTCTCCCAATCAGGGAACGGCGGAGTTGAGGAATGCGCTTTGCGATTACCTGGCGCGAAGCAGGAATATCATCGTTTCTCCGCAGCAGATATGCATCGGGTCGGGAGCGGAGTATCTGTACAGCCTTGTAGTGCAGGCCCTTGGCCGGGAACGGCTTGTAGCGGTGGAGGATCCCTGCTATGAGAAGATACGGCAGGTGTACCGTGCCCATGGCATACGGACAGAATCTCTCCGTCTGGGAGACAAAGGAATTCTGACAGAAGAACTGAAACGGGCAGGCGCACGTGTGCTTCATGTGACACCGTTCCACAGTTATCCAAGCGGCATTACGGCAAATGCTTCGAAGCGGCGGGAGTATATCCGCTGGGCGGAGGAGCGGTCCGGTCTGATTATTGAAGATGATTTTGATTCGGAGTTCACTCTTTTGTCAAAAGCGGAAGACACGCTCTTTTCTCTTGCTCCCCATGGCCCGGTAGTATATATGAATACGTTCTCACGAACAATTGCTCCCTCTGTCCGCGTGGCGTACCTCGTACTTCCCGAAAATCGTCTGTCCAGATTTCAGGAGCGGACGGGATTTTATTCCTGTACCGTTCCTGTATTGGATCAGCTCATTCTGGCGGAACTCATCAGCCATGGAGATTTTGAGCGGCATATCAACCGGGTGCGGAGACGACGGAGGCGTAAAAAGGAAACGGATATGTCTTCCTGAAAGTAGGGAGATTAAAATGTATAAAGGCTGGGCGCAGCAAAAAAGACTTTCCCTAAAAATGGAAAGCCTTTTTATATTTATTATTTCTGACTTTTATCTTTTGTTCTGCAAAGTCCGCGCTCGCAGTTGCGGAGAAAGCGGAGAAGATGCTCAATTTCCGGTGTCGGCGGGAAGTCCTGTTCCATTTCATGGATAGCTTCGTACAGCTTCAGGCCGGAACGGAAAATGGTGCGGTATGCTTTTTTAAGCCAGCTTCTTACTTCGGGGGTGATATTGTTTCTGGCGAGTCCTACGCTGTTCAGTCCGACCACTCTTGCCGGATTGCCGTCAACGATCACGAATGGGCATACGTCCTGTACGATCTTGGACATACCGCCCACCATGGCGCAGGCGCCGATCTTTACGAACTGGTGGATACCGCTCATGCCGCCGATGACCGCGTGGTCTTCCACAGTGACGTGGCCGGCTGCTCCGGAAAAGCTGGACATGACGATGTAGTCTCCGAAATTGCAGTTGTGTGCCACATGGGTGTATGCCTGAAGCATATTATGCGAGCCGATACGGGTTTCGCAGTTTTCTCCCGTAGCACGGTGGATGGTGACGAATTCGCGGAAGCTGTTGTCATTGCCGATGACGACCGTACTGTATTCGCCGGCAAATTTCAAATCCTGCGGATCTTCGCCGATGACGGCGTTCGGATACACATGATTGTTTTTCCCCATGCGTACGTTTTTCGAAATGACCGCATGGGAGCCGATGATGGAGCCTTCGCCGATTTCACAGTTGGGACCGATGACGGCATAAGGTTCGATAATTACATTTTTATGAAGTTTGGCAATAGGATCAACAACGGCCGTTTCATGAATCTGCGGCTCCGCTGATTTGATAACTGTTAATTCCATTCTCATGGTTTCCCTTCAACAGCAGGCGGATACTGCCTGCCGGATTTTAATTTCTTTTTATACATACATCGGCAAGACGGTTTTTAAATAAAACAATGGTCTTGTCGAAATATATGCGTTTTTCTTTATTTTTCTTTATTTTTCTTTGAATATCGACTGATTTCTACTACATATAAGTATAAAAAATTTACCCTAATGCTGTTCTTATGTTTTTCTGCCGTGTCATATAAAAGACAGAGAAGGTAAACGGTATCATAGACTACGCAAATCGTTCCAGAGAGAAATCTTGGCAAAACCGGCAAAGAGACAGCCTATGCCAAAGAAATAAACCATCGTAAGCGCGGCGGCCTGCGGAAATGCAAGAAGAGCGGTACCAAGCAGGATTTGCATGATGCAGAGGATGCGGAACAGCACTTTGTGTGTAATCAATGCATCAAAATCACGGCTGTGGATGAGTGTAAAAATACCGCGGATAATGAATGTGACCGCAAAGAAAAGCGGCAGCAGGGCAGATAATATCATGGTGCCGTTAAAAGTAAGTACTAACATGCCGAAAATAATATCCGTCAAGCACACCAGAAGTCCCCAGATTACGCGCTCTTCCTTGGGAATCTGTATATAGGCTATAACACCAAAAATACCACTTGTCAGTACGAGAAATCCGATGCTCCATGCCAATCCGATCAGAGCGCCTATCGGCTGGAAGAAGCAGTATACACCGACAAAAGCATATAAAATACCGGATAATAAAATAAAGGTTTTGCTCCAACCTGACATAAAAATCATCCTTTCTAATTGATAAAGCGGTAATATCCGGTATGAGATCCTTATATCTTGCGTATGGCAGGAATTAACTGGAAAATCATACTGCGGATTATATTACCGTGATTCATGAATTATTTATTGTTCTCGTCCTTTTCTTTTTTATTTTCCGGTTCAGCGAGGTAGAAAAGGAAGTCAGCCGATGCTTTGAAGGTTTCCCCTACATAGCATTCACAGTGTACCTTGCCCATGCGCCCTACGATCTTTTTGATGACCGCTTTGGTTACAAGCTGGTCTCCCGGGCGGACGGGGGAACGGAAGCGGACTTTGTCCATGCCTGTAAACATGGGAATGAGGCCCCGATTTTCTTCGGGATACTGGAGAGCAACGCCGCCGACCTGGGCCATGGCTTCACAGATAAGGGCGCCAGGCATGATGGGGTGGCCGGGGAAATGTCCCTGAAAAAATGGTTCGTTGATGGTGACGGATTTCACTCCGACGGCATAATCCATGGGAACGAGTTCGGTAATTTTGTCTACCAGCAGCATCGGATAACGATGGGGGAGGATTTCCATGATTTCTTCAATATTTAATTCCATAATTGATTCTCTCCTGTTCATGAACTTCTTTTTATTTTTTCAATACTCTCAGTTTCGCCGCAAGAGCGGCATTCAGCTTATGGCTGCCCATGACCGCGATGATATGTGCGTGGAGCGGGCCCACAAGGGAAATATCGCCAAGGATATCCAAAATCTTATGGCGGACAAGTTCGTCGGGGAATTTCAATTCTGACAGGCAGTCCGTTTCAGAATAAACGACAGCGTTTTCCAACGTACCGCCTTTGCCGAGCCCCATTTGCCGCATGGCCTCCAGCTCCCAGGTAAATCCGATGGTGCGGGAAGGGGCGATTTCTCTGATGTATGTCTCCTTGTCGATTGTGAAGTCTTTCATTTGCGTACCTAAAAGCGGATGGGGATTGATGGATGTAAATGTAATGCGGAGGCCGTCATAAGGGAGCGCAGTGATGAATTTATTATCTTCATATACGGCTACGCTCGTCTCAAGAGTAAGAATATCGATCGGTTTTTCCAGTTCCACGATACCCGCTTCTAAAATCATTTGGGAGAATGTAAGGGCGCCGCCGTCAGCCACGGGAGGTTCGGGAGCGTCCATCTCAAGAATGCAGTTGTCGATACGGAGCGCGAAGAGCGCGGAAAGGATATGCTCCACGGTGAAAACTTTCGCGTCTCCCCGTTCCAGCGTCGTCGCGCGGAGTGTGTTTGTGACAAATTCACTCCGTGCAGGCACTTCGGGGGTGCCGGTAAGATCGATACGCCGGAAAATGATGCCGCTGCCCGCCGGAGCGGGACGCATTGTGAGCGTTACGGGGATTCCGGAATGGAGTCCGTTTCCCTTAAAGGAAACCGGTTTTCCGAGGGTATACTGATTTCTTTTCAAGATAGAATCCTTTCAAGAATTACTTATTGTACTAACAATTTATTATACCGCGATATGGCTGCAAGCACAAACAAAAATTAAAAAGGCTTTCTGTAAAAGGAAAGGAAAAATTTCATACAAAACCTGTTTAGAGGAATGGTATAATTTATCTGAATAAGAAAGGGAAAGGAGACTGCCGTGGAAAATGAATTGCTGAAGAAGCAGGAGAACCTGCGATTCCGTTTGAAAGAGCTGGGAACGGTGGCAGTCGCTTTTTCCGGCGGCGTGGATTCCGCTTTTCTGCTCCATGAGGCCCATGCCGTTCTTGGGAAGAAAGCTGTTGCAGTGACAATGAAATTGGATTCCCTTCCTTTCCGTGAATGGAAGGAGGCAAAAGAATTCTGCGAATGGGAACATATACGGCAGATAATTGTCGAACAGGATCAGTTCCAGATCAAAGGCTTTGCGGAAAACGAAAAAGACCGATGCTACCACTGCAAGTATTTTCTTTTTTCTTTTTTGAAAGAGCTGGCGAAGAAGAATCATATTTCCTATGTGGCGGACGGCACGAATTTCAGTGACATGGGCGGTTACCGGCCCGGATTGAAGGCTCTGGCGGAACTGGGCGTGGTGAGTCCCTTAAGAGAGGCGGAGCTGACAAAGGAGGAAATACGGGCGCTTTCGAAAAAGGAAGATCTTCCTACATGGAACAAGCCGTCTTTTTCCTGTCTGGCGACACGGTTTCCTTATGGCGAACCGATCACCGGGAAAAAGCTGCGCCGTGTAGAAATGGCGGAGCAGTTTCTTTTTGAAATGGGATTTACCCAATTCCGTGTCCGCAGCCATGACCGGATGGCGCGTATTGAAATCCGTCTGCAGGAATTTCCCCTGCTTGTGGAAAAAAGAAAGATCGTGGCCGCGCGGTTTAAAGAACTGGGTTTTATGTATATAACGATGGATCTGGAGGGGTTCCGCTCGGGGTCCATGGATATAGGGCAGGTGTAGCATGGATATCAGAGAACTTTTGGAAAAGGTCAGAGGCGGGAAGATGGAAATTGACGCGGCGGAAAAGTATCTGCGCAGTTATTCCGAAGTCCGCGCCTATGAAGAAATGGGATATGCCAAACTGGATACGGACAGGAAACGGCGTTCCGGATTTGCCGAGGTCATTTACTGCCAGGGGAAATCGGATGAATTTCTGCCGGAGATATTCCGAAAGTTATATGAAGCGGAAGGGGAGGTGTTCGGTACGCGTGCCGATGCCCATCAATATGAAATCGTCCGCGCCGTACTGCCGGATATTTCTTATGATCCCGTTTCCCGCATATTGAAACTGGAAAAGAAAGATAAGGAGCATATAGGCTTAGTCGTGGTCTGCACGGGAGGAACGGCGGATATTCCCGTGGCGGAAGAAGCGGCGCAGACGGCGGAATATTTCGGCAGCCGTGTGGAACGTATTTATGATGTGGGTGTCAGCGGCATCCACCGTCTTTTATCCTGTGAAAAGAAAGTGCGGGAAGCCAACTGCGTCATTGCCGTGGCAGGTATGGAAGGCGCTCTTGCGTCGGTAATCGGTGGTCTTGTGGCTAATCCCGTCATTGCCGTGCCCACTTCTGTGGGGTATGGCGCGAGCTTTAATGGGTTGTCGGCTCTTTTGACGATGATCAATTCCTGCGCGAACGGCATTGTGACGGTAAATATAGATAACGGCTTCGGCGCGGGGTATGTGGCAACACAGATCAACAGGCTGGCGGAAAGGGGAAAAAGCAATGGATAAAAAATTATACCTGGACTGCGGGTCCGGGATCAGCGGGGATATGTTCGTGGCGGCAATGATCGACTTGGGGGCGGATCCGGACGCTCTTGAAAAAGCGCTGGACTCTATCCCGGCGGACGGTTTTTTCGTAGAGATAGGCAGAGTAAAGAAATCGGGCATCGACTGCTGTGATTTCCGTGTCCGACTTGATGATGACTGTGAGAACCATGACCATGACATGGACTATCTTTACGGAAATCTGACCTTGGCGGCAGGATCGGGATGCTCTTGTCATGAAGAACCGGACAGAGAAGAACATCACTGCCATTGCCATGAGGAAGGGCATGACGGGGAGGCACATCACTGCTGCCGTCAGGAAAAAGATCATCATCATACCCATCGGGGGCTTGCGGAAATTCTTCCGATGATCGATGCCTGTGATATGACGGAAACAGCAAAAGAGCTGGCCCGCAAAATATTTCGGATTATCGGCGAAGCGGAAGCGAAAGCCCATGGCTTGCCCCTTGACGAAGTCCATTTTCATGAAGTGGGAGCGCTTGATTCCATTGTGGACGTGGTGGCGGCTGCCGTTACTTTTGACAGCCTTCACATCAAAGAGGTGATTGTCCCTAAACTCACGGAAGGGACAGGGACAGTTCGGTGCCGGCATGGAGTCATGCCCGTGCCTGTCCCTGCGACAGTGAATATTGTTTCCGCTTATAAAATCCCCATGGAGCTCACCGGGGCGAAAGGGGAGTATGTGACGCCTACCGGCGCGGCCATTGCGGCGGCCATTTCCACAAGCCATCAGCTGCCGCCGTCTTTTGTTATCAAGAAGGCAGGCCTTGGCGCGGGAAAACGAGCATACACGGATCGAAGCGGTATTCTCCGGGCATTCCTTATCCAGGGGGAGGAGAATGAAGGCCGTGATAAAGTTGTGAAACTGGAAACGGATATTGATGACTGCTCCGGCGAGGTTCTCGGGTATGTCATGAAGAAATTGTTCAAGGCAGGAGCGAAAGATGTCCATTATGCTCCCATTTTCATGAAAAAGAACCGTCCGGCCTGGGAACTGACAGTGATCTGCAGGGAAGACAAAGTGGAGGAGATGGAAAAAATTATTTTTACGGAAACCACGACGATCGGTATCCGCGAATACCCCCTCGGGCGCTCTATCTTAGATAGAGAAGAAAAAGAAGTAGAAACGGTTTACGGCAAAGCATCCGTGAAGCAGGTGTCCCTGGGAAAGATGATACGGTCTTATCCTGAATATGAGACGGTGAAAAAATTGGCGAAGAAAAGTAAAGTGCCTTTTATGGATGTTTTTGACGCAGTGAAAGAGGCGGCAAAGAAGGAATAACGGGCTGATATTGTAAGAAGCGTTTTCCGGCAGGGGCGCTTCTTCTTTTTTCCCTTTCTTTTGTGATAGAATGACTTATTATAAATAAAAGGAAGTACATCTATGAAAAAAAGAAACCTGGGGTTAGCAGCAGCTGTAGGTTCGTACCTGCTGTGGGGGCTTCTGCCGGTTTACTGGAAGCAGCTGTCCGCCGTGTCCGCTTATGAAATATTATCGCACCGCATTATCTGGTCTTTTTTCTTCATGCTCATGATTCTCTCTTTCATGGGACGGATGGTGTCGTTTTGGGAAGAATGTAAACATCTTTGGGCGGATAAAAGCCGGGGTGCGCTCCTTGCGCTGGCATCTTTTCTTATTACGGCGAACTGGTGCATTTTCATCTGGGCAGTGACGAACCGCCACGTGGTGGATACCAGTGTGGGGTATTACATGAATCCCCTTGTGAGTGTTCTTCTTGGTGTTGTATGTTTTCATGAGCGGCTGTCAAAAATGAAATGGTTTTCTATTGCCGTTGCCGCTGCGGGAATTGGGGTGATGACTTGGGAACTGGAGAGGCTCCCGCTGATTGCTGTCGGCCTTGCGTCGACATTTGCCCTCTACGGCGCGGTGAAAAAGAAATTGAATCTGGATGCTTTTTATAGCATTACGCTGGAAACATTTTTTGTTCTTCCTTTTGCCCTTGCTTATGTATTTTTTCTTGGGAATGACGGCATTGGACATTTCACTGTCGATGACCTGCATACGGCAGGGTTTCTTATCGGGGCAGGCGCTGTGACGGCGACGCCTCTCGTGCTCTTTTCCATAGGAGCGAATGATTTGCCGTTGAACGTTCTTGGGTTCTGCCAGTATATTTCTCCGTCCATTACCCTGCTTTTGGGGATATTCCTTTTCGGCGAACCCTTTACCCGTGCACAGATGTCTGCTTTTTCGTTTATCTGGTCAGCTCTTGCTGTCTTTACGATTGCGGACTGGAGGGAAAGGAAGTTTTTGGAAAAACGGGGAATGAGCGGCTTGTAAGAAGGAGAGGGAAATGGAAAACATTTTATCGGAGTATGATAAATCACCGGGAATCATTTCTCCAAATTTTGAAAAAATGGATTTGCACCTGCCGAAGAAAGCGATTTTTGCTTTTCTTGGAGAGAAACGGATTGAAAGATTTGCTCTTGCCCGGGGCGGTGAAAAAGTCGGTACATTTGTTTCTCTGACAAAAGATTTTCCCCTGTGGATGATTAAAGCGGATAAGGAAGATATCTGCATCCTTCAGGCACCGGCGGGAGCTTCGGCGGCGGTCCTGCTTCTGGAACGGCTCTATGCGTATGGCGTGGGAAAGGTGGTAGCTCTGGGATGCTGCGGCGCTCTGGAAAAGCTGGCGGAGAATGTTTTCTTTGTCGTACGAAAGGCGCTTCGTGATGAAGGCACATCGTACCATTATCTTTCGCCGGCACGGTTTGTGACGCTTGATGAATCGGCGGCGGATATCGTAGAAGGCGTGCTTCGGGAAAATCATGTGCCCTGTGAAAGGGGTGTGACCTGGTCAACAGATGGATTTTTCCGTGAAACGAAAGAAAAGGTAAAAGCGCGGAGGGCGGAAGGCTGCCGCGTGGTGGATATGGAATGCGCCGCCTTGGCGGCATGTGCGGCATACAGGGGGAAGGTATTTGCCCAGATCCTTTTTACCGCCGATACACTTCACGATTTATCTCACGAACAGCGGGCGTGGGGAAAAGAAAGCCGCGATAAGGCGCTCCTCATGGGAGTCAAAGCGGCGGAGAGGTTATGAAGGAAGAGTTATGTCAGCAGGTGAATTGCTTTTTGGGGGACTTCTTGCCATAAATGCCGCCGCCTTTTTCCTGTACGGTCTTGACAAATGGAAAGCGGTGCATGGACGGCGGCGGATAAGGGAAAGGACGCTTCTGTTTATCGCCGCTGCGGGCGGATCGGCAGGCGCGTTTCTTGCTATGCGTTTTTTTCGCCATAAGACACGCCATGCTGTATTTCAATTCGGCGTGCCCATCCTCTTTCTTTTGCAGGCAGCTTTCGCTTTTTTCCTTTGGAAATAGTTCGGGCGGACTTGACTATATTCATGATTATCTGTACAATACAAAAGATACTAAGAGCTGTGATGAAGACGGTTTGCGTAAGCGCCCGGCAGAGAGAGCCTTCGGCCGGTGAAAGAAGGGGCGGGCGGCGCGGACGGATCACTTCTGAGCTTCAGGGAGGAAATGCCCTGACGGGACACCGTTAACTGTGCCGAGTGGCCTTCGGGTCATTAGGGTGGTACCACGGGAAATATTCTCGCCCCTTTTCGGGCGGGATTTTTTTTATTTACACCATACAGGAGGAAATGGAATGGATTACAGCAAGACGCTGCGCCTGCCGCAGACAGAATTCCCCATGCGCGGAAATCTTCCGCAGAAGGAACCGCAGTTTGTGGAACTTTGGCAAGATAAGGATTTATACAACAAGAGAATAGAGAAAAGAAAGAAAGAAGGCGCCCCCCGCTTCGTGCTCCATGACGGACCTCCTTATGCGAACGGCAAGATCCACATCGGCCACGCTCTGAATAAGACACTGAAGGATATTATTGTCCGCTACAAGTACATGGCGGGGTACATGGCAAATTATATTCCTGGCTGGGATACCCACGGCCTTCCGATTGAATATGCCGTACTGAAAGATTCGGGAGAGGATCGGGCGAATATGTCCGTTCTTGAACTGCGCCGCAAATGTCTGGAATACGCGAAAAAGTGGATTGAAATCCAGAAGACTGATTTTATCCGTATGGGCGTTATCGGCGATTTTGATAACCGTTACGTTACTTTTGATCCGCATCTGGAAGCCAAGGAAATAGAAGTTTTTGGCGAAATGGCAAGAAAAGGATACATCTATAAAGGAAAGAAAGCCGTTTACTGGTGTCCCCACTGTGAAACGGCGCTGGCGGAAGCGGAAATCGAGTATAAGGACCGCAAGTCCCCGTCTATTTATGTGAAGTTCCCTGCGAAAAATATCAAAGGACTCGGACCGGAGGGCGTAGATCAATCCAAGCTTTTTGCCGTCATCTGGACAACCACGCCTTGGACCATTCCTGCCAACCAGTATATTTCTGTCAACCCGAAGTTCACCTATGTATGGGTGCATAATCTGGATGCCGACGAGTACTACCTGATGAATAAGGAGCTGGCACCGGCAGCTTTGGCGGACTGCAAGATTGAAAATTACAAGTTTGCCGGCCGCGAAATGACAGGCGCCGAATGGGAGTTGGCCGAATTTATGCACCCCTGGGCATCTTATAACCGCACCGTGTATGTTCTTGAGGGCAACCATGTCACGCTGGATGCCGGTACAGGCTGTGTACATACTGCCCCGGGCCACGGCGTGGATGACTTTGAAGTATATAAGAAATATGAAAATGAAGGAAAACTGAAGCAGGAAGTCATCTGTCCTGTGGACAATAAAGGCCGTATGACGGCAGAAGCCGGATCCTTTCTGGAGGGAAAGACCGTATGGGAAGCAGAAGGGCCGAGTATTTCCGCGCTTGCCCACGAAGGCATGCTTCTCGGCAAAAAGTCCATTCACCACCAGTATGCCCATTGCTGGCGCTGTAAGAATCCCGTCATTTACCGTGCGACAGAGCAGTGGTTTGCTTCCATCAATGATTTCCGCGAAGATGCATTGAAAGCGGTCGATGAGACACGATTCATTCCTGCCTGGGGACATGACCGCCTGTATAATATGATTCGTGACCGTCAGGACTGGTGTATTTCCCGCCAGCGCTCCTGGGGTGTTCCAATTCCTGCTTTCTACTGCGACGGCTGCGGCAATTATGTGATCACGCCCGAAACGATTGAAAGCGTGAAAGAAATCGTGGAAAAAGAGGGCACCGATGCATGGTGGGCGCACCCGGCGGAAGAACTTTTGCCGAAGGATTTCAAATGTCCCCACTGCGGCGGCAGCCGTTTCCACCAGGAAAAAGACATCATGGACGTATGGTTTGATTCCGGCTCCACCTGGAATGGTGTCCTAAAAGATCCTCATCCGGTGTGGAAAGATACCGGCGCGGCGTATCCCTGCGATTTGTATCTGGAAGGTTCCGACCAGCACCGCGGCTGGTTCCACAGCTCTCTTCTGACCAGTGTGGCAGTCAATGGCTGCGCGCCGTATAAGGCTGTTCTGACCCATGGTTTTACCATGGACGGAGAGGGACGGAAGATGTCCAAATCGGTAGGAAACGTAGTCGCGCCCCAGGACATTATTGATAAGTATGGCGCTGACGTGATGCGTTTGTGGATTTCTTCCGTCGATTATCAGGGAGACGTCCGCCTTTCCGATAAGATTGTGAAATCCATGAGCGATGTATACAGAAAGATCAGAAATACGTTCCGCTACCTTCTGGGGAATCTTTATGATTTCGATCCGAAGACCGACAGCGTGGCTTATGGGGATATGGAAGAATTGGATCGCTGGGCGCTGCTTCGTCTGGAACAGGTAAAGCGTACCGTTCTTAAAGCCTATGAGGATTATGAATTCCACGTCATGTACCATGCCGTCCATAATTTCTGTACTGTGGACCTGTCATCCATTTACCTGGATATACTGAAAGACCGTCTCTATACAGAAAAAGATGATTCCCTCCTGAGAAGGAGCGCGCAGACTGCCATGTATGAAATCCTTACCTCTCTCGTAAGGCTGGTAGCCCCCGTTATTTGCTTTACTGCCGAAGAAGTATGGCAGGCACTCCCGAATCGGGAAGAAAGAGAATGGTCTGTCCATATGGCGGATATGCCGGCGGAAAACGACAGATACATGGATAAAGTATTGGAAGAAAAGTGGAAGAAGCGCCTTGCTCTCCGCAGCGTTGTGACAAAAGCGCTGGAAGAAGCCCGCCAGGCGAAAGTCATCGGCCACCCTCTGGACGCGGAAATTACTATTTACGCAGATGGTGAACATTTGGAAACACTGAAAGCCATGGAAAAAGAACTGGCGGATTTCTGCCTTGTTTCCCAGGCGAAGATTTCCGGCGATCTGTCTGCCGCTCCTGAGAATGCCTTCGCTTCTGAAGACGGAACGGTGAAAGTTTCCATCGCTGTCTGCACTCTTGAAAAGTGTGAACGCTGCTGGAAACGCACTCCTGATGTAAACTCCGATCCGAAACATGAACACGTCTGCGCAAGATGCGCTAAAGTCCTTACGGAGATGGGAGAATAAGAAAGGCAAGTCGGCGGTCAGCAGTGGAAATTTATAAGTTAAGTATGCTGACGGTTTCCTGTATGACAGAAAAGTAACGGGACAATATAAAAGACCTCTTTTGCCGGAGGTCTTTTTGTTTGGAGAAATCCATGGAAGAGTTTTGTTCATTGCCGCAGCGAAAGATATGAGGGAGTCGATTTCATTTGAGTGTGAATTTCCAGGCACAGAACCAGCTTTCCGGGTGGGCGTCAGGGGGACAGCCTATGCATTCTGTCTGTATGCGGTCGTCTATACCTTCGGCAAAGCGGGCGTATTCTACAAGACCGGCGCTTTTGCAGGGATAGTCGGGTAAATTTTTCCGCATCCGTGCCGATTGGACACGGCAGTTATCCATTGTGAAGATGAGAGAACCATTTTCAAAGCGGGAGGACTGTCTGTTCAGACGGCTGTACATGCGGAAGTTTAAAGCCTGCGCCAATCCTTCCAGCCCGGGATGCTTTTCCATGCCAAGAAGTTTTTTAATGGAGTGCGCTTCAAAGGGAGAGAACCGGGCCCATGTAGAATCGTTGCACCGTTTCGCATCATTGATGCCGTAGGAAAACTCCACTCCCTGAAACCAGAAGCCGTCCTGGGCAAGCCAGCTTTTTGCGATGGTGTCCAGAAGAGAAAGCTGATCTTCTTTAGGAAGGCGGATGAGGAAAGCGGGACAGCCCTCTTGTTCAGGGAAATGAAATTGCGCCGCCAAACGACGGACTGCCGCCTTTCGTGTCTGCTTCCAGGCGTAGTCCATGACATTGAGCGCCTTTTCAAAACCGAGCTGGTGCTCTGCTTCACGGAACCAGAGAGTGTGATGGACCGTTATGCGGTGGAACATGTCTATAATATGTGCCGCCCGCTCTTCCGCCGTTATTGTTTCCATTGTTTTCTCCTTCATGGCGAGCCTCCTTCATGGCGAATTTCATTTCTTTTATTATGGGATAAGCAGGGGAAAATATCCATGATAAAAAAATAATCAAAAAGTCAAAATATTTATTAGCACTCTATTGACATGAGTGCTAAATGTGATATAATACAGTTGTCAGGAAGAAAAGATGGACTCCTGAGATATGTTATAAATATTTTAAAGAAAGAAAAGAGGTTTTGATTATGCGTGGTTTACTTCCTTTTGATGGTTTTTTCGGTGATACGGCGCTGGATCATTTCTTCAGTGATGCTCCGGCTGCATACAAAGACTATGTGTCTGTACCCAAGGTGGATATTGAGGATAAAAAAGATTTCTATGAAATTACCTGTGATATGCCCGGGTTTACCAAGGATCAGATCCGTATTTCTTATGAAAACGGAATTTTGTCCCTGTCCGCTCAGAAAGAGGAACAGACGGAGGAAAAAGATGATGACCGTCATTACATCCGCCGTGAACGTTCCAGCTCTGTCTTCCGCCGCCAGTTCAATGTGAAAGGGATCAAAGAAGACGGCATCAAGGCAGGCTTGAAAGACGGGATTCTGACGATTACACTGCCGAAACTCCCGCAGGAAATTGAAAAAGCACCCCATCGTATCCAGATTGACTGAAGATGATGTATAAGATATTCCTGGAATACTGAAAAGTTTATTCATGCTTTCTCTCCGGGCGGTACTCCCCCGGTACCGTCCATCTTTGGAACAGGTCATGATAATCCCCCATTATCGTGGCCTGTTTTTATGTGCCCGTAAACAGATTTGCGTTTTATGGCTGTTTATAATAAGCTGGAGGAAAATGGAAGGAGGAATATATGGGGAAAAGACTGGAAGACAGGAGTTTGGAAGAATTGTGGCAGCTGTTTCCCATATTTCTTGTGCCGCATAAAAAAGAATGGGCAGGTTGGTACAGGGAAGAAAAAGGTCGTTTGGAAGTTCTGCTGGGCGCAGGGCGGGTAAAGCGCGTCAGCCATATCGGAAGTACGGCTGTTTCCGGTATCTGGGCCAAAAATATCATAGATATCCTGTTAGAAGTACCGGATAAAAAAAGAATGGCAGAGGTACGGGAAATTTTGAAAAATAACGGTTGGCTCTGCATGAACACTTCAAAGAACCGTATTTCCATGAATAAAGGGTACACGGAAAAGGGATTTGCGGAGAAAGTGTATCATCTGCATATCCGGCTGCCCTGCGATCATGATGAATTGTATTTTCTCTCTTATCTGCAGATGCATCCTGCTGTTGCGAAGGAGTATGAAACATTGAAACTGCATTTATGGAAACGGTATCCTCATGACAGGGATGGATACACGGAGGCAAAGACAGATTTTGTCAGGACATATACGGAACGGGCAAAAAGAGAATACGGGAACCGGTGGGAATGGTAATCGGTAAAACAGCCCGGTGAAAATCGGGCTTTTTGTGTGTGGATTTCCGGAAATGAATATCGAAAACATATTGTAAACTTATAATGCAAAAACAATTGACAGAAGAAATTGTTTATTTTATACTTGAATCCGAGATAACAATAAAGGAAACGGAATGATTCCGTGAAAAGGGGAGTTCTATTATGGAAAGTGCTTGTCAGGAAATTATCCGCTTGGCGGAAAAGGTCATGGATGGCGGACAGATCACGCCGGAAGAGGCAGGGAGGCTCATTCGTACAAAAGATGAAGACACCATGCTGCTTCTTGCCATGGCGGATAAAATCCGTCAAAAATTTGGCGGCAGTTCCGTGGATTTCTGCGCCATCATCAATGCGAGAAGCGGGCACTGCCAGGAAGACTGCAAATTCTGCGCCCAGTCCGGCTGGTACAGGACAGGTGCCAAGGTATATCGCCTGCTGCCGGAAGAACAGATTATCGAAGCGGCAAAGAAAGCAAAAGCGGCAGGCGCCGTCCGGTTCTCCATTGTTACCAGCGGTCGTAATCAGGACAATCCCAATGAGTTTGAAGAAATTATTGCAATCGTGAAGCGTATCCGTAAGGAAGTAGGTATCGAAGTCTGCTGCTCCCTGGGGCTTATTTCTTCCGAGCAGGCGCTCCGGCTGAAGGAAGCGGGCATTACCCGTATTCATTGCAATATCGAAACGTCTCCGTCCTATTTTCCGGAAATCTGTACTACCCATACCATGGAAGACAAGGAAGATATCATCAGCACGGCACAGAAAGCAGGAATCCGTGTCTGCTCCGGAGGCATTATCGGGCTTGGCGAATCTTTGGATCAACGCGTGGAAATGGCGTTTAAGCTGAAAGAAATGCACATTGATTCCGTACCGCTGAATATCTTGAATCCTGTAAAAGGGACGCCTTTTTATGATAATAAACGTCCGTCCGCTTTGGAAATCCTCCGCACTTTTGCCATGTTCCGCTTTGTTCTTCCGAAAGCCCTCATCCGTACGGCAGGCGGTCGTGAAGTCAATCTGAGAAGCCTGCAGGCCCACGCGCTTTCCGGCGGCCTCAATGGTATTATGGTGGGCGGCTACCTCACCACCGGCGGCAGAGATCCGAAAGAGGATCTGGTCATGACGGCGGATCTGGGACGGAGCAGGACGTCCCCGCAGCTGTAATACAAATCAAAACCGAATCGCAGAATTAAAAAAGAAGAGCGGCGCCGTACCGATGTCCAAACATTAGATTTTTAGTCTGATTTTTGGAATGTGGTACAGGATGCGCCGTTCTTTTTTGCTGTCTGTACCGGTATGAATCAGCATGTTTCCGAGGATATCAATTTCGTTCCTAAAATTGCAAAAGGTAAACCGATTCCAAAGGAATGAAGTGACGCATGGAATCGAGTGAGTCACTTATTGCGGTGAGGAGAGTGAATAAAAAGAACCACATCGAACAGATGTGGTGGATTAAATGAGTGGTGGAGATAAGCGGGATCGAACCGGTTAAGTAGGGAACCGATTTGAAAGGAACAAGGTGACGCATGAAATCGAGTGAGTCACTTATTGCGGTGAGGGGAATGAATAAAAAGAACCACATCAGACAGATGTGGTGGATTAAATGCGTGGTGGAGATAAGCGGGATCGAACCGCTGACCTTTTGAATGCCATTCAAACGCTCTCCCAGCTGAGCTATACCCCCATGCTTTTCAAATTATAACAAAGGGAGCGGTGCTATGCAATAGGGACAAAAGAAACGGGGATTTTATTTCATGAAAAGAGGAGATTGAGATGAAAACAAATTGATTGTTGTTGAAAGATTACCTTTAAATGTTCATATGATGAATAATATGTGATATAATTTTAAAAATTATTGAGTTTACGGATGACAGGAATAAATGAATTTTTAAGCTGATATTGTTTTTAAAGTGGGAATATGAAGGAATGCGCCTATGAAGAAGATTGTTATGCTGACCTGCCTCCGTGCGGAGACCGTCTGCACCGGCGCAGGATGTTTTTCTGCATTGAATGGGCGGACCCATCGTTTTCGTGAATATGGAGATGAAGAATTGCAGGTGTCCGCCTTTATGAAGTGCAGCGGGTGCGGGCATTTTCCCCGGCAGGATAAAGGACTTGATGAAAAAATCGAGAGGATTCTGGAAATACATCCGGATGCGATTCATTTGGGGATCTGCTGTTGCAATAACGGAAAAAGTAAGACTCTTTGCAAAGAAGTAGAGATAATCACTGCTATTTTTAAGAGAGCGGGGATACCTGTTGTGCGGGGTACGCATTCTGTTTTTTAAGAGGATTCCTTATTTTCCTGCGGTCGAAACAAGGTCAGGCCGGCAGGAAAATGGAATATAAGATTTTCACAGGTGGTTAGTGATTAAAGAAAGGAGGAAGTTATGAGAAAATGGCTTTTGGCTTTCGTTGCGCTGATTTTTTCTTTATGCTTGTCTCATATGGCTTTTGCCGCAGAACATTCGGCAGATACGATGATTTTGGATTGGCGTACGGAAAAGGTTTGGATGGAGCATGGGGAGCTTTGCGTGCGGGGAACATTTTATAACAGACGAAGCGACTTGACGATTACAAAACTTGATGAAATGATTCTCCAGATTACTTTTACAGGAACTGATGGGAAAACATTTCAATTCATCGGGCATCCGAAAAGACTGCCCATGTTGAAATTACCGGCCAACGGAAGTAAAAAAGTCACTTTTAATTTCGGGACCTTTTCAGGGGAATGGAAAGACTGGGCCACGAAAGAAGATTATTCATTCAGTTATATTAATGGTTCAAGATGGTAAAGCTCAGAGGAGAGAGTATTCATGAAAAAAGGTATGAAATCAGCTTTTGCTGCCACGCTGGCGTTGACGGCCTGTTTTGGCGGAATTTCCGCATATGCCGCTCACGATGAAAATTTGAATGTGTATACGCTGGATACGGTGGTTGTAGAAGCGGATAAGACAAAGAATAAATTCGGGGACACGATTACGGAACAGTCTTATTACCGTACGGGCGGCGACGTGAAAGTTATCACCCGCGAAGAACTTGATAAACGCCATTACACTGATGTGACGGAAGCGATTAAACGTATTCCGGGGATCACTTTCCAGAATCCCGGCTACCGCGGCGGGGAATATGGGTACCAATTTTATAATAATGGGATTTCTATTAATGGCGACACCCGTGTGGTTGTCTTGGTTGACGGCCGCCGTGTGGATAATGCGGCCAGTTCCCGCATTGATTCTTCCAGTGCAGCGGGAAGCAAGTCGACCGGGGTCAATCTTGACCAGGTTACGAATATGGAAAATGTGGACAAGATTGAAGTAATTAAGGGACCGGGCGCCTCTGTATACGGTGATGATGCTACAGGCGGCGTCATCAATATCATTACAAGAAAGGGAGGCAGGGATTCGCAGGGAAGCATTGACCTTGCCACGGGTTCATGGAAAAAACACCATTATGCAATCAATTATTCCGGTTCCGCCGGTGATGACCGTTCCTGGCACTACTTTATTTCCGCGAATCGTGATATGTCGGGGGATACGAAGTATCATGACGCGTTCAGCGATACGGACGGGCGGTTGGAAGGATCCCGCTGGAAAGAAGACGGTGTCAATGTACGGCTTGATAAGGATTTCAGCGATACCCAAAATTTGAAAATCTGGTACAATTTCCGCCAGGGCAAAGACGGCTATCCGATTGCCACGCCTAATCAGAAATACATGAATCCTTCCGATTGGGCAAATATTATTTCCAGAGCGACAATCGGTGGTTTCTTTGATACAGCGGAGCACGCGGCGAAAGGGAAAGATTATAAGTCTGACGGTGTGGTTAATCTTGCCGATATGGACGACAACAGAACTTATTTCCTCGGGAAGACAATGTCCGGAGATATGAAGAATCCGGGATACCATAATTTGTATTCTTTGGATGGGAATTATGGTTCTTTCAGTCGGTTTAAGAATAATGATCTGGATATTGTTTACACCTTTAACAAAGACAATGGCATGGACAGTTTTATCCGTTTTTACAACCAGACCCACAGATTGTCCAATCGCGATGTGTACCATTGGTATAAATATGGCGGAACCAAGCAGGCGATTGAAGCTTTCAAAAGATTATATCCCAGTGGGGCGACCGGAGCGCAGATTAAAGAATGGATTAAAGAGAATCTGGCACCTTTCACAGGAAATAAGGAATTGCTGAAAAAGTGGATTGCCGATACCGGCGGATATGCTACGGAGCCGAATAGTTGGCATGAAGAAAAGAACCGTGGAGTCCAGCTCCAGTATGCGAAAAGCATTGGCAAGCATGATGTTATTGCCAATGTGACTTATGACAAAGCAAAAAATTATGCTTACAGGGTCAATCCGGCAACCGGTGAAAAACGGTCTTCCAGTGTAGAAAGGAAAACGGTACGTGCCTATGTCCAGGATAAAATCCATTTGACAGATAAATGGGATCTTACTCCTTCGCTTCGTTATTCCCATTACAGTGATTATAAAGAATCTACCGGCGGAAACGGTGCGGGAAACACGAATGATTTTAACTATTCTTTGAATACGGAGTATATGTTTAATGACAAGGTCGGCATGTACCTTGGCTGGACGAAGGGGTTCCGTCCGCTTCGCCAGGGGGATTATACAACGACGGACTATGTATTCAATGCACCGCTGGAAGACGAAGAAGGGAATATATATACTTTCGGCATTCATTATGATATCAGTGACAGAACGACGGTGGCGCTCCATTACGATTGGACAAAGATGAAGAATGCTATTGCCACGCTTCCTGTTTTAGATCCGAACTCCGGTGATTTCCTTTTGACCCCAATCAATGGAAAGGAAGATAAGCAGTCTATCAATCTGACTTTGGATCACCAGTTGAATAAGCATGTAACGTTGAGCGCTTCCTATTCTCATATGAAAGATAAGTGGAAGGCGAAAGATGGATGGACACTGGGGCCGGAATCGGGATGGGATCCTGATGATATTAATACGGGTATCAACCATCTGCGCCCCCAAAATCATTACGCATTGAATGTTTCTTATGAGAATGCAAGATTCTATACGGGACTTCTGCTCAATTATTATACCGGCTGCAGCGGACTGGCCTTCACAGATAACAGATTCCTGATTCTTGACTGGAATGCAAATTATGAGTTTGCCAACGGAATTACTGCGTATGTCACTGTAGGCAACCTGACAAATGAATCTTATGAAACGTCCTACAACAGCTGGAACGGGCTCGGAAGTTCCGCTATGCCAGGCAGATACTTCATGGTCGGGACGAAGTATAAATTCTGATCTGTTTTTGAAAATAGAATTACACAAAACGCGTCATGCTTCGGCGGACGCGTTTTTACATGCGGCTTTTTTATAAGGAATAGAAGAGAAATTCCTGTTTTGCACACAAAGTTTTTCAGATTTTTGATGAAATATTTTAGATTTTTAGTAAAATTTGGAGAAAATAATCAATTTTTTTAAGATTTGCTATTGGCAGCAGGCAATAAAATGTATTACAATAAAACAAAATAATAAGAAAATGTTTACGCAATGGTGCAGGTGGGTGAAAAGAGGAATCTGATGAAGTATTTTTATCCGGCCATTTTTACCTTGGATAGAAAAAAGAATGAATTCCACGCGGTGTTTCCTGATTTGACAGGGTGTGCCGTGAAAGCGGAATCTATGGCGGAAGCTGCGCGGAAAGCGCGGGAAGCTCTCGGTATGGCTCTTATGGAACTGGAAGAAAAGGGAATCGAGTTTCCGGCGGCTTCTGATGAATGTGCTCTTCAGCGTGCTTATCCCTACTGCCAGGTGGGCGTGGTGCTTTTGGATATGGATGTGTACCGCGCGTATCGAGAGTATCGGATGGAACAGGCGGAATTGGATTCCGCTGAATGGGCGGAGAAATCGAAACGCCGCCGCCTTACACTGTTTCAGAAAGTTTTTGGAGGCAGATAGAAAAACAGAAGAGGCCTGTGCGGGTCTCTTTTTTTGTGTCTGCTGCCATTTTCGTGCAGCAAGGGAGAAAATGAAGTGGTTAATCTGCCTTGTATACTATTTTGAAATCAGGTTATAATAATCACATTGAATTTTAGTCGGCTGAGGAGTCTGCCTTTGAATGGAGACTGCGGCAGACGTTTGAAACGGCAGTTTGTTGAAATTGGTTTCATAAAGGAGTCTTATGTCTGATTTTCTTGATTGGAGTACTTTGATTTACCGTGCGCCGGCGCTTTTGATTGCCATGGCGCTTCATGAATATGCCCATGCGTATGTATCGGACAGTCTGGGGGATCCCACGCCGTCCATGCAGGGGCGGCTTACGGCGAATCCTCTGGTTCACTTGGATATGGTGGGGCTTATGCTTCTTGTAATCTGCGGTTTCGGCTGGGCAAAACCGGTGGAGATCAATCCGAATTATTATAAGAATTTCAGAAGCGGCGTGATGAAGGTTTCTTTTGCTGGGCCGGGGATGAATCTGCTTATTTGTTTTCTGGCGGAGTGCATTATGCTGCTGATGATGAAGCTCGGGCTTTTAACGGCGGGGCAGCCGGGGCATTTATTTCTTTATTGGATTATGCTGTACAATGTGTGGTTCGCATTTTTTAATTTGATTCCCGTGCCGCCGCTGGACGGCTCCAAAATTTTGGAAATGGTGCTTCCCGGTAAATTGGCTTTTGCGTTCCACAATTTCAGTTACCGTTACAGTTTTCTTCTTTTACTGTTCCTGGTTTTCAGCGGCATGATAGGACGGATTATTAATCCGCTGGCGCAGTTTTATACGGGAACGACGATCCGCCTGATTGCTTCCGTGCTGCAGATGTAATGCGGAAAGGTGCGGTATGTCTTTAACGTGGGCGGTTTTTGAAATACTGGGGACTGTGGCATTTGCTTTTTCCGGAGCGGCTGTAGGACTGGCAAGGGGAATGGATGTTTTCGGCATTGCGCTCTTGTCTGTGGTGACGGCAGTGGGAGGCGGTATTCTCCGCGATGTGCTGGCGGGTATATTTCCGCCTTTTGCCCTGCGCGGGCCGGATGGGATCATATTTGCCCTCATGACGGCGGCAGCGGTGTGCATCGGTTTCCGGCATTTCCATATACCCCACCGGGGACGGAAACTTGTCCTTTTTGCTTATCGTGTTTCCGATACGGCAGGTCTTGCCGCTTTCACGGTGACCGGTGCGATGACGGCGATCGACAGTTATCCCGGCTACCGGTATGTGCTTCCCGTTCTGCTCGGGCTCATTACGGCGGTGGGAGGCGGTATTCTTCGTGACGTGCTGGCGCAGAAAGTCCCGGTGGTGTTGTATGAAGATGTGTATGCCATGGCTTCGGTTGTCGGAGGCATCGTCATATGCGTCCTGTATCCGCTCACGGGGATTGTATATGCGTCATGGGGCGGATTTGGCGCGGTTCTTCTTCTCCGTGTCTGCGCGATCTTTTTCGGGTGGAGACTCTATCATCCCGCAAGGGTGCACGGCAGCGGAAGTGGATCGCAGGAATGAAAGCTGGCAGATCGTTTTTGATCACCTGACAGCCGGTAAGAGTATTTTCATGATTTCTATAAACAGTGAAATAAGAGGAGGAGGCTCATGGTGATGGGGAGACGGATTTGCAGTGAACGGAATATTCTTATCTGTCTTTATCTGACGATATTTCTCCTGCCTCTAAGCTCCTGGCTTTTTTACTTTGTCCTTGTTCCGGCGGCATTGCTTTCTATGGGGGACATATTCCTTACGAAGCGGAAGGTCAATTATGGCGGCAAGTGGGGATGGTTTGGCGGGTGCTTTTTAATTTGTTCTTTTTTATCTGTGTTTGATGCGCCGGACAAATTTTTTTCCATTTTTAACTGGTGCTTTCTGCCTCTGGCGTATGCGTTTCTTTATGTGCTTGTTTCAACATACCTTGCAGAAAAGAAGGAAAAGAAGAAAGCGCTTTTTGTCTTTTTTGCGAGCGCCGTCTGCGTTGTCATCTGGGGATTTATACAGTATGCTGATGCGGGATGCATGGCAAGGGGCCTGGATGCGGGGGGCTGGGTGGATCCCGAACGGTTTCCTCTTTTGAAACGGCGCATGTTTTCCACCTTGGAAAACCCGAACCTTTTCGGCGCCTATCTCTTGATGCTTATCAGTGTGTTTGCGCCGTTCGCCCTGGGTGAAAGAAATAATAAAAGAAAAATACTGCTTGCCGTATTTCTTTTTGTCCTTTCTGTATGCATGGCGCTGACCTATTCCCGGGGAGCATGGCTCAGTCTGGCAGGAATAGTTCTCGGCCTTACGTTTTTTTATAATAAGCGGTTCGGTCTGGTGTTCCTGGCGGTGCCCTTTATTCTATTCTTTTACCATGGACAGGTGGCGGAGCGCTTTATTTCTCTTTTTTCCGGCGAGGATACATCGCTTTCACTTCGCCTGGCTTTGTGGGAAAGTACGATAGCCATGATTGAGGAACATCCTCTGCTTGGGGTCGGCTGGGGGAATTACTGGCTGGCTTATCCGGAATACAACTTTTTTATAGAGGACGCGGATGTCGTTATTTTCCACGCCCATGATATGTACCTCCATATTCCTGCGGAAGTGGGCATTCCCGGCGGCATTTTTTACTTCCTTTTCTTTTTCGGGCAAGGGGTGGTGTCATGGCGGATTTGGCGCAGAGGGAAAGGGACTATGAAACTTTTTGGATTATCGGGCATGCTTCTTGTTTTGTCGGCAGCTATAGACGGGATTGGGGATTATGCGCTTTTCAGCTGCCCGGTTTCCTGCTGCTTCTGGGCGTTGTCTGCGCTTTGTGTTTCAGAAGAAAGACGGGGTGCGGCAGGGTAAATCAATTATGCGGATCCAAGTACATATAAAAATGTATTTGTCCAATAGGAAAAATTTATAATCCCTGTTAGGGAATTTTGAGAAAGGATAAACGCTCTTTATGGGATTTTATCCGTAAAAGTATGCTATAATAAACAAGGTAATGAGCCACGGAGGGTTGCTTTACAGCGCCTTCATTCCGAGCTGCTTTGATAAAGTTTGGAGGGAGGACTACCGGGCTAAAGGTTCTGCGGACTGAGAAAAATAACGAATCGTCACCGCGGGCTTTTATATTTTATTTATTTTGGGAGGATGATAGTAATGATCGACATCAACGACAGTGAATTCCTTAGCCGTATCGAGCCTAAAGAACTGCTGGACAAAGTGTGCGACGGCAAAGCGGCAGCAGCCATGATCCAGCCGGGGGATATCCTGGGAATCAGCGGATTTACACCGTGCGGCTATCCGAAAATCACGATGCATGAACTGGCTGAACGCATGAAGCAAACGCCGTTCCAGGTAGATATCTGGACGGGCGCTTCCACAGGTTCCCAGATTGATGGCGAACTGGTAGAAGTGAACGGGATCAGAAACCGTATGCCCTACCAGACTAACGGTACACTGAGAAAAGCAATCAATGCCGGCCAGATCAACTATTTCGACTTGCACCTGAGCCATGTGGCACAGCAGATCCGTGAAGGTTTCTTCACCAATGTCAAGGGAGAACATGTAACCGGTCCGGATTTTGCGGTCATTGAAGCCTGCAAGATCGTTAACAGAGACGGCGAAATTGGTATCGTAACTACTACCGCTATCGGCAACTCTCCCGTATTCGTATCCCAGGGTAAAAAAGTCATCATCGAAGTCAATACTACCCAGCCGGTAGCATTGGATGGCATGGCTGACATTTACGAAGTGGCTAACCCGCCGCATCGTGTGCCGATTCCGATCGTTAAAGCCGGTGACCGTATCGGCAAGACCTACATTCCTGTAGATCCGGCAAAGATTGTTGCTATCGTTCCCTGTGATCTGCCCGATGTTACCCGCGCCCTGGCTCCGCTTGATGACGACGCTGAAAGGATGGGAAATAACCTGGTTGATTTCCTGAAGAATGAAGTAAAACATGGAAGACTTCCGGAAAACCTGCTTCCTCTCCAGTCCGGCGTAGGCAATGTGGCAAACGCGGTAATCAATGGCCTCGTTTATTCCGATTTCAAGAACCTGTCTGTGTATACGGAAGTTATTCAGGATGGTATGTTTGATCTGATTGATGAAGGCAAAATTGATATGATTTCCGGGACATCCCTGTCCCCGTCACCGGATGGACTGAAACGCTTCTATGCCAATATTGAAAAATACAGCAAGAAGATCATCCTCCGTCCGCAGGAAATTTCCAATAACGGTGAAGTGGCCCGCCGCATTGGCGTAGTAGCTATGAATACCGCTTTAGAAATGGATATTTATGGTCACGTAAATTCCACTCACGTAACCGGTACCAAACTGATGAACGGCATCGGCGGTTCCGGAGATTTTGCCCGTAATGGCGCTCTGTCCTGCTTCTTCTGCCACAGTGTGGCTAAGGGAGGCGCTATCTCTGCCGTTGTTCCGATGTGTTCTCATGTTGATCACACCGAACATGACACCCATGTATTCATTTCTGAACAGGGTGTGGCAGATGTCCGCGGTCTTTCCCCGAAAGAAAGAGCGAAGGTTATCATTAACAATGTCGCTCACCCGACTTTCCGCGACCAGCTGATGGATTACTTTGAAAGAGCATGCGCGCTCAACGGCAACAGCCAGACCCCGCATATTCTCTCTGAAGCATTCAAGTTCCATACCAGCCTTGCTGAAACAGGCTCCATGCTTTTTAAAAAATAATTTTCCCATAATATATTCTTTACAAAAAGCATGATTGTTATATAATTGTCTATGGTGATAACTGCTGAGAGCAGAATCATACATGGATCTCGCAAGAGTTCCCCGCTGTGGTGACAAGACATAATGCGGCATCACAGCAAGAGGCTTTGCGGATCCATATCAATGAAAGCGATTGTCTGCGAAATACAGATGAGAAGAGCCTAAAAGCCGCAATCTGACATTTCTGCCAAGGATGAGACCTTTCCCAATTTTACTTATTTTTTAGGAGGAAGATGAACTTATGGCAAACGAATCCCTGAAAGCCAAACTCGAAGCATACGAAGCTGCTTGCGCTAAATCTTACGCAAAGACTCCGGAAAGAGTTGGTTTAAAACACAATAAGGTGTATACACCTCTTGATATCGAAGGTTTTGATTATGAAAGAGACCTCGGCATCCCGGGCGAATATCCGTATACCCGCGGCGTACAGCCGACCATGTACCGCGGCCGTCTCTGGACTATGCGTATGTATGCAGGCTTCGCTACCGCTGAAGAATCCAACAAGCGTTATCGTTACCTGATTGAAAACGGCGGTTCCGGCCTGTCCTGCGCATTTGACCTTCCGACCCAGATCGGCTATGACTCTGATGACAAAATGGCTATCGGCGAAATCGGCAAGGTAGGTGTAGCCATTGATACCCTGAAAGATATGGAAATCCTTTTCGACCATATTGATTTGGGCAAGGTTTCTACATCCATGACCATCAACGCACCGGCATCCGTACTGCTGGCTATGTACATCGCAGTCGCTGAAAAGCAGGGCGTACCGGCTGATCAGCTCCGCGGCACCATCCAGAATGATATTCTGAAAGAATACGCAGCCCGCGGAACCTATATTTTCCCGGTTAAACCGTCTATGCGTCTGATTACTAACATTTTTGAATACTGCTCCAAGAATGTACCGAAGTGGAACACCATTTCCATCTCCGGCTACCATATCCGTGAAGCAGGTTCCACCGCTGCTCAGGAAATCGCTTTCACCATCGCTGATGGTATCGCTTACATCGAAGCGGCTCTGAAAGCAGGCATGAAAATCGACGACTTTGCAGGCCGTCTGTCCTTCTTCTGGAACGCTCACAACAACGTACTTGAAGAAGTTGCTAAATTCCGTGCATCCCGTCGTCTCTGGGCTACGATTCTAAAAGAACGTTTCCATGCTCAGAACCCGAAGTCCATGAAACTGCGTTTCCATACCCAGACAGCCGGCTCCATGCTGACAGCTCAGCAGCCGAACAACAACATCGTTCGTGTTGCTCTCCAGACAGCAGCGGCAGTTATGGGCGGAACACAGTCCCTGCATACCAACTCCCGAGATGAAGCTCTTGCTCTGCCGACCACTGAATCCGTAACCATCGCTCTGCGTACACAGCAGATCGTTGCTTATGAATCCGGTCTGGCTGACGTAGTCGATCCGCTGGGCGGCTCCTATTATGTAGAAGCTATGACCAACGCCATCGAAGCGGAAGCTAAAGAATACATCCGCAAGATTGATGAAATGGGCGGCGCTGTTGAAGCTATCGATAAAGGTTATATCCAGAAAGAAATCCAGGATTCTGCTTATGCTTGGCAGATGGCTGTTGAATCCGGCGAAAGAACAATTGTCGGCGTCAACAAGTTCACTATGGAAGAAGCTCCGGTTGAAGGCCTCCTGAAGGTTGACGCATCCGCCGGCGAATTCCAGAAGAACAAACTGGCTAAAGTTAAGGCAGAACGTGATAACGCAAAGGTTAAGGAAGAACTGGCCAAGCTGGAAGTTGCAGCTGCTGACGAATCCGTCAACCTGATGCCTGTTATCCTTGACTGCGTACGTGCTTACTGCTCTCTCGGCGAAATTTGCGGTGTTCTCCGCAAAGTATTCGGCGAATACAAAGCACATAACACACTTTAATCCTAACTAAAATTCTGGAGGTATATAACTATGGCAGAAAAACGTATCAGAGTACTCGTTGCTAAACCGGGTCTTGATGGACATGATCGCGGTGCAAAAGTAGTTGCCCGCGCACTTCGCGATGCAGGTATGGAAGTTATTTACACAGGTCTTCGTCAGACTGTCGCTCAGATCGTTGAAGCGGCAGATGCGGAAGACGTTAATGTTGTAGCACTGAGCCTTTTGTCCGGCGCTCACAACACCCTGTTCCCGGAAGTAGTAGAAGCACTGAAAGCTAAAGGAATGGAAGATGTTCTCGTTATCGGCGGCGGCGTAATCCCTGCCGGTGACATCCCTGGTTTGAAAAAGGCCGGCGTAAAAGCTATCTTTACACCTGGCACACCGACCAAGGAAATTATCGACTTTATCAAAGCTAACGTATAATTGACATTCTCTTCTATCCAATAGAAGCTCGATAGTTGCACGGGGCTGCATTTGCTGTGGCCCCATGCCGCTATTATTTACTCTTAAAAAGGCGGTGTATCCATGGAATTCTCAATGAAAAATTTTTGGGACGGTTCCAGACGTGCCTTAGCGAGAGCAATAACCATCGTTGAAGACGAACGTGATGGCTGGGAAGATATCATGAAAGAAATCTACCACCATACCGGTCGTGCACAGGTCATCGGTATCACTGGTGCACCTGGTGCGGGTAAGAGCACACTTTCAGACGCGCTGATTAAACAGTACAGAAAACAGGGTAAGAAAGTCGGTATTGTGGCTATCGATCCGACTTCTCCATTCTCCGGCGGTGCTATCCTTGGCGACCGTATCAGAATGAATGACCTCACACTGGACGAAGGTGTATATATCCGCAGTATGGGTACCCGCGGCAGTCTTGGCGGTTTGTCCAGAAAGACTACCGATGCGGTAAAACTGATGGATGCTTTCGGTCTCGATGTCATTTTCATCGAAACAGTAGGCGTAGGGCAGTCAGAAGTAGATATCGTCAAGAATGCGGATACAACACTCGTTGTGCTCGTACCCGGACTGGGTGACGATATTCAGGCTATTAAGGCAGGCATCCTTGAAATCGGGGATGTATTCTGCATTAATAAATGTGATCGTGACGGCGCGGACCGTCTGAATGTTGAAATCGAAATGATGCTTGATTTGGGTGAAGCCCAAAACTGGCGTCCTCCTATTGAAAGGACGATTGCAAACAAGGACGAAGGCGTCGTGGACGTTGTCAAATCTCTTAATTCCCATCGTAAATATCTTGAAGAATCCGGCTTGCTGGAAGAACGCAGACGTGAACGCGCCCGCACTGAGATGGTAGAGATGATCCACGACCGCATTTCCCGTCATGTTATGGAAGATATCGTACAGACGGGTAAATTTGCTGACTACGTAGAACAAGTCTATGAAAGAGAAAATGATCCTTTCACAGTCGTTGATTCTATCGTGGGAAATATATTTAAATAATTCAAAGGAGGAATTATTATGGCATTCAAAGTATTATGTGTAGACCATGTCGGCGTAGCTGTTAATGATCTGGCGCTGATCAAGAAGCAGATGAAAGATCTGCTGAACCTTGAACCATCCCTTCCGGATGAAACGGTAGAAGAACAGCATGTAACGACAAGCTTCTTCAAACCGTCCGCACAGAGCGAAGCATGCGAACTGGAATTCCTGGGTTCCACAACTCCGGACGGCCCGATTGCCCGCTATATCGCTAAGAACGGCGGCAAGAACGGTTTCCAGCATGTAGCTCTCCGCGTAGACAACATTGTCGAAGCGCTTGCTGCACTTCCGGAAGACGCAAAGCTTGACAAGCATTGGAGAGTTGGTGCTGGCGGCTGCCACATCGCATTTATGCACCCGAAAGCTACCGGCCTTCTGCTGGAACTGACCGAACGCCCCGGCGGCCCGTCTTTCTAATAGCATAAGGATCGGTCCCTATGCTATAATAGGGACGTCCCGGTAAGGGACCAATATTTTTGGAGGTGTAAGAATGGCAACTGTTGCAGAAAGAATTGAACTTCTTCACAATAACCTCGCACACGTAGAGGCTATGGGTGGGGAAAAGAAAGTTGAAAAACAGCATGCAAAAGGCAAACTGACAGCCCGCGAAAGACTTGCTCTTCTGTTTGATGAAGGCTCTTTTGTAGAAGTCAATGCGCTTGTTAAGTCCCGCTGCTACAACTTCGGCCAGGAGAAGAAAGATCTCCCCGGCGAAGGTGTCGTTACCGGTTATGGTACTGTAGACGGAAGACTCGTATTCGCATTTGCCCAGGACTTCACGGTAGAAGGCGGCTCCCTTGGTGAAATGCACGCTGCGAAAATTGTTCACGTAAACGAACTGGCTCTTAAAGTCGGTGCTCCTTGCGTAGGCCTGAATGATTCCGGCGGAGCCCGTATCCAGGAAGCAGTAGATGCTCTTTCCGGCTATGGCAAGATTTTCTGGTGCAATACCATTGCATCCGGCGTTATTCCTCAGATTTCCGCAATTATGGGACCGTCTGCAGGCGGCGCTGTATATTCTCCGGCACTGACCGACTTCATCTACATGGTAAAAGGCACCTCTCAGATGTTCCTGACAGGACCGGCAGTAGTTGAATCCGTAACCGGCGAAAAGATTACCGCTGAAGCTCTCGGCGGCGCTATGACCCATAACCGTACATCCGGTGTGGCCCAGTTTGCAGCTGAAAATGACGAAGACTGCATTAAACAGATTCGTTACCTGCTTTCCTTCCTGCCGAGCAACAACATGGAAGACGCGCCGATTGTTGAAACCGGAGATGATCCGACCCGTACAGATGCAAGTCTGGATACCATTATGCCGGAGAACTCCAATGCACCGTACGATATGTACGATGTCATCAAATCCATCGTTGATAACGGCGAGTACTACGACGTAGCTAAGGAATGGGCTAAGAACATCATTACCTGCTTCTGCCGTATGGATGGACAGACTGTCGGCATTATTGCCAACCAGCCAAACTTCATGGCAGGCTGCCTTGACTATAATGCTTCCGATAAAGGAGCCCGCTTTATTCGTTTCTGCGACTGCTTCAATATTCCGGTTCTGAACATTGTCGACGTTCCCGGCTTCCTGCCCGGCAAGCAGCAGGAATATGCAGGTGTAATCCGTCACGGTGCTAAGATGCTGTTCGCATACTGCGAAGCAACTGTACCGAAGATTACCCTGATTCTCCGTAAAGCATACGGCGGTTCTTACATCGCCATGTGCTCCCGTGAACAGGGGGCTGACCAGGTATTTGCATGGCCGACCGCAGAAATCGCCGTTATGGGACCTGCCGGCGCAGCAAATATCATTTTCAAGAAGGATCCGCAGAAAGAACAGCGTACACAGGAGTATGTTGATGAATTTGCAACTCCTTACAAAGCTGCAGAACGCGGCTATGTAGACGCAGTTATTGATCCGAGAAACTCTCGTCCGGTAGTTATCAATGCTTTGAAGATGCTTGCTTCCAAACATGAAGTACATCCGGCTAAGAAACACGGAAACATTCCGCTGTAATATGTATTTACACATTGATAATATTTGAAAGGATGGGTTTGGATGAATAACGATACAGTTATGTATATCGCGGTAGCAGCTGCCGTTCTGGCAGTCATTGCCCTGATCATGATCTGCCAAGTACGTTCATCTCTCAATCAGTCCGCAGCACCGGCGGCAGCGGCTAAAAAAGCGGCGCCGGCGGCAGCTTCGAGAGCCGCTGATAATGGTGCTGTTGTAGCAGCCATTGCAGCAGCAATCGTTGCTATGGGCGGCGGTGAAATCGTTTCTATCCGCCCGGCAGCAAGACCTGGCTGGACCACAGGCGCCCGCATTGCAGGTGTTTCCGGAAACCAGCAGTTCTAATTGAAAGTTGAAAGTACAAAATTAGGAGGAAGAACAATGAGAAAATTTACCGTAACAGTTAACGGCCAGGATTACGATGTAGTAGTTAAAGACGGCGGCGCAGCAGCAGCTCCGGCACCGGCGGCAGCTCCGGCACCGGCAGCAGCTCCCGCACCGGCAGCAGCTCCCGCACCGGCAGCAGCTCCCGCACCGGCGGCAGCTCCCGCACCGGCAGCAGCTCCGGCTGGCGCAGGTGAAGTAGTAGAAGCTCCGATGCCGGGTAAAGTTCTGCGTATCAACAAACATGTTGGCGACGCAGTAGCAGCAGGTGACGAAGTTCTCGTTCTCGAAGCTATGAAGATGGGCAACCCGATCATGGCTCCCTGCGATGGCAAGATTACCGGCATGCCGGTCAGCGAAGGCCAGAGCGTACAGGGCGGCGACACACTCTTCACAGTTGGCTGATTCTAATCACAAAAAGCAGTGCTTCGGCACTGCTTTTTTGCTGTTCAATTTTGTGAACGGGATAATGGACTTCATTAAAGGCAAAAAGAGATTTTTAGAGATTCCTGGATTGCAGATATCATATTAAAGTGCAGGTACTATTCATCTTTGTAAGGAGGTGGGGAGGAATCTGACTATAATGATGAGCAGTATTTCTGCTTACTTGATGAGTATAGAAAATCCGAAACAGTCGGGCATACGGAATAGGTTGTTTTGCATTATGAGATGCCGGAAGAATTTTTTGATTGTGTTTTAAGGGATCCGGTCGTAATAGAATTATGCAATAAGTCATCTGCTAAACTGCTGAATATTGATTTGCATCTGCTTATACAGAAGCTGCATGGAGAGGTGGTATCGAGGCGGTTCCGGATGCCGGACCAAAACGCGGAGCTGTGAGATCAAATCGTTTTTGTATGTCTGTACAGATACAGGATAGCAGTGCTTAAAGTATGCTGATGAGTAGATGAAAGTATTTCTGAAATATTTTTTGCAATGCCCGGCATTTTCTTTTGGGAGTCTATATGCTGTTTGTCCGCAATAAAAAAACAGGAGGATGTTTCTCCTGTTTATAAGGGACTGAGGATCAATAAGGCATTTCCTCGGTGGGATTCTGTTCTTCTTTTGCCATGGAGACGAGAACGCGGAGCATGGTAAGGCTTACATCGCTTACATCCGTATTCTTGTCGAAAGCGGCGAGGATGCCGTAACGGAAGAGGAGTTCCTTATCATCTTTGCTGACCTGATGGGCGGCTATGAGGATATCGTCCCGGCCGATCATGGCAAGTGTCTGGGAGAGAGCGATCAATTTTTGCTTCATCGTGGGGCTTTTGGATGTGTAGAAGATGAAATGGACGTCATTGTCGGCAGCGTTCTGCGCGGAGCTTTCCGGAGAGAGGAGGGGGCTTACATCTACGTCCCAGCCGTGGTCGGCAAATGTCGTGGCGGCAAGTTTTCTTGCCTCTTTATCGTCATCATCTTCAAGTTCCGGCATGAAAAGCCTCGGACGGCGGCCATCCAGTTCTTCGAAGAGGCTGCTCAGTTTCAATGCTTCTTCAGTTCGTCTTTCTTTTTCAGTGTTTGTCATATTTCCGACCTCCTGTTTCCTCCTATAAGATAGGTAAGATATTTTTAATAGTTTGCAACATTAACATCATTATATAGTAGTAATGAACGAAAAATCAATAAATCAGGGGTAAAGATGTGGATAAATATAAGAATTAATTATATTAAATATGAATGTGGTTGATTGACACTTAGAATGTAATGAATTATACTAAAAATGTAGTTATTTAGACAATTTCACATATCTGACAGGTGCGAAAGCGTAAAAGAGAATCCGGTAGAATCCGGAGCGGTCCCGCCACTGTAAAGGGAGTTTATATCAAGTATGTCACTGGGTAACTGGGAAGGCGATATAAATGAGGAACTTGAGCCAGGAGAACTATCTGTCTAAGAATCACCGTTATACCTGCGAGAGATGGGGAGGGGATTGGGAAATTATTTCCTTGTCCGGCTATCAGTTTCGCGTGATAGTCGTTTTTTTGTGAGTGGATTGTAAGGAGGTGCACATATCGGGGATTTTGAAAGTCCGGCTTGAAAGACGTTATGCCAGGCATTTGAAAGGATGTTCCGTCAGGGACTCTGCCGTCTTGTCTGCAAGCTGTATTTTCCGCGGAATTGTCTAAAATTATTATAAGGAGGATGTTTTCATGGCAGAACAGAATACCCAGGAATCGGTCAAGCAGCTTACTGACAAAGAGTTGGAAGCGATCTTGAGAAAATCAAATGAAAAAGCCGATTTCCCAGAAGTAAAATTTGACGAATTTGAAAAGCCGACCTATGAGGAATGGGTGGAGGCTTGTAATGCTCTGTTGAAAGGAAAGCCTTTCGATAAGATCATGTTTACCAAGACTTATGAAGGGATTACCTTTGATCCGATTTATACATGGAGAACCGGACCGTCAGCAACTGATAAGATTCTTCCGACAGATGATTATCCGGGCATGGGAGATTTTCTCCGCGGCGCAACGGTGAACGGCTATAAATGCGCTCCCTGGGGTATTGCCCAGGCATGCGATGAAACGCTGCCGAAAGAAAATAATGAACTTCTGAAGCATGAAATCGACAGAGGTTCCACTGTTTATAATGTACGTATTGATACCGCCACTGCCGACGGCATTGATGTCATGGATGCCGAAAAGCCGGGCGATATAGGCGTAAGCATTACCGCGCTGGAAGATATGCATACCCTGCTTGACGGTCTTGATATGGAAAAGATCCCGTTTATGATGTATGCCGGTACTTCCTCTCTCCGTATGCTGGCATTGGTAGCCGCGACATTGAAGGCTAAGGGAAAAGATGTCAGCAAAGTGAAAGGTGTTATCGGAGCGAACCCGATTGCCCAGCTGATCAAGAGAGGAAAGCTGAACCAGCCGCTGGAAGAATTATATGATGAAATGGCGGAATCTATCCGCTGGACGAGAAAGAATGCGCCGCAGCTCCGCACCATTTTCGTCAGAAGCGATATTTTCTCCAATGGCGGTGCGAATGCCGTACAGGAAGTGGCTTATACCTTTGCTATCGCTGTCGAATATATCCGTGAAATGCAGAAGCGCGGCATCGATATCCATGATATTGCCCAGTCCCTGCAGTTCGCATTTAATACAGGCGCCACTTTCTACATTGAAATTGCCAAGCTCCGTGCTGCCCGCCAGGTATGGTCTAATATCATGAAAGCCTTCGGCGCCGAAGAAAAAGACCGTTCCTGCAAAATCCATGCCCGTCCGGCGATGTTTACCAAGACGATTTTCGATATCGGTGTAAATATGCTTCGTGAAACGACCCAGATTTTCTCTGCAGTTGTCGGCGGTGTTGATTCTTATGAAAATGATCCTTATGACGCAACGGTACGCAAGGGTGATGAATTCTCCCGCCGTATCGCAAGAAACGTACACATCATGCTGCAGGAAGAATTCGGCATGCTTCGTCCGATCGATCCGGCCGGCGGTTCCTGGGGGATTGAAGCACTGACCAAGGAAATGGCTGAAAAAATCTGGGGAGAATTCCAGAAAATCGAATCTCTTGGCGGTATCCTGAAAGCTCTTAAAGAAGAATATCCGCAGCAGCAGATTCTTGAAATCCTGAAACAGCGTTTCAAAGCGCTTGACCTCCGCAAGGACAGCGCTGTCGGGACAAATATGTATCCGAATATGACGGAAGAACTTCTTGATCCGCGTCCGGAAGATGTACCGGCGCTGAAAAAAGAACTGTCTGAAGGCGTTGAGAAATATCGTGCCGATATGGATAAAGATTTCCTGAAGGAAAAGCTGGAAGAACTGAAAGCAGCCGATACCGACATCGTTGAGAAGGTAATTGCCGCATTCTCCGCCGGCGCTACAATTTCTGAAGTACGCGCAGCAAGAGCCGCCAAAGCGGATTCCATCGAAGTGAGAAAGATTTACGCGCATCGCTGGACCGAACGTTTTGAAAAACTCCGCTTTGACACACAGGCGTTTAAAAAGGAAACCGGCAAGAATGTGGAAATATTCTTGGCCAATATGGGACCGATTCCGCAGCATAAGGCGAGAGCTGATTTCTCCACCAGTTTCCTGCAGGTAGGCGAATTCAGCGTTCATTTGAATAACGGCTTCCAGGATGATGAAGATAAACCGGGTTCACGTTGGGATAAGTGTGTGGAAGCGCTGAAGGCAGGCTGCGATGATAAAGGAACTCCTTATGACTGTGCCGTCATCTGCTCTACTGACGCTACTTATCCGGAAGATGTGCCGGCGCTGGCGCCGCGTTTGAAGGAAGTTTTGGGGAAAGGTACGCTTTTCCTTGCAGGCGCTGCTCCGAAAGATATGGAAGCGATATATCGTGAAGCCGGCATAGATGAATTTATCAGCGTGAAAGCAAACTGCTACGATATCCTCCGTATGCTCCAGCAGAAAAAAGGCATGAAGATTACGGAAGAGGAGGTAAAATAAGATGGCAATGAACCCCGATTTTACAAAATTAAACCTTGAAGAACATCCCCATTGTTCTTATGACGAATGGAAAGCGGAACTGGAAAAAACGACGGGCAAAAATTATGATGCTCTCTATGAAAATACGATGGAACGTATTCCTGTAGGTCCGCTCTACGGCAAAGATGTGTATGACCAGTGCAACCACTTGGATTACATGAGCGGTATCCCTCCGTTCCTCCGCGGACCTTACTCCACGATGTATGTATTCCGCCCATGGACGGTACGCCAGTACGCAGGGTTCTCCACTGCTGAAGAATCTAATGCGTTCTACCGCAGAAACCTGGCGGCAGGCCAGAAAGGGCTGTCTATCGCATTTGACCTTCCGACCCACCGCGGCTATGATGCGGATAACCCCCGTGTTATCGGTGACGTCGGCAAAGCAGGCGTATCCGTCTGCTCCATGCTTGATATGAATATCCTCTTCGCAGGCATTCCGCTGGACCAGATGTCCGTATCCATGACAATGAACGGTGCCGTTCTTCCGATTCTGGCATTCTTCATCAGTGCCGGTATCGAACAGGGCGTAGACAAGAAGATTCTGGCAGGCACGATCCAGAATGATATCCTGAAAGAGTTCATGGTTCGTAATACTTACATTTATCCGCCTGCCATGTCCATGCGTATCATCGGTGATATTTTCGAATATACCACCAACTATATGCCGAAGTTCAACAGTATCTCCATTTCCGGTTACCATATCCAGGAATGCGGCGCTACCTGTGACCTTGAAATCGGTTATACGCTGGCAGACGGCATGGAATACATCCGCTGCGGTGAAAAGGCGGGTCTTCCGGTCGATGCCTTCGCTAAACGTCTGTCCTTCTTCTGGGATCAGGGCAAGAACTATTTTATGGAAATCGCAAAGATGAGAGCGGCCCGCGTTCTCTGGGCAAAGATTCTGAAACAGTTCGGTGCGAAGAATCCGAAATCCATGGCACTACGTACCCATTCCCAGACTTCCGGCTGGTCGCTGACGGAACAGGATCCTTTCAATAATATCGCCCGTACTTGTATGGAAGCCATGTCTGCGGCTCTGGGCCATACCCAGTCTCTCCATACCAACGCACTTGACGAAGCCATCGCGCTGCCGACCGACTTTTCCGCACGTCTGGCACGTAATACACAGCTTTATATCCAGGATGAAACGAAAGCCTGCAAGATTATTGATCCGTGGGGCGGTTCCTACTATGTAGAATATCTGACAAATGAAATCATCCGCCGTGCCTGGGCGCATATACAGGAAGTCGAAGCTTTGGGCGGTATGGCAAAAGCTATTTCTACCGGCCTGCCGAAGATGCGTATCGAAGAATGCGCTGCCCGCCGTCAGGCAGATATCGACAGCGGTAAGGAAACCATTGTCGGCTTGAACAAGTACCGTCTGGCGAAGGAAGATCCGCTGAACGTACTGTCCATCGACAATACCGCTGTTCGTAATGCGCAGATTAAACGTCTGGAAAAACTGAGAAGCATCCGTGATCCTGAGGCTGTTGCCCGCGATCTGGAAGCAATCACCAAAGCGGCAGAAAGCCGTGAAAACGGCAACCTGCTTGAACTTGCGGTACAGGCGGCTCATGACCGTGCGTCCCTCGGTGAAATTTCCGATGCGGTTGAAAAAGTATCCGGCCGTTTCAACGCTACCATCCATACTATTTCCGGTGTATATTCCAGCGAATTTGACGGTTCCGCGAAACTGGAAGAAGCAAAGAAACTGGCCGACAGATTTGAAGCATTGGAAGGCCGCCGTCCCCGTATTTTCCTGGCTAAGATGGGGCAGGACGGACACGACAGAGGCCAGAAGGTTCTCGCGACATCCTTTGCCGATATGGGCTGGGACGTCGACGTAGGACCGCTGTTCCAGACGCCGGAAGAAGCGGCACAGGATGCTGTGGATAACGACGTCCATATGGTTGGCTTTTCCTCTCTTGCGGCAGGTCACAAGACCCTCTTGCCGGCTATCGTGGAAGAACTGAAAAAACGCGGCCGTGAAGATATCCTTGTCTGCATCGGCGGTGTTATTCCTGCACAGGATTATCAATACCTCTACGATCATGGCGCACAGGCGATCTTCGGACCGGGCACAAACATTCCGGAATGCTGCATTAAGCTGCTTCACATGCTCGTAGACCGCGCTGAGGCGGAAGCCAAGGAAGGTTAAGGTAAGTATTATGTCCAAGAACGATGATGACTTGAGACCCAGCTGGGTGCCTGAAGAACCGAACCCGGAATTTGCATGTTCCGTCGTGCGGGGGATTGACAGTGCCGTAAACAGTGTGACCGGTGCCAAAGAATATCCGGATGCCGTGCATTTGAGAAAAGTGCCGCTTCGTAAGAAAATGTCTATCGAAGAATACGTCGAAGGGGTGGCGAAGGGGGATCGCATGATCCTCTCCAAAGCCATCACCCTTATCGAAAGTAATGCTCCCAAGGATTTTGACAAGGCACAGCGCGTGCTCCAGGCTCTTCTGCCCCGCACGGGCCATGCGCTCCGTGTCGGGATCACCGGTGTGCCCGGGGCAGGCAAGAGTAGTTTCATCGAATCTTTTGGTACAATGCTTTGCCAGCAAGGCTACAAAGTGGCGGCGCTGGCAGTCGACCCGACAAGCACCATTACCGGCGGATCCATCTTAGGAGACAAGACACGTATGCAGAATCTCTCCAGAGAGCCGAACTGTTTCATACGTCCTTCTCCTTCTAAGGGGACACTGGGCGGTGTGACCCGCAAGAGCCGTGAGACTATGCTGCTTTGTGAAGCGGCAGGCTATGATGTCATCCTTGTGGAAACTGTCGGGGTCGGGCAGTCGGAAACGACAGTACGCGATATGGTCGACTTCTTTATGCTTGTCGTATTGACAGGCGCAGGGGACGATCTGCAGGGCATCAAAAAGGGGATTATGGAATTGGCGGACGCCATTGTGGTCAACAAAGCCGATGGAGACAACCTGGAACGGGCGAAAGTCACCCAGGGGGAATATGAACGGATGGTAGAATTTATCCGTCCCGCCACAGAAGGCTGGCAGACCCATGCTTATCGCTGTTCGGCCTTGAAGAAAACGGGACTGCTTGAACTTTGGGCAGTTATGCGCGAGTTTGAGAAAGTCACCAAAAAATCGGGTGTCTTTGAGAACCGGCGCCAGCGTCAGACTCTTTCCTGGGTGCACAGTATGATTGAAGAACATCTTCATAACCTGTTCTTTGAAGATCCGATCATCAAGAGCCGCCTGCCGGAAGTCCGTGCGGCGGTATTGACCGGCGTCGTGTCACCCAGCCAGGCGGTTACGGAACTCATCCGTGTCTTTGATATGGATAGGGCTGCCGCGCGCCACCTGGAAGAAACAAAACATTAAAGAAATAATAAGTGTGGAGAAAAACCCCGGGGGAGGACCTCGGGGGGATTCTTCATTTTTATCATGAAATATGATATGAATTTGTCAGAAACGAAGACAGCAGAAAAGGAGGAATTGCCGTGAAAGACTTGTATCTTGCGGGCGGTCCCTACTATGGAGTACAGGAAGTATTTTCCCGTATAAAAGGCGTTGTGGAGACAACCGCGGGATTTGCTAACAGCTCTGTACCGAATCCGCGGAAAGAAGACGTGGAAAATGGAAAAGTACAGGCGGTAGAATGTGTAAAAGTAACCTATAACCCGAAAAAAATAGATATAGGGACATTGCTCTCTGTGTTTTTTACCATAGTCAATCCCTACACCGACGGTATCCAGGGGAAATGCACCGGACCCCATTACAGGACAGGCATCTATTACGTATCAGGAGAAGATACGCCGCAGATCACCTACTATATGGCCTACTACCAGAACAGGGGCAACTCGAGGCCCGTGAGCGAATCCTGTCTTGTTTTCAATGAGTATGAAAATGAGAAAAATATACGGCCGCCGATCCGCACAGAAGCCAGACGCCTGGAAAACTTCTATGCCGCACCGGAAGAAGAACAATATTTTCTCAGGAAATATCCAGATACCTATTCTCCTATCGATATCAAACTTTTACAAGAGGCGGGAACACTGGAAATCCTCACCTGAAACGATATGAATTGGTTTGCTCTGATCATGCGCTCGGAACAATCATTTTATCATTGACAGAAGCTTTATAGAGTGATATCATTAGGACAACCGAATAGGAAAACAGGTGCCTGTAAAGGCTTAATAGGGAAGATCGGTGCGATGCCGACACGGTCCCGCCACTGTAATGCCGAGCAAGTCTGATGAAAGTCACTGAGGAATTGGGAAGACCGGACAAGCGATGAAGCAGAGTCAGGAGAACTGCCTGTTTTTACTACTGTTTGACCTGCGAGTGATGGGGAGGTAGCGTGTATTGATTTTAACGCGCAAAGTATCCATCCGTACATCAGCAGGGATGGATTTTTTTGTAGGTTCTCTCAAGAACGATGGTAAAGGGAAATACGATCGTTCATCCTTTCAGGAACAGCCCGAGAGGCGTTTCTGTATATTCGTTGTAATGCCGGAAACGGCTTTACATATACTTGCAGGGATAACTTGCAAGGTTCACTTTCTCCGAACGATGGCGGCAGGGAAAAGTCATCGTTCCCCCTTTTTACGGTAACTCCGGAAACGGAGCAGACATATATTCGTGCTTGAACTATGGATGATTACTGCCGGCTTGGCCGGCCATGGTTCACCCTCCTTGGAACGATGGTGGTAACAGGGAAATACCATCATCGTTCTCCCCCCTCTTTGGTAATAGCATCGACATGATGTTATTATATAGTTCTCATTTGAGGCGCGATGGTGCCTCCCCCTTTTTGAAGTGGCACTGCTGCTTCTTTTTTTTATTGATTAACAGAAAGCTGAAAGAAAAACATTTGGAAATTTTGAAAGGGGCTAGCATCAAGTGGAGCTTTACGAAATTCCTTTTCGTCTGAGGGGGATATGTGGCAGGGCGTTGAATATACCGCTGCTCCTGGCGGTATGGAAGAGGCGATTAAAAATTACTGTAAAAAGGAAATAGGAGAACCGCTCCTGTTTTTTCCTGGGAAATGTACAAAAATACCTGCCGGTCTTCTTCCGCAAGAGATCACCGGGATTTTCAGCATGAAAAAAGATATGACACAAATTTCATGTCATATCTTCTGCTTCCGGTAAAGGATTACTGCTTTCTGCCGCTGCACTTGCCTGTGCCTTCCATGACTTTCTTGAAAATCGCATGGAGCTCATCAACGGACTTGCCGTTTTCTTTGGCAATGGCCACATGGCGCAGAGCGGATTCATAACGCTTTTTGCCTTCTTCATCTTCGGGAATCGGGTAATGGCCGTGGCATTTTGAAACCGCTTCTTCTTTCCTGCCGCTGCACTTGCCTGTGCCGTTCATGACCTTCTTGAAGATTTCATGGATTTCATCAAGGGATTTTCCCTGTTCTTTTGCGAGTGCCGCATGGCGTTTTGCCGATTCGTAACGTTTTCTTCCCTCTTCGTCCTGAGGAATTGGATATTGTGGATGTGTCATTATGTTTTCCTTCTTTCTTAAAAAATATATTTACAGATAGCAGTTTTATTTACGGAAATATATGGGCGCCGTTTGCATCCCGATGGATGACTATCTTTTGCTGCACCTGCCTGTGCCGTTCATGACCTTTTCGAAAATTTCATGAATTTCTTCTGCGGATTTCCCCTGGGCTTCCGCAATGTCCGCGTGGCGTCTCGCCGATTCGCGCCGGTTTCTTTCTTCCCTGTCAGTGGGGAGGGGGTCGGCAGGATGGACAGAGCCCGCCTTCTGCGCACCGCATGTCGGCAGATGAGGGGTTTGTCCCGCGGCGATCTGCGCACGCTCGATGGATTTTCTTGTGTACCGGAGGATGGTTTTGGCATCTTTCAAAAAAGATTCTCCTGCCGGTGTGAGGCGGATACCGCGGTTCGTCCGCTCGAAGAGAGGGGCACCGATGCTTTTTTCCAGAGAATTCATCTGCTTCATCACGGCAGGGGCGGTAAGGGAAAGCTTTTCCGCCGCTTTGTTGAAACTGCCGTTTTTGGTAACGGAGATGAATGTGTGCAGTGTTTCATTAATCATTTTGCATATACTCCAAGTTAAAACTATGTATTAACTATCTGTTAAAACAATGTTACCACTATAATTTGATATTGTCAATATAAAATACAAAAAATATTTTGTGAATTAAACAAAAATGTGTTCATGAAAATCAAGAAAATACGGAAGCATAAGAGGTGTCGGAAGACGCGGGGATCTTGTGAGTAAAATGATCCGCAAAAAAAGATGACCCGCAGGCCATCCTTTCGCTTTATCTATTTTTTAAATTTCGGGTCGTCGGTAATGAGCAGTTTCCCGTGCATGGTGACCGCTTCCTGATCAAGAACATAAGACGGAGAGGACAGATCGTAAATGTCCTGATAAAAATTTGTCTTTGCCTGCCAGATGCCTGACGCTGTTTCAAAGAGAAGATCGTTGGTAAAAATCTTATCTTTATTTGACTGAAGCGCCGGAAGGATATCAGGGTGGATCTTCCTATAGTCCGGAGAAAGGTAGATCCAGAAAGGAATGCGGATCATGTCGTAGGAGAAACCCGAAGTGCCGTGGTAATACACCATGTCTTCCGCATGATCGGAAAAGTAAATCATAGTTTTCAGATTCAAATGCTCTTTGGCGTATGTAAAGATACTGTGGAGCATTTCATCGGTGTAGGCCAGCGTGACATCATAGTTATAGTAAGGATCATCTTCGGGAATATCCGTGGATTTTCCGTATCCCACGGGGACGCGGGCCAGATAATTATAATGGCTGCCGTTGATGTGGATGAAAATGATACGCCTCCTGGCGGGCGGAAGTCTTTTCATGACTTTTACCGCTTCGCCGTCAAGGCTGTTTTCCCAATAGGACGCGTCACACCGTTCACCGATGACGGAAACGCCGGCACTGGCAAGAGAGCTTCTGTTCTGGAAAGAAATCCAGTCGGTGCGGTATCCTGCCGCTTTGGCAGCGTCTACCAGGCTGACGGCATCATTCAGAGCAGTTTTATTGTATTGGTTCGTATTGGTAAGGGCATAGCTCAGTGACATGACGGTTGTCGGGAAATTTGCGTATCCTTTATCCGCGAAGAAAAAGTCGGGGAATTTCGCCATGGCATCTTCCCAGGGCGTCGTCTTTACGGGGTAACCGGGGGTAAAAGACTGCATATGATCGCGGCTTGCGCTTTCACCGATGACAATGATATGGGTGCCGTCTTCCGCTGTCTGGCCGGGAAGAAGGACGACAGCTTTCGCATTTTCGGCAAGGTGCCGGTTCAGCGTTTCCATGAGTTTGAAACTGCCGCTGCCCTTCTTGGCGGCATAATAAATCTGCAGCGGGAAAATATGTCTCATCTGCCGTAAGAAACCGCCGGAAAAAAGAATGGTAAATATGATAAAACCTATGAGGCTGCCGCGTCCGGCGGTGCGGAAGGGCGTCTCTGCCGTTTCCATGGACATGAAAAAACGGCGGGCGATGCAGAAGCAGGAAATCAGTAGGATGATGGCAAAAATCGCCACGGCGGCAATAAGGGCGGGTGCAGCCACCGTCTCGACAAATTCCGCCGCTTCCCGGGCGTTCGTCATAGCAATAGCCATCAGGGCGAAGATATCCATTTCGCTTTTATAAATGATATAGTAGCCGATGTAGATCAGGGGTACGAGGATCATGAAAAAAGAAAAGAGGCCGGTTAAGACAGACCAGAGGAAAGCGCCCCGCTTCAGTTTCCATTTCCAGGCAAGGGACAGGTAAGAAAGGGAAAATAAAAGGGAAATCATGCTGTAATAGTCGCCGAGATACTTGTTTTCCGGCAGGTACATGTAACCATAAGCCCAGGTAAAGGCGGCAAACCATACGGAGGGTAAAAGGAGAGACAGAAAGAAATATTTCTTCAGAAATTCTTTTTTGAATATGATAAATAATCCCGTGTTCGTGAGAAGAAGGATACCGGCGGAAGTCAAAAGGTGGGGATTAGAAAGGCTCGGAACAAACCGCTCGTCGCCGATGGCCCACAGAAGAGCAAGGACAAGGGAAATGGTGCCCAGTGTGCTGAGCACGATCGAACGTAAAATAGACGGCATAATATCTCCTTAGTATAGTGTGACTAATTATAATGATTTTCCTTATTATAATACAAAATATAAAAAAATCATTTTTGGAGAGCCGGAAGCGGGACTCCTGCGGGAGAAACGCAGGAGCGGCTTGCAGGAAATGCTTCTTTCCCGTACCATAAAATAAAGAGCAAGGGAGGCTGTATGAAACGATATTTCTTTTTTGATATAGACGGAACACTGACGACACCGCTTACTGCCGATTATCCGGACAGTGCAAGGGAAGCGGTCCGCCGGCTGCAGGAAAAGGGAAATTTTGTAGCTATTGCGTCGGGGCGCCTGCAGGCGGATGCCGTCGACGTGGCGGAAGAACTTGGTATCGATTCCGTGATTTCCGACGGGGGAAATGGCGTGACCTGCCGCGGAAAGATTCTTTACCATGAAGGACTGCCGCTGGAGGCCTGCTTCCGTTTACTTGGTGAAATCGACGGGAAAAAACATCCCTGGGCAGTGACGACGGAAAATAAAAAGCGGCGGAAAACAAAGTACGATGACTACCTTGAGCGTGTGACGGACCGGTACTATGAAACGGTGGTGGACAGCCGTTACGATTATCGCAGGGCGGCGCAGATTTACAAAATCTTTATAGCCTGCGCCAAAAGGGAAGTAAAAGAGATTCCTCTGCACACGCTGCCCCATGTGTGGCTTACGAAAGGGACAATGCTTGTAGAACCTGTCCACAAAGAGAGGGGCATTTTTGAAATTATGAAGAGGTATAATGTATCCGATGACCGGATCGTTGTTTTTGGCGACGGACTGAATGACTGTTCCATGTTCCGTCCCGAGTGGATGACGGTCGCTATGGGGAATGCGAAGCCGGTTTTGAAAAAGAAGGCGAAGTATATTACTGATGATGCCGATGATGATGGTATTTATAATGCGTGCAGACATTTCGGGTGGATATGAATACCATAGCAAGGAAAACAAAATCGCTACTCATAGAATGGCAATTTTGTTTTCACTGTGTACGGTTTGATTCTTCATGCAGGAGAGTACTTTTCTATAAACAAAAATATGACTGCCGGAGAGAAAATATTTTATATTGTATTGTTAACGAAAAGAGGGAGGGGATTATTGACAAAAGCCGCATAGTTCCTTAGAATATAAACTGATTTATTGCATTTGACGAAAAGCAATCCGCTTTGTTACTATAAAACATCACTTATGTTTGAAGCGAGGAAAGAATGGAAAGAAATTCCGGAGAAGTTCTTTTTGATATCCGCCATGTCTCCCATACTTTTGAAACGGAGGAAGGCAAAACTTTTGATGCGCTCAAAGATGTAACGGCACAGATCAAAAAAGGGGAATTTACCGCCATCATCGGAACAAACGGCAGCGGTAAGTCCACGCTGGCCCGCCATCTGAACGCGCTCCTCATACCAACGGAAGGAGAGCTTATTGTGGAAGGAATGCGCACTTCCGACGCCGGCCGTGTATGGGATATCCGCCAGAAGGTGGGCATGGTTTTCCAGAATCCCGACAACCAGCTTGTCGCTGCCGTGGTGGAAGAAGATGTGGCTTTCGGTCCTGAAAATCTGGGCGTGCATCCTGAAGAAATAAGAGAACGTGTGGATCTTGCATTGGAAAAGGTGGGGATGACATCCTATCGTAAACAGGCGCCGTCCATGCTTTCCGGCGGACAGAAGCAGCGTGTGGCTATTGCCGGCGTTCTTGCCATGAAGCCCGACTGCATCGTTCTTGATGAACCGACTGCCATGCTTGATCCGAAAGGGCGTAAGGAGGTCATGGACACGATCCATGAGCTGAATAAAACAGAGGGGATCACCATCGTCCTCATTACCCATTTCATGGAAGAGGCGGTCACGGCGGATCATATCCTTGTTATTGACAGGGGTGTCCTCAAGATGGAAGGGACGCCGAAGGAAATATTTTCACAGGCGGATAGGGTGACGGAAATCGGTCTGGACGTGCCTGTTCCTGCGGATCTGGCAAGACGCCTCCGCAAGAAAGGGATGGCAGTTTCCGAGAAATGTATGACCGATGAAGAATTGGGAGAGGCGTTATGTCCATTTGTGTCGAAAATGTAAGTTATATATACGGGAAGGGAACTCCTTTTGAACGGGCGGCGATTGAAGATATCGACCTGACCATAGATAAAGGGGAGTTCATCGGCATCATCGGCCATACGGGGAGCGGCAAGTCTACACTCATACAGCACCTGAACGGCCTCCTTCATCCGTCCGTGGGGAAGGTGACCGTAGACGGCGTGGATCTGGTGGAAAAGACAAAAGAAGCCATGGTGAAGCGCCATTCGGTGGGCATGGTTTTCCAATATCCCGAGCATCAGCTCTTTGAAGAAACCGTAGCAAAAGATATTGCTTTCGGTCCGCAGAACCAGGGCTGTGATGAAGAGGAAACGGAAAAACGAGTAAAGAGCGCCATGCGCTTTGCGGGGATTGATTATGAAACATTTGCCGAACGGTCGCCTTTCCGCCTTTCCGGCGGCCAGCAGCGCCGTGTGGCCATCGCCGGCGTGATTGCCATGCATCCTGATTTTCTGATTTTGGATGAACCTTCTGCCGGGCTGGATCCTGTGGGGCGGCGGGAAATATTCAGCCGTATTCAGGGATGGTATAAAAAAGGTGTGTTTTCCGTCATTCTTGTGTCCCACAACATGGATGACATTGCCCGTCTGGCGACCCGTCTTCTTGTCATGCATCAGGGGCGCCTCGTCCTTGACGGGGAGCCTATGGATATTTTCCTCCATCACAGGGAGACGCTGAAGGAATGCGGTGTGGATGCGCCGCCTTTGACACAGACGCTTCTCTATCTGAAGGAAAAAGGAATTCCTGTGCCGGAAACCGCACGAACAGTGGAAGAGGCGGCGGAAAAAATGTATGCTGTGCTGGGAGGAGGGAAATAATGCTTACCGATATTACGCTGGGTCAGTATTATCCCGGGGACTCATTCCTCCACCGTATGGATCCGCGGGCGAAAATTCTCTGCACCATGATTTTTATCTGTGCCATTTTCCTGGCGAACAATCCATGGTCTTACCTGCTTGTGACGGTATTCACGCTGGGATGCATCATGATTTCGGGCGTGCCGCCTGTCATGGTCTGGAAAGCGGTGAAGCCGCTCTGGGTCATTCTGGTATTTACGCTCCTGATCCATGTGCTGACCACGCCGGGGAAGGAAATATTCGGTTACGGATTTATCCATATCAGTGAAGAAGGGCTTCGGAACGGTCTTTTTATGACGCTCCGTCTTGTATTCCTTATCGGCTTTTCTTCGCTCCTGACATATACTACGAGCCCTATCGTTCTGACAGACGGGATTGAAGCGCTTTTAAATCCGTTCCGCCGTTTCGGCGTGCCTGCCCATGAACTGGCAATGATGATGACCATCGCGCTCCGCTTCATTCCGACGCTGCTTGAGGAAACGGATCGGATCATGAAAGCTCAGTCTTCCCGCGGTGCTGATTTTACCAGCGGGAATTTGTGGCAAAAAGCCAAAGGGATGGTGCCCCTTCTTGTGCCTCTCTTCATTTCCGCTTTCCGCCGCGCCGATGATCTGGCGACCGCCATGGAAGCGCGGTGCTATCGCGGCGGGGAAGGACGGACGAAAATGCATCAGCTGGCGTATACGTCCAGGGACAGGCTGGCGTTTATCACAGTCTTTCTTGTGACAGCCGTTTTGCTGGTCATGTATTTTTATTTCAGGACATAAAAAAAGACATCTTTTCCTTTTACAGGGAGGAGATGTCTTTTTTGCCATGCGGGGAGACAATACTGTTATACGCTCCACGGTGCATAAGAGCCGCAGATTGTCTTTTCCGTCAATTCTTTTGTAACAGGCGTGAAGTATACTTTGAGAAGGCAGAGTCCGTGGGCAGGAGCGGTGGCACCAAGGAATTTTCTGTCTTTTGCTTCCAGTATCTCCCGCAGATCTTTGGGAGTCAGTTTTCCGGTGCCTGCATCAGCGAGCGCGCCTGCGATATTTCTTACCATATGGTAAAGGAATCCTTCTCCGGTAACGAAAATATGAAAGAAGAGATGCTTTTTGATGATCCGTATGTCATGGATAGTACGGACCGGACTGGCAGGAACGGAATTATTCCCGCGGAATGAGGTGAAGTCATGAGTGCCTGACAGCACTTCTGCCGCTTTTTCCATTTTTGAAATATCCAGTTTTCGTCCTGCCTGCCAGGCATACCGTTTAAAGAAGGGAGGGCAGTCTTTTTCTTCGGTCAGAAGGTAGCCGTAGGTTTTTCCGTAATTGTTCCTGCGCACGGAAAAATCATAGGGCACTTCTCTGCTTTCCGTTACACGGATATCGGGAGGGAGGAGAATATTCAGCGCGAATATGAAACGATCGCCGGGAATGGAAGATTTCGTATAAAAGGTGCATTCCTGCCCGTAGGCATGAACGCCGGCATCCGTGCGCGCGACGAAGTAGAGCGTGGTTTTCGTACCTGTCAGTTTTTGGAGGGCGGTTTCAAGAATTTCCTGGACGGTTATACTGTTTTCCTGCCGCTGGAACCCGCTGTACGCCGTTCCTTCATAGGCAAGAGTGATCCGGATATTTCTCATGACGAGCCGCCTCTTTTCATTTCCTTTTTCGCGCGGGAAAAATTGAGGAGAAGGCGGTTCAGATTATGGATGATTTCTTTTTCTGACAGAGGAAGAGAGCCTAAGAACCAATAATCAAGGATAACACCGGCAAACCCGGAAATCATGAAAGACGTTTCCACCGCATTGTACGCAGCATCACAGCCCCCTTCTTCCACCAGACGGCTGAATACGTAACGCTGGCGGATAATCAGGCGGTCGATGAAGCTTCGTGTGGAAATGTGGTGGAAGAGAAGGCGGAGCTGTTCTTCGTGGGCGGTGATGTAACGGAACAGTTTTTCCGTGAGTTCCGAAATATTCGCCGCCGGCGCGATGGGATAGTACTCGTCAATAATATTTCCAATGGCTTCGACATATTCGTTCTCAAGGGTGTCCAGAAGGTCATGGATGTCTTTGTAGTGGAGGTAGAAAGTCCCCCGTCCGAGCATGGCCTTCCTTGATATTTCCGCCACGGTGATTTCAGAGATACGCCTGCTTTTTAACAGTTCAAAGAAGGCAGCCCGGATGGAAAGTTCCGTTTTACGGAACCGCAAGTCCTTTTTTTTATCAGTCATTGTTGAACACTTTCTCTAAAACAGTTTCATAAAGGGCACTTTCATGGGAATTGCCGATAGCCTTTACAGTCAGCCTAAGTATATAATACATTTGAACGATAATCAACAAATGTTTATTAAAATTCTTTCGGGAGGAATACATGAAAAAGTTCGCGGTCATCTTTGCCGCTGTATGGGTCGGCTTTTCTCTTGTACTGACGGGGTGTGGGAATAAAAAAGAGGCAGAAACGAAAGCGGTGCTTGTCAAGACGATGGTTGTCGGAGAAACGGCAAAAGCAGAAAGCCGTAAGTTTTCCGGCACGGTTCACGGCTATTTTGAATCGCCGCTTGCTTTTCAGGTGGGGGGGCGGATTACGCGCCGTCTTGTTTCTTCCGGCGACCGTGTCACAGCAGGACAGGTCCTTATGACGGTGGATTCCAAAGATGCATCGGAACAGGCTGCCGCCGCCGCGGGCGCGTTGAATGCGGCGGCGGCGCAGTATCGTCTGGCGTCATCCACGATGGCCCGTTATGAAAAGCTTCACGAACTTCAGGCAATTTCTGACCTGGCGATGGATCAGACGAAGAACCAGTATGAATTGGCGTCGGCCCAGCTTTCCCAGGCGCAGGCGGCTCTGGCGCGGGCGGAAAATAATCTGGGTTTCACGTCGCTTACGGCAGACCGTGACGGCGTGGTGGGAAGCACGCTTTACGAAGTGGGTCAGGTGGTCGGCGCAGGGACGCCGGTCGTTCTTATCGTGGATGATACGAAAAAAGATGTTCATATTTCTTTTACGGAAAAGCAGTACGGAAAATACTCTGTCGGCCTTCCCTGTACAGTCACCTTTTGGGCGTTTCCTGATCTGCAATTGAAGGGAACGGTCAGAGAAGTGGCGGCAGCGCCAAATACGTCCACAGGAACTTATGACGCGAAAGTGACGCTCATTGACGCGCCTTCCGATGTCGTGGTGGGAATGACGGCGGAAGTATCTTTTGATGACCCGCAGGGGAATGAACAGATCATGGTGCCGCTTTCTGCTATGGCTGCACAGTCGGAGCAGCCTGCCGTGTGGATCGTGCGGGATCATAAAGTATATCTGCAGAAGGTGGAAACGGGACAGTATGGGAATGATACGGTAGAGATCGTTTCAGGCCTGCAGAAAGGCGACCGTGTAGTGACCGCCGGTGTGCAGAAACTGCATGAAGGGGAAGAGGTACGGTTATGAAAGGCCTGAATCTGGCAGAATGGGCGATCAGGCATAAACAGATTGTCTATTTTTTCATTATTGCCATCATTACGGGCGGACTGTGGTCCTATTTCCATCTGGGGCGCAGCGAAGACCCTGATTTTACAATCCGACAGGCCGTGGTTACGGCTGCATGGCCGGGCGCTTCGGCGCAGCAGATCACGCAGCAGGTGACGGATCCTTTGGAAAAGAAACTGCAGGATACCAAGGGGCTCGATTATATCAAATCTTTCACCCATGACGGTAAAACCGTGATTTATGTCAATCTGAAAGATTCTGTGCCGAAAGAGGAGATGCAGACCCGCTGGCATGAAATACGCAATCTGGTCAATGATGAATGGGGCAGCCTGCCGTCGGGAGTCATGGGGCCTTATATTAATGACCGGTTTGATGATGTGTACGGCTCTATTTACGCCGTCACGGGAGACGGATTTTCTTATGAAGAAAAACGTAAATATGCGGAAAATATCCGGCGGCGCCTGACAGGTGTGGAGGATGTGCAGAAGGTAGAACTTCTTGGTGTCCAGAAGCAGGAAATTTATGTCGAAATGGATCAGAATAAGCTGGCTTCTTTCGGCATGAGACCGTCAGACGTGTTTGCCATGCTGCAGCAACAGGGCGCGATGATGCCTGCCGGTATGATTCACACTGATTCCAGAAATGTGGCGATCCGTGTAGAAGGGCTTCTGGATACGGTGGAGTCACTGAAAGAACTTCCGATCCATGTGGGAGAGCGTTCTTTTCATCTGGGGGATGTGGCGTCAGTCACACAGATGTATGCGGATCCGGAAACATCGCTTATGTATTTCAATGGAAAACCGGCGGTAGGAATTGCTGTGTCTATGGCGCCCGGCGGAAATAACCTGGTTCTCGGGAAAAATCTGGAGAGAGAAATTGAAAAAGAGAAAGCGGAACTTCCTGCCGGCCTGGATATCGAGCAGGTGGCGGATCAGCCGTCGGTGGTGAATGATTCTATTCATGAATTTACAAAATCCCTGCTGGAAGCCATCGTTATCGTCATGGCGGCCAGTTTCCTGTCGCTGGGCTTTTGGAGCGGGATCGTGCTGGCGTTGTGCATTCCGGTGGTGGTATGCGCTTCCTTTATTTACATGAAATGGCAGGGGATCGATCTCCATATCGTTTCTCTCGGTACGCTCATCGTATCGCTCGGTCTTCTTGTAGATGACGCGATTATCGTGATTGAAATGATGCAGGTCAAACTGGAAGAAGGGATGGACCGTCTGGCGGCGGCACAGGCGGCGTATAAAGGATGTGCGAAACCGATGCTGGCCGGGACGCTTATCACGGCAGCGGGTTTCATCCCTGTCGGTTTTGCCGCAGGGCAGACGGCGGAATATGTAGGCGCCTTCTTTTGGGTTATCGCCTCTACGCTTCTTCTTTCCTGGGTGGCATCCATCTTTGTGAGCCCGGTTCTGGGGTATCGTTTCATCAGGGTGAAAGCAGGAGAAAAGAAATCCGCTTTTGCGGACAGGGCTTACCGATTGTTTTATAAGGCAATCGCCTGGTGCATCCGTTTCAAAAAGACGGTTATCATAGGTACAGCAGCGATTTTTGCAGGAACAGTGGCACTTATTCCTTTTGTGAACCAGGAATTCTTCCCCGATTCCGTACGGCCGGAAATCATTCTTGACGTGAACCTTCCTTCCGGCGCGTCCATCAAGGAAACGAAAGAGGTCATGGCGGGCATTGCGGACAATTTATACGGGGACAATCGGGTATCTTCCTTTTCCACCTATGTAGGGGACAGCGCGCCGAGGTTTATTTTGCTTTTTGATCCGCTGGCACCGGAAGACAGCCACGGACAGATGATCCTCGTGGCGCGCGACAGCAAGGTGAGAGACAGTCTTCGTGACGATACGCTGGCATTTATCGCGGAGCAATATCCGGATGCAAGGGCCCATGCCCGGCTGATTACCACGGGGCCTCCCGCTGAATACCCGATCATGCTGCGGCTTTCGGGAAAGAATGTGGAAGATACGGCAAAGTTTGCTAAAGAAGCGGCGGCTCTTGTTTCTCAGTATCCCGGCATGAAGAATGTCAGTATGGATTGGCCGGAAGAAACACCGGTCGTCAGGTTAAAAATCGATCAGGACAAAGTAAGGAAACTGGGGGGAGATAATTATTCCATTTCCCGGGATCTGTATGTAAAATTGTCAGGCTATAAAGTGGCGGAATCCTATCAGGGAAATCAGCTCGTGCCGATCAGCTTCCGGCTGGAAGGAAGCAATGCGGCGCGGCTGGCCGATCTTTCTTCCCTCCCTGTCCATGTGGGGAGCGGACGGTATGTGCCTCTTGGAGAAATCGCGGATATTTCCTATGAGAATGAAACAAGCACGATCTGGCGGCGCGATCTGCACCCGACCATCACTATCCGCGGCGAAGCCGGCGGGGATAAGACAGCCGATTCCGTAGTCAATGAACTGTACGACCGGACGCTTAAGGACTTTAGAGAACATCTGCCTGACGGTTATACGCTGGAGAAAGACGGGGCTATAGAAAACAGTGAAAAGTCCGTACAGTACCTGGCCGCGCCGGTCCCGATCATGATATTCCTTATCCTTATGATTCTGATGTTTGAGCTGGATAAGATTCCGCTGATGGTAATTGCGGGCATAACCGGGCCTTTGGGGCTGATCGGCGCGATTCTGTCGCTGTTTCTTACGCGGCAGCCCATGGGATTCGTATCCATTGTCGGTATGCTGGCCTTATCCGGCATGGTTGTCCGGAACAGCATCATCCTTCTTGACCAGATCCGCCAGCATTTGGCAGATGGGAAGAAGCCTTATGATGCAGTCATCGAATCGGCGGCGCTCCGTTTCCGGCCGATCATGCTTTCCAGCGTGACCGATGTACTTGGTTTTGTTCCGCTGATTCCCAGTCCGTTCTGGCGTCCCCTTGCCGTATCGTTTATCGGCGGACTTCTCCTTGCGACTGCTATAGGATTACTGGTCGTTCCTGCGCTTTACTGCTGGTACTATAAGGTGGAAGGGCCGAAAGCATCATAAAAATACCGATACCGCACTATCTCTGAAAAAGTCAGACATATTTTCAGGGAGTCCGGTATCGGTATTTTCAATTGGGAAGTTTATTTTATGATAAAGACGGGGCATTTTGCATTCTTCAAAATGCCGCTGGAAACGGAACCCATGAAAAGGCTCTTGAGAGCGCCGCGGCCGCGGCTGCCCGTGATGATCAGGTCGGCACCGATTTCTCCTGCCAGATAGAGGAGCATGGGTACCGGTTCCCCCATTTCAAGAAGAACCTTATGGGGGATGTTTTCAGGAATGAGTTTTTCGACTTCCGCCATGTCGACCTGGTCGGGATCATCATCCGCAGGGATGGTGCTGTTTAAAATCGTTGCGACATAGAGTTCTGCGCCGTCTGAGCACTGCGCCAGGGAAATGGCCTGGTTCAGCGCTTTTTTCGCATGGCTGGAACCGTCATAGGGGACGAGAATCTTTTTGAAATCCAGCATAATAACCGCCTTTCTTTTTGTGATGGAGAAATCTGATTTTCTGTGCGGAAAATAAAGAAATACCTGTGAAAATATCGGCTGCACCGGAGGGAGAAAACACCAGCCCTCTAAAGGTCGGCGTTTCGTCTTACAGGAAATTATTTCACAATGAATACAGGCGCCTCCACGTGGGTCAACAGGTAATTGGATACGGAGCCGAGGAGCATGCCCGTAAGGGCGCCCAGGCCGCGGCTGCCCATGACAACCAGGTCTGCGCCGATTTGGTCTGCCGTATTTTCAATCAGCATGCCGGGGTCTCCGGTTTTGGCGATATATTCCGCTTCGATTCCTTCAGGGACGGCAGCTTTTGCTTCATCAAGAGTTTTATCAGCCGGGCGGAAGTGGATGGCCTGCATCTGTTCATTGATGTAAGCCCTTTCCAGATTATTCATGCTCAGCGCGGAAACATCTTCATCAACAGTGATGATATACAGCTTTGCGCCGTCACAGCACTGCGCCAGTGATACAGCCTTTGCCAGGGCACGCTTTGCGTGTTCCGACCCGTCAAAGGGAACAAGGATTTTTTTGAAAGTAAGCATGACGAACCTCCTTTTCCGCGGTATTTCCGCTGTACTATTTAATAATAAGGATGGGGCATTTCACGTTGCTTGCCAGATGGCTGGAAACGGAACCCATGAAAAGGCTCTTGAGAGCGCCGCGGCCCCGGTTGCCCATGATGACCAGGTCGCAGTTTTTTTCAAAGGAGAGATCCAGCAGGACGGATCCCGGATTGCCTACACGGAAAATCAATTCATGAGGAATATCCTCGGGAATGAGTTTTTCTGAATCATCCAAAATAACCTGCCCGGGGTCTTTCTTTTCCGGTTCCTTTTTATCGGCGTCAAAGACATATGCTTTTTCCCGCGCGATTTTTTCCATCGGCGGCATCGGCCGGGAAACGGTCGCAATGAAAAGCTTTGCGCCGTCGCAGCATCTTGCCACGGAAACGGCACGGTCAAGAGCCCGCTTCGCATACTCGGAACCGTCGTAAGGTACAAGAATCCGTTTGTAATCTAACATGATCATCAGCCCACCTTTCTTTTATAAATGAAATTCCAGGGAGAAAAATCTTCTCTCTTTAATTACATTTTAACATAGTTCAAGGGGGTAATACAAAAATATGATGCATAAAAAGGAAAATATTTTTTAAAAATGCTTTTATCCGAGTCTGTGATGTGGTAAAATAAATTGTATTTACCAATACAAAGATTTTGTTATACTGTGGATTTATAGATTGAGGCGGAAGGCCGGAGAGAAGAAGGAAAGAAATGATCAGAAAAGATATCCGCAACATTGCGATCATCGCCCATGTCGATCATGGTAAAACCACTCTTGTGGATGCCATGCTGAAACAGAGCCATATTTTCAGGGAAAATCAGAAGGTGGCGGAACGCGTCATGGATTCCAACCCGCTGGAACGGGAACGGGGAATTACAATCCTGGCGAAGAATACGTCTGTCATGCATAATGGTGTGAAGATCAATATCGTAGATACGCCCGGGCATGCCGATTTTGGCGGGGAAGTAGAACGTATCCTGAACATGGTGGACGGTGTCCTGCTCCTTGTTGACTCCCATGAAGGCCCGATGCCCCAGACGAAGTATGTTCTCCGTAAAGCTCTTGAGCATCACCTGAAACCGATCATCGTCATCAATAAGATTGACCGTCCTGACCAGCGTGTGTCTGATGTGGAAGGGGAAATTCTTGAACTTTTCATCGAGCTTAATGCTGATGATGAGCAGCTTGATTTTCCGCTGATTTATGCGTCCGCCAGGAGCGGCATCGCCAAACTCCATATGAATGATGAAGGGAAGGATCTGCAGCCTCTGTTTGATACGATTTTGGAACGGATTCCCGCTCCGGAAGGTGATCCGGATGGAGGACTGCAGATCATGGTGACCACGCTGGAAGCCGATGATTATCTCGGCAAAGTGGCAATCGGCCGTGTGACCAGGGGAACGGTCAAGCAGGGAATGGCCGTGGCTATTACGGATGGAGAAAAAATCCGTACCGATCATGTAGGACAGCTTTTCAACTGGCAGGGAATGAAACGTACTCCCGTCGCCGAAGCAGGCGTGGGGGATATCGTGGCGATGGCAGGATTTAAAGACATCAATATCGGTGAAACGGTAGCCGATGCCGCCAATCCGGAAGCGCTCCCCTCCATTCATATCGATGAACCGACGCTGTCCATGGTTTTCCATGTCAATAAGAGTCCTTTCGCGGGAAGAGAAGGCGATTTTGTTACATCCCGCCACATCCGCGCCCGTCTGATGAAAGAAATTGAAACGAACGTGGCTCTCCGTGTGGAAGAAACGGAAACATCCGATGCATTCCTCGTTTCCGGCCGGGGAGAACTTCATCTGTCCGTTCTCATTGAAACGATGAGGCGGGAGGGGTTTGAATTGGAAGTATCCAAACCGCAGGTTATTTATAAAACAATCAACGGCAAGCGCTGCGAACCTTTGGAAAGGCTGACTGTTGAAGTGCCGCAGGAATTTATGGGGGCTGTCATGGAAGGACTCGGTCCGCGCCGCGCGGAAATGATTTCCATGGAGGAACTGGCAGGATATATGAAGATGGATTTTTCCATTCCTGCCCGCGGACTTTTGGGATTCAGAAATGAACTTCTCACCACCACCCGCGGCACAGGCATCATGTACCATGTATTCCAGGGATATGCGCCGTATAAAGGGGATATTCCCGAAAGAACGAGAGGCTCGCTTGTCGCTTTCGAAGCGGGCACGACCACCGCTTACGGCCTGAATTCCATACTGGACAGAGGGGAACTTTTCCTTGGCCCGGGCGTGGAAGTTTATGAAGGCATGATTGTCGGCGAAAATGCCCGTGAGCAGGATATGGACGTTAATCCCTGCAAGAAGAAGCATCTGACAAATACCCGTGCTTCCGGTTCCGATGATGCCATTAAACTGCCGCCGTGCCGCCTCTTTACCCTTGAATCCGCTTTGGAATGGATAAATGATGATGAATTGGTGGAAGTGACGCCTTCCAGTATCCGCATGCGCAAGATGGTTCTTTCCAAGCAGCTCCGCTATAAGAATGCCAATGCGAAGAAGAGCCAGAGCGGACAGTAAGAGTTGGTGCTATAATAAAATACACAGATATTTCTGATTGTGTGCAGCAAAAGGAGGTATAGAGAAATGAAATTTGTTTCTTTATGCCTCCCTTTTTATGATGTTTTTCAGAATGGCAGGGTGGGCATATGGAACCGAAAAATTCAGATCCGGCAGCCGTATATTTCATAAAGTGTTTGATCAAAAGATATATCGATGATGATGTGGGCTCCTTTGCGTCAGAAGCGTCATACTGCTTTATCCTCGGGCTCATTCCGTTTATGATTTTCCTGGTGAACTGTATCTTGTTCTTTGCGGCGCCCCAGCTTGATACGATCCTTGATCTGCTGCAATATCTGCCGGCCCAGTTTGCGGCAAGTATGGAGGAAAATATAGCCCGTATCATCGCAGGGCGGAGTACAATATGGCTCTTTGCCGGTCTCGGCGGCGCAGTGTGGACCGCTTCACAGGGAACGGCCGTCCTTGTCCGCGGGATGGATAAAATATTTTTTCAGGATAGAAATATCCAGTCCTGGTTCAAGGTCAGCCTGAAAGCCTGCTTCTTTACCGTATTTCTTGTATTTGCCATGATTCTTTCTCTTACGCTGATCGTTTTTGCCAATGCCGTCGTATTCCTTGTACAGGACTATATCATGGAACTGCCGCCTGTCTTCTGGCAGGTCTGGCGGCCGTCGCGGTATGCCATCCCTTTTGTGGTTATGAGCCTGTCTTTATCCGCTTTTTACCGTTATGCGCCAAACAGATACATCACGAAATGGACACGCATCATTCCTGCTTCCTTTCTGGTGGCGGCGGCCCTCCTTTTCCTGACTGCAGGGTACGGTTACTATATCCTCCATATATCGGGTATGGGCGTCACTTACGGTTCCCTCATCGGCCTGATCTTCCTCTTTCTCTGGATCCATCTGGCGGTCCAGATTATTCTTGCCGGCGGTGCGGTGATCATGGCATGGGAAGATATGCGTCACCGGCGCCTGTAAGAATATTTCCGGTGGCCCGCCGGAAGAATTACAGACATCCAAAATAAAAAGTGATAAAATAATGGGAGTAAAATTGAGAAATCCGTTGTAACAGGAGGAAATGAAATGCAGATCCAGGTAATCGACCATCCGCTTATTCAGCACAAATTGACAATTATGCGCCAGAAAGAAACCAGTTCCGGTGATTTCAGAAAGCTTCTGAAGGAAATCACACTGCTCATGGGGTATGAACTGACTCGTGACCTGCCTATGGAAGATATAGAAATTGAAACGCCCTTGGAAGTGATGAAAGGGAAACGCGTGGCAGGGAAGAAAGTAGGGATCGTCCCCATCCTCCGGGCGGGATTCGGAATGCTTGACGGGCTTCTGGAACTCGTTCCTTCCGCCCGTGTAGGTGTCATCGGTCTGTACCGTGACCCCGTTACGGCAAAGCCTGTGGAGTACTACTGCAAACTTCCCGATGTGGAAAACCGTGATTTCATATTGATTGATCCCATGCTGGCGACCGGGGGGAGTGCCGTGGCGGCTATTGACATGATGAAAGAAAAAGGCGTGAAGAAGATCAAATTCATGTGTCTTGTCGCTGCACCGGAGGGCGTACAACTCGTGAACGACGCGCATCCGGATGTGCCGATCTACACCGCCGCCCTTGACAGGCAGCTGAATGAAAAGAAATACATCCTTCCGGGACTCGGTGATGCGGGAGACAGGATTTTCGGGACGAAGTAAAAGAAAGAACAGAAATAAAAAATGTCCGCCTTTATTTACGCGAGGCGGACATTTTCATCAGAAAGGGAAAACATGGAATTATTGGATTTACGATTCAGTGAAAAAACGCTGAAGATTTTAAAAGGGATGGCAGGACAGGTTTTTGAAAAGTACCGATGCGATCCGTCCATTTTCCATCCTGTATATCTCCTGCCCGTCGGTATTTATGCCGGCGGAAAATGCTATATAATGACGCAGGAAATGACGGGCAGGGCGGCCGGCGGAAAAAAGACGGATGTTTTGGAATGGGTCTTCCGTGAAGCGGAAGAAAAAGAAATCCACTCGAGCCGCCCTGCCGTGGTGCAGGAAGATCATGCCCTTCAAAAAGAAATAAAAGAAGTGCGGATCATCAATGAGAAGAAAACGCTTTCCCGCTGTGGTAAAGCGGAATACCGCGTGTATCTTACAAAGGCAGTCCGTTTTATCTTTGAAAAGGGATACCTGCAGATCAGAAAACCTGTTTATTTCTCCCCTTTCCTCAATTTGGAAGATGATGGGGAAGAATGCAGGGAATGGGAAAAATTGGACAATCTTCCTGAAGAATGGGAAGAAGCATATGATGTAAATACGGAAACAGAAATCTTGGCTTATAAGAAATAAAGGCCCCTCTTTCGGGAGGGGTTTTATCGTGGGTGTCTCGCAGTAAAAAAAACTCCCTGCGGAGGCTTGAAGTTGAAACGTTATTTTTTGGGCGGATAGGTTTGGAATCCGGCAGGGGAAAGCCGGGCTGTTTTCAGCATATAGATCATGATGCCGAAGACGGTAACGAGTGTCCCGTAAAGAATGATATCCCATCCGCAGCCGTAGACCGCGTATACGCTGTATACACCACCGATGATAGCTGCCATATTCGGTAGTTTTGCTTTTGCCGCGGAGATGCCTTCCGCTTTCTGCAGATCGGGAACGGCAGCCATGGCAAGCAGGTAGGGAATGAGATTGACCATGACGGCAAGATTGATAAGGACATTGAACTGCTTTAACAGAGAGGGGCTGATTGTAGACAGCGTCAGTAGGGACTGGATACAGACCAGGGTCCCGATTGCCATGTAAGGCGCATAGAAACGATTGACTTTACGGAGATAGGAAGGGAAGTGGCCGATGGTGGCAGCCTCTCTTACCACCTCGGAGATGGTGAACTGCCATGCGGTGAGGGATACGAAACAGGAAACAACAAGCATGGCAGATACCATATGTCCCACCGTATTTCCGAACATGGCTGCGTAAGCAAGGCCGAAAGGCGCGCCGGCAGATACCAGCTCTGTATGAGGGACAAGCCCCCCGATAATCGCCGTGGATGTCATGTAGCATACACCGGCAATCATCGTTCCTGCCAAAACAGCGACAGGCACATTCTTTTCAGGATTTTCCACCGTGTCGGAATTGGCGCAGGCCGTTTCGAGACCGAGGAATGCCCAGAGAATGACGGCGATGGAATCGCGCATGGTGAGATAGAAAGGCATATCATGAGGGTTCCAGGCAGCCACATAGATGTCCGGGCTGAAAAAATACCAGCCGCAGAGAAGAAGGCCAATGACCGGAAGAAGAATGCAGATCATGCCCAAAGAGGTGAATTTGCCGAATTTTTTCGGTCCGACAAGGCTGATGGAAGCGGCGATGGCAAGCGTGCTGATGGTTGCCAGACAAACTTCCATGGGAGAAAGGTCAAAACCGAAAACGTAAGAACCGTAGCTGACTACGCCGGTGGCGATAGCCACGTTGGCGATAATCAGCGAAATGGCGTAAGTGTAGTTGGAAAGGAAGTTTCCAAGACGGCCGAACCGGTATTCCGCGTAACCGCCCATGCCGCCTACCTTTTTGCTGTACATACCGCATTTGGCAAAAGCGTAGGCAAGAATAGTAGCGCCGATAGAGGCAAGAATCCAGGCGAAAATGGAAACCGTACCGATTTCCGCGAGTGTTGCCGGCAAAAGAATAATGCCGGATCCCATCATGTTGATGGCGGTGACTGTGGTGAGCTGTACCACTCCCATTTTTCTGCTTTCAGACAATGTAGTTCCCTTCTTTCTCGTACCAATTTCCGACACATATTCGGAACGGGGGAAGATATTTGTCCGGAATCTCACCGGAATGCCCGATTTTCAGGCATAGGCAATCCCCATTTACTTTCGTTATGGTGAAAGAAACAGGGAAACAAAGAAAACCGTTCACTTCGAGAAGTGCTCCGCAGCTCAGCTGCACTTTCATGCAGGGCGCGTAATATTTTTGCTGAAAGAAATATATCACAGATAAACAGGAAGTACAATAGGAAATTTCAAAAAAATATATTTCTTTATCCTTGAGGACTTTTGAGGACCTTTGAGGAGAAGAAAGAAAAATGAAGAAAAACGAAAAAAATGGAACGCTATCGGATATTGATATGGATTGGCGTGATACATCATGATACATTCAGATTTCCGGGGGCTATAAAAATAGAAATCTTGAAACGCCGTTTTTATCGGTTTTTTAAAAATATCTGGGGAAGGACAATGATTTCAAAAATGGATATTTATTCATTCTGATAAATATGTTGCAAAAACAATGGATGCAGTCCGGGATCCGATTGTCCTGTGAGAGGCTGAAATCTCCTCATTTCTCCCTATATGGACTTTATTTGCCCGAAATGATTTTGAAATTGATAAGAAACCTTATGTAATTGAGAAAATGATATTTTTTCTTTTTATGGGTACAGAATTTTTTTATAAATAAAGAATGGGGAAGATCTCAACCCGGTAAAGGAAAAATGGGAAGAGGAAATCTGTTTCCTATGGCAGAAATGATTTTGGAAGGCAGGCCTCTATTTCTGTTTGTAAAAAGACTTTCCAAACGGAACGGGAGTTGTAAGGAACGGTTCTTATCAAATTGACAATACATTTTTATCTGCTTATACTTAATAATATATCCTTATAATGGGAGTTTTATAAAATATTTATAGAAAAAGGAGCAATTGGCATGGCAGAATTGCAGCATACACTTGTGACAAAAGAAGGTCTTGAGAAATTACAGAAAGAATTGGATGAACTTCGTACAAAGACGCGCGGCGAGGTAGCACAACGTCTGAAAGAAGCCATCGCTATGGGCGACCTTTCTGAAAACTCCGAATATGATGATGCAAAAAACCAGCAGTCTTTCGTAGAAGGACGTATTAAGGAACTGGAACAGCAGATCCGTACGGCGGAAATTATTGACAGCGGCAAAAAAGGGAGAAAGAGCCGCGTCGATGTAGGAATGACGGTAACCATTGAAGCGCTGGAAGACCATGTGGAAGAAACGGTGAAGATCGTGGGCAGTACGGAATCGGATCCTTTTGAAGGGAAGATTTCCAATGAGTCTCCTGTCGGCCGCGCACTGATGGGCGCCAAAGCGGGGGATATTGTAGAAGCGGAAGCGCCAAGCGGTGTTGTAAAGTATAAAGTTATTAAAATCAAAGCATAAATTTTTGCTGATTGGTTATATGCAAAGAGAGGTTTTGGAATGGAAGAAAAACTGAACGACCAGATGCTGATCCGAAGGGGGAAGCTGGAGAAGATTGCCGCACTGGGATTTGAGCCTTACGGCGGAAAGTATGAATGCACCCATCACAGTGAAGATATCCATGCGAATGCGGCAGCTTTGGAAGCAAGCGGGGAGCATGTCAAAGTGGCAGGCCGTATTATGATTATCCGCGGGCACGGAAAAACGGCATTCTGCACGCTTCGTGATGAAAAAGGGGATATCCAGCTTTATTTCCGGAAAGATACTGTCAGTGAAAATGAATGGAATCTCTTCAAACTGATAGACATGGGAGATATCCTCGGGGTGGAAGGCACTGTATTCACTACACACACGGGAGAAACGACCATCCGTGTCCTGCACTTCACCATGCTTTCCAAGTCTCTCCGCCCGCTTCCGGAAAAGTGGCACGGCCTTACGGATAAGGAACAGCGCTACCGCCAGAGATATCTTGATCTTATCGCCAATCCCGATGTAAGAAAAACATTCATCAAGAGGGCGAATATGCTCCAGGCTATCCGGAACTGGTATACCGCACACGGTTTCCTCGAAGTGGAAACGCCGGTTCTTCAGCCACTCTACGGCGGTGCGAATGCAAGACCTTTCATGACGCATTTCAACGCGCTGGATATGACCATGTACCTCCGCATTGCGCCGGAACTTTATTTAAAGAGACTTCTTGTCGGCGGGTATGAACGCATATTTGAAATCACCCGCAATTTCCGCAATGAAGGCATGGATACCCGTCATAATCCGGAGTTTACCGCTATTGAAACATACCAGGCTTATGGCGATATCGATGATGTCATTGACCAGACGGAACAGATCGTGGCAGCCTGCGCTATGGCTTCTTACGGCACTACGAAATTCACCTATGAAGGAACAGAAATAGATGTGGCAGGCCCATGGCCGAGACTCACCATGGCAGAAGCGGTAAAGAAATACACCGGTGAAGACTTTGATGCCTGCAAGACCATTGAGGAAGCACGTGCCATCTGTGACAGACTTCATGTGGAATACGGTGAATTTGACGGTTTCGGCAAGCTTCTGGCAGCTGCTTTTGACGACTATGTAGAAGAGCACCTTATCCAGCCTGTCCACATTACAGAGCATCCCATCGAAGTATCTCCGCTGTCCAAACTGGATCCCAAAGATCCGAGATATACCATCCGTTTCGAGTCTTATATTTATGGACGCGAACTGGCAAACGGATTCTCCGAATTAAATGATCCGCTGGATCAGAGGGCGCGTTTTGAAATGCAGGTAGAAGAAAGAGAGCATGGCGATGACGAAGCGCATCCCATTGATGAAGACTTCCTTACTGCTTTGGAATACGGTATGCCCCCGACAGGCGGACTCGGCATCGGGCTTGACCGTCTTTTCATGCTCATGACCAATTCTTCCAGTATCCGAGACGTTCTTCTTTTCCCTGCGATGCGGCCGGAAGGCGACCAGGGGAAAACGGAAGTGAAGGAGGCGGTCCCTGCCGTTCCTGAAAAAATTGATTTTTCCAAAGTAAAAGTAGAACCTTTATTTGAAGATACGGTTGATTTTGAAACTTTCAGCAAATCGGACTTCCGCGCAGTAAAAGTCAAAGACTGCACAGCAGTCAAGAAGAGCAAGAAACTTCTTCAGTTCACACTGGACGATGGATCCGGCAAAGACCGCACCATCCTTTCCGGCATTCATGCCTTCTATGAACCGGAAGACCTCATCGGCAAGACGGTGATTGCTATCGTGAACCTGCCTCCGAGGAATATGATGGGCATCGACTCCTGCGGTATGCTGCTTTCTGCAATCCATGAAGAAGACGGTGAAGAAAAACTCCATCTGCTCATGGTGGACGACCATATCCCTGCGGGAGCGAAGCTGTACTGATATCTGATAAAACATAAAGCACTTACTGGACGGTAGGTGCTTTTTTACGGATTGGTATAGAGGAAAGGGAAGAAGAGGACTTTATGGAAATACGCAAAGCAACGATAGATGATCTGGCATTGGTGTCTGCGGTGGAAGCGGAGTGTTTTCCTCCTGCCGAGGCGGCGACGAAAGATTCTTTCAGAGAGAGGCTCACTTATTACGGCAATCATTTCTGGCTCCTCTTTGAAAAGGGAAAACTGATTTCTTTTGCGGACGGTATGGTGACAAACCTTGCGGATCTTACAGATGAAATGTATGAGAACGCAGACATGAATGATGAACATGGCGCATGGCAGATGATTTTCGGACTGAATACGGTTCCTGCCTGCCGGAAGAAAGGTTACGCGGGACTGGTACTCCGCCGCGCTATCCATGATGCGGAAAAGGAAGGAAGGAGAGGTCTTGTCCTCACCTGCAAGAAAGAACTGATCCATTACTATGGCAAGTTCGGTTTTCTTAACGAAGGAATATCCGTATCGGTTCACGGCAATGTGGTATGGTACCAGATGCGCCTTACTTTTTAATCAATGGATATAATGGATATATAAGAAAAAAAACCTTTACTAAATAAAAAGTCATTTAGTTGAGGGAAGGTAAATTCAAAAGGCCTCACCAGAGAAGTAATCATTTTTTGTGGGGCTTTTTTTTATATTTTAAACACGCTAAATGGTCTCGATATCATATACTAAATATTAATAAAGCCGACTCATCAAATTTGATTAGTTGAATTATGCTGTTCTATAAATGAATCACATAGCGGTTTTAGATTTCATACGTTATTTATCGTTTTCCAGTCTTAACATATTAGCAGGGTATAGCTAAAAGTTCGTTATACAGGTTTATAGGCTCGTCAGACGAGAATAATCTGAATACTTAATAACAAGGCATTACGGCATCTTTAAAGGAACAATATAGATATTTTTTGCTGATGACTGTGTCACAAATACAACATTGATTGTTCGTGATACTACATTGAGCATGGTGAGATGTGCAATGTGTTCCATTTCTATAAAAGTATCCTTGTGACTATGGAATTGCACATAAGCAAGAGCATATTACAATTCTTTTATTTTCTGAATTGGATAGCATCTTGATATAATCAAAGAAACAATTAAAGTCAATAATGTTGCTTTTTGTATTAGAATTTCCCATAGTGTAGATATGGAATAATACATATTATTGTTGTATAAACAATATCTGGCATATATAATATGGAGAAAGGATTTTATTTATGAGATATATTGGTGGTAAATCAAAATTAAATGATATAATTTTGGAAACAATTCGAGAAGTTGCGCCGGATGCCAAAACGGTTATAGATGCATTTTCTGGAAGTGGGGCTGTTGCAAATTTCTTGAAAGCAAATGATTATAATGTTGTGTGTAATGATTTGCTATATTTTAGTTTTATTTTATTACGTGGCGTTACACAGTTGAATAAAACTCCTAAATTTAAGAAATTGGGGATTAAAGACCCGATCGATTATTTGAATAATTTATTTATTGCAGATATAAATATTAATTTAAAAAATTGTTTTATTTATCAAAATTATGCACCACATGATGATTGTGATAGAATGTATTTTCAGACAAAAAATGCTATCAAAATTGATGTGATTCGTCAGACTATTGAACAGTGGAAAACTGATAATAAGTTAACTGCTGATGAATATTATTATTTGTTGGCATCTCTTATTGCAGCTGTTCCATTTATTAGCAATATTGCAGGTGTTTATGCGGCATACTTAAAACATTGGGATACGCGTGCTTATAAAGAATTAACTTTGGAGCATCCTAAATTGCTAAATTCAAATAAGAGAATTATTGCATATAATATGACTGTGAATGATTTAGTAGAGTCCCAGAAGGCTGATGTTTTATATTCTGATAGTCCATATAATTCGAGAGAATATTTACCGAATTACCATATTCTTGAAACTATTGCTAAATATGATAATCCAACCATTAAAGGTGTTACAGGAATGCGAGATTATACTAAACAAAAGTCTGAGTTTTGTTCAAAAGAGACTGCAAAACAGGCTTTTGAAATGATGATTTCAAAAGCGAATGTTGAATATATAGTTATTAGTTACAATAATGAAGGATTGGTATCTACTGATGAATTAAGTGATATTTGCAAAAAATATGCGGTGGATGGAACCTTTCAGTTAAAAGAAATTCCATATCGTAGATATAAAAGCAAAATGCCAAATAATGCAGAGGGTTTAGTAGAACAGTTATATGTGTTTCAGAAAAAGAAATTTAGTAAATCACCAATGAATTATATTGGAGGCAAGTTTAAGCTGCTGCCACAAATTTATACATTATTTCCAACAGGAATTGATATTATGGTAGATTTATTCTGCGGTGGTGTTGATGTAGCATCTAATATTGTAGCTGATAATGTGGTTTGCAATGACATCAATAATTTTGTGATTGATATATATAAAACTTTTCAAGATATGTCTTGTGAAAATTTACTGATGAAAATACATGAAATTATTGATCACTATCATCTTTCTAAAACAAATAAAGATGGTTATTTACAATTAAGGGATGATTACAATGGAAATGTAAATGGAATGCATAATCCTATTACCCTATATGTATTGTTAGCCTATGCATTTAATCATCAATTGCGATTTAATTCTTCACATAAATTTAATTCTCCTTTTGGCACAAATCGTAGTGAATTCAATGCAAAGATGGAATCTAATCTGATCATCTTTTACGACAAGATAAAGTCTTTTAACTTTATTAGTTCAAATTTCAAAGATATTCCATTGAATAATTTGTCGTCTAAGTCATTTTTGTATGCAGACCCTCCATATCGTATTACTACAGGGGCATATAATGACGGGAAAAGAGGATTTGAAGGGTGGTCAGAAAACGATGATTTAACATTGTGTGCATTGCTAGACAACCTGAATGAACGAGGTATTAGATTCGCAATGTCAAATGTACTGTACCATAAGGGGAAATCCAATGATATTTTAATTGAATGGAGTAAAAAGTATACTGTTCATCATTTATCATTTGATTATAACAATAGTAGTTATCATGGTAAAAATACAGACACTATTACGGATGAAGTACTTATTACAAATTATTAAAGGGGGATTATGATGAGGACTTTTGGCTGGATTCAAAACCCAGGTCGATTAGATACTCTTAAAAATGTAGTTGCAATTTTTCAGCCATCGTCTGATGCATACAATGAGTTAATTTGTACTCGTTTGCCATTATTGAAGCGTAATGGATTGATTTCAAAAACTAATTATGATGAATTTATGACAGTACTACAGCAACGACCTTTGAAAATAGATTATAAATTGCTCAAAGGGAAAGGTTCGAGTAGAAATAGGAAAAATGCAAAATGTACAGGAATTATTCAATCTGTCGTTGATGCTCAAAAATCTGTAGACTTAATTGATTTAAACGGTAACTCTATTAAGGTGAAAAAACCATATACAGATGATTGGACAGCGGACGGATTTTTGAGATGGGCTATTTCCACAGGGCTTCTTATCTATGACAATAATTCAGACACATGTTGCATATCGTTGCTTGGTAAAGAATTAGTCAGAGCCGAAATTGATTCACCATCTGAAAAAGAAGCATATGAGACCGCTTTATTATCTTATCCACCTGTAAATCGGGTTTTAGAAATATTGAGTGATATGTTACCACATACCAAATTTGAAATTGGTCGCAATTTAGGTTTTTGCGGTGAAAAAGGGTTTACATCAATTCCACAAGGACAATTCTTGGCGCATTTAGAATCAACTTCTGACCCTGCAGTGAAAAAATCCGTCCGTTCCAATATGGAAGGTGATGCCGATAAATATGCTCGCATGATTGCTAATTGGTGTGTAAAGATGGGGTGGGTCAAATCCACGACAAAGAATGTTATTGATAGATTCGGTAATTCACTATATTCATCTAAATTACAAGCATGGACTATTACCGTTTCGGGTTTAGCTGCGTTGAGAAAGAGTAGAGGAAACAGTAGCAATTCTAAGATTCCTAAAAATGTATTTTTTGAAATGTTGGCAACAAAAGCTCCTGATGCTATTTATTTGCGACATAGACGAGCTACTTTGATCATGTATTTGTCACAAAAACGTAGTTTAAAATCAATTCGAAAGCATATGCTTGATTGTGGATATGATGTTGATATATCTACAATACTTGATGATTTAAAAGGATTCTCAAATATTGGATTATCTGTTGAGAATGTTCATGATACATATCACATAACAGATAATGTTGTGAATTTGATAGTTCCAGAAGAAACTGTGACGAATTCGAATGTAAATGAATTGAAAGACAAGGTTCGTTCTCGGTTAAAGACATTAGACCATCGTTATTTAATATTGATTGATTTGGCATATAGTGATGCATCAACAAAATCAAAAAAGAATGCAGATGCTCGTGAATTTGAATTAGAGACAGTTTCATTGTTTACAGATGAACTGGAATTTGATGGCTTGCATTTAGGTGATTCTGATAAACCTGATTCTATTATTACTTATGCGCATAATGGTACAATTATTGATAATAAGTCATATAAAAATGGATTCAATGTTGATAGACATTGTGCTGATGAAATGATGCGATATATTATGCAAAATAACCGCCGTGAAGATGGAATCCCATCAAATGAATGGTGGAAACTGTTTGGTGATAATATTACCTCATTTTCATATTTGTTTGTGACATCATTTTTGAGAGGTAGATTCGAAGATAATTTGTCTGAATTGAGTAAGATAACACATGTGAACGGTGGTGCTATTGGTGTTGATAATTTGCTATATCTTGCAGAAGATCTGAAAACAGGGGTCTTATCTTATGAAGATTTTTATGCGAAAATGCAAAATTGTGAGTTAATTTGTATAGAGAGGTGAGTAATATGGCAAGACCGAGTAAAGATGCAAAGCATATTACCTTTAATCTCAAGAGCGAAGTTGTGGAGATGGTCAATACTTATTACGAGCAGACAAGTATTCCTAAGCGGCTATTGTTGAGAAAGCTTTGGGAGAATATCTCAAGGACAAGGTAAAAATACCGAAGAAATCTAATAAGAAATAGAAAATAACCCATCTTTTCCGTTAATAGGATTGTGTGGGTTATTTTTGAGCTTTTAATGACTAATTTAAACATTGATTCTTTATGTAGATTCCTGTATTTTTTCATTTGCCATGTCTGAGGACATTTTGATGACATGGCCTTTATAGTCTGTCATCATGAGTGTATCAAGGAGACCGCTGATTTGATGGGATTCAGAAATGCCCGTTTTGCACCAGAGGGCAAAATGCTCGCAGTTGTTCGAGAAAAGGTTATAATTCGATTCACCGATACGGCTCCGCGCACGGGCTAGTGTTTCCTTCGGCGTGTATAATCTGTACTCCACAATTTTCAGGTAGTCCCACAGTTTGCCGGAGCGTTCGGGATGCTCCATTAGTTTTTTGAAACCGGAGAATTCCATATTTTCCGTAGGAATACCGTAGACCGGAGGGAAGCAGCAGGTGTAGTAAATCTCCATACCGTTCAGGAATTCTTCTATAGAGGCTTCATGAATGAGGATTTTAAAATTTTCTGACGAGTCTATGTCATAGTGGATGACACGGTTATCTCCGGCGTAAATGCCGAAGTGCTCGAAGCCGATCCTGTGGATACAGATGACATCGCCCGGACTGGCATGGCGCATATCTTCTTTTTCCGGTTCCAGATCCAGTACGTCCCGTGTTTTCGATATGACGATATTCAGCGCGAAAAAGACGGGATAAAGAAGGATGGAGAAGAGGCGGATAATCTCTGAGAAAAGGAAATAGGATTCTTTGTCTTGCTGTCCTGCCCTTGGCGGGGAAACACGATTTTTCGTCTTCATATTCATATGACAGGATAAATAACGGAACGGAAACAGAAATCCAATTCCTCCGGCGTCTGTTTCATACGGTTCTTTACCCACCACTGGACCATTTCCACAAAACTGCCTGTGATATGGTTCAGAAGAAATTCCTCGGGTATATCCCTTCTCTGATGGTCCGGGGACTGGAGAATATATATGCTGATGAGGCTACGCAGGCTGTCCCTGAAATATTTAAGGAAGATATCGCTGCTTTCGGAAATAAGCAGATCTTTGATATGGTAAGAGTTGCTCTTGATATGCTGGAGGATGTGGCAGAAAACCGGATCCGGCACACCGGGAGCATTGTGATGGTCTGCAGGGAGGTCATGATTCATGACGCCGTCGATGATATGCCGGAAGAGTTCCGTGCACATGGCATTCAAAAGGTCGTCTTTCGTCTGGAAGTGGGAATAAAAAGTGCTCCGTCCGATATTTGCGCGGTCGATGATGGTCTGTATGGTAATGCGTGAATAAGATTCTTCCGATAAAAGTTCGCTGAACGCGTCAAAGATAGCAGTTCGCGTTTTTTGCTGTCGTCTGTCCATAAAAGCTCCTGTGAAATATTTCTCAAACAATTTGTTTCTTATCGGCTATATTATCACAGTTTGTCTCAAGTTTAAAGATAAAAATCCGGTAACTGAAATTTGAAGGTATTACAATCCTGTTTTGATGCCGTATGAAAAGATCGGGTAAAATAATACACATTGAGATTATTATAAATAAATGATAGGCTAAAGCTAATAAGTACGAATGATTTCTATTTGCCTTAAGGAGGAAGAATGGAATTAAAAGAAATAGGGAGAATATACAGTCCTTATAAAACAGTAAAAGAAGCGCCGCGTCAGGGAAAGATTTCTGATAAATTTTGTGAGATTGAGATCTTTCCGGCTTATGAAACAGCACTGCTTCATGCGGATGAAGGGAGATATTATGTGGTTTTATATTTTGCCCACGAAGCTGACCGCACGGCTCTGCAAACAGTGCCGCCCTGGGCAAAGGAACCTTACGGTGTATTTGCCAGCCGTTCACCGCACCGGCCAAATCCCATCAATTTATGCGTGGTTAAACTGGTAAGGCGGGAAAAGAACAGGCTTTTTGTAATCGGGCTGGATGCCATTGACGGAAGCGGCCTGATTGACATAAAACCTTATGTGAAGGAACTGGATGAAGCGGAAGCGTAGCCAATAAAAACAGACACTGCGGAAATACAATTTCATCGCGGTGTCTGTTTTTATTGCCTGTAAACAAATAATGCAGCTTATTCAAAAAATGCAGTGCATGCCATGACCAGGTAAGCGGTATCTTTCGTGCCTGCTGTTTCATAAGAGGAGTGCATGGCGAGCTGGGAAAGTCCGATGTCCACCGTAGGCATGGAAACCTTGGTATTGGAAATATTTCCCAGGGTGGAACCGCCGGGGATATCGCTCCTGTTCGTAAAGGTCTGTGTCGGCACTTCTACGCGGCGGCAGAGGTCGCGGAAGAAGGCGGCGGAGAATCCGTCAGTGGCGTATCTCTGCTGGGCATTGAATTTAATGACGATACCTTCATTCAGGCGCGGCGCGTTTACGGGGTCGGCATATTCTCCATGATTTGGATGGAGCGCGTGGCCGTTGTCGGCGGAAATCATGAAGCTTCGGGCAATCATGGCTTGTGTTTCGTCATAGCTGTAACCCAGCGAATGGGAGATCCTTGTCAGTGTATTCTTGAGGAAGGTGGCACCGGCGCCCTGGTTTGTGGCGCTGCCGACTTCTTCATTATCGAAAAGGGCGTAAACGCAGATATGCTTTTCCTTTTTTCCTGCGGTGAATCCGCGGAATGCGGTGAAAGCGCATTGAAGGTCATCCAGCCTGGCGGAAGAAATAAATTCATGCCGCTCTCCCCACAGGGTTCCCTCTATACGGGAATAAAGGTACAGGTCATGGCCTAAAATATTTTCCGGCGCAACCTGTGCCGCGGCGGCAACGGCATCTATAAAAGACAGGGAATCATCCGCCGTCCCGTAAAGAGGAAGGAGATCCTGCTGGATATTCCAGGCGTGTCCGCCGTTTGCAGTACGGTCCATATGGATGGCGACGGAGGGAATGACGAGTGTCGTCCGATCGAGATTGACCAGTTTGGAAACGAGCTTTCCTTTTTCCGAAGCGATGATGCGGCCTGCCGCCGACAGGGGACGGTCGAGCCAGGTGGACATAATCATGCCGCCGTAGCCTTCCACGTTCAGCCGGACATACGCGGCGTCGCGGAGTTCGGGATTTTCTTTAATTTTAAAAGAAGGGGAGTCACCATGGCTTGCCGTTATTCGGAACGCATGACCGCCGTCTTCAGGGATGGTAAATGCCATGAGGGCGGAGCCGTTTCTCGTGACGACATATTTCCCGCCTCTCTCAAGCTGCCACGGGTCTTCTTCCCGTATTTCCGTAAAACCTGCATAAGAAAGCGCCGTCCGAATGCTGCTTACAGCATGAAAAACAGACGGTGCTTTGGCAATGAAGTGGAGCAGGTCGCGGTTTATTTCTTCATAAACGGCGTCCATGGCTTACTTCTTATGTACTTTTTTCTGGTAGACCGCTTCTGCCATCTGTGCGCGTTCACGGATAACGGGATTGGTGGAGTTGACGGAGGTCGCGGAGAAGTTGCTCTTATAATGGAGTTTCTTTGTGGTCTTTTCCATTTCTTTTACCTGGATAGTTCCGGCGGTTCTGTCATAGACATAAGTATAAGTGCAGGTGCCGTCAGGAAGCTGTTCTACCGCAACGAATTCCAGTATGTCGTGGCCGTCGGTGGTCGGCTTGTACCGCGCTTCAGCAAGGTCGATGGTAACGGTTTCGCTGTACTTCCACAGTTTTTCAGCGGAAACCGGCATGGTCATGGTTGCGATGACTGCTGCCGCACCAAGGGCTGTCAATAATTTTTTCATCAGGTTCACTCACTTTCAAAATATAAAAAAGTAGTTTAAAACTGTTAATATTATATCATATGGAGTTACAGTAAATATAGTTTTGTTTGACGCTGCTGCGGGCTCTGCGTACAATGGGAATAACGGAAGCTATAAGGAGGTTCTATGAATTATCGCTGCATCGTACAGTATGACGGTACCCGTTACGAGGGCTGGCAAAAGCAAAAGCGTACGGAAGAAACGATTCAGGGGAAATTGGAGAAAACTCTTCGGAAAATAACGGGGGAAGAGGTGCAGGTCATCGGCGCGGGACGGACAGACGCCGGGGTCCATTCGCTGGGACAGGTAGTGAATTTCCATCTGAAAGGGAGATGGAAAGCGGAAGAATTGGAAACGGCTTTGAATGGGTATTTGCCTGACGATATTGCTTTGAAGCATATGGAGACAGCGGGGGAACGATTCCACAGCCGTTTCAGTACTTTGGAGAAAACATACCGTTACCAGATCCGCACGTCGACGGAGAAAAATGTGTTTGAACGGCGCTTCGTGTGGCAGTATGGAAAGCTTCTTGATGTAGAAGCAATGAAGAAAGCGGCAGCATTTTTAATAGGAACTTATGATTTCACTTCCTTCTGCGGAAATAAGAAAATGAAAAAGTCTGCGGTCCGCCGTATTTCCAAAATTGAAATGAAAGAAATAAAGGGAGAACTGCAGATCGATTTTACCGGAGACGGTTTTCTCCAGGGCATGGTGCGCATTTTAGTGGGAACGCTTGTGGAAGTGGGCGAAGGGAAACGGAAAGCGGAGAGTATTCCCGCCATACTGGAATCAAAAAGCAGGGAGAAAGCAGGATTCACTGCGCCGCCTCAGGGATTGATTCTTGTTTCGGTAAGGTATGAAATATAGAACGGAAGAAGCACTTTGTATCCGCTTCACACGGATTCGGGTGTTTCTTTTTATGCTATAATAGGGTACAAACAAATTGGAAAAGCCTTGAAGCGGAAATAAAGGACCCTCAAAGGGAGGAATGAATGGCACCGGTAAAAATGATAGCGATCGATTTGGACGATACGCTTCTCCACGATGATATTTCACTTTCCGATTATACGAAAGATATTCTTCGGAAAGTGATGGAAAGAAATATTCGCATCGTCATTGCCACAGGCCGTATGTTTCAGGCCGCCCGCCCATGGGGGCAAGCCATCGGTCTTGGAGATGTGCCGCTGATCTGTTATACGGGTGCGTTTGTGGGGCTTTGCGAAAGTGGCAGAGTGCTCCGCGATGTGACAATGGATATGGAAACGGCACAGGGTATTATAGATACGGCCCATGGACGGGGATGGTACATGCATGCCTATATTGATGATGAAGTGTACGTGCCTTTCCGCGATGAGCGTACGGAGAGTTATGAAAAGCAGTGCGGTGTTTCCGCCCATGTTCTGGGAGAGGATTTCTGGACGCTTGCCAAAGAACCGACGAAGCTCCTGATATTTGACAGAGACCCGCAGGTTATGGCAGAGGTGGAGCGGGTACTTTCTGAAAAGTTCAGCTATGCCACGAACCAGGTGAAATCGAAGCCGGAGTTTTTTGAAATGAACAGGAAAGGCATGTCCAAGGGGGCGGCGCTCGCCGAGCTTTGTGACCGCTGGGGGATTCCTTTGTCAGGTTTGATGACTTTTGGGAATGGGCATAATGATATTTCCATGTTTAATCTGACTGATTGGTCTTTTGCCGTTGAAAATGCGGCGGAATCGGCAAAAGCGGCGGCTCATTTCATCACGGCGTCGAATAATGAGGATGGTGTGGCAAAAGCCATAGAGAAATATGTATTGGAGGTATAAGTAATGGAACGGTTTCGTTTTGTGATTATCACGGGCATGAGCGGTGCGGGGAAAACGAATTTCATGCAGAAGCTGGAAGATATGGGGTATTACTGTGTGGATAACCTGCCGCCGGTCCTGATTGCTCGTTTTGCGGACCTTTGCTGGAAGAGTACGTCCAATACCCGCCATGTGGCGGTGGTTTCCGATATCCGGGGCGGTTCTTTTTTTGACGCGCTTCCCCAGGCACTGGACGAATTGAATAAACGGGGGATTCCCCATGAAGTGGTTTTCTTGGAAGCATCGGACGAAGCTCTTGTGCGGCGGTATATGGAAACCCGTCGGCAGCACCCTTTGGCCAAAACGATGCGCATTCAGGAAGGCATAGAGGCGGAACGAAAAATTCTTGCTGGTGTCCGCGCACAGGCGGATGTCATTATCGACACTACCGCTATGAAACCGGCTGATCTGCAGGAATACATGGGGAGCCGTTTCGGCGCGGTGGATAAGAAACGGGATATGCAGATTACTGTATTTTCCTTCGGCTTCAAATACGGTATTCCTATTGATGCCGATATGGTCATTGATGTCCGTTTCCTGCCGAACCCTTTCTATGTGGAAGAATACAAGCACTGGACGGGGCGCGTGCCGGAAGTGGCGGCATATATTGAAAAATCACCGGTTACCAAAGAATTCAAAAGAAAACTTTTTAATTTCATGGGATTCATAGTGGATCAGTTCAGGGACCGGGGAAAAACGCAGTTTACCATTGCTATCGGCTGTACCGGCGGTATGCACCGTTCCGTTTTCGTGACAGAAAAACTGGGAGCCCACCTGAAAGAAAAGCATGCCCATGTGAACGTGGAACACCGTGATTTGCACAGGAACCGCATTGTTCGCGATGCAGATGATAAGTAGGAGGAAAACAAATGAAACTGCTCCTGCAGTGGCTTTATCCAGGGTTAAATATAAAAAGATGGATGCTGCTCTTTTCCTTCGGCCTTATGCTGTTGGCATTCGGTGCTGCTCTCGTTATGAACTACCAGGTCTTTGGTCGGATTGAGGAGGAAATACTTCGTCTTCTGTTCGTTCTAACAGGGACTTACAGCTATACATTTCTTGCTGCGGCAGGGATCTTTTTCGTGTTCATCGGCCTGTTTTTCATGTTGTGGGCTATCCGCAGGCTGGTGAAACGTTTCTTCAGCCTTGTGGCACCGGATCAGGAAAGCGTGTCCCGCCATATCGTGTCGAAATGGGAATTGTCCCGCGGGCTGAAAGTCGTGGCTATCGGAGGAGGACACGGATTGTCCATGCTTCTCCGCGGATTGAAAACAAAGACTTCCAATATTTCCGCTATTGTTACGGTGGCGGATGACGGCGGCTCTTCCGGCCGGCTTCGTGAAGGGATGAATATTGTCGCGCCCGGGGATTTACGCAATTGTCTGGTGGCTTTGGCAGATAAAGAAACGGTACTGGAACAGCTCTTCCAATATCGTTTTGGCGGGGAAGGAGAACTGGCGGGCCACAGTCTGGGCAATTTATTCCTGGCGGCGCTCATGAAGGAATTCGGAAATGTGCAGAATGCTTTGGAAACGGCCAGCACCGTTTTAAATATCCGCGGACAGGTCATGCCGGCAACGGCGCAGAAAATCCGCCTCTGCGCGAAAATGTCCGACGGCAGTACGATTGAGGGGGAATCGGAAATTGCTGCTTATGTCGAAAAAAAAGGCGGCAAAGTAAAAATCATCCATGTGGATACCGTTCCGTCGGCTCCCATTGCTGTAGGCGATGCGTTGGAAGCAATCCGCAATGCCGACCTGATTACCTTGGGCCCGGGCAGCTTGTATACCAGCGTGCTTCCCGACCTTCTTGTACCTGAGATTCTTACGGCGATCAAGGAAAGTTCCGCGCCGTGCATGTATATCTGCAACGTGATGACCCAGCCGGGCGAGACCCTCGGTTATACCGTCAGTGACCATTTAAAAGCCCTTGTCGATCATGTGGGGAAAGGGGTCATTGACTATGTTCTTGTCAACAACGGTGTGCCGAAGAAAGATGTACTGAAACGTTATGAAAAAGTACAGGCGCATCCGGTGGAAATAGATCGGAAGAAAATCCAGCGTATGGGGATAATCCTTATTGAAGAGGATTTGCTCGGCGTTGAAAAAGGCGCTGTTCATGATACGGATACGCTTTGCAATGAAATCATCCGTATTTCCGGACTTCTGAAAACCAATATTGCGCCTGAAGTATTGTCGGGGTATCTGGGGAGGGCGAAGTAATGTCATTTACGGAGCAGGTGAAGAATGAGCTTGCCCGTGTTGTCCGTCCCGATAAAGAAAGCAGAAGCGGGGAACTGCTGGCACTTCTTCGTATGGGCGGCGCAATTGTTACGGGAGCGCAGGGGAAAAAGGGCGTGGAATTTTCTACGGGGAACAGCGCCGTTGCCCGCCGTGTCCTCGTCTGCCTGAAAAAAGATTTCAATCTTATGCCGTCAGCTATGGTGCGGCAGGGACGGAAGCTGCGCAAGAAAAATGTGTATACTTTGACTGTCCGGCCGTCAGCGGACAGCTTGCGGTTCCTTAGGGAAATGGGATTGGATCCGCTCATGGATATCCGTGATGCGGGCCGGCTGGTGTCTGCCGAAGAACGGCGGTCTTATCTGGCGGGCGCTTTCCTTGGCGGTGGAACGGTGAGCCGGCCTCAGGGCGATTACCACCTGGAATTGGTGACACAGTCGCTGCGGTTTGCCGGAGAACTTATTGCCGTGATGCGTTCCTTCAAATTGAATGCCCGTATGACCGATCGAAAAAATGATTACATCGTCTATATCAAAGGCGGTGATGATGTGAGCTCTTTCTTGCAGATTGTCGGCGCGGCAAACAGTTATATGGATTTTGAAAGTGTCCGCGTGGTGAAAGATATGCGGAATCGTGTCAACCGCCAGGTAAATTGTGAAACGGCAAATCTGCAGAAATCAGTGGATGCTGCTGTCCGCCAAATGCGGGATGTGGAAAAATTATTGCAGTATAAACGATTATCCGAATTGTCACCGTCTGTTCGCGCCGCCTGCGAAGCGCGCATGAAAAATCCGGACGCTTCCATGGCGGAATTGGCGGATCTATGCGGTATCACCAAGTCGGGACTGGCCCATCGGTTCCGTAAAATAGCCTCCATGGCGGAAACATTGGCAGGAAAGGCAAAAGGCAGAAAGTAATGAACATAAAAACATGGATCGCCGCTATGGCGGCTGCCGCCTGCGGAGCGGTTACGGCGGCAGGGGCGTCGCCTTTGGATATTTCCTATGAAGAAATCCCTTTGGAAAAGATAAAAGCGGAAGATACGCTGATCTTATCAGACAGCCCTGAATATGCACGAAACTACGGAATCCTTGCGGAAGGTACCGTGTTGAAAGGGAAAGGCCGGATTTACTATTATCATGTAAATGAGACGGGAAAACCGGCGCGCCTTGCGGTTTATGGCGTGAGCGATAAAGGAGAAGAGATCAAAGTCGTCCGTACGCTCCGGGGAGAACCGAGCCGCAGCTACGTGCCTACGGGAAAGACGCTTTCTTTCAGAGAAGTGACGGCTAAGCAGCAGCCGCCGCGAAACGTTATGCTGGAGAAAGGAAAGCGGACTATTCTTTTTGAAGATAACGCAAAAGGAATCCGGCAAGATGATTTGGTCAGCGGTATCGTGGAAGTGGAAACATCGTCGCCCGTCCGATTCGGCGCGGCTATTCTTCCTTATGAAGGCAGTGTGGAAAAGCATCTGGAAAAGGCAAGGTACCTTCCTCCGGACTCCCATGAAATGCGGGGAACATTTCCCATGCACGTTTATTTTGAAAGCGGCGTGTGGGACGCGGAAAAAAGCGCAGGAAAAATTGAATTGGGTTCTGCCGAAAGCACAGCATTTTTTCAGGAAGGAAGGGACGAACTTAATTTCATCGGGCGGGAAAATACGGGGAACTACGGTATTACCTGCCATTTGACGATCCACAGCAAAGGGACGGGGAAGTATGATCTTTATCTGAACCCGAACGGAGGTGTTTTTGAAGGGACACTGGAAATCGGGCAGGACCGCAGGCTGCTCCGTATATACCGTACGGAACGCTATGGAACCCGCTGGTTCGGCCATGATACCATTTACGATTATGAGAAACTGGGAACTTGGGAAGCGGGGAAAGATCTATATATCCGGTTTATCCCGCCGGGTGCCTGCTATTTTCCGATCCGATTATTATTTGTACCGAAGAAATAGGGTGACATGATGAAATTTATCCAATTCCGCATCGGTGATGTCGTACAGATGAAAAAGCAGCATCCCTGCGGTTCTTCCGAATGGGAGGTCCTTCAGCTGGGCAGCGATATGCGTGTCAAATGCCGTGGCTGCGGCCGCATCGTTTTGATTGCGCGTCCGAAGTTCTTAAAAGGTGCGAAGAAAGTATTGAACCGTGATGTCAGCGGGCCGACGGAATTGGTGAGCCGCAAAGAAGAAACGGAGTAAAGAGTATTTCATTTTGAAAAGGGAATGCCTGACTGCCACGGCTGTGGAAATGGTGGACAGCAGCGGCGGTTGGTGCTATAATCAGTAGGCGTAAGCGATAGGAACGACCCGTGAAAACTCTTGACAATAAGGTGGCCTGTATGTATAATAACTCTTGTCACTGATGTGCTGGCGTAGCTCAGTTGGTAGAGCAGCTGATTTGTAATCAGCAGGTCGTAGGTTCGAGTCCTATTGCCAGCTCCATGTGGGCGGATTCCCGAGTGGTTAAAGGGAGCAGACTGTAAATCTGCCGGCTTTGCCTTCATAGGTTCGAATCCTATTCCGCCCACCAATGACGCGGGGTGGAGCAGTTGGTAGCTCGTCGGGCTCATAACCCGAAGGCCGCAGGTTCAAGTCCTGCCCCCGCAACCATGTTTATTATCTTCATTCATATAGATTGCTGATATAGCTCAGTCGGTAGAGCGTATCCTTGGTAAGGATAAGGTCACCAGTTCAATCCTGGTTATCAGCTCCATGGCGGCTTAGCTCAGTTGGCTAGAGCAAGCGGTTCATACCCGCTGTGTCCGGAGTTCAAATCTCTGAGCCGCCACCAGCGTAGAAGATCCTCTGTGTCAGGGGATTTTTTATTTGCTTTTTATGACGTATTTTAAGGGAGCTTTGTTTAAAAAGAAACATTTCTTGGGGAATCTTTATGGGAATAAGGATACCTTTCGGCGCTTCCTTGTTTCCTGTCGTTTTTATATGTATAATAGGAAAAGCGAAAAATCTTTTTTTTATTGAAGGAGAGAAGATATGGCAAAAGCACATTATGAAAGAACCAAACCGCATGTAAACATCGGTACCATCG
>OLOL01000050.1_pt1 | contig 111645 bp, 97 predicted proteins | sample 1673081 | NCBI WGS metagenome assembly OLOL01 (sample SAMEA3136753, study PRJEB25190) | human gut metagenome
TGCCCATGATGTTCTACACCGCCGCCGTCAACGGCGTGTTCGCCTTTCTGATTGCAGGCGGGCTGCTGTTCACGATACACGGCGTGACCCCGGTATTTCTGCTGAACCTGTTGTTCTATATCATCATCACGCCGGTGATCTCCCTGACTTTGACCCGCATGATGTACATGAGCGAGAGCAAGATGGTGGTAGCGGATGCGCTGGCACGCATCGACTCGGTGCTGGAGGCAGCACCCATGCAGGTTCAGGCTGTTCCGCAGCACCCGCAGGATGCTTCTGTCGCGCTGCAGAATGTGCATTTCAGCTATGACGGAAAAAACGAGGTCATCAAGGGCGTTTCGCTGGACATTCAGCCGGGACAGACCGTAGCTTTTGTAGGCCCCTCCGGCGGCGGCAAATCTACGCTGGCAAACCTTGTCTGCCGGTTCTTTGATGTGCAGAGTGGCAGCGTCCGGGTAGGCGGAGTTGATGTGCGGGCGATCCCCAAGGAAGAACGGCTGGACACCATCTCCTTTGTGTTCCAGAACAGCCATCTGCTCAAAGGCAGCATTCTGGACAACGTCCGTCTGGGCAGACCGCAGGCCACCGAAGCCGAGGTACTGGCAGCGCTCAAGGCCGCACAGTGCATGGACATCGTGGAAAAGTTCCCGAAGGGAATTCATACCGTTATTGGCACTAAGGGCGTGTATCTTTCCGGCGGCGAGCGTCAGCGCATTGCCATTGCCCGCGCCATGCTGAAAAATGCGCCCATCCTGATCCTGGACGAGGCCACCGCCTTTGCCGACCCGGACAACGAGGCAAAGGTGCAGGCGGCTTTTGCCCGGCTTGCCAAGGGCAAAACGGTGCTGATGATCGCACACCGCCTGTCTACCGTAGCCAACGCCGACTGCATCTATGTGGTGCAGGATGGGCAAATTGCGGAATCCGGCACAAAGGATGAACTGTGCGCACGGAATGGCCTGTTTGCCCGGATGTGGCAGGATTATCAGGCATCGGTGCAGTGGAAGGTTGCAAAGGAGGGATAAGGGATGATCAAAAGAATTCAACACGCAACTGCCAGCTCCCCAGATGGCGCAAAGGGGCTTGTAAAGGGCATTCTGGCCTGTGCGTTCCAGAACATGGCGTTCATGCTGCCCACCGGGCTGCTGTATCTTCTGGTCAAAGACCTGCTGGCAGGCTCCACGGATGGGCGAGCGGCCTTCTATCTGCTGGGGTGCGTGGGCTGCTTTGCGCTGATCTTGCTGACTACATGGTTCCAGTACAACGGCACCTATTTTACCACCTATCAAGAGAGCGGCACCCGCCGCCTGACCCTTGCCGAGCGGCTGCGGAAGCTGCCTCTGTCCTTTTTCGGCAAGCGGGATCTTGCTGACCTGACCAGCACTATCATGGCAGACTGTGAAGTGCTGGAAAAGGACTGCTCCCACTTTATCCCCGGCCTGTTCGGCTCTCTTATCTCTACGGTGCTCATTGCTCTGAGCCTGTTCGTTTTTGACTGGCGGATGGCACTGGCGGCATTGTGGGTCATTCCAGTGTCCGCCGCCATCGTAGTGGGTAGCTACCGGGTGCAGGACAAGGTGCAGGCCAAGACCATGGCGGTGAAAATGACCTGTGCAGACGGCATTCAGGAGTACATCGAGACCCTCCGCGACCTGAAAGCCAGCAATGCGGAGCAGCGGTATCTGTCCGACCTTTCTGGCAAGATCCGCGCAGTGGAAAAGCAGTCTATCGCGGCAGAGCTGGAAACAGCGCTGTTCGTGTCCTCTGCCGGTATGGTGCTCAAGCTGGGTATTGCGTCGGTGGCGCTCACCGGCTCAGTGCTGCTGGTGCAGGGCAGCATCGACGTACTGACCCTGTTTCTGTTCCTGATGGCGGCATCCCGGATGTACGACCCCATGCAGGGGGCTTTGCAGAATCTGGCGGCGGTCATTGCCATGCGCACCAATGTGGGACGCATGAATGAGATCCTGGATTACCCCATCCAGACCGGCAGCGAGCAGTTGACCAATCAGGGCTGCGACATCGTGTTCGACCATGTGGGCTTTGCCTACAACTCCGGTGAAGCGGTGCTGCGGGATGTTTCCTTTACCGCAAAGCAGGGGGAGGTCACGGCACTGGTAGGCCCCTCCGGCGGCGGCAAGACCACTGTTTCTCGGCTGGCAGCACGGTTCTGGGATTACCAGAAGGGTCGTATCACCGTGGGTGGCATGGAGGTTTCACAGATCGACCCGGAAAAACTGATGAACCTGTATTCCATCGTCTTTCAGGACGTGACCCTGTTTGACAACACGATTCTGGAAAACATCCGTCTGGGACGCAAGGGGGCCACCGATGAGGAAGTCCTTGCGGCGGCAAAACTGGCAAATTGCAAGGAATTTGCCGAGAAGCTGCCGGACAAGTGGAACACCAACATCGGTGAGAACGGCTGCGCCCTTTCCGGCGGCGAGCGTCAGCGCATCTCCATCGCCCGTGCCTTCCTGAAGGATGCACCCATCATCCTGCTGGACGAAGCCACCGCCAGTCTGGATGTCGAGAATGAAACAGCGATTCAGGAAGCACTGTCACGCCTTATCAAGGATAAAACAGTTCTCATCATCGCTCACCGGATGCGTACCGTTTCCAGTGCAGATAAGATTGTGGTGCTCAAAGATGGAGCGGTAGCCGAACAGGGATCGCCTGCACAGTTACTGCATGAGGGTGGCGTCTTTGCCCATATGGTACAGCTCCAGACTGAGAGCCAAGGCTGGTCGTTGGCGAAGGCATAACAGAGAAGGAAAGCGAAACGGCCTGAGTCCTGTGCACAACACAGGATTCAGGCCGTTTATTTTTCATGCTAAAGTGCCAATCAGGAAAGTGTCCAACCGAACAAAAGGTTTGGACGCTTTCCGATTTGCCGTGGTTTGCATTATGCGGCGATGGTTTGGTTTTTCAGAAAATCTGATTGGCGCCGTTCTAATCGTGTTTGTTCCGTAATAGGATACCGGATTCCTTTTCCAGTGGAAAGCGCATAACAGCGAATGATTCCCAAAAAGGAGTAAACCAATGAAAACAAGACCCACAAAAAACAAGAGGATGGCAGTCCTGCTCACGCTGTGCATGGCGCTGTCGCTGCTGCCGATTACGGCGTTTGCCAATCAATATACCCATACCTACCACACGAAGGTGGAAACAACCGCACAAGTAACAATAAAAGGCGCAGATGGAATTGAAATTGAAACCACAGAAGTGAAAAAATCCAGTGATTTTATTGAGGGAAATTTGAGTGCCGATGCGGTACAGGCAGAAATTGCGAGAATTGACGAGAAAATTAAGGTGCAGTTCTCCGCAAGAGGGTCTGTCACCATAGGAAAAACGCATCGGTAACATGGTGTTTGACCATTTTGAGAGTTCTAATATTATCAAACTAGATGACGATGAAACGGGCGGCGTGAACAAAGATCTGCACGTCAACGAGTATCAGGTCTATCAGATTACATATGACCTGATCGTGCAGGAAGCCCCACAGCCAGCAAGTACCATCACCGCTGCTGCTATCGAAAATGCGAAATTCGACTATCAGGCGGGGGATGCACCGCAGGCGACAGCCACAGTAGCGGCCGCCGATGCAGATAAATATCAGATCGCCTATGAATGTTGGCAGCAATTTGAAAATAACAATCCTGTTGCCGCCTGGTATTCTGATAACGGCTCACGTGGATCTCTGCCGACTATCACGGAATTTGAAAGCGGCAAAAAATATATGTATTTCCTTATGCTGAAGCCGAAAGACGGATCTTCCTTCAGCAATGATGTTGCCATGACGGTGAATGGGAAAAGCGTAAAGTCAAGTTTGAGCGGAACATTCCTGTATGCTCCCGCCGTTAAAACGATGACTCCATCCATTGTTGAAACCAATATCAAAGAGATTCGACTGGATGGAGCTGCCTTGAGCTTTAAGGCCGGAGACAAACCGAGTTTCAGCGGTTCCGTTCGGAATCCTTATGTGGAGATTGTCTATCAGGAGTGGCAAGGCATTGCTGAGGATGGTTATATTATTGGCATCACATCCAGTGATAAAACAAACAAGTTATACGGTGACAGGCTTCTCACCCAATTCAAAGACGGCAAAGAGTATCGTTATAGCGCAATCTTTAAGATTTCTGACTCAGGCAAGAAGAAGGGATGCTATTTCACTGAGCGCACAAAGCTCTACATCAATGGTCGGGAGATCGACCAGCTGCCTGATATGATGGGCGATGACATTTCTTTCTACCAAGTTCTGTCCATAACGCCAGAGGCAGAAAGCCTTGAGCCTTCCCAGAAGTATACTGTTACCTACACCGATGGTGTGGAGGGGGAAGAAATCTTCAAGGATCAGAGTTATACCGTAGAATCCGGTGAGGCTACTCCTGCCTTCGATGGCACACCCACCCGTAAGGGCTATACCTTTGCTGGCTGGAAGCCTGAGGTTGCCGATTATGTAACGAATGATGTTACCTATGAGGCTGTTTGGAAGTCCAACTCTGTATCATCTACAACGCCGAGTGAGAACAAGCCAAGCACAGGCGGAACAACAAGTCCGAAAACCGGCGATACCAGCAATCCTGTCCTCTGGATCACGCTGCTGTTTGTCAGCAGTGGTGCAGCGGTCGGTACAGTGGTAATCGGCAAGAAGAAACAGACCATGAAATAAGCGACCTTACGAAAGACGGTTCGCCGACTGCACTACAGGCGGTGAACCGTCTTCTTTACAAGAGAATATCTCGAATATGTAACCCATTCTTTGTAAAAATGTGTCGCTGGATTTTACGAAAATGGCCTATCTTTATAATCAATAGGTGTATCTGGGTAGTATTGGGTGCTGCTCCGCAGATAGACTCATTTTCTATGCTGTAATCAAGCGTTGGTGCTGAGCCGATGCAAAATAGAAAGAAAAGAGGAATTCTTATGATTTACAAAACGATTGTAACAGACTATGCTCCCAAAGCAAAGAAAATGGCAGACGAGATCGAAAAAGTCATCAACGAAAAAGCAAAGGAAGGCTGGGAACTGGTGACCTTCTCCGTGACCAATTCCTGTAAGGCGATCCTTGTGTTCCATGTGCCAGAGAGTCAGAAACAATAAAGCAAATAATGTGAAGAATACGGCGATTGGATCCAATCGCCGTATTGCGCTTAGGCTGTTGCAAACCGTGGAGAGCAGTTTTAGAAAAGATGCCTGTTCTGCGGGAAATTCCACGGCACATAATGGATGGTAGATTTTACGGTTTTCCTCTCACGGTGACAATGGAATCTTGTCTAGTTCAAATTTGTTTACAGGAGGATGACGATGCGGTAAAGAGCAGACAAACTGAACGCTCTGCCGCCATTTGTGAACAAAGAGTTTCTGGGGCTTCGAGGAGTCTCAAATGAATGAAGTCATTGTGAAAACGCCTGTTAAGATAAGCGTGCAATTAGGTTCGGAGCGCCCACAACGGGGGTGTGCTTGAATATGAGAAACGCACCAGGGAGGACAAGAACAACACTTCCGTGGTACAGAGTTGGCGGCCGCATTACCAAGCGGCAAAGGGAGCGCGGCCGCCATTGACCTGGAAAATGACTGTCTGCTGTTTGGTGATTTGGTTTTGCATAAAGGCCATGATGATAGTGCCGATGAGGGCGAGGTCAGAGGCAAACTGATTGTGACAAAAAGAACGTCCAGCAACGCTGGACGTTCTGAGAAGGGGACGGGCTTCTGTCCCAGATGGATTGCCTGCGGGCAAGAAACTGCGGGTTTGCAATCGGTCAAGACAGGCTGTCTTCACTGGGGATGAGGACGGCCAGGATGATGTAGAGCAGGATGCCGCTGCCGCCCAGGATGCAGAACAGAACCCACAGAGCACGAACCAAAGTAGGGTCAATGTCGAAATACTCTGCGATCCCCCCGCAGACGCCGGCGAGCATTTTGCCGGATTCAATTCGATATAATCTTTTCTTCATGAGGAGCACCTTTCTTTCGTAGTTGCAGGACGGGAACCCGTTGGTTCCCATCGGCTTCATCTGCCTTTACTATAGCACGAGGGGCGGTGGGGTTCAATCTATATTGGGATAAAGATGGATTAAAAAATGCTGAAAGAACAGATGAAACAACGGGAAACGGTGCGGGGAGAAAGCGCTTGCGGCATAGGACGTTTAATGGGGATTCATTATAGATGCGGAACTGCTGACGTTAGCGCGATGCTTTGGTGTGTCTGTGGAGAGGCTTTATCAGGCTTGGCAGAAAACCGAAGAATCCTGCACATGAGTTTCAAAACGTGAAAATTGATTGCAAGTGCGGAAATAGATTAAAATCGTGAAATACAAAAGAAAAATAAACCGGAAAAGTTCTGGATTTACAGCAGGCGGTTGTCGTGAAAATGCGCAAAAATCCTTGCGATTTATTGTGCGTATTCCCAGAAAAGTCAAAAGTACGGGAAAACGATTGTGCCGAGGGAAGATTTTTAGTATAATTTTAACAATCTCTCGTCTCACATAGGCGGGAGCGCTGCCACACAACCAAACCATAGAAGGAGGAACCTCATGTCTGCTGAAAAAATGAATCCCGTCAACCCTGGCCCTCTGGGACTGCTGGGCTTTGGGATGACCACCATCCTGCTCAATCTCCACAATGCGGAGATCATCCCACTGTCCATCGTCATCGTCGCTATGGGGCTCGCCCTAGGCGGCGCGGCTCAGATCATCGCCGGAATCCTGGAATTCTGCCACGGCAACACCTTTGGCGGCACCGCCTTTGTGGCCTACGGCTTTTTCTGGTGGTCGCTGGTCTTGATCTGGGTCTGTCCATTCGACAGCATCGCCGCTGGAGATTCCACCTCCCTGGGCTTCTATCTGCTGCTCTGGGGCATCTTTAGCCTGTTCATGTTCATCGGTACCCTGAAGCACAACCGCATCACTCAGGTGGTCTTTGGCTCCCTGACTATCCTCTTTTTCCTGCTCTCCATCGGCGATTTCACCGGTGTCCACGCCATTCACCTGGCCGCCGGCTGCGTGGGCATCTTCTGCGGCGCCTGCGCTGTCTACAACGCTGTGGCCCAGATCTTGAACGCAGAGTATGGCAAGACTGTTCTGCCGGTGGGTTGAGCGGACAACGGAACTATGATAAAAAGCGCCTGCATTGCAGGCGCTTTTTCTGTGAAGGGATCAGGCAGGCTGTCTCACAATACCCACGAACAGCGGCGAACCGTCTGCTCCGGTGAGCACAAAGAGGAAGGGGCGATCCAGCACAAAATCTACTTCTTCGGCAGGCGGGGCGGACATGGCATCCACAGACATCACGGTGAACGCAGCAGCGGTGCAGCCGTCCTCGTCAATGGTCACCCGTGCCGCGTGCTTGGCCTGGGACAGGTAGGCGGGCTGTTTGTCCTGGGTCAAAGGGGAGAAATCCGCTTTTTTCCGGTCAAACACATCGGTGATCCCCAGCGTGTGCAAGCTCTCCTGTAAATCCAGGTCGGAAGCGACATCAAATTTAGGGATGGAACGATGGATGGTCAGGTACTTCGTCTGCTTCCAGCCATCCGGATGGGTCAGGAGCTTTTGCACCTGTTTGTCCTGTAGCAGCGCTTCTGGGGTTTCCCCGTCCTCCGGACGGAAGAACCACAGGAAACCGCTGTTTTCCAGCGCTTGGGAGACAGCAGAGAATCGGTCGCCCCAGTAGTAGCTGCCTGTACGGCTCTGGTGGAGAAAATCACAGGTCACATCGCCGTCCGAACCATGGAAGGTGTCCGGCTTGGTGTTGGACTTGTTAAACTGATCTGTCCACTGGGCACGGTAATATAAGGTGGTGGCCAGGGCGATGAGGGTTTCCGGCTCTAAGGTCACCCCTTCGGCCTGCTCCTTCAGCATCCCGCTGGTCTGCTCGTTCAGCCAAGTTTGCAGGGCTTTGTTGTAGGAGGCTGAACCCATTTTGCCTCGGAAGGTGCTGGTGTAATAATGCTGCGCCAGAGCGTCCAGAGTCTTTTGCGTATAGGGTACGTCCTCGTTCAGCCACAGGGAGGAGGCCAGACGGGAGGTCACTGTGCCGTCATCATTGTAGTTGGCATTCCACAGGGCGCTGACCTGCGCTCGCAGGGCGGCAGGGTCTTTGCTGCCCAGCACTTGCAAGATCTGCTTCTGGCTCTCTCCGGTGGTGACCTCAGTAAGCATACCCAAGGCCAGGTACAGGTTCAGGGGGGAGCAAACTTGATTGCCCTTCTGCTCTCCCTGGAAGAAGGCGGACAGATGGTTGGCACAGAACTGGTTCAGGCCATCCTGGTAATCTTTGGGCTGGTTTTGCTGCTTCTGCTGATCTGCTTGCCAGGCATCGTAGGCGGCCTGGAAGCCATCGCTGTCGAAGTCGCCGTTGGCTTTGACGTAGTCCTTCTCATTGGGATAAGACGCCAGCTTGGGATAGGTGGGCTGCGCCAAGGCATCCTGAGAGAGGGGGGAAGGGGCGGCAGAACTGCTGGTGCTGTCGGCTCCATGCTGGGCGCAGGCGGTTAGGGCGGCGGCGAAAAGGGCACAGGTCAGCAGCAGTGCGGTCAGTCGTTTCATAAAATACCTCCTTTTCCAGCGGGAAACGGGAATGTCTGTTTCCCTGTGTTGGCGTTGCCTTTTGTCCGCTCAGTGTAACATACTTTTCCGGCCAGTACAATGAAAAGGGGGAAAACCAGGCTTTTCTTTCCCAAACGAACATGATATACTAGGATTTAATTGAAATTGAAACCAAAGGAAGTGAATTGTATGATGGATCACCTGTTCAATGACATGGAACAGAATCAGAAATTAGAGGAGATAGAAGCGGAACTGGAGCGGCAGAGAGAGGCTGTGCTGAAAGAAGCCATGACGCAGTATCAGGACGCCGCTATGGATGGCGACCCCAGAGCACAGTACGCTTTGGCGCACGCTTATTTCCAGGCACAGGACTATGTGACCTCCTTTTCCTGGTGGAGCCAGGCGGCAAAGAAGGGGCTGACTTGTGCATGGACCCGAGTGGCCTTGCAGTATGCGTATGGCTTGGGCGTGGAGCAAGATCAATCCATGGCGATGGATTGCCTGTGGAAGGCCATCCACGGGGATCCGGAGGATATGAATGCCCTGGCCTACCTGGGGTTGTTTTACGAGCAGGGGATTGGCGTGGAAAAGAACCTGGAGCAAGCCCTCTCCTGCTATCGTCAGGCGGCAGAGCACGGGGATCCGATGGCACAGTTCACCTTGGGGATGTGCTATTTCTTCGGCAACGGCGTGGAGGAGGATCTACAGACGGCGCTGAAATGGGTGAATGCTGCGGCAGAGCAGGATTGGCCGGAGGCACAGTACTTCCTGGGCTTGCAGCATTTCCTGGGCGAACGGGTAGATCGGGATCTGTATCTGTCCCTGAGCTACCTGCGTAAGGCGGCTGCCAACGGCTCCGTTGACGCCAAGCAGCTGGCGGAACTGGTGGAGCACGACATCAGCGTGGAAAAGCAGATGCGAGATGTGGACGGCCTGAACGGGATGCTGGATCAGTTCGAGGCTTATCTCAACAGCTTCGGGGATTATGATGATGACGAGGACGAATGACGTCCGGTCGAAGGAAAAACACGCAGTCGATCTGACTGCGTGTTTTTGGTTTATCGGTGCTGCAGCAACCCAGCCAGATGCCCGCTGGACCAGGCCCATTGCAGGTTAAATCCGCCGCAATCTCCGTCCACGTCCAGCACCTCACCGGCGGCATAAAGCCCGGGACACCGGCGGCTTTCCAGAGTCTCCGAATCAAACTGGCTGGTGTCCAGGCCGCCGGCGGTGACCTGGGCGTGTTCCAAGCCTTGGTCGCCAGTCACCGGCAGGCGGAAATCTTTGATGTTCTTGGCGATGGCGGTCAGGTTTTTTCGGGTCAGATCCATCACGGCATCTCCCAGCTTCCGGCCGCCGTAGCGGATCACCGTCCGCCCCAACCGGTTGTGGAGCATCCCAGTCAGCAGGTTTTCCAAGGTCAGTCCCGGACAAAGCATCTGCCGCTGTGCCAGCAGCTCCACCAGCTCCTCTTGGGACACATGGGGCAGCAAATCCAGAGACAGGAGCACCGGTACGTCAGCGGTCACGGCCAGACGGGAGAGCTGGAAGATCACCGGCCCGCTGACGCCGTAGTCGGTGAACTGCACTTGTCCCGCTTCCTCTGCTGCCAGCTCCTGTCCCATCAGCAGCTTCACCACCGCATCTGCCCGCACGCCCTTCAGGGATTTCGGCCAGGTGGGGTCGGTGTTCAGCTGCACCAGGGAGGGGTGGAGACGGGTACACTTGTGGCCTAGAGTCTTGGCCAGCTGGTAGCCTGACTTGGTGCCCCCCAGCTTGGGTGCGGCGGCGCCGCCGGCGGTGAGGATGACCCGATCTGCCCACAGAGAACCGGCGGAGCCGGTCAGGGTGAATCCGCCGGATTTCCCCGGCCGAATGGCCTCCACCGGCCAGTCCGTCCGCACAACGACTCCGGCGGCGTCCAGCGCCAGGCGCAGGGTGTCCAGGACGCTGTTGGCTTGGTCAGAATAGGGATAGCACTTGCCATCCGGCTCGGCAATGGTCAGCAGACCACGCTGGCGGAAGAACGCCAAGGTGTCCGTCACGCCGAAGGCGTCCAGGGCAGGGCGGACGAAATCTGGATGCCCGCCATGATAGTGGCTGGGGGCGCAGGTCAGGTTGCTCAGGTTGCACCGGCCATTGCCGGTGGCTAGCAGCTTCCGTCCCAGGCGGGTTTGCCGTTCTAACAGAGTGATGGTTCCCTCCATCCATTCTGCCGCTGTCAAAGCGGCTATCATTCCGGCAGCGCCGCCGCCGATGATCGCAAGTTCCATAAATATGGCTCCTTTTTTGTTCCGTTGTCCCTATTATACTGGAAAAGGGACAGGAGGGAAAGAGGGGGACGGACAGAAAAGCCCTTGACAGATTGGGCGGGCGTGCATTAAAGTAAGGGGACAAGAGAGAGGACCCCCATACTGTATTGCAGAAAGGAATCCGAATGATGAAAAAATTGCTCAGTGCCATTTTGGCCGTTTCTATGCTCTGCCTGTTGATGGGCTGTTCCCAGAACACCCCCGCTGCCAGCAGCACTCCGGCTCCCGCAGCCAGCGCCTCTGTCCCCCAGACAGAACCCACCCAGTCGGAACCCGAGCAGGCTGATGCCTCCGCATCCGCCGCTGCCGCATCCACCTCGGAGAACCTGCCCGATGAAAAAACCGCTGCCAACCAGGTCAGCAAGACGGGCTTCCTCACCGGCGCCTTCTTGAACGATGCAGAACAGTCCGAAGACAACCAAAACTCGGAAGATGAGTTGATCTATCAGATCGGCTGCGCTACCATCGTCAGTGCCCGCTTTGAAACCAGACATGGCGCAGAAGCATTCATGGATGAATACGCCAATGGTGCGGACATTAGCGAACCCAAGGATGTCACCGTGGCAGGCCGGGCTGGTACTCAGTATCACTGGGCGGCTGGCAGCAATGAGGATTCCAGCGTGACCGATGCCGTTGTCACCGAAGCCAATGGCAAGAGCCTGCTCTTCCTGGTGACGAACAGCGCAGATGCCGCTGCCGGTTACAACGATGCTGGCCCTGTGCAGGAAGCGGTGGACAGCTGGATGAGCAGCCTGATGGTTGCGGAATGAGCTGGATATACAGTGCTTTTACAGCCCTAGAAGTTACTTCTAGGGCTGTTTTTCTGTGGTCGGTTGCTCCGCAGACGGAAACATGATATGCTGAACAGAGAAAACGAGAGAGAAGGGATGGAGATTGCCGTGAGAGAGAAAGCAGAACCCTTTGCCCCAGTGATCGCCCTGCTGCTCCTGTTGGTGGGAGCTGCGGTGTTCGGTCTGTACTTGGGGTGGGCACTGATGGCAGGGGCGATCTTGTTCACCTTGGACGCCAAGCGCCATGGCCGCACCTGGGAACAGGTGGGGAATATGCTGGCGCAAGGGCTGAAAAAAGCCTGGATCGTGGTGCAGGTGCTCTTGGTCATCGGTTTGCTCACCGCCAGCTGGATCTCCTGCGGCGCCATCCCCTGCCTGGTGCGTCTGGGGGCTTTGGTCATCCGTCCCCACGTCTTTCTCCTCTGCACCTTCTGGCTCTGCGCTGTCATGAGCTTTTTGCTGGGCACCAGCTTCGGCACTGCCAACACCATGGGGGTGGTCATGATGACTTTGGCACGAGCGGGCGGGGTGAGCCTTCCCATGACTGCCGGCGCGATCTTGTGCGGGATCTATGTGGGGGATCGGTGCAGCCCGATGTCCTCCTCGCTGCTCCTGTTATCCACCTTGACGGAGACGGAGCTGTATGACAATGTGGGCATGACGATAAGATCCATGCTGGTGCCTTTTGTGGCCGCCAGCGGCGGGTATCTGCTTTGCAGCGTTCTCTCACCCCTGTCCGCAGCCTCCACCGGTTTGGGGGAACAGCTGGAGGCTGGGTTCAACTTAAGTCCGGTGGTGCTGCTGCCTACAGTGGTGGTCTTTGTCCTCTGTTTGATGCGCAAGCCGGTGAAGCTGGCCATGGCGTTGAGTGTGATCTTGGCTTGTCTGCTGGCGGTGTTCTTCCAGAGAATGCCGGCGTTGGAGCTGGCCAAAACCCTGGTCTTTGGGTATCATCTGCCGGAGACGGAACCCCTCTCCACGATCCTCCACGGCGGCGGCCTGTCCAGCATGGTCACCAGCATCGTCATCGTCACCTCCAGCTGTGCCATCGCAGGCATTGTGGAGGGCACCGACCTGACTGCCCGCCTGGGCGGCCGCACCGGCGGCGGTCATCTGAAAACCTACCAGAAAACCCTGGTCACCGGTTTTGTCACCGCCGCCATCGGCTGCAATCAGACCATCGCCATCGTTCTCACCCACGCCGTCCGGAAGGACGCCTATCAGACCTTGGGAAATCAGGCTTTTGCCAGAGATATGAGCTTCGCCGGCACCTTGGCTCCCGTCCTCGTCCCCTGGTGTATCGCCGCCTATACGCCCACCAGCCAGCTGGATGTCCACGGACTGGGCTGGATGCCCTTCGCCTTCTGGCTCTGGTTTATGCTGCTCTGGCAGGGAGTGTATGCTTGGCGAATGGATCGGAAGGCCGGTTGATGGAGTGCCGCTTCTCTTTGACAAAATAAAAACCCAGCCCATTCGCACACACTACGAATGGGCTGGGTTCTATTTTGCGCTAAAACCGATCGGTATCAGATTAGCTCCAGTTGTCCGCCCAGTTTTCGCCCCAGTCGGCGGCTGGGTCATAGACTTCCGCTTCCCAGCCGGCGCCGAACACCTTGCCGTCAGCGTTATAGGCCTTGCCATCGTCACCCACGGTGTATCCGGCAGGCAGATAGAACAGGCTCACGCCGTCATAGTAGGTCAGATGGCCGCTGCTGTTCTCAGAGAATGCCGCAGTGCTCAAATCTGCGTAGGAGGCGGCGTCCCCGTCCCGATAAAAGACCCCTTCGTAGGTGCCGTCCGGCGACTGGGAGTCGCTGGACTCGAAGAACAGGGTGAAGCTGTTGTGGTCATCGGAGAGGCACACATAGGCATAGCCGTTGAGGAACAGGTAGATGCCCTTGCCGTCCACCTGGTCGGCCAGAGTGCCGCTGGTCATGCCGTCCTTGCTGTAGGCCAAATATTCCATCCGTCCAGAGTCGATGACCAAGGTTTCCCCCAGAGCGTCCTGCCACACGCCGTCCAGCTCGTCGATGGGCCACTCGTACAGCTCGCTCTCGCCCTGGCCAAAGTGCGCACCGTCCAGCCCCTCTCGGTCGGAAGAACCGTTCTGCCGCAGGGTCAGGCCGCCGTCTACGGACAGGAGGTCATAGTTGAAGTTGTCATAGTCCAGCATGGGCTTGCCAGCGTCCTCGGTATAGTCCCCCCTGCCCACTCTGCCATAATAGGTGCGGTAGCCATAGGTGCCGTCCTCCGTGTCGATGACCAAGGTGTTCCCATCGTCATCCACCCAGCCGCCGGCCAGGTCTTCCGCACGCATGGAAGGGGCGCTGCTGGCGGAGGTGTCGGTGGTGTCGTTGGGGGTGGAATCGGTGCCCGTGTCCGAGCTGCCGCCGCAGGCGGTGAGGGACAGTGCCAGCGTGAGCGCCAGCGCCAGTGCTGTGATCTTTTTCATATTCCGTATTTTCTCCTAAATGGTTCCTATTTTTCTGCTGAAATCTGCTCTGTGGAAGTCAATTCGCCGTTCTTGGTGCTGTCCAGCAGGGCACCGTTTTCCGCATTGTCCAGCCGCAGAGTGTCCCCGCTGCCGTCATAGCGCAGGGTCACACCGTCCTTGTCCGCCTGTGCGGTGCCGGACTCAATGACCTCATCCTCCGAATTGACAAAAGACCAGGTGGCGTCATCGTAAATGTGCAGCCAACGATGCGCCTGCTCATACCACCAAAGCCCCGCATAAGGACTGATCTCAGGATGTGCCTGGTTGGGTTCGCTCTGATACACAAAGCCTTCTTTGTCCTCCCAGTACCACACCCAGGTGGTCGTCTTTTCCCCCTGTTTCAGGGTCAGCGTGGCATCGCTCTGTCCATCGCCGTTCCGATCCACAAAGGAGATGCCCTCATACGCCTTCGCCGCGGATTCCACCTTTTTCGGATAGGTCAGCTGGGTATACAGGGTGGGGGCGCTGCCGCCGACGGTCTCGTTCAAGTCCACACGGTCGTCATAGGTGCAGACATAGACTTCCTTTTCCGCCCCCATCTGGATGAGAGTCTTTTGGTCGTTGATGATGCCCCAGGTGGTCCAGTCCGCTCCGGCGACCGGCTCCGAGGTGTCAGGGGCGCTGGACGGGGCAGATTTGCTGGCGGTCGGTGCCTTTCCGCCGCAAGCGGCCAAGCTCAGGCAGAGCAGACCGGTCAGGCACAAGGTGCCCATGGTTCGTTTCCAGTGGTTCATGGTCTGTTTCCTCCTCTATCCGGCAGACAGATCAGCTCACATCCTCCAGGCGCAGGTTGGAGAACACATCCTGGTAGGTCTGTGCCAGCTCGTCTGCTGCATCCATGGTGGAAGAAAAGGCGTATAGGTAAGTATCGGTATCCGTTGCGGTCATGAACACCGTCCACATCCGCATATCTTCATTTGCGCCGGAGGTGAAGGTGACCACATAGACCGGATAGGTCAGGTTGGCTGTGTATGTGCTGTTCTGCTTGCAGGACTGAACCTTGCAGTTGTCCGACTGCGCCAGGGCAGTGGCGGTGGCCACGGCGTATTCTTCTAAGCTCTGCTCCTCGGCCTGGGTGGTGGGATAGGCGCTGTTGATGATGACCGTGGTGCTGTCCTGGGTCATGTCCTCATAGTAGTAGCCGCCATCGTCATGGTTCTCTGTCTTCAGGTTCTGCATATTGGTGAAGGGCAGTGCGCCGCCCATGAGCACCGGAATCTGCCTGGTGGTCTGGCCGTCCTGCTTTTCCGGCTTCTGGGTGGGCGTCTCGGTCTTGCCAGGGGTCTGGGTGGAGGTGTCAGGGGTGGCTTCCGATTTGTCTGCCGGCTCTGCCTGGCTGGTGGCGGGCTGGGTGCCTGCCGAGGCGGAGGATGCCGGAGCGGGTTCCTTCCCGCCGCAGGCGGTGAGCAGACTCAGGGTCAGAGCGACCGTCAAAATCATCCACTGTTTTTTCATATGTTTTCTCCTTTTCTGAAATTCCTGGGTTCAGTCTTGTTCCGCCATGGCTAAGATCTCGTCATGGCTCAGTTCTACGGTTTCAAATTGGACAAAGATCCCGTTCGTGCTGACACGATTCCAAATCTCTGGTCTGGCCAGCGGTCGAAACCGGATCTTATCCAAGTAGGGCTTCATATCCAACAGCAGTCGGCTGCCGGACACATAGTCCACTTGCAGGATGTGATCCTCCAACGCACGCACCGCTGCAATGTAACTTCGGCGCAACTGTCCCTCCTCCTCTCTGTCCGCAATCCGCGTTTGGCAGAAAGAAATCCACCGTACAACTGTAGTGTACGGTGGATTTCTTTTGAAAGATAGTAACCAAAGGTTAGGGTTTCTGCTCTACCAGATCCAGCAGCCGTCTGCGCTTAGTGCGGGTGTCGCCCGTGATTTGCAGCTTGGAATAGATCTGATTCATATACTGCTTGACCGTCCCCTCCGACAAAAACAGCTGCTGGGCGATCTCCTTATTGGTCAGATGCTGTGCCATCAGCTGGGTGATCTCCATCTCCCGACGAGTCAGCTCTCCCAACGCAGCAGGGCGAGCGCCCTGCGCCCGCAGCTGGGCGCAGCGGGCTTCATAGGCTTCGCCCAAAGCGGTGATCTGGGTTACCTGTTCCGTCTGGGGCAGGGTGGACAGCAGGTCGTGCAGATAGCGGTAGTTTTCCACAAAGGGGAGGAAAAATCCGTCCGCTCCTGCCGCCTGCAACGCCTGCGCCAACAGTGGCTTTGCCTCTGTCCCCTTGTCCAGCATGGCGTAGGCAGCAGCGGTCTGGATGCGGATGTGCAGTTCCGCCAGCGCATAGTGCATCCCCTGGCACAGGTGCAGCAGCCCTTCGCTCCGGCCGATGACCTTGGCGTAGGCGCCCTGTGCCAAATATACCTGATTTTCGATCAGTTCCATCATGGGACGGCAGGGCGCCAGGAAGTTGACGGCAGCCAGCTGATGCGTCCGGAACAGGGCAGGCACCTGCTCCGGCTGTCCCACCAGGGCGGAATAGTAGGCGCAGATGCTCTCAAAGATGTGCAGCCACATGGTGTTATGGCTCTGCATCAGCTCTTTCCGCTTTTGCGCAAAAGAATACCGCTCCTGGGTGTCCGCACAGAGGGAGAGCCGCCGCTCCAAAAAGTCGCAGCAGAGGGCGATGTTCTCCTGACCGTTTTCGGCAATGCGGGCGTAGGCACGTTCCAACAGGATGCTGGTATCTGCAAAACGCCCCTGTAAAAAGGCCGCTTCGCCGCTCATCACCAGCTCTGCCCCCTGACCGTGCCCCTGGGTCAGCTTGTAGTAGTGGGGCATACAGTCGTTCATCTCTGCCAGCTCTTTCTCCAGCGTCCCTGGCGTCCGATGGAACATCATCAGCACAGACGGCGAGCCGAAAGTCCAGCTCCCCTCGTTGCGGATACTCACCGCAGGGCGGGACATCTGTGCGCTGGCACTGCGGTGGAGACGGCTCATCTCGGTGATGTCGTTGTACATCAGGAAGCTCAGGATCAAGTCCCGTTCCCCCAGCAGGTTGCCCCGTTCCTCCTCCGACCACTCCGGATGGGTGCGGATGGCGTCCTCCAGCAGCCCTTTTAGGGCCATCATCTTGGGGATCTGCCGCCAGGTGAACATCCGGCGCATGAGCACCAGAATGGTCAGCGGATGTTCTTTCAGCACCGCTTCCGGACACCGCTCCAAAAACGCCAGCACCGTCTCCGGCTTCAGCGCAGCCAAAAGGATCCCAGCATCCGCCTGGATGACCTGGAGGGCGGCGTCATAGTTGCCGCACGCCTGATAGGCGTCCAGGGCGTGCAGATATTGCTGGTGGGCTTGGTGCCAATCGCCGTAACGGCTGCGGTAAGCGTTCTGCTTGGCCGGTTCCAGCTGAGCAAACGCCTGCTCCGCACAAGCCTTCATCATGTGGTGGAACCGGAAGGTCACGCCGTCGGACAGACGGGTCACAAAGGCGTTTTGCTCGGTCAAAGCGGCTAGAATCTGGTCAGTCTCTGGGTCTTCTGTGATGAACCGTGCCATCTCGGCGGAAAACTCATCGGCCAACCCCATGACCGCCAAAAACTCCTGCCGTTGGGGAGGGAGCGGGTCGATGAGGGCGTTGAAGAACATCTCATAAATGTCCGACTGCTTATCTGGCAGCGTTCCCTGCTCCGCCAAAAAGCACAGGTTCAAATAGACCGCAGAGAACCATCCTTCACTGGAGTGGAGCAGGGCGGCGATGTCCGCTTCCTGCAAGGGAATTCCACAGCGGTGTGCATAAGTGGCCAGTTCCCGATGGTTCAGACGCAGGTGCTCTGCGGTGATCTGATGGAGCTTCCCACCCAAACGCACCACCTCGCCGCGGGGGAGGAACCGGTCTCGGCTGGCCACGATGACATGGACGTTTTCCGGCAGGCGGTTGGCCAGGATACAGAAGAAGTCCACGATGCGCCCATCGGTCATCAGGTGGAAGTCGTCGATAAAGAGGTAGTATGTAACGGAACCGGTCAGGGTGAGACAGAGGTCGTCCACCAGCAGGCTGGCGCTGGCGGTGTCGTCGGGACAAGGGTACTGTTCCAGAAAGGACAGACCGGCAAAGGCAAAGGCTTTTTGGACGCTTTTCCAAAAGACCGACAGGTTGTCGGAATAAATGCTCACCCGAATGGTCTGCACTGCTGCGTCCCCCTTGGCCTGCTCTGCCAGATACCAGTTGATGGCTGTGGTCTTCCCGTAGCCCATAGGCGCCACCACTGTGGTCAGGGCACAGCGCCCGATGGGAGCCAAGCTGTCCCGAAGGCGGGGGGAGATATAGAGACCGGTTAAATTCTGTTTTCGTTTCGCCATGTGTCTTGTCCTCGTCTTTAAAAGCGCTTCCTGATTGCAGTTATTTTATCACACAATGTCCACTGCGAAAAGGGACTTGTCCGCTCTTTCTGCCCGACAATTTCGTTCAAGCCATCTCCCACGCACATGGAGCGCAAAAGCTGGCGGGCGGCAGCCAGAAAGGCACCGGTCAGGGCACATGAAAAAGGCGATAGCCTGAGCAGATCAGCAAATGTCGATCTGCTCAGGCTATTTTTCATGCGCAGGGTCAAAGCAAGAATCGTCCCAGCTCCAACGCCCAGCCGGTGAAAAACTGCACCACCCGTTTGCCTGTGGACAGGCTAGGCTCCGCCATCCCGTTGGGAAGGGAACGGTAGTGCTCTGCATCGGCCACCACGGCAGCCTGCGCATCCAGGGCGTCCATGGAGGCTTTCAGCGCTTGGGTGACCTCTGGACTGTCTATGACCAGCATCAGTTCCGTGTCCAGATAGGTGCTGCGCATATCCATATTGAAGGAGCCAACAATGGCCAGGCGGTCATCAATGGCGATGCTCTTGCCGTGGTAGGAGATCTTGCCGATATACTCGTGGATCTCCAGCCCCGTGTCCACCAGTTCCTGCTTGTGCCGGACGTAGTCGCTGGAGGCGAAGGGGTTGCCGTTGGTGGCGGCAGAGTTGAGCAGGATCTGCCCTTTGGAGCCGATCTTTCCCAGCTGCTTCGTCATCCAGTCGTTGGCAATGACATAGGGGGTGTGAAGGATGACCTGTTTCTTGGCGCTCTTGCACAGCTCCATCAGCTCATAGAACAGCACCGGCTCCTTGACTGCCACCTGAGTGGGGTTGGACAGCAGGGTGATCTTACGGGTGGGCAGGGTGGCGGTGCGGTAGTCGCAGGGGGCGGCATAGCAGGCGGGATAGAGGGCTTTCAGCTCTGCCAGCCGCTGGTGCAGCGTCTCCCGTGCCTCCTGGACGGAGGAACGCGCTGCCAGATCTTCGTCATCGTGGAACAGCCTGCAGCAGTCTAAGGCGGAGATGCTGCGGTAGTAGTCCTCCACCTGATATAGGGAACTGTCCGAAACATTCCCTGCGTTATACACCAACACATCCCGATCTCGGTTCTGCCCTCCGCCGTAGCTGCCTAAGAAGGAGTTGAAGCAGTTGCGTCCCCCCAATAGGTAGGCGGTGTGGTCAGCGATGAGGTACTTGTCATGGAGCCGCCCCATGAGATTCCAGGGCTTCCAGAGCTGGATGGGGTTGTATACCCGAATTTCGATGTTGGGGTGACTGGACAGGGCGTAGAACAGCGGGTTGCGCTCCATGCGCAGGAAGGCACTGAATCCGTCCACCAGCAGGCGCACTTGCACCCCCCGTTCCCCTGCGTCCAGCAGGGCGGCCAGCAGGTCGGTGCCCGCCTGGTCGGAGCGGAAGTCGAAGGTGGACAAAATGAGCTGTTCTTGGGCGTGGGCGATCATCTGTAGTCGCAGCTCCAAGGCGGCCTGGTTGTCATCAATGATGGCGGCACGGTCGCTGCCGGTGTCCTCCCCATAGCAGTCCGAAGCCTGAAAACTGTCCTGGGTCTGGGCAGAGGGGCTGGGCTGATTGGTGTAGGGGGCGATGCTGCCAACGAGCAGGTAACAGAGCAAGAGGAGCAGCAGCGCCAGAATCCTTTTTTTCATTTCCATCCCTCCAAGCAGTACACAAAACAACTGTATTTTACCACACTGAAAAAAGGAAAAAAAGAGGGGAGATAGGAAAGGAACAAACGGGGGATCATGCCGGATGCAGGGGGTCGTCATCCCCAATCATCTGCCAACCTGCCGCTGCTTTCTACCGAAAACAGAAAAAAACCCTTGCCGGAAGGCAAGGGTTTTGGGGGGAGGTCAGGAGCGTGCACGGGAGAAGAAGGGTTTCAGCAGCGGCGTCACCGTCTCCAACAGAGCGCAGTATTTGTCTGCCACGCACACCAGCCACGCTTCTCGGCAGCGAGGGGGGATGGGACAGAGAGGGAACATATGGCGGGCGATGATGTTTTGTTCTACGGGAGTGAGCCTAAAATCCTCCTGGGCGTTTTTTAGTGCCGTACCTGGGTGGGTAAACCCGTGGAACCGGTGTCCGGCATTCTTCTCGTGCCAGTCGTACAGAAAGTAGTCGTGCAGGAGCGCACCGCGAAGGAGAGCGCGGACATCTACAGTCAGATGGAGCTTGTTGGCCAGAAAGAGGCTGAAGCAGGCCACCTTGACACAGTGGGCGAACACCGTGGTGGAGCCGTGCTGGGTGGCGGTTCGAGTCTGAGCCAGACGGCCGTTTTCCTCCAGGTTGGCGATGAGGGAGCGGAGAAGGAACCGCTCTTGAGGGGAGAGCGTGCTGTGATACATAGAAAAGTCTCCATTTTGAGAGGATTGCGATAGGGCATCCTGCAAAAATACAGGGCATTATAAAAGTAAAGCTATCATAAAAAAACAGGGTCATGGTGTCAAGGGCCAAATGATGAAAAAAAATTAAAAAGTGTAACAGAGAATCGGGCGAAATGCTGATGTGTTGGTCACAATGAACCAAAAATTCAGTCGTGTTTTTCTGATAGATACCTGTGTTTTGGATGGACAGAAGGGCGGGAATAGGGTACAATTTGTAGCAGAGCGTTGATTATGCTGTGGTGTAGTCATGACACGGGAAATAGATAGGAGAATGGTTATGTCAAAAATGCAAAAATATACGCTGATGGGGCTGATGCTCCTCATTCTCTGTCTCGTCACCTGGGCCTTGGCCACGGGGCTTGGCATTCTCCAAGGGAATGCGGCCGCTGCTGCGGCGCAGGAGACAGCAGAAGGGGTGAGCTACCTGAAGAAGCTGGAGAAGCAGGATGTGACCGAGGTGGAGACGATCCTCCAGGAGCGGGAGCGGGAGCACCAACAGGAGCAGATCCAAACTGGCCGGGTGGATGAATCCTCGGTTTGGGATCAGCTCAAGGATGTGGTCATTATGGGGGACTCCCGTGCAGTGGGCTTCTATTACTTCAAGTTCTTGGATCACAGTCGGGTTTTGGCCACCGGCGGCGCTACCATCGCCGATATCGAAGGTCAGATGGACACCTTGAAGGCGCTCAATCCCCCTCAGCTGTTCCTGTGCTACGGACTGAATGACATCAGCATTGGATATTGGAAAACCAAAGAGGAGTATATCACGGCGCTGGATCAGGTGATACAGAAGCTCCACAAAGAGCTGCCCAACACCACCGTTTATATTAGTTCCATCCTGCCCGCTCGGGATCCGGCTTTTGAGCGCTCTAAGCTGTGGCGGCAGATTCCTGATTTCAACGTGGCCATCAAGGCGTTTTGCGCAGAGAAGGAGTACCCTTATGTGGACAACACGGAGATCTGTGAGCAGTACGCTGACCTATGGCAGTATGATGGCATCCATGTGCGGCAGGAGTTTTATGCCCATTGGGGTGCGAATATGATCCGAGCCATGCGGCAATATGGCTGACCAAGTGGGAGAAAGGGAAAAACATGGAACAAGGAAAACTTCGGCGCTGGCTGGTGCCGGTGGTGATGATCGTATCCGTGGTGCTGATGGGGTGCTACCTCTGTCGGCTCCAGGGAGAGGATCGCATCAGTGACGCAAAACTAAAGGACGTGACAGCAGCGGTGACCAAAACCTTGGACACCAAAGCCATGCAGGAATCCGATGCCCAGATGATCAAGCGGCTGTATGGGCTGAATCCGGCGGATTATGAGGGGATCACCCTGTACTACCCTGTCACCAATATGGATGCAGAAGAATTGCTCATCGTCCAGCTCAAGGACGTAAGTCAGCAGGAGACTGTGAAGGCTGCTATTGACGCCCGCTTGGAAACCCAGAAGAACAGCTTTGAAGGGTACGGGGTGGAGCAGTACGCCCTGCTGGAAAAGAGTGTCGTAGATGTGGAGGGGAACTATATCCTTTTCGTGGTAAATGAGCAGGCGGCAAAGGCGCAGAGCGCCTTCTTGCAGGCGTTGTAAGGAGGGGAGAGCATGGTATTCAGCAGTTTGATGTTCCTTTTCGTGTTCCTGCCCATGACCTTGGTGCTCTATTATCTCGTCCCCAAGCCCCTGAAAAATCCGGTGCTCATCCTGTGCAGTCTGATCTTTTACGCCTGGGAGACGCCGCAGTACCTGGTGCTCATGATCTTCAGTGTGGTGTTCAACTACTGCGCTGGCCTGGAATTGGACGACCTGCATCAGCGGGGGAAGCCCAAAGCGGCCAAGTGGGTCATGATCGCCGTGGTGGTCATGAACTTGTTCCTGCTGGGCTTCTTCAAATACAGCGGATTTTTGGTGGAAAACCTCAACCACATCCCTGGCGTTGCCCTGACTGCCGCCAAGGTGGCGCTGCCGGTGGGGATTTCCTTTTATACCTTCCAGGTGCTCAGCTACGTTTTTGATGTGTACCGGCAGAATGTGCCTGTCCAGCGGAATTTTGTCCTCTTTGCCACCTATGTCACCTTCTTTCCCAAGCTGGTCTCCGGTCCCATCGTGGCCTACAAAGACATGGAAGCGCAGCTGCGGGAGCGAACGGTGTCCTTGGACCAGATCTGCGGCGGGGCAACGCTGTTCCTGACCGGCCTGTTCAAAAAGGTGCTCATTGCGGACAACTTAGGCGTTCTCTATGCGAGCATTTCCGGCCAGTCCGGTACCATGTCTGTGGTTACTGCCTGGTTGGGCGCCATTGGCTATACCTTGCAGCTCTACTTCGATTTCAGCGGCTACTCTGACATGGCCATTGGCTTGGGACGGATGTTCGGCTTTGACATCGACAAAAACTTCGACTATCCCTATCTGTCCAAAAGCATTACCGAGTTCTGGCGGCGGTGGCACATCTCCTTGGGCAAGTGGTTCCGAGATTATGTGTATTTCCCCCTGGGGGGAAGCCGAGTGCGCACCACGAAAATTTTGCGCAACCTGCTCATTGTCTGGCTGCTGACCGGTATCTGGCACGGAGCGGCCTGGACATTCGTGTTCTGGGGGCTGCTACATGGCTTGGCGCAGGTGTTGGAGAAGTTCCCCCTGCGCAGCCTGCGGGAAAAGATACCCGATTGGGTGAATTGGCTGGTGACCATGCTCATCGTCAACTTCGGCTGGGTCTTTTTTGCTGCGCCATCTCTGGGCAGCGCCCTCCACTGGATCGGGCAGATGTTCCACTCTGCCGCCGGATTTGTGGACGGCACCGCCCTGTACTACTTGGGCGCCAACTGGCCGCTGCTGCTCATCGCCATCATCGGCTGCACACCGTGGCCTAAGCTGGTGGGGGCGAACTTTGCCGGCGGCAAAGGCGTGGGCACTAAGGCGGTCAGCGTGGCAGTGTATGGCCTGCTGTTGGTGTCCTGCGTGGCCAGCATGATCAGTGCCACCTATAGTACCTTCCTCTATTTCCAGTTCTAAGGGGGTGAGCCGAGGATGAAAAACGAAAAAAATCCCCAGAAACGCCTGACCCGTCGGGAACGGGCAGTGCTGGAGCGAAAGAAAGTCTGCCGCCTGCTGGGCGTCCTTCTGGCTGTGGCCATCCTGGCTGCGGCCATCGGGAACCTGACAGGGAAGGATAAGAAATTTTCTGAAAATGAGAACCGAATGTTGGCTCAGAAGCCCCAGGTCACTTGGGAAGGAGTCAAGGACGGCTCGCTGTTCCGAGATCTGGAAAATTATCTGGCTGACCAGTTTGTCGGTCGGGATTGGTGGACGGCTCTGGATTTCCAGGAGCATCGGCTGATGGGACAGAAGGAACGCAGCGGCGTCTATCTGTGCAAGAACGATTATCTCATGGAAAAACCAACTGTGCCGGACAAGGATTCCGTCCAGCGAAATATCAAGGCGATTCAGAATTTTTATAAGCGCTACAGCGATGTGAAAATGCACATGATGGTGGTGCCCAACGCTGTTACGATCTTAAAGGATTACCTGCCCAAGCACGCACCTGTGCGCGACCAGATGAAAGATTGGAAAAAGGTGCAGAAGAAGTTGCCAAAGGGCATGGATGTCATCTCTGTGTCCGAAGCCTTGAACGAGCACAAGGAGGAAGGAGTGTTCTACCGCACCGACCATCACTGGACCAGTCTGGGCGCCTATTACGCCTTCCAGGCAGCAGCGCAGTCGCTGGGCATCAAAACGGACGAGCGGAAGCAGTACAAAGCCCACACCGTCTCCAACACCTTCGAGGGGACGCTGGCCTCCAAGAGCGGCTGTCATGAGGTGACGGACACCATCACGGTGTACGAGCCGCAGAAGGACGACACCCAGTTCTATGTGACCTACGATGACACCCAGGAGAAGAGCCGGTCGCTGTTTGTGGAGAAGTGCCTGAAGGATAAGGATCAGTACACCGTCTTTTTCGGCGGCAACCATCCCAAAATCACCATCCGCACCACCAGCGAGAGCGGCAGAAGGCTGTTGATCTTCAAGGACTCCTACGCCAATAGCTTCATTCAGTTTCTGACTCCGTACTATGAGAAGATCATCCTGGTAGATCCCCGTTATTACTACGACAACGCCAGTTCCATCATCACCGGCGAGGAGATCACCGATGTGCTCTTTCTGTACAACCTGAACACCTACCTGGAGGACAACTCCCTGGCAGATACCCTGGATGCGGCTCAGCCGGAGCAGACTGAGGGGGGAGACACTGCTGCGACAAACACAGATCAAGCCTAAAACCAGACAAAACAAAAGGGGAGCGGAATTTCCGCTCCCCTTGCTGTACTTTGTATGAAAGAATTACTTGAAGTAACGCTCCAGCAGACCCTTCAGAGCCTTGCCGTGGCGGGCTTCGTCACGAGCCATTTCGTGGACGGTGTCATGGATGGCGTCCAGACCCAGTTCCTTTGCCTTCTTGGCCAGGTCGGTCTTGCCGGCGGTAGCGCCGTATTCCGCTTCCACTCTCATCTCCAGGTTCTTCTTGGTGGAGTCGGTGATCACTTCGCCCAGCAGCTCTGCGAACTTTGCTGCGTGCTCTGCTTCTTCATAAGCAGCCTTTTCCCAATACAGGCCGATTTCGGGATAGCCTTCACGATGAGCCACACGAGCCATGGCCAAGTACATACCCACTTCGGAGCATTCGCCTTCGAAGTTGGCGCGCAGGCCTTCCTTGATTTCTTCAGGTACGTCAGAGGCAATGCCGACAATGTGTTCAGATGCCCAAGCATCAGTCATGGTCTGCTCTTTGAACTTTTCGCCAGGGCACTTGCACTGAGGACAGACAAAGCCAGCGGGGATGGATTCAGCTTCCAGGACATAGCCGCAGATCGGACAAACAAACTTCTTCATAATAGTACCTCCTTGAATGGGATTTTCCTTTGAGTTGGTTGGAGTAGTTGGGGGAACCATGGTGGGAGCGTGAGAAGCAGCGCTCTGCTCCCTGCGCCCGAATTTCCAGCCTTTTGTGCCGCAAATCGGGCAAACAAATCCTTTCGGCAGCGAAGTGCCGTGCTCCTCATGGAGACAGACGGGGCAAGTGAAAATTGCCATCGGGCATCCTCCTTTCGTAGTAGCAGGAATCGTACAGTGGGAGGGTGGTCTCTGTTATCAGGAATTGTTACTGATATTGTAGCAGGTCAAAAGCGGTTTGTAAAGAGTTTTTTTGAAAAAACAGAAAAAATTTTTCCGCGCTCACAGAGGTTCAAATCCCTGGGGCGCAGGGCTGACGGGGAGCAGGTCAGGCGGACAGACCATGTGATAGAAACCGACATAACTCAACTCCATATAAGGAGTAAGATAGACATAAAACGCAGTGAAGACCACTTCGGACAGGACATAGTAAAGCCACGCAGGCATACCAATGCTGGCCAAAAGATAGGCGGCCACATTGGCGGCCAGGTAAGCAGCTGCCATCCAGACCAGGAAGGACAGATCCAGCAGGAACAGCTGAGCCTTGCGCCCCTGCATCATCCGCTTGCTGTGCGCCCAAGCGGTGAGCACCCCCATATCCGGATGATCCAACAGGACGTAGCGGCTCATCCGGTAGCGGTACCAGGCGATGACGCCGGGAATGACAAAGAGCAGACTCCACAGATAGGTACACAGGTAGATGACCAGGGAGAGCAGGATGATCTTTCCGCACAGGTCAAAGCGCCGGAAGAAGGTGACCGGTGTGGGCTGGCTACCGCGGTAGAGCTGCATGGCGTAGTCAGAGTAGCCGTAACGGACGACCAGGGTGTAGAGCAGCAGCAAGACGGAGCAGAACAGCCCTACCTTGGCGGACATGGGCTCGAACACCTTGGGGAGACTGGCCACAGCAGCGTTGACTGCGGCAGGGGAGCCGGTGGCGGCAGCGGCTTGCAGCTTGTCCAGAATGGTGTTGATGGGATTTGTGGTGGTCAGGGAGAGCAGGAGGCTGACCCAGCGGGTGGCCAGCAGATAGATCAGGGCGCCGGTCAGCACGGGAGCGATGCCGGTGGGGTAGCGGTGATCCATCAGCTGGCGGGCGTTGAATTTGAGTTGTGCAGGTGTGAGATTCATAGGCGGTACCTCATTGTAAAGGGTTGGTATTTTCTTTCCGAATATCATAGCACATTCCCCTTTGGGGTGCAATGGAGGGCTTTCTTGACAGCGGACGGAAAAACAAGGTATTATGTATGATACTGACATCGCATTGAAATCGTTCCGGCGGCAGGGCAGAACAGGAAATCGCGCCTGCCGCAGACGCAGCAAAGGAGCAAGAACACAGTTATGGCACCACGCAAACCCAAAAAAGAAGCATACGGCAACCAGTCTATCTCCGCCCTCAAGGGCGCCGACCGAGTGCGCAAGCGGCCAGGGGTCATCTTTGGCAGCAACGGCCTGGAAGGGTGCGAGCACGCGGTCTTTGAGATCCTCTCCAACGCCATCGACGAAGCACGAGAGGGACATGGTGATCTCATCGTGGTCACCCGATATGCGGACAAGTCCATCGAGGTAGAGGACTTTGGCCGAGGCTGTCCTGTGGATTGGAACGAGTCGGAGGGACGGTTCAACTGGGAGCTGGTGTTCTGTGAGCTGTACGCCGGCGGCAAGTACGGCGAGGACGGGGACAACTATGAGTACTCCCTGGGGCTCAACGGCCTGGGCAGCTGCGCCACCCAGTACGCCAGCGAATACTTTGATGCCACCATTTATCGGGACGGCCAGAAGTACACGCTCCACTTTGAGAAGGGCGAGAACATTGGCGGCCTGCACAAGGAACCGGCGAAACATCACAAGACCGGCTCCAAATTCCGCTGGAAGCCGGACTTGGCGGTGTTTACCGACATTGATATTCCAGCGGAATACTACCAGGACACCATGAAGCGGCAGGCTGTGGTCAACGCCGGCGTCACCTTCCGGTTCCGGAACCAGGTGGGGGATCAGTTTGAGACTACCGAGTACCGGTATGACACTGGCATTGTGGAGTATGTGACCGAGCTGGCTGGGGAAAACCCGTTGACCCAGCCGGTGTACTTCGAGACCGAGCGGGTGGGACGTGACCGAGAGGACTTGAAGGACTACAAGGTGAAGTTGTCTGTCGCCTTCTGCTTCTCCAACACCACCAGCATCATTGAGCACTATCACAACTCCAGCTGGCTGGAGCATGGCGGCAGTCCAGAGAAGGCGGTGCGGAGCGCCTTTGTGTCCGCCTTGGACAGCTATCTGAAAAAGCAGGGGAAATATAATAAAAATGAGAGCAAGGTCACCTTTGGGGATGTGCAGGACAGCTTGATCTTAGTCTCCAACAACTTCTCCACCGCCACCAGCTATGAGAACCAGACCAAAAAATCCATCACCAATCGCTTTGTCCAGGAGGCTATGACCGAGTTTTTGCGGAGCAGCTTAGAGGTCTATTTCATTGAGAATCCGTCTGAGGCGGAGAAGATCGCCGGACAAATCCTCATCAACAAGCGTTCCCGTGAGACGGCGGAAAAGGCGCGCCTGAACATCAAAAAGAAGCTCACCGCCTCCAACGACTTGACCAATCGGGTGCAGAAGTTTGTGGACTGCCGCACCAAAGAGGTTTCTAGGCGGGAGCTGTATATTGTGGAAGGTGACTCCGCACTGGGCGCTTGCAAGCTGTCCCGAGATGCGGAGTTTCAGGGCATTATGCCGGTGCGGGGGAAGATTTTGAACTGCCTGAAGGCGGACTACAACCGCATCTTCAAAAGTGAGATCATCACCGACCTGCTTCGGGTCATGGGCTGCGGGGTGGAGCTGAAAGGGGTCAAGAAATCCAAGGATCTGACTGACTTCGATTTGGACAGACTCCGTTGGAATAAAATCATCATCTGCACCGATGCGGATGTAGACGGGTATCAGATTCGCACGCTCATTTTGACCATGCTCTATCGGCTCACCCCCACGCTCATTGAGGAAGGGTATGTGTATATCGCCGAATCTCCCCTGTATGAGATCAACTATAAGGAGCAGACTTGGTTTGCCTACTCGGATAAGGAGAAAAATGACATTGTGGCCGGCGAGCTGGCGGGGAAAAAGGTCTCCATCCAGCGTTCCAAGGGTCTGGGTGAGAACGAGCCGGACATGATGTGGATGACCACCATGAATCCGGCCTCCCGACGGCTCATCAAGGTCATGCCGGAGGAGGCGGCCGCCACAGCGATGATGTTCGATCTGCTGCTGGGGGACAACCTGGCCGGTCGAAAGAGCCATATCGCCCAGCACGGGCATGAATTTTTGGAGCTGGCGGATTTGTCGTAAAAAATACTGCTCAGACTGGTAAGTGTGCGAGCGGAGCGAGTGCATGCAACAGGCTGTATGACCCAACGAAATGATTTCATTTCGTTGGAATTGGAGAAAAGGAAAACGAATGGCAAACAAGAAGAAAACCAAAGCGGATCGTCCCAAAACGGACAACCCAAACGTCAAAGGACTCCATGCGGAGGTGCTGGAACAGCCCATCACCCAGACCTTGGAGATCAACTATATGCCCTACGCCATGAGCGTCATCATCAGCCGAGCTATCCCAGAGATCGACGGCTTCAAGCCCAGTCACCGGAAGTTGCTGTATACCATGTACCAGATGAAGCTCCTGGGGGGCAAGCGCACCAAGAGCGCCAACGTGGTGGGCGCTACCATGAAGCTCAACCCCCACGGGGATGCTGCCATCTACGACACCATGGTGCGGCTCAGCCGCGGCTACGGCGCCCTGCTCCACCCGCCGGTGGACTCCAAGGGCAACTTCGGCAAGGCGTTCAGCCGAGACATGGCCTCTGCCGCCAGCCGGTACACTGAGGTGCGGCTCAGCGACATCTGTGCTGAGTTCTTCCGAGACATCGACAAGGACACGGTGGATTTTGTGGACAACTACGATGGCTCCATGCAGGAGCCCACCCTGCTGCCCACTACCTTCCCCAACGTCCTCGTCTCCGCCAACCAGGGCATCGCCGTGGGCATGGCGTCCAGTCTCTGCGGGTTCAACCTGGCGGAGGTATGCGATGCCGCCATCGCACGGCTGAAAAACCATGACGCCGACCTGATGGAGACCCTGAAAGGCCCTGATTTCCCCACTGGCGGTCAGCTGCTCTATGACCGGAAGGCGCTGGAGACGGTGTACCAGACCGGCCGAGGGAGCTTAAAAGTGCGGGGCAAGTGGCGCTATGTGAAGGAAGAACACCTGATTGAAATTTTTGAGATCCCCTATTCCACCACCGTGGAAGCCATCATGGACAAGGTCACGGAGCTGGTCAAGACGGGCAAGCTGAAAGAGATCGCTGATATGCGGGATGAAACCGACCTGTCCGGCCTGAAACTGGCCATCGACCTGAAACGGGGGGCAGACCCAGAGAAAGTTATGGCCAAGCTGGCCAAGCTGACTCCCTTCCAGGACAGTGTGTCCTGCAACTTCAACATCCTCATCGGCGGTGTGCCCAAGGTCATGGGAGTGGGGCAGATCTTGGACGAGTGGAGTCAGTGGCGGATGGAGTCCGTCCGGCGGCGTGCCGCCTATGACAAGAAGCAGAAGGAGGACAAGCTCCACCTGCTGTTGGGTCTGCGGAAAATTTTGCTGGACATTGACAAGGCCATCAAAATCATCCGAGAGACGGAACTGGATGCGGAGGTCATCCCCAACCTGATGATCGGCTTCGGCATTGACCAGATCCAGGCGGAGTATGTGGCCAACATCCGCCTGCGGAACATCAACAAAGAGTACATCCTGAAACGCACCCAGGAGGTGGACAAGCTCCAGGAGGAGATAGACGACCTGGCAGATTTGATTGCCAAGCCCGCCCGCATCAAGCGGGTCATCATCGCCGAGCTGAAGGATGTGCGCAAGCGGTACGCCCAGCCCCGCCTGACGGAGATCGTCTGCGAGGAGGATGTGCCGGATTTGGAACTGGATTTGGAAACGCCCGATTACCCTGTCCACCTGTTCCTGTCCCAGGAAGGGTATCTGAAAAAGATCACCCCTCAGTCCCTGCGGATGTCTGGGGAACAGAAGTACAAGGAGGGGGACGCTGGGTTTATGCAGTGGGAGGCCAACAACCGAGATGAGCTGATGGTGTTCACCGACCGGCAGCAGTGCTATAAGCTGTGGCTCTCCGACTGTCCGGATGGCAAGGCCAGCTTGTTGGGGGAATATCTGCCCTCTAAATTGGCCATGGAGCCGGGGGAGAACATCCTGTGGGCTTGTCTGCCCGGCGACTACAGTGGCGACCTGTTCTTCTTCTTTGAGAATGGCAAGGCTGCCCGCATTCCCCTGAACAAATATCAGACCGTCACCCGCCGGAAAAAGCTCACCGGTGCGTACAGCGACAAAAGCCCCCTGAAAAGCGTCCTGCACTTGCGTGGAGAAGGGGAGATCGCCGTGTTCTCCACCGAGGGACGAGCGCTCATCGTGAACACGGAAATGCTGGCGGCCAAGAGCACCCGCACCACCCAGGGGGTGGCGGTGCTGACCCTGAAACCCAAGTGGGCACTGGCTCATGCGGCACGGCTGGAGGATACCACCATCGTCAACAAAGCTCGCTACCGCGGGCGTACTCTGCCATCGGCAGGGGCGCTGCTGAAACCGGAGGATCGGGGCGAGGTGCAGTTGACGTTGACGTAAAGGGAGAGGAGGACAGCCCATGCATAAAGCAATTTCTATCCTGCTGGCCAGCGGGCTGTTGCTCGTCTGTACCGGCTGCGGCTTGCTGGAACGGGAATACGTCCAGATCAGCCAGCACCAGGAGCAGACGGCGGAAAACGATGACGCCACCACCCTGCGGGCGGAGAGCTATGCGGAGCTGGTGGGGGGCGCTCAGTACTTTGTCTCCATGGGCGTACCCAGCGGCACCGTCCGGCTGTATCAGTACACGGGGGACATCCAAAAGGCAGTAGATCGAGCTTGTGAAGCGCTCTTGCAGGATGATCCGCTGGGCTCCTACGCCTTGCAGGACGTGCAGTGCCAGTACACCCGCATTGTCTCCTATTACGAGTGTGTTTTCACCTACCAGTACCGGCGTACCATGGATCAGATCGCAGCCATCCAGACGTTGAGCGGCAAAGGCGATTTTCGGGAAAAGACGGGGAAAATCCTGGAACAGTTCCAAAATCGGCTGGTGTTGAAAAGCGACAGCTATTACCAGTCAGAGGAGTCAGTGCGTCAGGAGTTTTGGGACGTTTTTTATGACACGCCCCAGGCCGCTGTGGCCAAGCCGGAGCTGACCGTACACCTGTACCCCAACCACGGGGCGGCACGGGTCATTGAATTGGATTTAGAGTGGCCATTGGCGCAGCAGGAATTGTTGGAGCAGGCGGCGGCAGTGTCCGATACGGCGGATAAGCTGACGGCGGAAGTCAATGGGGAGCCTTTGACTAAGGTTTGGACGTTATATAGCAGCCTGCTGCACAGCGTGAGCTGCCAGAAGGATGGTTCAGACAGCGTATCCAGCGCCCTAGTGGACGGAACAGCCAGTAGCGAGGGCATTGCCATGGCCTATGAGCTGCTCTGTGACCGGATGGGCATCGAGTGCCAGGTGGTGCGGGGACAGTATAAGAACCAAAGCCATTGTTGGAACCTGGTGACCATCGACGACCAGAGCTGGCACCTGGATGTGACCGCCGGAGAGGGGAAGTACCGCTTCCTCCGCAGCGATGAAGAACTGACCGAGCAGGGCTATAAGTGGTCGCAGGAGGACTATCCGGTTTGTACGTTGGAGGCGGCCATCGCAGCACGGAACACCGTGTTTTAGGCTGTTCGTAAAAAAGTGAAAAAAGACGAAAAAAAGGCTTGACTTTTCCCGCCTGCGTGGTATAATAAAAAACGTTCCGCGGGAGTAGCTCATCTGGTAGAGCGCCACCTTGCCAAGGTGGAGGTAGCGAGTTCGAGCCTCGTCTTCCGCTCCAAATCAGAAGCTGGTATCGGTAAGGTACCAGCTTTTTTATTTATGTAGTAGCAAACTCGCTGCCGTCCCACAAAATTGAGCATTTTGCGGGAACCCTTTTTGATTTGACCTGCTCGGCGGAAATGAATTCCGCTTGCGCCAAGGTTTTGCTGCGCAAAACACTTGTGACGCCGGACTCCCGGCGGAAAATCCGGTTGTAGACCGGATTTTTGACTTTTGGAAGATTACCGCAAGAAAACGACCTCCATCCGACAGGATGGAGGTCGTTGATGTTTCACTGGGTTTACAGCAGCGGGATCCCCGCTTTCTCACAGGCGCGCTTGGTTTCTTCGTCCCAGACGCTGCACTGGACTTCGCCGATATGGGCGCTGCCCAAGAGGAGCATACACAAGCGGCTCTGGCCGATGCCGCCGCCGATGGTGTAGGGGAGCTGACCGCTGAGCAGTTCCTTGTGGAAGGGCAGCTCCCGACGGTCGTCACAGCCAGCCAGGGTCAGCTGGCGATCCAGGGATTCGGGGCTGACGCGGATGCCCATGGAGGAGATCTCATAGGCCTGCTGGAGGGTGTGGTTCCAGAACAGCAGGTCGCCGTTCAGATCCCAGTCATCGTAGTCCGGCGCTCTGCCATCGTGGGGCTTGCCGGATTTCAGCTTGCCGCCGATCTGCATCAGGAATACCGTGTGGTGCTCCTTCACGAAGGCATTCTCCCGTTCCTTGGGGGTCAGGTCGGGGTACAGATCCTCCAGCTCCTGGGTGGTGATAAAGGTGATCTCCGGCTCGGTCAAGGGAATCCGATTCAGGGTGGGATACATACTGTGGAGGGTCTTTTCGGTGGAACAGATGGCAAATACGATCTTTTTCACCGTCTCCTTCAGATAATCCATCGTCCGGTCTTCCAGGTTGATGACCTTCTCCCAGTCCCACTGGTCTACATAGATGGAGTGGAGGTTGTCCATGTCCTCATCCCGCCGGATGGCGTTCATGTCAGTGTATAAGCCGTTGCCCACATGGAAATCATAGCGTTTCAGCGCCTGACGCTTCCACTTGGCCAGGGAGTGAACCACCTGAGCCTGGGTGCCGGTGGCTTTGATGCTGAAGCTGACGGGGCGTTCCACGCCGTTCAAGTCGTCGTTCAAGCCAGTGGACGCTTCCACGAACAAGGGTGCGGACACACGGCGGAGATTCAGCTCGCCGGCCAGCACGTCGGCGAACAGACGCTTGGTCATGCCAATGGCCAGCTGGGTGTCATAGGAATTCAAACAAGGGCGGTAGCCCTCGGGGATATATACCGTATTCATCGTCTCTCAATCCTCCTAACGTTGGGCGCACGCAAAGCGCACAGTGTGATTGTAACATAGGTAGGCAAGCGCCGCAACTATGTTTTGCAATAGTTCTCGTGGAATCATTCATTTGTTTTTGTGAAAAAAGCAGTTGACAAACCGCTGGCAAGCGCCTATAATGACACTATCAACACGAGAAACCGAGGAGAAAGAGAAGTAGCCTGGCAAACGGGAGCTTTTAGAGAGCCGCTGATGGTGGAAATGCGGCAGTTGCTGGCAGGTGAATGGACTTTCGAGGGCGGCCTGAACCGGAGCGATCCGCAGTAGGGCACGACGGGTACCCGTCCCGTTATCCATTGGGCACAGGTCATGCAAGGCGCCTGTGAGAAAATGAGCGGACATATCATTATGTCAATTTGGGTGGCACCGCAGGAGCGCAGCTCTTGTCCTAAAGAAACTAGGACGAGGGGCTGCTTTTTTTGTTCCCTTTTCCACCCGTGTGCTCAGAAAACGAAACTACGTTCGGTGGCTCAAAACCTGAATCTCAATCATTCGAAACAAGGAGGAACACACCATGAAATCCATCACTAAGAAACTGCTGGCCGGCCTGCTCGGCACTGCTATGACCCTCTCCCTGGCCGCCTGTGGCGGCGGCTCCAGCAATGCTGGCGCCAGCTCCGCTGCCGCAGCGTCCACCGCAGCATCTAACAGCGGCAAGACCTATAAGGTGGGCATCGTCCAGTACGTCAGCCACGCTTCCCTGGATCAGATCTCTGACAATATCAAGTCCGAATTGGACGCAAAGGGCAAGGAATTGGGCGTAACCTTCGATTATGAACCCTATTTCCAGAACGGCGAAGGCGATGCCACCGTTATCAACCAGATCGCAACCGACCTGATCGCGGACAATGTGGACATCATCGTTCCCATCGCTACCCCCGCCGCTGTGGTCATGCAGACCGCTACCGAGGACAACAAGATTCCTGTGGTATTCTCCGCTGTCTCCGACCCCGTCAGCGCCAAGCTGGTCAAGTCCATGGACGCTCCTGGCGGCAACATCACCGGCACCTCTGACGCCCTGGACACTGCTGCGATCTTCAAGCTCATGACCACGGCTGATCCCGACTGCAAGTACGTTGGCCTGCTGTACGACCAGGGACAGGACGCCTCCACCCAGGCCATCGCAGACGCCAAGGCTTATCTGGATAAGGCCGGCATCAAGTACATCGAAAAGACCGGTTCCACCACCGATGAGATCAACCTGGCAGCTCAGTCCCTGATCGCAGAAAAGGTGGACGCCATCTTCACGCCCACTGACAACACCGTTATGACCGCTGAGCTGAGCATCTATGAATCCCTGGCCAAGGCCGGCATCCCCCATTACTGCGGTGCGGACTCCTTCGCCCTGAACGGCGCATTTTGCAGCTATGGTGTGGACTACGCCAACCTGGGCAAGATGACCGCTGACATGGTGGTTGATGTGCTGGTCAACGGCAAAGATCCTGCTACCACTCCCGTCCAGACCTTTGACAACGGTATTGCAACTGTGAACACCGAAACTTGCAAGGCTCTGGGCATGGACTTCAACAAGATCAAGGAAGAATTCACCCCTCTGTGCACGCAGGTCGTGGAAACCACTACGTCCGAATCCTTTGAAAAATAATCCTTTCGACGGGATCTGAAACCGATCCCACGAAGCCACAACCGAAGGGTCAGGGTCTTTACGACCCTGCCCTTTTGTTGGGGCGGATGTGCCTGGGGGAATGGGGATCGTTTTCCCGTGAAAAAACAATCCCAGTTCCCCTTGGCACAACCCTACCACTATAAAAAGGAGGAACTCCCATGGGTTCGATTATCTCCCTGTCCACCATTCAGACCGCCCTGGAGCTAGGCGTGATCTACTCCCTGGTGGCGCTGGCACTTTTTTTGAGCTTTTCTATGCTGAACGTGTGCGACCTGTCCACGGACAGCTGCTTTACCTTAGGCTGTGCGGTGGGCGCTACCGTCTCCATCGCCGGTCACCCTATTTTGGCCATCTTCGCCGCCATGCTGGCCGGTATCCTCTCTGGCTATATCACCGCCCTGCTTCAGACCAAGCTGGGGGTGGAGAGCATTTTGGCGGGCATCATCGTCAACACCGGCCTGTACACCATCAATATTTTCATTATGGGGAAATCCATCCTCAACTTGAACAAGACCACCACCGTTTTCACCATGGTCAAGGATTGGCTGGCAGGCACGCCCCTGGAAAACTGGTCCCGTTTCATCGTGGCCATCGTCTTTGTGGGCATCGTGGCGCTGCTGCTGGCCTTCTTCCTGCACACCCGCCTAGGTCTGTCCATTCGAGCCACTGGTGACAATGAGGAGATGGTGAAGGCGTCCTCCATCAACCCAAACCTGACCATTATCGTGGGTCTGTGCGTGGCCAACGCCATGACCGCCCTGGGCGGCTGCCTGCTGGGTGAGTATCAGAAATCCTGTGACATCAACATGGGCACCGGCATGGTCACCATCGCCCTGGCCTCCCTCATCATTGGGGAGACTCTGCTGGGGCGTGGGAGCATCCCCGTCCGCATTGTGGGCGTCATCTTTGGCTCCTGTCTCTACCGTGTCATCGTGGCCATCGCCATGCGCTTTAACCTGCCTGCCTCCGCCCTGAAGCTGGTCTCCGCCCTCATCGTGGCCATCGCCATCGCTTCGCCCACCCTCCGACAGCTGGTGGGCTTCCAGAAGCTCAAGTGGAAGCGGAAGGCTCAGTACGGCGGCAAGACAGAAAAGGCAGCCGCTGGAACGGAAAAGGAGGAGAAGTGAGTATGCTGAAATTGACCAACCTCCACAAGACCTTTAACGCCGGCACCGTCAACGAGAAGAAAGCCCTGAACGGCCTGAATTTCCAACTGGACAGAGGGGATTTTGCCACCATCGTGGGCAGCAATGGCGCAGGCAAATCCACCATGTTCAACGCCATCACTGGCGCCTTCTTCGTGGAGGATGGCACCATCGAATTGGACGGCGTGGACATCACCTTTGAAAAAGAGCATCGGCGGAGCAAGTACATTGGACACCTGTTCCAGGATCCCATGAAGGGCACGGCTCCCCATATGACCATCGAGGAGAACCTGGCCATTGCTTACCTCCGTGCCAGTACCCCCCACCACGCCTTTTTCAGCCGAGTGACCAAAAAGGACAAGGAACTGTTCCGAGAACACCTGTCCCTGCTGGGTATGGATTTGGAAAACCGGATGCGCCAGCCGGTGGGGCTGCTCTCCGGCGGTCAGCGTCAGGCGCTGACTCTGCTCATGGCCACCATCGTCACCCCTAAGCTGCTGCTGTTGGACGAACATACAGCGGCACTGGATCCGGGGACGGCGGAGAAGGTGCTGGAGCTGACCCGGAGCATTGTATCCGAGCGGAAGATCACCTGCCTGATGGTCACTCACAACATGAATCAGGCACTGGAGCTGGGCAACCGCACCATCATGATGGACGCCGGCCGGATCGTCTTTGACGTAAAGGGGGAGGAGCGTGCCCACATGACCGTGGAAGACCTGCTGCAAAAATTCCGACAGGGCGCAGGCAAGAGCTTGGACAACGACCGCATCTTGCTCTCCACCCAGACGGGCGAATAAAGCAAAAAGAGAACCCGATGAAGAACAAGTGCTTCATCGGGTTTTTTCACTGTATACCGCAAACCAACAGTTCCGCCAGACCATAGTAGACGACCACCAGCAGGAGCAGGTAGCCTAAGATGGGGAGGAGGATCTTCTTCCAGCTGCGTGCCTGGATGCCCTGGATGACCAGGCAGACCGCACCGGCCAGCGCCAGCAGCAGAAGGAAGCAGAGGATCAGAGTAAAAGACAAGGGAGTACCTCCTTTGGCAGGTCAGGGGAGGAGTCGGTGGGAATATTGGCGATGGCTCAGGCGGGTGAAGGGTTCCACCGAATGGTCGGTGAGAAACACGCTCACGTCCGCTGCGGGAACCCACTGCCATGCTTGGAGCGTTTCACCCAGCACCACATTCGCCGGAGCGGGGTCGGGCAGCTGTACCAGGTAGAGCTGTGCGATGGCGTGATAGGGGATGCCGTTGTGGCTGTCCCGATAGCGCTGGGCGCCCAGGCTCTGCCACTGGGCATCAGTTGGGGTGAGGCCAGTCTGTGTTTGCAGCGTTTGCCGGGCTGCGTCCTGACCTTGTACGCCGGCGGCTACGAAATCACCGGGGACAGTCCACTGTCCAGGTGTCCAACTGTCCGTGTCAGCGCAGCGGAGGAACAAAAATGCGCCCGCTGCGTCCCGCACCCAAATGCGGGTGGCTAAGTAGAAGTTTCCGTCCTGAGGGGCTTGGGTGGTGGTGTGGGTCAAGCCTTTGACCCGCCCTTGGCAGTCATAGAGATCCATCCATTCCTTCATGTTCGTCTCCTTTGTTACAGCAAACTCTTAAAATCAGAGAAGGGGAAGACCACGCAGACCGCACGTCCCAAGACATAATCGGTGTCCACCATGCCCAAGCTGCCGAAGCGGCTGTCGGTGGAGCCGTTGCGGTTGTCGCCCATGACGAAGATGCAGCCTTCCGGCACGGTGAACTCCTTGTACACCATTCCTTGCTTCTCCTCCATCACGTCTGCGTCTTCCTGGTTGATGTATGGCTCGTCCATGGCCCCCCCATCCACATAGACCGTGTTGGTGTCATAGTTGATCTCCACCTCTTGTCCCTCTGTGGCGATGACCCGCTTGACAATGGCCTCCTCCATAAAAGATTCTTTCCGGATGACCACCACATCTCCTTGTGCCGGCGTGTAGCCCAGCCGGTAGGCAAGCATAATGTCCTTGTCGTGGAGGGTGGGGTACATGGAGCTGCCCACCACGCTGTTGACCATGCCGAAGAAGGTGAAGACCATCACCACGGCCACCAGGACAAAGGTCAGCATTTGCAGCCAGTCATAACAGTCCCGCTTCCAGTTGTCCTGGCTGGGGTCGGGGACGTTGGATTTTTCGTTTGTCATTGTCTCTCTGCCTTTCTGCGCGGGGCTTTCTTGGTTTGCTGGTGCCCTGCCGCTTCCCGCTCATCCACACGCATGACCGCCACACAGTTCCCTGTGTCCGTGTCAATGGTGAACAGCGTGCTCTCCAGCTTACAGGGGCCATCCGCCGCTTCATAGCGACGGGGAAGGCCGCCTAGAAATTTGTTGATGGAGTCCTGAGGACGGATCCCCAGCACCGAGTTGGCAGGCCCTGTCATACCCAGGTCGGTGATGAGGCCGGTGCCCTTGGGCAAAATCTGACCATCCGCCGTGGGGACATGGGTGTGGGTGCCCCAGAGGGCGGAAACCCGCCCGTCCAGATACCAGCCCATGGCCAGCTTCTCACTGGTGGCCTCCGCGTGGAAATCCACCACCACCACATCCGCCCCGCCTGCCATCTGCTCCAGAATGGCGTCCGCCTTCCGGAAGGGGTTGTCCACGTTGGGATCCATGGAGACTCGGCCGATGAGATTGATGACCCCTACCCGCAGGCCGTTGACGCTCTCAAAAATGCCCCAGCCATTGCCGGGCAGCTCCGGAGCGAAGTTGGCGGGACGGAGACAGGCGCGGCAGTCGTCCAAAAAGTCGTGGATCTTGATCTTGCCCCAGGTGTGGTTGCCCAGGGTGACTACGTCGGCGCCAGCGTCCAAGATGGCCTGTGCCTGCCAGGGAAGCACCCCGATACCAGCGGCATTCTCACCGTTGACCACGGTGAAATCCACGTTGTGTTCTCGTTGAAGCCGGCGCAGCCGCCGTTCTAAATAGGCCAAACCAGCTTCGGAGACTACGTCGCCAACCGCTAAAATCCGTAGGAGCATGATGGGGTACCTCGCTTGCCATAAAAATGATTCTTTTAGTATACCCTTTTCTGAACAAAAGCGCAATTCTTAGCTATGATAAAATATCACAATTCTTAGCACATTCCTTCCATACTATCGCCATTTTTACTGCATTGTATCAGAATGTAAAAAAATCGCGGAATTTCAATTTATAACAAATGGTTACATTTTAATGAACTTGTTTACAATAAAGAAATAATATGATATATTATGGGTGAGAGCTGTCAACAAAAGAAGAGATTAAAGTACCTATAGCATCAAAATTTTATTAAGGAGGTCTATATCTAGGAAGAAAAAGGAGGTTTATATCTATGAAGAAAAATGTGTATCATGCCCTAACATGCATTCTTGCTCTCACGCTGTTGTTCACAACAACGACTTTTGCAGTTGACAGTTCTTATCATACAGTATCTGATGTCAAATTGTATTCCAGAAGCGGGGAAGAAATCAATGTCCCAGAAGGAACTATTACAGAAAATGGAATTTATCGTAATTTCTATGATAGTGTAGCTAAGAAAGAATATGATTTTTATAATTCAGAAACTGGAGAATACTTTCGCACCTTTGATGAAGATGATGTAGTATCCACAAATGGAACCTATGTAACAGACAAAAGGTTCGAATTTAATATTACTGCTTCTGTAACATCTTCAAAATTTAAGATCAGTGGTAAACCGGCATATCTAATCGCATCCGCTAAAATCGTTAATGAAGTAACTGGCAAAGATGTTACCAATAATACTCACAAATTTACCATTAGCATGGAACGTACAAGTTTGCCGTTTACATCCAGAACTTATACAGAAAAGGTTAAATCCGGAATGTCAAAAACAATGGATTGGGTAGTTTCGTTGAAGTACTACAAAATCATTGTGATAAATCCGAATGATCTTCACGGAACCCCATATACCTTAAAAGGAAGCGGGAAAGTTTATCACATTCATTAACGATAGCATAATGAATAGCGAGGAGTTCATATGAAAAGAACGACATTTCAGTTTAGAAGCGCGGTGATTAAAATGATAACCATTTTGTACCTAGGTATCTTTATCTGGGGAGAATTCATTTATCATTTTAATATTCGCTCAGCAGTGTGGGAAACTGCCAGTTTTAGTCACTATGCTCAAGAATTCACTAACTTAGTTCCATTCAGCACATGGCTTGATGCTTTAGGAAATATTGGTTCTCAAAGTGGAACAGCAATTTTTCTGACTTTAATGTTCAATTTCCTTGTGATGCTTCCATTCGGCCTTTTGTTTGTGGCGAATTTCCCCAATTCCAAGTTCAAATACTGCGCACTTACTACAATCGTTTTTCTACTCTGTATCAATGTTGCAAAGTTATGTCTAAGAATAGGCTCCTTTGATATAGATGATATTGTGATTGGTACCTTAGGTGCAGTTCTTCCAGTGCTTGTGGCCAAATATGGTGGCCAACTATTTCAGCCCAAGGAACGTACCGTTAACTGAGCAAATAGCTTGTGTGCAAGCACTATTTCACATTCTTATTAAGAGGGCAAACCCCCTGGGTTTGCCCTTTCTTTGCGCTGTGCGGCTTGATTTTCCGCAGGTGTTTTTCTGGTTTACGAACAGAACCGATGTTTCCCGATGACGGTCAACAGCGGTCTTGACCAGATCCAAGCGCTGGTGGCTGTGACCGGATTAAAATAATAGATCGCGCCGCCAGATGGGTCGGCGCCGTTCAGGGCGTCCCGTGCCGCCTGGTAGGCGGAGGAGGCGATGGGCTGGTCGATCTGGCCGTCCACCATACAGGTGAACGCACCCGGTTCGTAGACCACACCGGCTAAGGTGTTGGGGAAGGAGGGGTGGGCGATGCGGTTTAGGATGACTGCGCCAACGGCTACCTGGCCGTCGTAGGGCTCTCCGCGTGCCTCTGCTGAGATGACCTTCGCCAGCAGAGCCACGTCCCCGCTGGCGTTCCCGCCGCTGGAGCCGGTTTGACTACTGCCGCTGTTCTGGCTGGTTTGTTCCATGCCCAGGGCTTTTAGGGTGGCAGGGCCTGCCACGCCGTCTGCGGTCAAGCTGTTTTTCCGCTGGAAGGAACGCACGGCTTTGGAGGTCTTGCTGCCGTAGATGCCATCTACAGGGCCGTCAAAGTAGCCCCATCGCTTCAATTTGGTTTGGATGGTGGTCACAGCGCTGCCTGAGTCCCCTTGCCGATAGCTGACCGCCAGGGCGGACTGGGCGAAGGCTAAGACCAAGGTGTTCAAAAGTAATATGGTGCAAAGCAGGGCACACAGCCGTTTTTTCTGCCGTTTCATGCTCTCGCCGCCTTTCCAAAATGCAATTCAGCCTTAGTTTCTCTGGTTTTTGGGGGGATATTCCCGTGAAAAGCTGGAAAACCCCCTGGTTTTTTCCCGCTGATTTGCTACAATGAAGCCAGCAAATCAAAAGGAGGCATTGCGATGCATGATGAACTGACTCGCTCCGATTTGGAGAAGATGCAGGAGGAGCTGGACGACCGGCGCATCAACCTGCGCCCTAAGCTGCTGGAAGCGGTGAAGGAGGCACGGGCGTTCGGCGATCTCAGCGAAAACTTTGAATATAAAGCGGCCAAGCAGGAGAAAAATCACAACGAACGGCGCATTCGTTATTTGGAAAATATGATCAAAACAGCAGTGGTCATCCAAGACAAGTCGGAGGATGACCAGGTGGGGCTGTTCGATCGGGTGACGGTCTACTTCGAGGAGGACGATGAGGAGGAGACGTTCCAGCTGGTGACCACGCTGCGGCAGGACGCCCTACAGGGACGCATCAGCAAGGAGTCTCCGGTGGGACAGGCGCTGTTGGGGCGCCGAGTGGGGGAACGTGTGCTGGTGAAGGTCAACGAGAACGGTTCCTATCCGCTGGTCATCCGGAAGATCGAAAAGTGCGCCGAGGATGAGTCGGTGCCCATCAATCCCTTCTGAGCGGAAAATCCTGCTTGTCAAAAATTCCCCACCTATGGTATAGTAAACAGAGACAGACCGAACCCTGATTTCCGTGAATAGGAGGAACAGAACATGAAGTTTGAATGTGCATTTATCTATGTGGCTCCCGGCTGCAACCCTGCTAAGGAACGCGCTGTGGTGGAGGGCGACTCCATCAACATGAACGTGATCGGCTGCGCCACCTATGCGGAAGCCGAAGAAATCGCTAAGGAAATGGTTGCCAAGGGCTGCACCGCCATCGAGCTGTGCGCCGGCTTCGGCAACGAGGGCATTGCCCGCATCAAGCGCGCCGTTGGCCCTGGCATCGCAGTTGGCGCTGTGAAGTTCGACTTCCACCCCGCCTTTGGCTTCAAGAGCGGCGACGAGATGTTCGGCTGATCGCTGACCAAAGAGAAAGAGAAGAGAGAATGAAATTGACAAAGCAAGAAGGCAAGCCACGGAAGAAGTGGAAGCGACGGCTTTTGACCGTCTTGGCGTGCTTCCTGGTGCTGTTTGTGGCGGTGGCCATCTTTGCCCCGTCCAATCAGGACAAGTATGACCAGGCGGTGACGCTGGTGACAGAAGGGGAGTACGACAAGGCGACAGAGCTGCTGACCGAGCTGGCGGACTACGAGGACAGTCAAGCCATCCTGACCTACGTCCAATGCGCGGAGAAGGCCAAAACCTGTTCCGGCAGCGACTGGGCGGCGCTGAACGCTACCCTGGGTGACTTGAAGCTGGACGCCAAGGAGCTGCAAAAGCCCCTGGCAGAGCTGAAAGAGCAGGCAGAGGTGGAACAGACCGCCTACGAACAGGAGCAGGCGGAGCAGCAGGAAGCGGAGGACGTGATGGCGGAGATCGACGGATTGGCCGATCTGGACTATCAGGTCTCCGCCCTGGAGTCCTCTCAGAAGGCCATCCAAACCGCCCGCACCCACTACGACCAGTGCAGCCAGTCGGTACAGGCGCGTATCACCAACTATGATGCCCTGAAACAGGCGGAAAAACAGATCAAAAAGACGGCTAAGCTGGATGAAGAATACCAGAAGCAGGCGGAGCCGGTCATCAAGGGCATCCAAGTCCTGGGCACGGTGACGCTGAACAGCAAGAGCCAGCTGGATCAGCTGACCGCCCAGTACAAGGCGCTGCCCAAGGACTGCCAGGCCTATGTGACCAACTACGACACGCTGAAAGCCGGCAACGCAAGCTATGAAAAGCTGAAAAAGCAGTACGATGCGGATCAGAAGGCGGCGGCTGAGAAGGCAGCAGCACAGAAAGCCCAGCAGTCCAAGAAAAACAGCTCCAGCGGCTGGGAGAGCTCCTCCGGCAACGGCAAGACCTCTTCCGTTGGCGGAACCGTCTACTGGACGCCTGGCGGCTCGGTGTACCACAAGCGCACCAGCTGCCCGTCTTTGGCTCGTTCCAAGACCATTTATTCCGGTTCTGTGGCCGAGTCTGGGAAATCCCGTGGCTGCAAGAATTGCTGTAAGTAATCGAATCCCATCAGACCAAAAGGACACCTCCAAAGAGGTGTCCTTCTTTACGCTGTGGCGAACATTTGCTATACTAAGACCAATCCAAATGCAGACAGAGGAGGTACTGCGATGTTACAGGGAAAGACGGTGGTGCTGGGGGTCACCGGCGGGATCGCCGCATACAAAATGCCCAACCTGGCTTCCGCCCTGGTGAAGCTGGGGTGCAATGTGCAGGTGCTCATGACCCAGAACGCCACACAATTTATCACGGCGGTGACCTTTGAGACGCTGACTGGCAACAAGGCACTGGTGGACACCTTTGACCGGAATTTTTCCTTCCAGGTGGAGCACATCGCCGTGGCCGACCAGGCTGATCTGGTGATGATCGCTCCGGCTACGGCCAACGTCATCGCCAAGCTGGCGCACGGCCTGGCGGACGATATGCTGACCACCACGGTGCTGGCCTGCAACTGTCCCAAGATCGTGGTACCGGCTATGAACACCAAGATGTACGAAAATCCAGTGACCCAGGACAATTTGAATACCCTGCGCCGCTACGGCTGGGAGGTGGTGGAGCCTGCCAGCGGGTATCTGGCCTGCGGTGCCGTGGGCAAGGGGAAGCTGCCGGAGCCGGAGGTGCTGCTGCAAGTCATCCTCCACGATTTGGCTCATGAGAAGGATATGATGGGCAAAAAGGTGCTGGTCACCGCTGGCCCCACCCAGGAGGCGCTGGATCCGGTGCGTTATCTCACCAACCACTCCAGCGGCAAGATGGGCTACGCCATCGCCCAAGCGGCGGCACGGCGTGGGGCACAGGTAACGCTGGTGTCCGGGCCGGTGGCGCTGAAGCGGCTGCCCTATGTGGAGACGGTGGATGTGGTGTCTGCGCAGGAGATGTTTGAAGCGGTGGCGGCGCGTGCGGCAGAGCAGGACATCCTCATCAAAGCGGCCGCTGTGGCAGATTATCGCCCGATGATGGTGGCGGAGGACAAGATGAAAAAGTCTGATGACGCCCTGTCCATCCCGTTGGAACGCACCCAGGACATTCTGGGCTGGCTGGGACAGCACCGGCGGCCGGGGCAGTTCTTGTGCGGATTTTCCATGGAGACTCAGAACATGGTGGAAAATTCCCGCAAAAAGCTGGAAAAGAAGCAGGTGGATATGATCGCCGCCAACAATCTGAAGGTGGAGGGCGCCGGCTTCGGCGTAGACACCAACCTGCTGACCCTCATCACCAAGGACGGGCTGGACGAGCTGCCGTTGGTGTCCAAAGAGGCGGCGGCTGATCTGTTGCTGGATCGCATTTTGAAGCGGATGGAGGAAGCGTGATGGAACAGCGAAATGAGTTGCTGTGCGGCATTCCTGCATTGATACTGGGAGCGCCGTCAGAGCGGGTGTTCTTCTATGTCCACGGCAAAATGGGCAGCAAGGAGGAAGCGCTGGACTTTGCCGCTGTGGCAGATGCCCACGGCTGGCAGGTGGTGTCCATCGACCTGCCGGAACATGGAGCGCGGAAAGACCTGCCGGAGCCGTTCACGCCTATCCAGATCATCCCGGAGCTGCAAGGGGTATATCAGGTTCTGCGCAGTCGCTGGAAAACGGTAGGGCTGTACGCCACCAGCATGGGCGCTTGGTTCAGTATGCAGGCGCTGCCTGGGGAGGAACTGGAACGGTGCCTGTTCGCCTCGCCGGTGGTGGATCTGTGTCAGCTCATCGAAAAGACCATGGCGTGGAGCGGCGTGACCTTGGAACGGCTGGAACGGGAAGGGAAAGTGATAGCGGACAATGGCGAATCCTTCTCCTGGCCGGTGTATGCCGATGCCAAAGCCCATCCTATCACCCATTGGGCACCTCGTACCACCATCTGCTTTGGGGAATTGGATCATTTGACCGACCTGGACACCATTCAGACTTTTGCAGAGCGATTCCACTGTGAACTCTGTCTGCGGAAGGGTGGGCGGCACTGGTTTCATACAGAAGCAGATTACCAGCAGCTGCGGGCGTGGGAGACCCGTTTTTTGACCGATCGAGCATAAGAAAACTGCCTCGGAAGGGGATTCCGAGGCAGTTTTTATACTGTGTTGAGGTAGATTCTTGCGTGGAACGATCGCACAGCGCCGTAGCGCTTTTTTGCTTCCTTTTTTCGAGAAAAAAGAAGTTAGGCGAGAATGGCCTTATCGCTGGCGAATTCTTCGCCACTGACCACCTCGAACTGGTGCATCAGGTCGGGCACGGTCAGCTTCTGCTTGTCCTCGCCGGAGATGTCCAGGATGACCTTGCCCTCATGCATCATGATGAGCCGATTGCCGTGGGCAATGGCGTCCTTCATGTTGTGGGTGACCATCATAGCGGTCAGCTTCTGCTCCTGGATGATGCGGTCGGTGGTGTGCAGCACCTTCTCCGCTGTTTTGGGATCCAGCGCCGCTGTATGCTCGTCCAGCAGCAGCAGCTTGGGCTTGCGCAGGGTGGCCATGAGCAGGGTCAGTGCCTGACGCTGGCCGCCGGAGAGCAGACCGACCTTGGCGGTCAGACGGTCTTCCAGACCCAGATCCAGCTCCTTCAGCAGCTCCCGATAGTGTTCCCGTTCCGCCTTGGTGACGCCCCATTTCAGGCCGCGGCGAGAACCACGGCGGGCGGCCAGAGCCAGATTTTCGTCAATACCCAGGATGGCGGCGGTGCCGGTCATGGGATCCTGGAACACACGCCCCAGGTAAGCGGCTCGCTTGTGCTCAGGAACGCCGGTGACGTTTTCGCCATCAATGAGGATGGTGCCCTCGTCCACCGGCCACACGCCGGCGACGGCGTTCAGGGTGGTGGATTTGCCGGCGCCGTTGCCGCCGATGATGGTGCAGAAATCCCCATCGTCCAGGTGGAGGTTGACGCCGTCCAGGGCTACCTTTTCGTTGATGGTGCCGGGGTTGAATGTCTTGTGAATGTTGATCAGGTCAAGCATTGTGCTGCGCTCCCTTCTTTGCCGCCTTCTTGAAGGAGGACTTGGATTGGCCTTTGAGGTAGGGGACTGCCAGGAAGATGGCCACGATGACTGCGGTGAACAGCTTCAGGTCGTTGGAGGGCAGCTTGAGCCAGAGGACGATGCCCACCACGATGTAGTAGATGATGCCGCCAATGACCACAAAGGTCAGCTTGCCGAAGAAGTTCAGATGCTTGCCCAGCAGGGCTTCTCCGATGACCTCACCGATGATGACGGCGGCCAGGCCGATGACGATGGCGCCGCGCCCCATGTTGATGTCGGCAAACCCCTGATACTGTGCCATAAAGCCGCCGGACAGAGCCACAAGGGCGTTGGACAGGCTCAGAGCGATGACCTTGGTGACGCTGATGTTGATGCCTTGTGCCTTACTCATAGCCGGATTGCAGCCAGTGGCACGGATGGCGCTGCCCTGTTCGGTGCCGAAGTACCAGTAGAGCGCCATGATCACAATGGCGATGAGCACCAGGGCGATAAGGATGGAAGCGGTGATCTTCCGGGAGGAGAGGAGCAGGGGATACTGATCCACGCTGACGGCCAGGTTGGCCATGCCCATGATGTTTAGGTTGATGGAGTACAGGGCGATCTGGGTCAGGATACCGGCCAGGATGGGCGGGATGCCCAAGAGGGTGTGGAGCAGGCCGGTGATGAGTCCGGCAGCCAGACCGGCCAGGATGGCGATGAGCAGGGCGGCGGGGACAGACCAGCCGTGGAGAATGAGCACCACGGTGACGGCGCCGCCGGTGGCGAAGCTGCCGTCTACGGTCAGGTCAGCAAAGTCCAGCAGACGGAAGGTGATATAAACCCCCAAGGCCATCAGACCCCAGATCAGGCCCTGCGCCACATTGCCGGGCATAGCGCCCAGCAAATTTAAGGGGTTGAGGGAAGCAAGATAAGACATAACGGTTCCTCCTCAGTAGTTGTTGAGACAATAATAACAGAACTGGGCAAAAATGCAATAGAAACCCCCAGATGCCAAAACGGGCATGGGGGTGCCATGGAACCATGGCACCCCGATCCTTTTGGTGTATAGGAAAGAGAAAAGATAGAAAACTGCAACTAGAATGGATAAAAGTATGCAGATTTTTAATGTGCGAAAGGGTTTGGATTACTTTTCTGCTTCGATAGCCACATAGTCAGAGGGAACCTTAACGCCCAGTTTTTCACAGCGATCCGGCACATACTGATAGGTAGTCTTGGGAGCAAACTGAATTTCGGTAGTAGCAGGGTCAGCGCCATTGACCAGGACTTCGTATGCCATGTTGCCGGTGACAACACCCAGGTCATAGTAGTCGATGGACAGGGTTGCCACGCCGCAGCCGGTGCAGATGCCAGCTTCGCCAGCGACGATGGGCACCTTAGCAGGTTCGGCGATGTTGTTGATGGATTCGGCACAGGAAGCAGCGGTGTTGTCGGTGGGAACATACAGGACATCGCTCTCGTCACAAGCGGTCTTGGTGACGGCTGCTACGTCGTTGCTGTCGGCGAAGGTGTATTCCTTGCAGGTGTAGCCAGCGTCAGTCAGATACTTGGTGATCTCGGTGGACTGATACTTGGAGTTGGGTTCTGCGGAGCAGTACAGGATACCTACGTTCTTCTTGTCAGGGAACAGGGTCTTGATCATCTCAGCCTGCTTGTCCAGAGGAGCCAGGTCGGCGGTGCCGGTGACATTGGTGCCAGTGGTGCCCTTCCAATCGGCGATGGACAGTGCGGTGCCATAGTCGGTGACGGAGGTGCCCAGGATGGGAATGGAGTTGGTGGCAGCGGTGGCAGCCTGCAGGGCAGGAGTGGCGTTGGCCATGATCAGATCCACATTGCTGGAGACGAACTGGTTGCAGATGGTAGCGCAGGTGGCGGAGTCGCCAGCGGCGTTCTGTTCGTCGAACTTGACCTTGTCGCCCAGCTTTTCGGTCAGAGCATCCTTAAAGCCCTTGGTGGCGGCGTCCAGCGCATTGTGCTGAACCAGCTGGCAGATGCCGATGGTATAGGTCTTGTCGCCAGTGGCAGCAGCGGAGCCGGAAGCGGCAGGTGCAGCGGAGCTGGCAGGGGTGCTGGTGGTGGCAGAGCTGCCGCCGCAGGCGGACAGTGCCAAAGTCATGGCACAAGCGAGAAGCAGAGCCAAGAGCTTAGATTGTTTTTTCATGGTAGTGATTCCTCCTATTTACTTTCTCAATATGATGCTTTTATGTAGCACCGCTTTTATGTACGAAAGTGATATTGTCATTATAGGCGTGCCTTCCATCAATGTCAAGGGAAAAATAGCTGTAAAAGCGAAAAATAGACAGAATAGAATTGTGAAGGTTCTCTAAATGTGTTGGAAAATAAATGGACGGAATGGGTCAAATAAGAAAAATCGCCGGGTCAAACGCCCGGCGAAACTGGTCTTACGGGACATTGTTCACCCTTCCATATGACGACCTAAGAAGCCGGAGATGGTTTCCAGCAGAGTCCGTTCCGTCTCGCCGGGGAGCCAACTCCCTTCGGTGTCCGCCAGCAGAATACAGCCCAGCACATCGCCCTGTGCGATGATGGGGGCGGCCAGGGAGACGAAAAGACCAGATTTGCTCTCCGTGACCAGGAAGGGGGCGGCACCTGTCTGGTGCCGATAGAGCTGCCGCGACTCCAGGATGTTTTCCAGAGCGGGGGAAATGGGCTTTTCCACCCACTCCCGCCGCACCAACCCAGCCAGGGCAATGATGCTGTCTCGGTCGGTGATAAGGGCGGGCTGATGGACGGTTTTGTGAATGGTCTCGCAGATCTGGTTGGCAAATTCGTTCAGTCCACTCAGCATGGAATATTTTTTGAAGATGACTTCCCCGTCCTTGTCCGTGTAGATCTCCAACGGGTCGCCCTCTCGAATCCGCATAGTTCTGCGGATCTCCTTGGGGATGACCACCCGACCGAGGTCGTCAATGCGGCGGACGATACCGGTAGCTTTCATATGGCACTCTCTCCTTATCTATATTGCGGATACGGATGTTATTGTTGCCCATGAGTGGGAAATTATCCGCAGAGCGGAGAGGATGGCGAAAGAATGATTTGGGCAGAGACGCTATGGCTTTATTCTTCATTGCATCACCCGAAACAAACCATAATCCCCCTAATGCAGTATGTTTATTTCCTGCATTAGGGGGATTTGTTCGTTGTTTGGTTTCAAAACCATTCAGCGCACAATTTTCACCTGTCTGGTCTTGCTCCAAGCGGAATAGTAAGTCTTGCCACCCACCTTCTTATAGGTGCGGATGCGGACGCAGTAGGTCTTACCCTTACGCAGCTTGGTGCGGACTGCGCCGGTGCAGTTGGCGCTCTTGAGGGTAACGGTTTTGCCGTTGGTGAACTGCTTGCTGGTGCCGTACTGGAGCTGATAGCCACTGACGCTGCTGTTCTTCTTCCAATATGCCTTCAGCTTCTGACCCTTGGCATTGTACACCGAGCGGAAGGTGGTGCCGGTGGGATTGACGATCACGGTAATGCGTTTGACGGTCTTGGTGTAATCCTTGGTGGCGCCGGCGGTGATGGTGATGGTGGCTTTGCCCACAAAGTTTTTGGCGATGGTCACCTTGCCGCTCTTGCTCACCTTCACAGACTTGTTGTCAGACCGGTAGGCCAGCTTGGCCCCGCCCTTGGCTTTTGCGCTGAGCTGGAAGGACTGCGCTTTGCCAGAGGTGACTTTGGCGGCGGATTTGGCGGTGATGACGTTGGCCACCGGCTTGGTGGGCTCGTCAGGCTTGTTCAGGTCTGCCCAGGTCTTTTCTGCGGCAGTGAGCTTGTCTACGGTGGCCTGGTCGATGAGGGACTTCTGAGCATCGGTGAGCTGGTCATAGGCGGCACGGGCGGCCTGGATGGCGTCACCGCTGTCCTTGGTCACGGTGCCGATGGCTTCGATGGCACGGGCAACGGAGGTCGGGGTGTTGGTGTGATCTGCTTCCTGCGTGTAGTCCTTGGTATAGAACAATTCGATGGTGTCTCCGTTGGACAGGTTGGCGGAATCGGTCACCTTGCCGTTGATGCGATAGCTCCAGCCGGAGTGGTCGCCGTCATCGCCGGCGCTCCACTTGGTGCCATCAGGGGAGACAATGGCGGTGATGTAGTTGCCGCCGATGACCTGGTAGCCGTTGGCTTCCAACACCTTCCGAGCGGCATCAACAGCGGCCATCCCTTCGGGCTGATCTCGGAGCAGGCAGTCGATGAGCTGGGTGCCGTCCGGTGCGTAGCAGGTGAAGGCATAGGTCTGGCGTTCGTCCGTGGGGGTCTCGCTGCCATCGGTGCCGGGGACGATGACGGAGACAGAGACGACCTGATTGTGCAGCTTCTGGAGCTGGACATTGTCCGGATGCTTTTCTGCATATCTGCCCAAAGTCTCGCTGGAGAGCCAGCTGGTGATGGTGACTGTCTTGGCGGAAGTGGGCTGAGTGACCAGCAGGTTTTCGTGGGTGATGATGGTGGGATTGCTGGAGCGGAAGGTTCTCCACTGTTCCGACTCATACCAGCCATCCATGTCCACCGGCACGATGCCGTGGTTGACCATGTTATCTACATGATAGACCCAGGTCAACTCGCCCTGCTCGTTCAGGTACGCTTCACGGAAGGCGTGGAGGTTGGTGGTGACGTGGTCTTTGTCCGGATTGTTGGCCTTGATGCCGTCGAAGTAGTGGGCTTTGACTTGTTCCATCAGGGCGATCTCTTTGTCCACTTCTTCCTGAGTCAGGGCGGGAACCTTGATCTTGAAAGCACGGGACACAGAGACGCCGCTGGCCTTGTCGGTGATGGTGACGGTCATGGTGACCACCTTGGTCGTTCCGCCAGGCACGTCCCGATAGACCCAGATGCGGGCGGCATTGTTCACATCCGGTTCTTCCAGCACGTCATTGTCGCTGGTGGTGATGGAGACGGGGCAGTATTTGCCATCGATGCCGAAGTCATGGGTGCGGGGGATGCGGATGTCCTCGGTGGCGGTGTAGACACCATCGGCATCGGGGGTCAGCTGTGCGCCGGTGACCCAATTGCGCAGGCCGACCTTTGCAAAGCCAGCGTCCATCCGCTGCCGCAAGGTCTCCTCCACGGTGTCGCTGCCGGTACCGGCGGCAACGATGATGTCAAAGGATTTGGTGACAGATACGCCGTCAACACTGTTGCACTTCAGGGTGGCGGTGAGGGTCACAGGAGTGGGGACGGCGGTCTTGTAGATGGTCACCTTGTAATCGCCGTCATAGCCGGAGGCGTTGCCCACTTTGACCACTTTTTCGTTACTGGAGGTCCAGGTGAGATTGCTCCAACCCAGGCTGTTCCCGTCCTTTTTCAGCACCTGGGGCAGGGACAGCTCACTGACGTCCTCGGTGTCGATGGACAGCGCTGCGATCTCCTGTTCCAGGTAGGTGCGGAGCTTGCCCTTGTCCCAGGAGAGGTTGGTGTACCACTTCTGTTCTGCTGTGATGCCATCCTTCTCCAACACGAAGGGGACGTAGAGATAGGCACCGCTGCCGCTGAGGCTGTCCTGGTTGAAGTAATAGGTGATGGTGCCGTCTTTGCTGACGCCGGCGCCGCCGTTGCCGGTCGTGTCCTCTTTGATGGTCAGCCTGATGCCATCCAGCTTGTCGCCCAGCTTCTTGGAGGCGAAGTCGATGAGGTTGGTGTCGGTACCGTAGACGGGGTTCAGGTTGCCGGTCATGGCTTTGACGGCTGCGTTCAGGGCGTTTTCCGTCTCCGTCTGACGCAGGGAGTATAGGGTCAGGGTGTAGTCCTTGGTCTGGGTCTGGTTGGTTGCCGTTTCTGTAACGGTGGCGGTCAGGGTCACAGCAGCGGTGCCGGTTTCAGGCAGGGTGACTGCGCCGGTGTCGGTGAGGTAGTTCGTATTGCTGCTGCTCCAGCTGACAGTGTAGCCATCACCGGAGGTGGGCAGTTCCAGGGCGGTGGTGTCCCGAATGCTGTTGTCTGTGGGGAGCTTGGCGGCGATGGCTTTGTATGCCTTGCCGAAAACGGTCTCCTCCCAGAGGGCGTACAGGTTGAAGATTTCGCCGTCCTCGCTGCCGTCCCAGTCATCGTCATCAAAGATGCGGTTTACAGTCCCCTCATCGGCATAGGCTGCCGTGCTGCCGTAGCTGCTGGTAGCCCAGCCTGCGAAGCGATAACCCTCACGGGTGAAGGCGCACTTAGGCAGAGTGACGTCCTTGCCGAAGGGGGCGGGGAAGTCTGCCATGGTGCCGGTCACGGTGACCCTGTCGCTGTACTTGATGTTGAACTTGACGATGTACTGATAGTCTCGCCAATGGGCGTACAGGGTCACTTCGTCACCGGTAAATTTGGTGTCAGCGGTGACCTGCTCGCCGCCCTCTTTGGCGGTGTACCAGCCGTCCAGCGCCTGGTTGTCCGGATAGTAGTATTCAGTCAGGGTGGGAAGGTTGTTGTAAACTTTATCTGTCAATACCGTTTTGTCCTTGATGGTGCTCTTGTAGCCGTTGCCGTCAAAGTGGACGGTGATGCCCTTCACCCAGTGGGCGTAGAGGGTCATGGGAGTGGTGTCAGCAAACTTGTACTGGTTGGTGATCTCAGTGCCGCCCTGGGCTGCGTCATACCAGCCGTCAAAGATCCAGCCGGTGCGGGTGGGGTCTGGGATGGCGGAGAACTTGGAGCTGCCGTCTTCCTGGCGGAGGTAGTTGTAGTTCTGTCCTACAACGCAAGTTCTCTGAGTGGGGGCAGCACCTTCATAGTTGAGGTCGATGGTGACCGGAACGGCCTGACCCTTCCAGGTGGCGCGCAGAGTGACCTTGCCGCCTTGCTTATCGGTCAGGTTCTTTGTAGCTGTTTTGTCCCAACCATCGAAATCATAACCGGCACGGGTGAAGGTACACTCAGGCAGGGTGACTTCCTGATCATAGGTGGCGGTGATGGAGTCCATGGTGCCCTCGCCGCCGTTGGGGTCAAAGGCGATGGTGTAGATGATGGGCGTCCACTTGGCGGTGAAGGTGATGTCCTCGGTGATGACCGTCTCCGCCGTCAGCTGGGTGTCACCGTGGAACCAGCCGTCAAACTGGTAGCCCTTCTTAGTGCCCTCGCTGGGGATCAATGCGCTGCCGATAGGGGCGCCGGTGGGCGCCTGGACGGTGCTGGTCTTGCCATTGTTGTCAAAGGTAACGACGGAAGCGTCTGCCCAGCAGGCGTACAGATCCAGTGCTTCGGTGACGGTCACAGACGCCTGGTCGGTGTAGACAGCAGTGCCGTCAGTGGAGGTCGCCCAACCGGCAAAGACCTTGCCGGCACGGGTGAAGGTGTTGGCCTTCAGGGTGCCCTTACCGCCGTAGATGTTCTGGGTGTAATCGTCACCAGTGCCGCCGTTGGCGTGGAAGGTGATGGGGATGCCTTCGCCAGCAGTGAAGTTGCGGAGGGAAACGCAGTCGTCGTTCTTGTCGCCGCTGCTGTCCTTCTTGTAGGAGAAGGTCAGGGTGTCGCCGGCCGTTACATCCAGTTCCACCAGCGTCCAGTCCACGATACCGCTGGCTCCGTTTACAACGATTGTGGTGTTGTGGGTGAAAGTGAAGGTATCGTACTTGGCCTCGGTGGATACCTTGTACTGGAAGGTCAGATGGGTGTCTGCGGTGGCGGTCAAGGTTAGGGAGCGGGGGGCACTTTTGAATCCACTGGGGGAAGTCACAATGCCGTCTTTGACCGACCATTGCAGGTTGGAAGCGCCGTCCTGCGTGTTTGCTGTCAAGGGCAGATCCGCAAAATAAGCGTCCAGGTCAGATTGTACGGACTGTACCGAAACAGTTGCCTTAGCGACAGCTTTCTTTGCCGCAGTCTTTTTTTCTCTGGAGTCTGTGTCTTTCTCTGTTTCCGAAGTGTCCGGAGTCTCATCCGGTGTGGGTGCGGAAGTGTCAGCATCGGTGGAAGCGGTGGACTCCACAGTGCTGGCGGTGGGGTCTTCTGTCTGTGCTGTCTCTGTGACTGCCATCGCTGGCACAGCCAGCGAAATCGTCATGATAAGCGCCAACAGAAGGGAACCGATCCGTTTTGTCATGGGTTGTTCCTCCTTCTTTTTTGAAAATCTACAACTGGAGAAGCCAGGTGTATCCCAAGGGGGACAGGAGGACGGCATGACAAAAAGACCGTCCCTCCCTGCGATTTTTGGGAGAGACGGCTGCTCGGAGTCCAGCACAAATAGACCGATTTTCTGTGCAGAGAAAATCAGGATCCATCTGTCATTGTTTGCTCACGGAGATGCCGCCCGCTGCTATGGCTCTGCCCCGTGTAAGTCTCCTGACTTGCGCTCTGAGGGGAATTTTTTCTCCTCGCGTACACATCCTCCCTTCTCACGAAAAACTTCGCAATGGTGGACTTTGGTCCCTGCCAGTGACGGTCACGTCACCTGCTTCGGTGTGTCCTTGCGCTCACAGTGCCGGTCGCGCGGGGCTTTGCACCCCATTCATTTCTAGCCGCCGCCTGACCTTTCTTCCAGGTCGTTGCAGCAAGGCGGCTACACGGTATCGACGAGCCAACTCAAACATTCGATTATCGCCTTCATTGTAGTGGAACGGATTTGCAAAGTCAACTTCTTTTGGAACGAGAAATTGGAGATTGTGGGAGATGCAGTCCAGCGGCGAAAATGACGCGCGTCCTTTTGCGCAAACTGCCAGCGGAAGGGAGGAACTGCCCCGATAGAACGGATAAAATCAGCACCCATTCATGGCGGCGGAGCGGGAGCAGCGCTTCATGAATGGGTGCAGTTCCTTTTTGATCGGGGATCAAAAGCGGATGGTTGGGCTGATGAGGGGGACTTGTGATTTATTTCGTCTTTGGAGCCTTGGGGTGTTTGGTGAGAAACTGGGCGTGCTGTGCCTCCCAGACGGCCAGGCGAGGCTGTTCTTTGGCCTGCAAAAAGCGAATCAGCTCCCAGCCCAATTTGGGCAGGTAGCGGCCCTTTCGGAAGAAGAAGCCCAGATCCATGAAAATGGGATCTTCCAAGCTGCGGATGACCAAGCCCTCATGCCCCAGTGTGCTGCAGCCGGCCGCCTCGCAGATAATGCCCGCATAGTTGCAGAAGCGAACAAGGCTGGTCATGCAGAGGATCTGAGTGTAATTCAGCACTACATTCATGGGCAGGTGCTGGCGCTCAAAGGCATCGCACATGATCTGGTTAACCTTAGACTGGGTGTCCATCATCACCAGCTTTTCCTGGGACAACAGGGAGAGGGGGATCCGTTCCAGCTTAGCCAGCGGATGATCTGGATGCAGCACGACACGGATCTCCGCCTTGCTGATGGGGATGACCTCCAGGCCGGTGCAGTCCGCAGTATCTGGGATGGCGTTGTAGGCCAGATCCAGCTGTTCCTCGTGAACCATCCGCAGGAGCTTCTGCATAGAACCCTCCTCCAGGTGGATTTGTGCCTTGGGGTGCTCGTCCAGAAAGTCGGAGAAGACGGGGGGCGCAGCAGAATCCATGAAGGCGTAGGACATACCCAGCCGCAGATGCTGTTCTGCGGAATCAGAGAGGTCATGCATGGCAGTCTCAGCCTCTTGGCAGAGACTCAGGATCTTCCGAACCCACAGGATGAACTGCTCCCCCTCGTAGGTGAAGATCACGTTCTTGGGGCTGCGCTCGATGAGCTTTACGCCCAGCTCCGATTCCAAGGTGTTGATGGCGGCGGAGATGGTCGGCTGAGAGACAAAAAGGGAATCTCCAGCCTGGGTGAAGTTTTTATACTGATAGACAGCGTTGAAATATTGCAGATGTTTGAAGTTTAACATACGGTCCCCTCTCGTCTAAAGAGATTTTATTAATGTTATCATAGCGTTTTTTTCGCAATAAAACAAGCTTTTTTTCGTCTAAATAATGCGCAAGCGAGCGAAAAAGTTACGGAACGCTGCCCAAAGAAACCGGCGGAACGAGGGCGAAAGAAAAAGTTTCCTTCCTTTATAAAGGAGGGAAACTTTTGGCTCAGAGCATAGGGGAGGGGGAATTCTGGGCTAATTCGCGCGCTTTCACAATGAGGCTTTCGGCGATGCGCGGCAGGGTCTTTCCGGCTTTGGAGAGGAAGCCGGCCTGGAACTCCAAGGCCGGCTCGAACTGACGCAGGATCAGTCCGATCTGGTGCAGATGCTGCACCATGTAGGGGTCGTCTGCATTGATAAAGCCGACGAAATTGCCGACCTTGATGGTGTTGAACATACAAAAGATCTGCTCGTGGGAGGAACGGACGCAAGGAGTGATGCTGGATTGCGCCAGATGTGACAAGACTAAGGTGCGGATAGCGGAGCGTTCGTCCAGCGTGACAATATCGACCCCTTCAAAATCCTTTGCCGTCAGCACCGCTCGGTTGGCCAGCGGATGGGTGGGGCACATGATGGCGTAGATGCGTGCCGTGGTGATGGGCACCAGGTTGAGGCCGAGGGATTTTCCATCTTCTAAGCAGGGGAGGGCGTTGAAGGACAGATCCATGAGATCCTGCTGGATCTTGACAATGTGGTTATTCATCGAGCCTTCCTCAATATAGAGCGTAGCCTTGGGATAGGCGCGGCGCAGCTCCTCTGTATAGAGGAAGCGCTGGAACGCAAAGCCTAGGGACGGGGAGAGTCCCAGGTGCACGGTGTAGCTTTTGCTTTCGGAGAGATCTGCAATCTCGCGCTCGGCGTTTTCACAGTCGAGCAGGATGCGGAGGGCGTGTTTGACCAGCAATTTACCTTCCTGGGTAAAATCAACATTTTGTGGCGAACGCACAATCAGCTGGACACCGAGTTCTGCCTCCAGGGATTTGATTGCCATGGAGATGGCGGACTGAGAGACAAACAGCTCCTCGCTGGCGCGAGTGAAGCTGTGATAGCGATATACTGCCACTAGATACTGTAGGCGCTTGATGTCCAGCATAGAAAAGAACCCCTTTCTTCGGAAGAAACAAACACAGTAGTACAAACGTTGTCATAGCACAATCAATAAATTTGATTCACTTTGCCTATTATAACGATTTGCCGCAAAAGAGTCAATCTGTGATTGGTCAAATTGATGATTTTAGACGAGGTTTCCTTGGTAAAAAGGCACAGAAAGCCGGAAAAAAGGGGGGGATGGTCATAAAAAAATTTGATTCTATCTTCAAAAAGACGAATTTCACAAACCGAGAGGTTGGTTGTATCGTTGAAGCATGAAAAGCGGATGGTAAGCCGCTGAAGTTTAAAAAGTAAAGCAGAAAGGAGGGACGGACAAACCGGACTGGGTGTGCATTTCCAGATCGGTTTGAAACGCACTTTTTGGTAAGCAAGCGAGAAGAAATAACCTGAAACGTAAAAGTAAAAGAGGAGGAAAACCTATGCAAGTTCCCATTAAAAAGTGGCTGGACAAGGTTCCGGGCGGCATCATCATCGTCCCCCTGTTCCTGGGCTGTCTCATGAACACTTTGTGCCCGGCAGCGCTGCAGATCGGCAGCTTCACCACCGGTATCGTAAACGGTACCAGCGCACTGGTTGGTCTGTTCTTCATCTGCATGGGCGCACAGCTGGATCTGAAGTGCGCACCCCAGGCCATGAAGACCGGCTTCACCATCACCATCGTCAAGTTTGCCGTGGCTGTTGGTATCGGTCTGATCGCAGCACACTTCTTCCATGACAGCATGTTTGGTCTGAGTGCCCTGGCTATCATCGCAGCAGCATCCAACTCCAACGGCGCTCTGTTCGGCGCCCTGACCAAGACCTACGGCTCCGAAGGCGACCAGGGCGCAGTCGCAATCATCTCCCTGAACGATGGCCCCTTCCTGACCATGGTTGCTATGGGTACTGCTGGTCTGGCCAGCATCCCCTACATGATGCTGGTGGCTTCCATCGTCCCCCTGCTGATCGGTATCATCCTCGGCAACCTGGATCCCAGAATGCGTCAGTGCTTGAGCGCAGGCGGCGAAGTAACCATCATGGTACTGGGCTTCGCACTGGGCGCAAACATGAGCCTCCAGCAGGTGGCACAGGGCGGCGTGCCCGGCATCGTCCTGGGTCTGATCACCGTTGTGATCGGCGGCGTGTTCAACATCCTGTTTGATAAGCTGACTGGCGGCTCCGGCATTGCAGGCGCTGCAATCTCCAGCGTTGGCGGCAACGCCGTGGCAACTCCCATGGCACTGGCCGCAGTGGACAAGTCTCTGGAAGGGGTCGCAGCAATCGCACAGCCCCAGGTGGCAGCAGCTGTCGTTGTGACCGCTATCCTCTGCCCGATGCTGACGAACTGGATCAGCAAGCGCAATGGAGGTAAAAAAAAAGCAACCTTTAACGAAGTAGAAGATCTTGTTGCAGACGAGAGCAACACCATTTAAAAGAACAAGCGAATACAGCGCAAATTAAGATAAAGGAGATAAACATTATGAAAGTCGGTTTTCTGGGTATGGGCGTCATGGGTCTGCCTATGGCAAAGAATCTGGTCAAGAAGTCTGGTCATGAGATCGTGGGCTTTGACGTGGCGGACAAGCGCCTGGAGGAATTCGCTGCCGCAGGCGGCACCGCTGTGAAGGACGCAGACGAGATCTACAAGACTTGTGACATCATCATGCAGATTCTCCCCACCCACGCGATCATCCGTGACTCCGTGGAAAAGGCCATCAAGTTTGGCAAGCCCGGCCGCATCATCGTAGACCTGAGCTCCACTGCCCCCCACATCATTCAGGAAATGTATGAGGACGCAAAGAAGGCCGGTATGTTCCTGCTGGACTCCCCCATCAGCGGCGGCAACCCCATGGCTATCGCTGGCACCCTGGCTATTATGACCGGCGGCGACAAGGAAGCCTTTGAAAAGGTCAAGCCCCTGCTGGAATGCCTGGGCAACCCCGTCTACACCGGCAGCGCAGGCAGCGGCAGCGTCACCAAGCTGGTCAACAACATCATCGCAGGCGCTTACATGGTCGTCATGGCAGAAGGCTATGCCTTCGCCGCAAAGGCCGGCATTGACCTGCAGACCACCTTTGAAGCAACCCGCGGCGGCTTCGCCGGCGGCCCTGCTTATGACAACAAGGTGCCCAAGATCATCCACCGCGATTATGAACCCGGCGCTCGTATCGCTGTCCACCGCAAGGACATCGTAAACGCCAAGGACTATGCTCATCACATGGGCGTTGACACGCCGATGACCGATGTGGTTCTGATGGTCATGGACTGGATGAAGGACAACGGCCATATTGATGAAGATCAGGCCGCTATGGTCAAGTATTACGAAGATAAGATGAACGTCAAGGTCGGCAGCGAGGACAACCAGTAAAAACGCTGCACCAATAATGGAACGATTCCCAATTTCCATTACCTTGCTGGCAAACGCCGGTGTGCGCATCGGCTATCGGGGCATGACCCTCCTGCTCGATGGTGTATTCGGGCGAGAGGGGAACCCCTTCAGCACGATGCCCGCCGGCTGCTGGCAGAAAATGTGCCGCGGGGAACCGCCGTTCGAACAGCTGGACTGTCTGCTGTTCACCCACTTCCATCCGGATCACTTCTCCCCAGAGATGACCATGGAGTTGGTGGAGGATCGGCCGGTGAAGGCGTTGTTCTTCCCAGAGGACAGCGCACCGCAGGTACAGGAATTAAAATACTTCCTGGCACACAGGAAAATCCCTTGCGCCTGTCTGTCACATGTGACGGATCACGCCGTGTGGCAGGTGGGAGAGCATATCCGCCTGCAAGCCTTCCGGACGCAGCATTTGGGGCCAGAATTTTATGGCGTGCCCCATGTATGCTACCGGATCGCCTTCGATGGGCGAGAGGTGCTGTTCACAGCGGATACGGATTATCTGCATGAGCCGCTCACGCAGGTAGCCGGTGTTTCGCTGGAGGCGGCATTTGTGAATCCACTGTTTTTCCAGGCGCTGTTTGACAAACGGTTGTTTCATGGCGCACTGGCAGCAGAGCATATCGGCGTGTATCATATCCCCTTCCGAGAGGATGACCGCATGCATATGCGAGAAAGTGTCCGACGGCGGCTGAGCGCTCCGGGGGCGGAGAATCTACAGGTTCTCCCACTGAGTGAGCCGTATGAGCGGATCGAATTGTAAGCAAAGTGAAAAGATAGGAGGCAGAGCGATGACTGATCGCAATGATATTCTGGAAATGGCACAAGGCCACTTGGGCAGAGTGCTGGCCATCCGGCTGCGTCCGGGAACGGATGTACTGAAGGGGCTGGAGGAAGCTTGTCACCGCAGTGGTATCAACAGCGGCGTGATCCTCAGCGCAATCGGCAGCTTGGACGGCGTGGCCTATTGCAACCCGGTGGAACTGCCGGAAAAGAAGGCGGGCTATGGCTATGGTGAGGTTCTGCATTTGACTGGCCCCATCGAGCTGACAAATGGCTCCGGCATCATCTGCCATGACGCGGAAGGCAACACCAACCTGCATGTCCATATGGCACTGAGCGACCGCTACGGCAATGCCCACGGCGGTCACCTGGTCGAGGGCACGAAGGTTCTGCTGACCGTAGACGTAATTATTGCAGAAATCGAGGGGATGGTCATGGGACGTCAGTTCGATGAGAACCTGGAAGTTCCCATTTTCGCTCCTCGTCAAGTATAAATTCAACCACAACACGGATAAGAAAGGCGTGAGATCATTGGCTACAAAAGAAAAGTATACAAAAGATCAGCTGATGGAGTTTTACCGGACTATGGTTCGGATTCGTGCATTTGAAGAGCACGCAGCAGACTGCTTCACCAAGGGCATGCTGGCAGGTAACATTCATCTGAGCATCGGTCAGGAGGCAGCTGAAGCAGGCGCCTTCGCAGCCATCGAGCCCAAAGATTATTTCACCTCCACCCATCGTGGTCATGGCCACGCAATCGCCAGAGGTGCAGACGCTAAGCTGGCTATGGCTGAGCTGTTCGGCAAGGTCACCGGCTATTGTAAGGGCAAGGGCGGCTCCATGCACATCGCTGATATGAAGAAGATGAACCACCTGGGCGCAAACGGCATCGTTGGTGCCGGCCAGCTCATCTCCGCCGGCAGTGCTCTGGCTTCCAAGATCATGGGTGATGACTCCGTCAGCGTAGGCTGCTTCGGGGATGGCTCCACCAATGAAGGCTCCTTCCATGAATCTCTGAACATGGCTGCCACTTGGCATCTGCCCATGGTCTGGTTCATTGAGAACAACTGCTATGGCGTTTCTACCGAGATCCATCGCGTGACCAACACTCCGGATCTGGCCTCCCGTGCTGCTGCTTACGGCGTAGAATACGCTGTGGTGGACGGCACCAACCCCACCGAAGTCTATGAGGCAATGCAGGTGGCTATGGAACACGCTCGTTCCGGCAAGGGCCCCTATCTGGTGGAAGCAAAGGTCTACCGTTATCAGGGCCACTATTGCGGCGATCCTGCTGTGTATCGTCCCAAGGAATACATGGAAGAGGCTCTGAAGAAGGACGGCATCATGCTGCTGGGCGAACGCCTGATGAAGCTGGGTGCCACTCAGGAAGAACTGGATGCTGTCAAGGCAGAAGCAGAGGCAGAGATGGACGAAGCTGTGAAGTTCGCAGACGAATCCCCCTATCCCGATCCCGCTACTGTGCTGGATGATATGTATGTGACTGATAACGAAAGGTGCGTGGCAAGATGAGCAAGAAAATCACCGTCAGCAAGGCCATCGGTGAAGCCTTGCATGAAGAAATGCTTCGGGATGACAAGATGTTTATTATGGGCGAAGACATGGCTGTTATGGGCAACGTGTTCGCCATTACCCGTGGTTTTTTGGATGAATTTGGCCCCAACCGTGTGATCGACACCCCGATCTCCGAAGAAGGCTTTGTAGGTATGGCTGTCGGCGCAGCAATGCGCGGGATGCATCCCGTAGTGGAGCTGATGTACGATGACTTCGCTACCGAATGTGCAGACCCCCTGTTCAACCAGGCAGCAAAGATCCGTTACATGACCGGTGGCCAGTGCAGCGTTCCTATGGTGCTGCGTGCACCCATGGGCGCCGGCCGCCGCAACGCAGGTCAGCATTCTCAGTCCCTGGAGAACTTCTTCTGCCACTTCCCTGGCCTGAAGGTCGTCGCTCCCTGCTCCGCAGAGGATGCAAAGGGTCTGCTGAAGACCGCAATCCGTGACGAAGACCCCGTCATTTTCCTGGAACACAAGCTGCTGTACGCCCATAAGGAAGAAATTCCGGAAGGTGAATACACCATCCCCCTGGGTCAGGCAAAGGTCAAGCGCGAGGGCAAGGATCTGACCATCATCTCCTGGTCCCGTGAAGTCAACTTCGCTCTGGAAGCGGCAAAGACCCTGGAACAGGAAGGCATTGATGTGGAAGTGCTGGATCTGAGATCCCTGGTTCCCCTGGATTGGGACGCAATCAAGGCATCCATTTCCAAGACCCACAACGCCATCATCGTCTCCGAAGAAGTCAAGCGCGGCAGCTTCGCTGGCGAGCTCTCTGCTGAGATTTCCGAAGAACTGTTCGATGAGCTGGACGCTCCCGTGGAACGTGTGTGCGGCCTGAACATCTGCTCTCCCTTCAGCCCCGTGCTGGAAGACGAGAACTTCCCCCACCCGGCAGACATCGTTGCCGCAGTCAAGCGCGTGCTGAACAAGTGAGGAGGAAACTGACATGGCATATGAAGTATTGATGCCCCAGCTGGGGCTGACCATGGAAGAGGGCACCGTCTCTCAGTGGCTGAAAAAGGAAGGCGATGAGGTGAAGGCTGGCGAGGCCATCCTGGAGATCACCACCGACAAGCTGACCAATGAAGTCGTGAGCGAACATGACGGTGTGCTCCTGAAGATTGTCGCCCAGGAAGGCGATGACATCCCCGTCAAGGGTCTGCTGGCTTATATCGGCCAGCCGGGCGAACAGGTGGGCGATGGCGCAGCAGCTCCTGCTGCCGCAGCTGCTCCCGAAGCAGCACCCGCCGCTGCCGCCGCTCCTGCCGCACCCGCAGCAGCACCTGTGGCTGACGCATCCGGCAAGCGGATCCGTATCTCTCCCTTCGCACGGAAGCTGGCCGCTGGCATGGGTGTGGATTATTCCACTCTCACTGGTTCCGGCCCCTCTGGTCGTATCGTGGCAAAGGACATCTATGCCGCAGCAGAAGCCCAGAAGGCAGCACCTGCTGCCGCAGCCGCAGCTCCCGCTCCCGCAGCAGCACCTGCTGCAAAGACCAATGTGGAGCTGATGGATGGCGATACCGTTGTCAAGCTCAGCGGTATGCGCAAGGTCGTTGCCGAGCGTATGCTCCAGTCTCATACTGAGATTCCGCCCGTTACCCAGAACACCAAGGTGGACGTCACCGAGCTGATGAAGTTCCGGAAGGATCTGCTGGCCAAGACCGGCAAGAAGTATTCCGTCAACGACCTGGTTCTGAAGGCTACCGCCAAGGTGCTGCGTCAGCATCCTGAGATCCTGGTCAGCTATGACGGCAACCAGATGATCCAGCACACCCATGTCAACCTGGGCATGGCAGTGGCACTGGACGCCGGCCTGATCGTCCCCGTCATCCGTGACGCAGACAAGATGGGTCTGGACGAGCTGTCCGCTACGGCAAAGGATCTGGCAACCCGCGCCAAGGAAAACAAGCTCACCCCCGATGAATACAAGGGTTCCACCTTCTCGGTCAGCAACCTGGGTATGTTCGGTATTGAAACCTTTACCCCCATCGTCAACCAGCCCAACGCAGCTATCCTGGGCGTGTGCTCCATCGAAGATGAACTGCAGATGGACGACGAGGGCAACATCAGCAAGCATCAGGTCATGCGCCTGTCCTTCACTCTGGACCATCGTCTCATGGACGGTGCCGTGGCAGCGAAGTTTGCTATGGATCTGCGCGACCTGCTGCAGAGCCCGCTGAATATTCTGCTCTGAGGAGGGCGAACCTATGGCTTTTGAAATTACCATGCCCCAGCTGGGGCTGACCATGGAAGAAGGCACCGTCTCTAAGTGGCTGAAAAAGGAAGGCGATGCCGTGAAGGCTGGCGAAGCCATCCTGGAGATCACCACCGATAAGCTGACCAACGAAGTGGTCAGCGAGCATGACGGTGTGCTGCTGAAGATCGTGGCACAAGAGGACGAGGATATCCCCGTCAAGGGCCTGCTGGGCTACATCGGCCAGCCGGGCGAACAGGTAGGCGGCGCTGCTCCCGCAGCACCTGCCGCAGCGCCCGCAGCTGCTGCGGCACCGGCAAAGCCTGCCGGTGACAAGCGTGTGATCGTCATCGGCGGCGGCCCTGGCGGCTATGTGGCTGCCATCCGTCTGGCTCAGCTGGGCGCAAAGGTCACTGTCATCGAACAGAAGCACCTGGGCGGCACCTGCCTGAACGTGGGCTGCATCCCCACCAAGTGCCTGCTGCACAGCGCAGAGCTGATTGAGGACATCAAGCATCAGGGCAAGGACATCGGCGTGGAAGTGGACAATGTCACCGTCAACTTCCCCCAGGTCATCGCCCATAAGAATGCCATCTCCAAACAGCTGACCGGCGGTATCGCTGGCCTGTTCAAGGCAAACAAGGTCGCAAAGATCGACGGCGAAGCCAAGTTTGTGGCACCGGGCAAGCTCTCTGTCAAGAAGGCAGACGGCACCACCGAAGAGATGACTGCTGATGCTATCATCGTGGCTACTGGCTCTGTCAACACCCAGCCCCCCATCCCCGGCCTGAAGGAAAATCCCAACTGCATCGACTCCACCGGCGCGCTGAGCCTGGAACAGCTCCCCAAGAGCATGGTCGTCATCGGCGCTGGCGTCATCGGTCTGGAACTGGCGTGTGCTTACGCTGCGTTCGGCACCAAGATCACTGTCGTCGAAGCACTGGATCATATGCTGCCCATGCTGGACGGCGACCTGACTAAGGTCGGTGTTGCCCACATGAAGAAGATGGGCATGGAATTCCATCTGGAATGCCCGGTTCAGAGCATTGAATCCGCTCCCAGCGGCGCAAAGGTCGTCTGCAAGAACAAGGCGGGCGAAACCGTCAGCTTTGAAGCAGAAAAGGTACTGGTGGCTATCGGCCGCCGTGCCAACACCGATGCACTGGATCTGGCAGCAGGCGGTCTGGACAACGAACGGGGCCGCATCATCGTCAACGACAAGATGGAGACCAACGTGTCCGGCGTCTATGCCATCGGCGACTGCGTGTTCGGTCACGCACAGCTGGCTCACACCGCATCCGCTATGGGCGAAGTGGCCGCAGAGAACATCATGGGTATCCCCGCTGTCTATGACGAGCGCACCAACCCCACCTGCGTCTACATTGAACCGGAAGCCGCTTCCGTTGGTCTGACCGAGGAACAGGCGAAGGCACAGGGCATCGACTACATCGTGGGCAAGTTCCCCATGAACGCCAACGGCAAGGCTCTGATCCTGAATGGCGGCGAAGGTGTGGTCAAGATCATCGCCGGCAAGGAATATGGCGAGATCCTGGGTATGCACATCATCGGGCCCCGCGCAACCGATCTGATCGCAGAGGGCGCCCTGGCTATCTCTGACGAGATGACCCTGGATGAGATCATTGCCACCATCCACTCTCACCCCACTGTGACCGAGACCATTCGGGAATGCGCTCTGGATGCCCTGGGTCGTGCTATCCACATCCCGTCTAAAAAGAAGAAGTAAGCTGACAGGCTTGTATGTCATGAAGTCTGTGTACTGCATGACAGCATAATACCTGGGTATCAGAGTTTTCCGCCTTGTCATCAGAGTACTTCCGGCATTTCAAAACCTAGCGCTGCTGCTCTTATCCATTGCATTCGGCTCATTTACTCTTATCCTCGATTTCTCCAGCAGCGATGGTTCCTTTGCTTCCTACCCCTGCCGTGCGTCAGGAGGCGGTTTAGGTTCTCTTGCAGGAGGAGTGATTCCACCTGTATCTTGGAGAGAATCTCCGCCGCCTGACGTACGCGAGGAAGTGAAGTGCTGCTTGTGCATCCTGCGGCGCCGGAGTGGTGGTTGTTGCACTGTGTTGAACGGTCATGACAGCAGGTGGGAGATGCCCACCGGAAAATCTTTCATCGCAAGGAGGAATCCACAATGTCTGCAAGCAAGTCGACCATGTATCTGGAAACCCACAGCACCGATCCGGCCTACAACCTGGCATTTGAGGAGACGGTGCTGAGAAACCGGCAGGATCGTCCGTACCTTTTGCTCTGGCAAAATGACAACACCATCGTGGTGGGGCAGAACCAGAACACGGCGGCGGAGATCGACCCTGATTTTGTGGAGGAGCATCACATCCATGTTGTCCGGCGTACAACCGGCGGCGGCGCAGTTTACCACGATATGGGGAATCTGAACTATTCCTTTATCACGGATGTGGAGAACGCAGCTGACATGAGCTATCAGCAGTTTACTCGTCCGGTGGTGGAGGCGCTCCAGGGTTTGGGTCTTCAGGCGGAAGCCTCTGGCCGCAATGACATTCTGGTAGAAGGCCGCAAAATCTCCGGCACGGCGCAGCGCCTGCTGGGCAAGCGGATGCTCTTTCACGGGACGCTGCTCTTTGACTCCGATCCCAGCATGATCGCCGGCGCACTGCGGGCAGATCCGGCTAAATTTGAATCCAAGAGCACTCAGTCCGTGCGCTCTCGTGTGGGGAATATCCGATCCTTCCTGAAGGAGGATATGGATCTGCCCGCTTTCTGGCAGTACCTGAAGGATGCATTCGGCGGCGAAGGCTTGGAGACAGGCACTTTGACAGCAGAGGAACTGGCGGCGGTGCAGGCTCTGAAAGAGCGCAAATATGACACCTGGGAATGGACTTACGGACGTTCTCCCCGCTTTACCTTTCACAATAAGCGCAAGTGGCCAGGCGGCATTCTGGAGGTTGGTCTTCAGGCGAAAGATGGCAACATTGTGGATCTCCGCTTCTATGGGGATTTCCTCTCCCTGACCTCTCTGGACGAGGTAGAGAACGCTTTGCGTGGGGCGCCTTATCGTCAGGACGAATTGAAGCAGCGTCTGGAGGCTCTCCCGTTGGAGCGGTACTTTGGTACGATCACTTTGCCAGAGATTTTGGAGACGCTGTTTGTGTAAGGCAGACGGAAGGAATATCATAATCAGCACAGAAAAACACTCATTCATGATGGTTGCGTCATGAATGAGTGTTTTTTTGTTTGCTTACTGCGGCGGCGCAAAAGGAGGTACAGAAACCGAATTCTTCTTTATCTGCTTATGTGTCTCTCAGGCTGTCAGGAGGCTTCTGTGGTCACAAGGCATTTGTGCCTGTGAATACATACAGATTTGCTTTTCTGCGCCAGAACGCCATGTATGAGACGTTGCACAGGACGGACATGGAGACGCACGGATTTGCAGTGGGGAAGGGGGGAGCGGCAGTGCTGCAAGCTGCAATGACGCTTATGTGATGACACGGTATCTGCAAAATAGAAATCCCCTCCGATCCGATCGGAGGGGATTTCTATTTATAGGAGGAGGGGGTCAGTTGGCGTCTTGATAAAAAGACGTTCTGCGTGTAAGTAGGAGGGGGTTAATGCATTTTTTCGGTAAGGGAGTGCATTTTATGACAGTGGTCTTGGGGAAAACCCCTGAACTCTTTGTCTGATTGTATTATAGTAGAATGTGCGCAAAATAGCAAATACATATATATAATGAAACCATAGATTGAAGAAATGGTTCGAGAAGCAGATTTTTAGGGGGATGTGTCAGAACAGGGAAAAGGCCGACCACCCGATCGGGTGGTCGGCCTTTGTATAGAAGGAGAGGGCAGCGAAGACGCAAAAGGAGCAACATAAAATATAGGACTTTCATTGGGGAACGCATAGCGCATCTTGGCTTGACGATATGCGTGGTGCTGCTCTCTGGTTCAAGCGAATGAGTTATGGGGTCAGCAGCGCAGCCAGGTGGGGGAAGGGCCCCAGCGAGCGCGCCAGGATGCCATGCATCTGGGCGATGGCAATGCCGTAGTTGGTGATGGGCACATGGCAGTCCAGGCTGTGACGGATGCGAGACTGCATCTCCCGTTCGTTGAGCATACAGCCGCCGCAGTGGATGACCAGGGCGTAGGGAGAGAGATCCTGGGGGAACTCCCGACCGGAGGTGAAGTGATAGTTCAGGTCGCAGCCAGTGTACTGTTTCAGCCAGTTAGGGAGCTTCTCTGTGCCGATGTCCCCGCACTGCCGGTGATGGGTACAGCCCTCTGAGATGAGGACGCTGTCCCCATTTTGGAGCTTGTCCAGCATGGCGGCACCCCGGACGGCCTCGGCCAAGTTGCCCTTGTAGCGAGCGAACAGGATGGAGAAGGAGGTGAGCAAAATGTCCTCCGGCGTGTCCCGATTGACGGCCTGAAAAGCCTGAGAGTCGGTGATGACCAGCTTGGGACGCTTGCCCAGAGCAGCCAGAGCGGCGGTCAGCTCACTCTCCTTGACCACTACATTGATGCCGCCGGCGTCCAGGATGTCCCGAATGACCTGCTGCTGGGGCAGGATGAGTCGTCCCTTGGGGGCGGCGGAGTCGATGGGAGTGACGAGAACCACCACGTCACCGGGGTCGATCAGATCAGCCACCAGATGTTTGGTGTTCTCCTGAGCGCCGGCCAGGCGGCCGATGCGCTCTTTCAGCTCGTAGATGTTCTGGCCGGTCTTGGCGCTGACGGCGATCTCATTGGGCTGACAGGCCAGCGGTGCGTCCAGCAGATCGGCCTTGTTGTAGACCACCAGGTAAGGGATGTTCCGTGTTTGGAACTGCTCTGTCAGCTGCCGGTCGTCCGGCTGCATCCCCAGGGTGCCGTCTACTACCAGGATGGCCACATCGGTCTTGTCCAGCACCTGGAGGGCACGCTGGACACGCAGCTGTCCCAGGCCGCCTACATCGTCAATACCAGGGGTGTCAATGATAACCACAGGGCCGATGGGCAGCAGCTCCATGGCCTTCTGCACCGGGTCGGTGGTGGTGCCCTTCACCTGGGAGACCAGGGAGAGGGCTTGACCGGTGACGGCATTGACCACGCTGGACTTCCCAGCGTTGCGCAGACCGAAGAAGCTGATGTGTACCCGTTCGCCAGAGGGGCGGTCATTCAGTCCCATCGTGACACCTCCTTCCTCAGAACCGGAAATCGCGGCGGTTGGACGCCTTGATGTCAGCAATATGCTGGGTGGCTAGTGCCTTGACCTTTTCGTTGGTGATCTTAGCCAGCTCCCGCTCAATGAGGGCGTAGCCGGTCTTTTTGGTCTCCTCAGAGGCATAATCCACCAGGTATTCGGTCAGGGTCATCAGGGCGTTGGGGTGGCAGCAGTTCAAGATCTGACCGCTCTTGCACAGGCTCATGAACCGGTCACCGGTACGGCCTTCTCGGTAGCAGGCGGTGCAGAAGGAGGGGATGAAGCCCATCTTCATGAGCCAGTCCACCACCTCGTCCAGAGAACGCTGGTCGGACACATCGAACTGCTCAGAGTCGTGGGGGCGGATCTTTTCGGTGTAGCCGCCCACAGAGGTGCGGGAAGCGCCGCTGATCTGGGAGATGCCCAGGTGGAGAGCCTTTTCTCGGACGGCTTCGCTTTCACGGGTGGAGATGATCATGCCGGTGTAGGGGACGGCGATGCGGATGCAGGCGATGATCTTCTGGAACATATCGTCTGCCAGGCCGTTGTCGAACACGTCCGGGTCGATGTCGTCTGCCTTCTTGACGCGGGGGACGCTGATGGTGTGGGGCCCCACGCCGTGGACGGCTTCCAGGTGCTCGGCGTGCATGAGCAGGCCGGCGAACTCGTACTGGTAGCCCTCCAAGCCAAACAGAACGCCCAGACCTACGTCATCAATGCCGCCGTCCATGGCACGATCCATGGCTTCGGTGTGGTAGTCGTAGTCGTGCTTGGGGCCGGTGGGATGCAGTTCCAGATAGCTCTTTTTGTTGTAGGTCTCCTGGAACAGGATATAGGTGCCGATGCCGGCGTCCTTGAGCTTGCGGTAATTCTCTACCGTGGTGGCGGCGATGTTCACGTTGACCCGACGGATGTCGCCGTTTTTATTGTGAATGGAGTAGATCGTGTGGATGCACTCCAAGATATATTCGATGGGATTGTTCACCGGATCTTCCCCGGCTTCAATGGCCAGACGCTTGTGCCCCATGTCCTGGAGCGCCATGACTTCCGCACGGACTTCCTCCTGGGTGAGCTTTTTTCGGGTGATATGTTGGTTTACCCGATGGTAGGGACAGTAGACGCAGCCGTTGATACAGTAGTTGGACAGGTAGAGAGGGGCAAAGAGGACGATGCGGTTGCCGTAGAAGGCGTCCTTGATCTCCGCCGCCAGCTGGTACATCTGCTCTACCTTTTCCGGAATGTCGCAAGCCAGCAGGACAGAGGCTTCCCGATGGGTCAGGCCGGCGCAGAAGGTGCCGTGGTCGGTCTTCTTAGGACGAGCCTTTTCCAGCAGCTCGTCAATGAGCGCCACGTTGTGCTTGTTCTCTTGTGCATAGCGGATGGTGTCCAGAATTTCCTCGTGATTGATGAATTCTTCTGCTTTGAGAGACTTGGGATTGTAGATAGCCATAATAAACATCCTTTCTTATGGAGCAGAAGCCCCAGGGCAACTTTTCCGTCAGAATTTTGTGTGGGGATCTTACGCAGTATGCATATCCCCTCGGTCAGTGACCAAGTGATAGTGAATGGTGTCCATCCGCCGTGCCAGGCAGCCCCGACACTGGGCGGATTCTTCTCCGGTACAGATCTTGTTGTCGTACAGGGCGTATTTTTTTCGCACTGCCACCGGAGACAGGTTGGGCATGACCACGTTGCCGCCAGCCAGGATGCCCTTTTCCCGCCCGATAGGGTCTAGGGTGCCCAGGGCGGTGGTGGCAGGGAGAAGAAGATTGGGGCGCATAAGGCGGAGGAGGGAGAGCAGATAACAGGTCTGGTCTACCCGACCGGCCGGTTCTCCCCGGAACTGGGTGTCGTGGTGGGGGATGAAGGGGCCGATGCCGCACATATGAGGTTGGAAGGTCTCAATGAATTTCAAGTCCTTGGCCAGACAGGCAGAGGTTTGGTAGGGAGAGCCTACCATAAAGCCGCAGCCCACCTGGAAGCCGATGTCCTTCAAGTCCTGGAGGCACTGCATCCGGTGTGCAAAGGACATGGAAGCGGGGTGGAGCTTCTCATAATGCGCCTTGTCCGCCGTCTCGTGGCGGAGCAGGTAGCGGTCTGCACCGGCATCGAACATCTGCTGGTACTCCTCTCGGCTGTACTCGCCCAGAGAGAGGGTCACGGCGCAGTCGGGGTAGCGCTTTTTGATGGTGGACACCAGGGCGCAGACCCGGGGGACGGGGAGGATGCCCTCGCCCCCTTGGAGGACGAAGGTGCGGAAGCCCAGCTGATAGCCCTCGGCACAGCAGGTGAGGATGTCCTCATCGCTGAGCAGATAGCGCTGGCAGGCTTGGTTGGACTTGCGGATGCCGCAGTAGTAGCAGTCGTTGCGGCAGTAGCTGGTCACTTCGATAAGGCCGCGGAGGAAAATATCCGTGCCGTAGACCGCCTGCCGGACGGCTACCGCCTGTTGGGCGGCGTACGTCCGGGTCTCCTCGCACTCTGCCTCAATGAGCGTCTGATACTCGGCCAGCGTCAAGCTGTGCTGCTGTGCCAGACGGTCGATGAGGGCGATGGCGTCAGTCATGACCGATCACGTTGGAATAGGCGATCTTGACGCTGACGTTGGGGATGTTCCCCAGCTTGCCAGCCAGAGAGGAGATCACGTCCTGGGGAGCGTCCACGGCAATGGAGATGATGTGGATGCCGCGCTTGGGGTAGGGCAGACCCATACGGCCGATGATATATGCGCTGACATCATGGAGCACGGTGTTGAGCGAGGGAACGGCATCGGGCTGCTCAATGATGATGGCTAATACGGCGACTCTGGTTTCCATTCTAAAATACCTCCTTGTTGAATGAATGGGCAAAAACCGCCTCACGCAGGGGATGTGAGGCGGTTGTTAGAACCGACGGAATGGGTGTTTGACAGATAGTAGGGAAGTAGGAGTGAAAAAGGAAGTTCAACGATTCCAAAAAAGGAGAGGTGAGTTTGGTCAAACATCGATTTCGTCAGGGAACAGCGTTCTATCACGGAACCTCCGTCCGTTGGGGGGACTGCGGTAAGAGGGGGCAGTCCTCAGTGCTTGAAGCTGGCATCGGGGTGGGAGATGGAATCCTGGATGGTCTTTCGCTCTGCCTCCTTGCCGTGCTTTTCCACCAGCTGCTGGTTCTTGGCGCTGTGGGTCAAGCTGCCTGCGCCGTTGACGCAGCCGCCGATACAGGCCATGCCTTCGATGAAGTTGGCGTCCAATTTGCCAACTTTGGCCTTCAGCAGCGCCATCCGGCACTCCTCGATGCCGCTGCAGCTGATGGGCTTGGCGTCAAATTCGATGCCCTGCTCCTTCAGTGCCTCCGCTGCTGCCATGGACAGACCGCCGCAGTGGCCGAAGATACGACCGTAGTAGGAGGCGTTGTTCAGCTCGGTTTCTTCCAGCGTGGTGGGATCGATGTCACGGCTGTCAAAGAGAGCCTGCAATTCTTCAAAGGTCAGCACGCAATCCACATACTCCTTCACCTCCGGCAGCTGGCCTTCCGCTTTTTTAGCGGTGCAGGGGCCGATGAAGATGGTCTTGATGTCATCTCCGCAGGTCTCCCGCAGGAACTTGGCGGTGGCCACCATAGGGGAGGGGTTGTGGGAGATGTTCTCTGCCAGAGTGGGGAACTGCTGTTTGATGTAGCTGACAAAGGCGGGGCAGCAGGAGCTGGTCAGGAAGCCTTTTTCTGCCAACTCTTTCGCTTCCGCCATGGCTACCAGGTCAGCGCCCATGGCTGCTTCCACCACCTCGTAGAAGCCCAGCTGCTTGATGCCGGTGACCACCTGGTTGAGCTTGGCGTAAGTGAACTGGCTGGCGATGCTGGGGGCGACGATGGCGTAAACTTTCTTGTCGCTCTTGAGCATATCGATGGCGTCCAGGATAAAGGACTTGTCGGACAGGGCGCCGAAGGGACATTGGTAGACACAGGCGCCGCAGGAGATACATTTGTCGTGCTCGATCTTAACGGTGCTGTCGGGGTTCATGGAGATGGCGCCCACCTTACAAGCCTTCTGGCAGGGGCGCTTCCGGTTGACGATGGCGGAGTAGGGACAGGCCTGGGCACATTTGCCGCAGTTGATGCACTTGGACTTGTCGATGTGTGCGTGCTCGTTTTCGTCCAGGGTGATGGCGTCCTTGGGACAGACCGCCTGACAGTGATGGGCAAAACAGCCACGGCAGGAGTCGGTGACCCGATAGCCGTCGGTGGGACATTCGTCACAGGCACAGCCAATGGTCTGCACGATGCCCTTCTGTTTCCGGTCGCCGCCGACCGCCAGCTTCACCCGTTCGGAGAGGATGGCCATCTCCTTGTAGGTGTAATACCCAGAACCGGGGTGATCACTTTGGGTGATCTCCCTGGGAATATCCATCATGCTGGACAGCAGGTCATCCTGCCAAGCGTGACGTGCCACTTCGCGAAGCACTTCATACTTTAAAAACTGAACCTTCGTATCAAACTTGTTCATAATGCAAATCTCATTCCTTTCCACGCAAAACGATGCAACGATAGGGCAGCAAGAGGACAAACACGCTATACCATAATTTCACGCTCTACTTCGAGTATTTGGTGCATTAGCTCTTGTACAAAATCCGTGTAACGACGCTCCTTCCGCGTAATCATCAAATCCTCGAACAGCCCGATCTCGCTGTCCGGCAGCTTCACCTGCACTAGGTCGTAGGCATTGAGCAGCTCCTGGGGCAAGGGGGAGATGAGCATGAAAGCGCCAGGGATGTCTCGGAGGAAGTCAAACTGACTGCCTCGCTCAAAAATAGAGATGGAATTCTTATACAAGTGGGTGCGGTATAATTTATCAGTCTCCGCATCGGAGAAGGTGAGGAAATGGTTGTCACCGTGCACCAAAGCAGTATAATTCACCAGGTCAGAAAAGTGGACATACTCTCGATTGGCCAAGGGGTGATCCTTGTGCATGACTACCACAAAGCGGAAGACCATAATCTCCTGGAACTTCAGTTGCTTTTCAGCCAACAGCTTCTTGTAGTTCGATTCAAACTCAATGGGCAGTCGGATGATGCCTACGTCATACCCCTGGGCAGAGACACACTGGATGACCTCCTCGTTGTTGGTCTCGTTGAAGGTTACCTGCACCGGATGGTCTTCTGCGACTGCGTTCAGCGTCCGAGCAAAGGCTTTGGTCAGGTAACTGCCTCGCGGTAAAGCGATGCGAAAAGAGGTGGTGCTCTCCTCGTTGTGTTTGAAGGAATGTTCAAAGGTGTCTGTGTTATTTACCAGCTTTTCTGCCTGCATCAGGAACAGTTCCCCGTCCCTGGTGGCGACCATCCCGGAGGATGTCCTGGAGAATAAGGTCAGACCGAACTCGCTCTCCAGGTTTTTGATCAATCGGCTGATGTTTGGCTGATTCATATAAAGCCGCTCAGCGGCTTTGTTGATGGAACCGCATTTCCAAACCTCAACTGCACATTTTAGCTGCTGAATGGTCAATCGTCACGCCCTCTTCCTTGTTGTACTGCAAGGGATAATGATCTTCCCTGGTGTACTTGAGGGGTTCCTCATCACTCTTTTGCATGATCCCGTTGCACAGCCCCCGGGCGTCCAGCATACCCAGCACTTCTTCCAGTGTCAGGACGTAATCCACGTCTTCTGCCGTTGTGCTGTGGATGGCATCCAGCTTGCTCATGGTGCTGGGAGCAACCAGAACAACCAGAGTGTCCTTGTCAACCGCCTTGATGCCGGCGTTCATGCAATAGATCTCCTGGGAGATGCGTTCGGGATTGGTAGAGAGGTAAGAGTGAGGGCCGGTCATGGAGCCAATCTCAAAGACATCGCAGAAGCCCAGCATCCGGAAGGCGCTGGTGAGGTGCTCCTTGCGAATGGTTTCAGCGAACTGTTCAGACAGACCCGGCATCAGCAGTGCCATCACCTTGTGGCCATCACCGATGGCGCGGATCACCTGATAGAGGCTGCTCTTATCGGTGATAGCGCCCTGGGGACAGACACCTACGCAGGTTCCGCAGGAGGAACAAGCGCTGGGATTGATGGTCGCACGGCCAGTGGCATCCAGCTTGATAGCGTGGTTGGCACAGGCGGAGAGACAGGGAGCGGCGTCCTGAGTCTGAGTGCACTTGTGACACATGGTGCTCAGCACACAGACCATGGGAGCTGCCGGATCATTCGTCTGTTCCAGCGGGGTCTTGTCAGCCAAGGTATCGAGATACCGGCTCGGTTCCATGCCCAGCGCTGCGGAGCACAGCTCGGCAGCGTAATCCAGGTCAGAGAAGATATCTTCCTTTGCGTCGTTGCCGCCCGTCACGGAAACGATCCAATCGGGCAGCCATTTGAATGCCTCTTTGTTCATTCTTTGGTATGCTAAGGTGGCGACTTCCTCATAGACTTTGCGACGATAGCTTACCTGGAAAGTGCTGTTATACATAACTCAAAAACTCCTTTCGCCTTGGTTTGTACTTGCATTATAACGAAAGGGATCTTTCTTGTGAAATGTGAAATCCGTAACCCTCTATGTGTCTGTGATATAACGCAGGAACCCAGACGGGATAGGGGGGATCGGCGCAGGACTTTCAGCAAAGAACTTCGGCATTCTTATTATATATCGTTTCATTGCGCTTGTTAACCCGTTTTGCGGCATTTCTGTCAACAAATTTGCACGATCGTTTTTGGGCACTCTGCGGTCAGCTCAAAAATGAACTGGTTTTTTTGTGCAGAACAGCAAAGGAGATGGGAAAAACGGCCTTAGATAGGTTGCATAAATTATGCACGATTTCTTGTGGCAACCTGTCAAAACGAGGGCGGGCGGATGACAACAATGATAAGGCGGTGAGATGATTTTGAGATACCAGGACGAAAAATGCAGCATATCGCACAAAAAAACACCCACAGCATACGGAATGCTGTGGGTGTTGGAATAGGACAAACTCGTAGGAGGAAATTTGTCATGAGGGAAGATGCAGGTTAGGCAGAGACGTGCTCCTGCTTAGGCTGGGTCTGCGCTAGGAAATAGTCCAGCCGTACCTGAGCGGCACCGGTGGGACAGGTTTCAGCACAGATGCCGCAGCTAGCACACTTTTCGTAGTTGATGGATGCCAGATTGTTGCGGACGGTGATGGCGCCTTCCGGACATTCACGCTCGCAGCGGCGGCAGCCAATGCAGGCATGAGAACAGGCCTTCCGTGCGCCGGCACCCGGTTCGGTGTTGCTGCACAGGACGGCGATGGTGCTCTCAGAGGGAACCACATGGATGACATGGTTGGGACAGACCTTGGAACAGATGCCGCAGCCGGTACAGATATAGGGATCGATCTGGGCAATGCCGTTCTGAATGCGGATGGCGCCGTTGGGACAGGCGTTCATACAGTCCCCGTGCCCCAGGCAGCCGTAGACACATTCGCCTTCGCCGCCGTAGAACTGCTTGGCGCCCTGGCAGCTGTTGATGCCCTGATAGACGTATTTCTTATGGGTGTGGTCGCAGTCGCCGCGGCAGCAGACTACGGCGGTCATGGGCAGGACTTCTTCCGCTTCCACGCCCATGACGGCAGCGATGGCTTTGGCAGCGGTATCCGCACCAGGAATACAAAGATTGGTCTTGGCACCGGTCTCTACCACGGCTTTGGCATAGCCGTCACAACCGGTATAACCACAGGAGCCGCAGTTGGCTCCGGGCAGACATTCTCGCACGGCAGAGATACGGGGATCTACCTTGACCTCCATGACAACGGAGGCTACAGCCAGCAGCAGGCCGCAGGTGAAGCCGATGATGATGACTGCCAGGATGGGAACTAAAATACTACTCATAATGCGCTACCTCCGATCAACCGAACAGATTGGTGATGACACCGGAAAATCCAAAGAAGGACAGGGAGACAATGGCGGCAGCCACCAAGGTGATGGGCAGGCCGTCAAAGGCCGGGGAGGGGGTGGACTCGTCCACACGGGAACGAACGCCGGAGAAGATGACCATGGCCAGGAGATAGCCCAGGCCGCAGCCCAAGGCACAGACCATGGATTCCCAGAAGGTGTAACCATCGGAGATGTTGTTCATGGTCACGCCCAGCACGGCACAGTTGGTGGTGATCAGGGGCAGGTAGACGCCCAAGGATGCATGGAGGGCTGGCAGATACTTTTTTAGGATGATCTCTACCAGCTGCACCAGGGCGGCAATGACTAGGATAAAGACCACTGTCTCCATGTAGACGAAGTTCACACCGCCGTCCAGCAGGAAATGGTAGATGGGCCAGGTGACCGCAGTGGACATGAGCATGACGAAGATAACGGCAGCACTCATGCCAACGGCCTGATCCAGCTTACGGGACACGCCCAGGAAGGAGCAGATGCCCAGGAACTTGACGAGCACATAGTTGTTGGTAATGGCGGCGGTCAACAGAATGACGATCATGGTTTTCATTTGGTTGCCTCCTTCTCACCGAGCTGCCCGCAGCTGTCTGCCATAGGACAGCCGGCACAGCCGAACTCTTTCTTCTTGATGGCGCGGCCCTTGGAGATCTTGTTGACCAGGGCGATGAGGCAGCCAAAGACGAAGAAACCGCCGGGAGCCATGGTCATGATGCCAATGGGATTGCCGGAGAACCAGGGGACAGGCAGACCGCAGAAGGTGCCGCTGCCCAGAACCTCACGGATGACAGCCATGGCACAGATGGCCAGGGTGAAGCCCAAACCCATGCCAACGCCGTCCACAGCGGAGTCCAGCACTTTGTTCTTGTTGGCGAACATTTCCGCACGCCCCAGGATGATGCAGTTGACCACGATCAGGGGCAGGTAGACGCCTAGGGATTTATAGAGGCTGTAGGCGTAGGCTTCCAAGACCATCTCTACAATGGTGACGAAGCCGGCCACGAGGACGATATAACAGGGGATACGAACCGAGTCCGGAATGATCTTCCGCAGAGCGGAGATGGCCATATTGGAGCAGATCAGAACCACGGTAGCGGCGATGCCCATACCAAAGGCGGCCACCACGGAGGTGGAGATGGCCAGGGTGGGGCAGGTGCCCAGCACCAGCACCAGGACGGGGTTCTCTTTGATCAGACCGTTGAGGAAAATTTGCAGTTTGCTGATCTTCGTATTGCTCATTTAGGCGGCCTCCTTTACAAGCTCATAAGCGGCAAAGGCTTTTTCCACGCAGCCGCGGTAGGCGGTGGAGGTGATGGTTGCACCGGAGATGGCGTTGACACCGTCCAAGGACTTGTCCTTGCCCTGGTACTGGTCTGTGTATTCCGGATTTGCAGTCTTGCCGCCCAGGGTGGCAGTCTCACCAGAGACGTCCAGGGTGGAGCAGTTCAAAATGGTGCCATCATTGTCGATGGCGCACATGACGGAGATGGTACCGCCGAAGCCCTTGCCTTCTACGGTGAAGACGTAGCCGGCAGTTTTGCCGGAGCTGTCCTTGCCCTGGTAGACGCTGACCACGCCGTCCGGCAGATCCTTCACGTTCAGCTGTTCAAAGTCGGTGGCGTCCGGCATGACGGACTGTCTGGCCTGGTTCTCCCGCTCTTCCGAAGCGGCCTGGATTACCGGTGCAGTATAGCTGTTGACTACAGCTAAGGCGCCGGAGGTCACCAGACAGATGATGACCAGGATGGCAATGCTCTTGATAACACCTAATTTCTTGCTCTTACTCACGGATTGACACCTCCGATCGGCTTATTACGGGTCCAGGAAGTGATGTAGGGATTGAGGATGTTCATAAACAGGATGGCGAAGGAAACGCCTTCGGGATAGCTGCCCCAGACACGGATGAGAACGGTGATGAGGCCGCAGCCGATGCCAAAGATCACCTTGCCCCAAGGGGTGGGAGGAGAGGTGACGTAGTCGGTCGCCATGAAGATGGCACCCAACAGCAGACCGCCGGAGAGAACCTGGTAAACAGGCTGCTGACCCAACAGAGCGGTGAGCACAAAGACGGTGCCTACGAAAGCCACGGGGATGTGCCAGGTGATGACCTTGCGGACGATCAGGTAGATGCCGCCGGCGATGAGTGCCAGGGAGCAGGTTTCACCCAGGCAGCCGCCTTCCCAACCGAGGAAAGCGTGCCACAGGGAGGGGAGCTGATCCAGCGCACCCTTGGAGATGAGCGCCAGGGGGGTGGCAGTGGAGACTGCGTCAGGGAAGACCCAGTTGGTCATGCTGCCAGAGAAAGCCAGGAACAGCACCACACGACCGACAATGGCGGGGTTGGCGAAGTTCTTGCCCAGGCCGCCGAAAAGCTGCTTGACCACGATGATGGCCACCAGGCAGCCAAAGACCGCCTGCCACAGGGGAATGGTGACCGGCAGGTTCATGGCCAGGATCAGACCGGTGACGGCTGCGGAGCAGTCGCTGATGGTGACGGGCTGTTTGGTGCCCTTTTGATACAGAAACTCAAACAGAACACTGGCAGCGACACATACGGCGCTGACCAGCAGGGCGCGAGCGCCAAAGATGATACAAGACGCAATGAGGGCGGGACAGAGTGCGATCAAAACATCTCGCATAATGGTCTGCGTGGTTCTGGGGGAGCGAATATGGGGAGAGACGCTGACATACAGTTCACTCATTGGTAGCAGCCTCCTTTCTCTCTTCCGCTTCTTTCAATGCCGTTTCTTCCTTGGCCTTCTGCTCCTGGAGCTTCTGCCAATCCCGCAGCATGACCTTGGCCAGCTTGTTGGTCTGCACCAACGGACGCTTGGCAGGACAGATGTAGGAGCAGCAGCCGCATTCCATGCACAGATTCACCTTCAGCTTGCTGAGCTTTTCAGGATCCTTCAGCCGATAGGCGGTTTCGATCTCCTTGGGAGCCAGCTTCAGCGGACAGTGGTTGATACAGTTGCCGCAGCGGATGCAGGCAGTGGGATCCGGAATATGGGCATCGGCCTTGTTGAAGGCCAGGGTGGCGTTGGTGGTCTTTTGCACCGGCAGATCCAGGTCAGGCACAGCCATGCCCATCATGGCGCCGCAGTACAGCACCTTGCCCGGCTCCTCTTTGAAGCCGCCGCAGAAGTCGTAGAGCACACTCAGGGGCGTGCCGATAGGAGCGATGACATTGCCGGGATTGCGGACGGCGGAGCCGTCTACCGTGACGCACCGTTCCACCAAGGGCATCCCAGTGTGGATGTAGTGGGTGATGGTGGCAAGGGTGGTGCAGTTGATGACCACAGCGCCTACGTCAATGGGCAGCTTGCCTTCCGGAATGATGTGTCCCAGCAAGTTGTAGACCAGGATCTTTTCACCGCCTTGGGGATACATATGGGGCAGAGCAGCCACTTCAATCCCTTTGGTTTTTTCACAGAGGGGCTGGAAGCGCTGGATACACTCCGGCTTGTTTTCTTCAATGGCGATGATGATGCGCTTGGCCTTGTAATACTCTTGGAGCATCAGGATCCCGTCCCACACTTCATCTGTGCGATCCAGCATGGTGCGGGTATCACTGGTGACATAGGGTTCACATTCTGCACCGTTGATGATGATGGCTTCGATCTTGTCCAGATCCTTCACCATGAGCTTAACTGCGCTGGGGAAACCTGCGCCGCCCTGGCCGACCACACCGCTGTCGTTGACGGCGTGGATGAAGCTCTCCAAGTCGTGAACATCTGGCGGGGTCAGGGTCTCCAGGGGTTCGTTGCGGCCATCGGATGCGATGGTGACTGCTTTGACGTAGTTGCCAGCGAACTTCATAAAGTTATCCACCGAAGCGACGGTACCAGAGATACTGGCGTAGACCGGTGCGGAGACGAAGCCGCCGGCTTCTCCGATGAGCTGTCCTACCTTAACAGTGTCGCCGCGCTTGACTACCGGCACAGCCGGAATGCCAATGTGCATGGACATGGGAATGGTGACCTTGGACGGCGTAGGAATCCGTTCCGGAGCACAGCCCGCCGTCTGCTTTAGATTGGGCAATTTGACTCCGTGCATTTTGATCATCACGTTACCTCCTATCCGTAAAGAGATGTTGAGATTGTCCTAAGTTACTACTGAATGGGTTTTATCTGAAGGCTCTTTGCAAGCCTTGCATATGTGAATTGTCCACAGAAGCCGGTGAATGCGCCGGTGATGACACCGGAGATGAGGAGCACCGGCAGGTAATAGCCGATGGCGGTCGTACCCATCACGGCGATGGCCACGGCCAGCTGCCCCAGGTTGTGTGCCACAGCGGCGAAGACGCTGACCACCCACATTTGTTCCGGCGCAAACCATCGGCGGAGCAGGGCGCTGACACAGAAGGCCAGCAGACCGCCGGTCATGCTGAACAAGAAGGCCATCATCTGCCCCGTGGCGATACAGCCTAAGGTCACTCGTACCAGCACGATGCACAAGGTAGCGCCAGGCCCCAGGGCGTACATGGCAAAGACGGTGACTACGTTGGCCAGACCCAGCTTGATGCCGGGGATGGCGGTGAGCGATGGGAGCTGGGCTTCCGCTGTGAAGATACACAGGGCGATGGCGGTGAGCAGGGCGGTCAGAGTCAGCTTTCGCGTGTTCATGATACCGCCCCCGTCACTGCATCTATGCCTTCCCCTTGGCTGTCCTTGTATTGGATAAGCACCCGATTGGGCAGGCAGACGATGGGGGAAGCCTTCTCGCTGAGCTTGCCTCGGTGGACACAGACTTTGTCGGGACAGGTGGCATGGGTGATACAAATATCATCATGGGTAATATGAATGGTGTTATACGTTTCATCATCCCCTAACACAATGTCATAGGGTTCTTGGACGGCGTTCAAGTCGATGGTATACAACAATTTGCTGTTTTGGTAAATTTCTACCACATGGCACTCCGATTTGTTGGGCAGTGCCATCCAAGCGCCGGCGCAGATCAGGCAGAGAACGGAGAAGGCGATGAGCCAATATTTGTTCTTCATCGGGAGATCACCTCCATGGTGTACTGGTCTGTGGGCGTGAAGGAATCGGCGATGCCCTCGCTGCACAGGATCCGGTGATCCTCGGTGACGAGCACCATCTCGAAGGCGTCCTTGGAGCCTTGCCAATAGGCGGCGGCTTTGTCCGGCCCCATGACGAACAGGGCGGTGGACAGGGCGTCAGCCAGCACGTCATCTTGGCTGATGATGGTGGCGGAGAGAAGGCCGGATTGGGCGGGGAAGCCGGTGGCGGGGTCTAGGATGTGGTGATAGACCTTGCCGTTTTTTTTGAAGTTTCGCTGGTACCCGCCGCTGGTGACTACGGCGGTGTCCTGCACTTGCAAAATGCCGGCGTAATTGTTGGTGTTGTTGGGGTCAGTGATGGCCACTTTCCAGTTGGAGCCATCTGGCTTTGTCCCCACTACATGGACATTTCCGCCCAATGATAAGTTGGCAGAAGTAACGCCTGCGTCCGTTAAGAGCTTGGCAGCCCGATAGGAGGCATAGCCTTTGGCGATTGCGCCCAAATCCAACTGGGTTCCTTTATCTAAGGTGACGGAAGTACCCTTCAGGTGGCAATGGTTCCGACCGACAGTCTGTAATGCAGTCTGTATCTGACTGGAGGCCGGCACTTGAAAATCGCCGGAATAAAAGCCCCACAGCTGAGAGACGGGATAGAGGGTGATATCCAGCGCACCCTCCGTTTCCTGGCTCAAGGTCAGGGCTCGTTTCAGCAGTTTGGCGGTCTCGTTGGAGACTGTGGCAGAACCGGAACGGTTCAGCTTGGCAATGTCGCCGGTGGAGCTGGAGATGGAGAAGAGCCGGTCAAGCCGGTACAGCTCGGTCTCCACATCGGCCAATGCCGTCTCGGCGTGGTCGCCGTAGGCGGAGAGAGTCATGACAGTATCCATGGCAAAACATTCACGGGTCACTTCTTGACTGGCACAGCCGGTGAGGGGAAGGAGCAGGAGGGATACCAAAGCAGTCATACAGCAAAGGAATTGCCGCTGGCGCTTTCGGTGCCTTTGTGTGGCATTTTGTCGGGAAAAGTGCCCTCGCATATGAAAAACTCCTTATCAAAACGGGATTCCCTCGGTTAAATATTTCGTATGACTAGATTATAAAACCAGGGAAACGGGTTGTGAAATATTAGATTCGTATATGAGGTATGCAATTATAGTATGGAGGCCTTGCAAATTTCAGAGAGGGCGATATAGAAAAAACGCCGGTGCAGCCAGGGCGAAACGGCGTGTTGTGCAGTTATCACTCCTGTCTGCGGTGTTGTATTTTACTACGCTCGAAGGGAAAAAACAATGTTAGAGATTGGACGAACTGGATTCATGTGGTAAAAAATGGGGCGAAATCATAGCATTCTAGTATAACTTATAAAATTTGTTTAATTTGCTCAAAGCACAGGAGAAAAGAATGTGGTGTTTTTTTTGAATCAAAAAGGGGGTGCGAAGGGCGGGATGCCGTCTTGTGAAAAAGAACGGCTCTGCTTGTGCCGTGCAGAACGCTGGTCATACACGGGGACAGCGTGGCTGCGGAAGGGGCAGTGCGACGGCTGTCTGCTGGGTGGATCAAGAAAAGGTGTGCGCAGAGGAGAAGAAGCGCTTTTGGACAAGTGTTTTAGAAATGTGCGCACCAGAAAGACACATACATAAATGACCAAAAGTCATTTCTTTGGGTCTGATTATACACCTGTCTGAAAAAAATGCAAGGGTGATCTGCGAAAAAAATCTGCGAAATCCGTCGGTTTATTTTAGCAATGTGTCAAAGATGCGGGAGGATGCCAGGCGGTGGCGGGACACATAAAAACGGATCCATTTAGCACAAATTGGATGGATGAGAGGGCTGATTGGAGGAAATGCAGAAAATGCGGGGAGAAACTGCTTGGGGTTTGGTAAAAACGAGTCTTGCCATTGGGCGCCGAACCGATGTTATAATAAAGTGGTAAAACGGGGAGCTGGCAGGAGCTGGCTGAGAGGGAACTGAATGGTTCCGACCCATGACCTGATTTGGATAATGCCAACGTAGGGAAATAGAGCACGATTGTCTTTATGATTGTGAGGCGATACCTACGGTTGCAGGGATCGCCTTTTTCTGCGCCTTTTTCAGACCGGGTTTTCTAAATTTTCTTTCAGGAGGAATCCAACCATGAAAACCAAACAAAACACCACCCGTAAGCTGGCTCTGGCCGGCATCCTCACCGCAGTCGCCGTGGTGGGCAGTCTCATCAGCGTGCCCGTGGCAGGCAGCAAGTGCGCCCCTGTTCAGCACATGGTCAACGTTTTTGCTGCTGTGGTCTTAGGCCCCTGGTGGGGGGTGGCCATCGCTTTCTGTGCCAGTCTCCTGCGCAATCTGCTGAGCATTGGCAGTTTGATGGCTTTCCCTGGCAGCATGGTGGGCGCACTGTGCTGTGGGCTGGTCTACCACTTCTCCAAGCGCATCAGCCTGACCTGTGTGGCGGAAGCGCTGGGCACCGGCGTGCTGGGCGGCCTGGCCGCTTACCCCATCGCCAAGCTGCTGATGGGGCTGGAACCGGCAGGGTTCACCGTGTATATGCTGCCCTTCTTCATTTCCACGGCAGCAGGCAGCGTGCTGGCCTTTGTGCTGCTGAAGATCTTGGAGAAGAGCCATGTGCTCCACGCGCTGGAAGCGTGAGCAGATGAAGCAGTGTCCGGTTTTCTCACAGATGCGTCAGCGCACCCCTAAGGTACACTGCTTGACCAACCCAGTGACCATGCAGGATGTAGCCAATGTGCTGCTGGCCGCTGGCGGCAGTGCGGTGATGGCGCAGGATGCGGCGGAGGTGGAGGAGATCACTGCCCTCTGTGACGCCACCCTGCTGAACACCGGCGTGCCCAGCCTAGAAAAGTTCCGCGCCTGCACTCTGGCCGGCGTCCGAGCCAATGGGCTGGGGCATCCGGTGGTGCTGGATCCGGTGGGGGCTGGCGCCAGTGCCTTTCGGCGCAGTCAGTTGGGTGCGCTGTTAGAGCAGGTGCGGCCGACCATCATCCGGTGCAATCAAGAGGAAGCCGCCGCCCTGTTGGGGCTGCGGCAAGAGAGCGGGCTGCATTTGGCCAGCGGCGGAGTGGAGAGCGGTCTGGCCGCTTCTGAGGAAGCGGCTTGCGCTCTGGCTGCCCAGCTGGCGCAGGCGGCGGGGTGTACGGTGCTGATGACGGGAGAGACGGACGTGGTCACCGATGGCACGACGCTGGACACCCTCCACGGCGGGGACGCCCGTATCCGGCGCATCACCGGTGGCGGGTGTATGCTCTCCGCCCTGTGTGCGCTGTTCTGTGGCGGCGGCGTTGCAGCCTTTGATGCTGCTCGATTGGCTGGACAGTTTTGGCGTGACTGTGCCGCTCAGGCGGGAAAGCGTGTGGGACAGGGGCAGATCGGCACCTTCCACATGGCGCTGTTCGATGCCGTTTCGGCGGCAGTTTGGAAGGAAGGAGCGGTGGAAGCATGAACCCACAACAGCTGAAATTATATGCCATCACCGACCGCAGCTGGCTCAAGCCGGGAGAGACCCTGACGGAGGTGGTTGAAACGCTGCTGAAAGCGGGAGTCACCTGTGTGCAGCTGCGGGAGAAGGAGGCGGAGGATGCGTTCATCCTCCAGGAGGCACAGGAACTGAACGCCTTGTGCCGCCGGTACGGCGTTCCGTTCCTGGTCAACGACCGGCCTGATCTGGCTCAGACAGTGGGCGCAGATGGGGTTCATGTGGGTCGGGAGGACACCGGCCTGACAGAAGCCCGCAAGCAGTTAGGCGTCAACGCTGTGCTGGGCGGCAGCGCCCACACGGTGGAGGAGGCTCTGGCCGCCCAGGCGGCAGGGGCGGACTATCTGGGGTGCGGCGCAGTATTCGGCAGCGGCACCAAGCACAACGTGAGTCAGATGTCCCTGGAGACGCTGACCGCCATCTGTCAGGCGGTGGACATTCCTGTGGTGGCCATCGGCGGGGTCAACTTGGACAACTTGTCCCTGTTGGCAGGCACCGGCATTGCCGGTGTGGCGGTCATCAGCGGACTCTTTGCCCCAGAGGACAAGACCGCAGCGGCGCAAGGCTTTTTGCAGCAGCTGGAGGGTCTGATATGAAGGCCGTCCTGACCATCGCTGGAAGCGATTGCAGCGGCGGCGCTGGGATCCAAGCGGATTTAAAAACCTTCCTCATGCACCGGGTGTATGGGATGAGCGCCATAACGGCGCTGACTGCCCAGAACACCACTGGTGTGTATGGGGTGGCGGAGACGGAGCCGACGGTTTTGGCCAGCCAGTTGGACTGTGTGTTCCAGGATATATTCCCGGATGCTGTGAAGATCGGCATGATGCCCTCTGTCCAGGCGGTGCAAGTTACCGCCCAGAAGCTGCGGCAGTACCGGCCGGCGCATATTGTCCTTGATCCGGTCATGGTCTCCACCAGCGGTCGCTGGCTCATGAGCGCCCAGGCGGTGGCAGCGATCCAGCAGGAGCTGTTCCCCCTGGCAGAGGTGCTCACGCCCAATCTGCCGGAGGCGGAAGCGCTGATCGGACGTCCGATCACCAGCCGTGCGGAGACGGAAGCGGTGGCGGCGGAGCTGTCCCAGCGCCATGGCTGCGCCATCCTGCTCAAGGGTGGACATCGGATGGCGGATGCGGACGACCTGCTGTGGCAGAAGGGACAAGGACTGTGGCTTCCAGGGCGGAAAGTGGAAAATCCAAACGCCCACGGTACCGGCTGCACCTTGTCCAGCGCCATCGCAGCCAACCTGGCAAACGGTCTGGAACTGTCCCAAGCGGTGAGCGGGGCGAAAGCCTATCTGACGGCGGCGCTGAACGCTGGCCTGAACTTGGGTCGGGGTCAGGGCCCCATGGATCACACCTTGGGGGGAACGGCTCTCTGGTCAAATGACGAAACAAATGCAAGCCTTTTTTGACTTTTTGGAGGAACAGCAATGCAAACTTATACCACACAGATGGATGCAGCCCGAAAGGGCATCGTGACGGAACAGATGAAGCGGGTGGCGGAGAAAGAGCACCTGCCGGTGGAACAGCTGCGGGAGCTGGTGGCAGAGGGCAAGGTGGCCATCTGTGCCAACAAGCGGCACACCTGTCTGGATCCGGAAGGGGTGGGCAGTATGCTGCGCACCAAGGTGAACGTAAACCTGGGGGTCTCTCGGGACTGCAAGGATTATGATGTGGAAATGCAGAAGGTTATGAGCGCTGTGAACCTGGGAGCGGAGGCCATTATGGATCTGTCCAGCCATGGCAACACCCAGCCCTTCCGGCAGAAGCTGACCCATGAGTGCCCAGTGATGATCGGCACGGTGCCGGTGTATGACTCGGTGATCCACTATCAGCGGGATCTGGCGGAGCTGACCGCCCAGGATTTCGTGGATGTGGTGCGCCTCCACGCCCAGGACGGGGTGGACTTTGTGACCCTCCACTGCGGCATCACCCGAAAGACCATCGAGCAGATCCGCAAGCACAAGCGGAAGATGAACATCGTCAGTCGGGGCGGCAGCTTGGTCTTTGCCTGGATGAGCATGACCGGAGAGGAAAATCCCTTCTACGAGCATTTTGACGAGATTTTGGACATCTGCGAGGAATACGATGTGACCATCTCCCTGGGGGATGCCTGCCGTCCCGGCTGTCTGGCGGATGCCACCGATGTGTGCCAGATCGAAGAACTGGTGCGGCTGGGTGAGCTGACCAAGCGGGCGTGGGCGCACAATGTGCAGGTGATGGTGGAAGGCCCAGGCCATGTGCCGCTGAACCAGGTGGCCGCCAATATGGAAGTGCAAAAGAGCATCTGCATGGGCGCACCCTTCTACGTTCTGGGGCCGCTGGTGACGGATATTGCTCCCGGTTATGACCACATCACTGCCGCCATCGGCGGCGCAGTAGCGGCCATGAGTGGCGCAGCGTTCCTGTGCTATGTGACGCCGGCAGAGCATCTGGCGCTGCCCAACGTGGAGGACGTGAAGCAGGGCATCATCGCCTCGAAGATCGCTGCCCACGCAGCGGACATCGCCAAGGGCATCCCCCACGCCCGGGACATGGACGACAAGATGGCAGACGCCCGCCGGGTGCTGGACTGGGACGCACAGTTCGCCTGCGCCCTGGATCCGGAGACTGCCAAGGCCATCCGCAACGACCGTCTGCCCGAGGACGACCACAGCGATACATGCAGTATGTGCGGGAAATTCTGCGCCGTGCGCAGCATGAACAAGGCGCTGGCTGGGGAGTATATCGACATTCTGTAAGGATAGCCGACCTTTTAGCCAACACAAAAAACGATCCCCCAAATCCCCTGAGCTTTGCTCGGGGGATTTTTTTACCCTTCAATTATGTGATTGGTATGGTAGCCCATGGCGTGCATGGAGAGGTAGAGGGCGGAGAAAACATTGGGGGCGCTCACATCGGAGTGAGTAATTTGCTTAATGTTCTTCAAGCGGTATTTCATAGTGTTGTAGTGGATATCCAGTTCCTTGGCGCAGATAGACATATTGCCGCCGCTTTTCAGATAGTGGAGCAGGGTGGGGAAATACTCGGTGTTGTAAGTGCCGTCATATTTTCTCAGGGTGCGGAAGATCGGGTGCTGGAAGGCTTTCATACTGACGACCTGATGGGCCAAGTTCACCAGATGATCGATCATGTGGTCAGCGAAGGGGAACAGATGGTTGCCTGTCTGCTCCCGCTCGCCAATTTCCAGGGTTTGCTTGGTCAGGTCGTAATGGAGTTTCAGGTCGGACAGATCAGTGAACACGTTGCTGACGGCGGCGTATAGGTTGTTCCGTTCCAATACACCGGTGAGCTTTTCCATGGCACTGCTGCGCTCCAGTGGGAACTGTTGGGCATCCAACAGGAAGACCACATTCAGCTCGTGGATCATAGACAGCTGACTGGGAAAGAGTGGGGTCAGATAGCGACGAATGAGGCCGCAGGCTACATTTTTGCTCTGCCGCTCCAGCAGAGGTTCAGTGATGACCAACAGCTGCATCTCCTCTGGGAGCGCAACACCCAGGCGAGTTAGCTGGTTGTCAAGCTCATCCTGAGCCAGCGGTTGGCAAAGAAGAGTGTGGATTAGGGCGGACTCGTTGGAGTCCAGATAATTGTAGTCCTCGTACTTGCTGCGCAGGAACAGAGAGATGATGTCCCGGAGGTTACGAACCATATCTAAGTCAGAGGCTATAAAAGGACGGAGGAAATCATAGGCGCAGAGCATACCGAAGTAGGTGTCATCAATGTAGATGGAGGCAGCAATCTTCCGGATGCCGCTGGGGAGGGTGTACTGGACGATGCCGTCCTTTTCTCTCATAAGACCATAGACCCCCAGCTGGTGGGAGGAGTCCAGGTGTTCGGTGGTGGCGAAGCTGGAGGACAGCTCGGCCAACAGCATATTGTCATCCGTCATGGTCTGGTTGTAAGAATAGGCCAGTAGCCGTGCCGTTCGGTCATAGACGGAGAAGGGCATATTGATGAACTGAGTGGCCGCCTGGAGCATGGCGGTTAGATCTTTGCTGGACAGGGCAATGGAGTACATCTTGTTCTGGAAGTCCAGATATTCGTAGGGGCGGAATAAGACGGTTTGGATGGTTTCCCAGAGGGTGAGGAATTGGGCTGGCTGCTGGAGGAGAATAACAGGGATGGTCTTGGGGGCCAGCTCTGGCCGGAACACGCTGCTGTCACCGTAACAGATGAAGGCGGCGGCGCGGCTTTTTTCTGGGAAGGTCAGGAATTGGTCGCAGGGGATGATATACATCCGCCCAGGCTCCAGAAAGGACGTGTTGTTGCCCACAGAGCTGTAGTGGATGGTGCCGGGTTTCCCGAACAATGCGGGCTGGAAGGGGGACAGAACGTCCAATAATACTTGAGTATTTGTGATCATGAGAATCTCCTTTGGCTTTATAGGCAAAGCAAACGAGCTGAACTTGTACGAAGGGTATAAAGACAGAAAAAGTGCTTTTTGCTATGATAAAGACACCCCAAAGAGAACGCGGCGATAGCAGTCGCGTGTGGGGAGACGTACAAGATCGTTGGCCTGTGTGCTGCCTGTGACGATGATAGGGAACGGGTGGATGCGCACAGCGCGTGTCTTTGCGTGATGAAACAAACCGGCCGGTTTTTTTCAAGAACTAGTTGCAATATGCGCTTTGCACGGCGGAATTTCGATCCAGAAACCAGTAGCTCATTGGAACACTTCCTACTTTCTGAATTCCCTCTCACAGTGCGGGGGATGGGTGGATCGCGGTCCTGACGGCATCCCCCGCACGGCGGCGCGCGCAATGGGTTTTGTTGTTTGGTAGATGTCTGTGAAGAAGGAGGATTAAAGTATGAGAACAGATGAAAGGTTTTCTGGTTACCGTGTTCTGATCGGTTGTTTCCTGGTTATGTTTGTTCATCTTGGTATGCTTTCTTCCCTGGGTATCTTCATCCCCCGGATGGTTCCGGATTTGAATGAGACGCTAGGGAGGGTTTCCCTGATGACATCCTTTGCGACTATCGTTGCATTTGTCATGAGTTTTATCACCCCTAAATTGCTACACAAATTCTCAGCCCGTGTTCTGCTGGGTGTGGCTTCTGTGCTGTGCGGCATCCACTTTATCATGTACGGGATGGCACAGAATGTGTATGTGCTGTGGGCAGGCGCCTCCTTGGGCGGCGTCGTCCTGGGCTGTGGCACCAACGCTGTCATCGGCACCATCATATCTTCCTGGTTCATCCGGAAGCGTTCCGCCATCATCGGCTACGTCTTCGGCGGCGCCGCTCTGGGCGGTGCTGCGGTGCAATTCCTGGGCGGACGGATGATCCACGCAGTGGGCTGGCGGGAGACCTACATCCTGCTGGGGGTCATTGGCTTTGCCATCGCCCTGATCGCCAACCTGCTCTTTATCCGAGACCCGCAAAAGCTGGGGCAGAAGCCCTTGGGCTGGGAAGATGCAGCGGTGGAGCATGAGAAGGCAGAGCATGTGACAGAGACGGGCGTGACCGCCAAGGCGGCCATGAAAACACCGTCCTTCTGGCTGTTGTTTGTTGGTATCATCCTGGCAGGCTTCCTGATCACCGGCTTCCAGAGCTTCGCTCCCGCCTTCTGGCAGGAGAACGGCATGGATGTGGTCCAGTCCTCCTCCTACCTGAGCCTGTACTCTTTGATCGGATGTGTTGGCGTCATGATCGGCGGTGTGGTTGCGGACAAGATGGGCAACCGGGGCTTTATCGCCTACATTCTCCTGGCTTACATCATCGGTATGTTCTGCGCCACCCGCTATGGCGCCAACCAGTCCACTATCCTGGTCATCCTCACTTGCCTGCTCATCGGTCTGTCCTATCCGGCCAGCACCTCTATCCCCGCTACGGTCACCACAGGTGCCTTCGGGGGACGGGAATATGCCAAGATCTGCTCCTATCTGATGGCGGCGCTGTATTTCGGCAAGGCCATCGTCTCCCCGGTGCTCAGCGGCATCAAAGCGGCCAGCGGCGGCCTCATGGGTGGCTTCATCGCCCTGTTCGCCATCGCGATCGCAGTGTTGGGCCTGGTGGAGCTGGGACTTATGTGCGCTCCCATGCACAAGCTGACTCACGCGCAGCGGCTGGAGCTGGAGCGTTTGGAACGGGAGGTCTCTCCGGACTGACCCATGCAGATTCAACTCATTTTGTGTAACCTCTGCTCCTGCAAGGCTTCGGCCTTGTGGGAGTGCTTTTTTTGCGGCCTATTCGATAAAAAATATCGGCTTTTTCAAACGGGGCTTATCCATAGTAGGGAAAATAGAGGGGGGAATTTGTCTCTCGGGGATAAAGACCTTTTGTGGGGTAGATCTTATAATATAAGTACAATCAATCAAGGATTTCGGAACAAGATCGCACATTTCCCCGTTTTACACACAGGTGTGTCTCATCTGGGATCCCTGATGCCCTTGACTTTGGATAAGGAGGAAATTTAAGATGTCTGAAGCAAAAACCTATATCGCTGGGTTGATCCAGAACGCCAGAGCGGCGCAGAAGGAATTTGAAGAAAGGTTCACCACTCAGAGAGCGGTTGATGAGGTTGTACGAGCTATCGCTCTGACCATCTACAACGCCAAGGAAGAACTGGCACCCGAAGTGGTGGAAGAAACGGGCATGGGCACTGTGGCTTATAAGATCACCAAGATGATCGCTACCACCACCGGTCAGTGGAACACCATGCGTGGCAAGGCTTCCATGGGCTTCATCGAAAACCCCTATGACGAACCCGGTGTCCGTGTCATCGCAAAGCCCATCGGCGTCGTCGGCAGCATCTGCCCCACCACCAACCCCATCATCACGGTCGTCATGAACAGCATGGCTGCCATCAAGTGCAGAAATGCCATCATCGTAGCTCCCCATCCCAAGGCAAAGTTCGTCTCTCAGAAGGCAGTCAACATGATCCGTGCCGCGTTCGCAAAGCTGGGCGCACCGGAAGACCTGATCCAGATCGTTGCTCCCGACCACTGCACCATCGAGACCACCGACGAGCTGCTGGCAGCCTGCGACGTCAACGTAGCCACTGGCGGCCCCGGCATGGTCAAGTCCGTCTATTCCTGCGGTAAGCCCGGTTTCGGCGTAGGCCAGGGCAACACCCAGGAGATCATCTGCGATGACTGGATCGACTTGGAGACCACCTGTGCAGCCGCTGTGGCCAACCGCGCTTGGGACCTGGGCGTGCCCTGTACCGGCGACCAGATGATCCACATCTCCGCAAAGCGGGAAGCAGACTTCCTGGCAGCAGTGGAAAAGGGTGGCGCTTACATCATCGACGATCCCGAAGTCCGTGCCAAGCTCAGTGCCTATGTCTTCCCCGATGGCAAGAACATCAACCGTGATGTGGTCGGCAAGACCCCGCAGGTCGTCGGCAAGGCCATCGGCATCGAGGTGCCCGAAGACCGTCAGGTCCTGCTGACCAAGGTGGTCGGCCAGGCACAGGACGATGTGCTGTGCAAGGAATGCCTGTTCCCCCTGATGCGCTACAGAACCTATGAGACCTTCGAAGAAGCCGTTGACGCTGCTTGCGCGAACCTGTACATGGAAGGCGCTGGCCACAACAGCTCCATCTGGACCAACGACGAGGCCAACATCGAATACGCTTCCATGCGCATGCCCGTCTCCCGTCTCCAGGTCAACCAGGTGCCTCTGGGCAAGAACAATGGTATGCCCCCCACCACCACGCTGGGCTGCGGCTACTGGAGCGGCAACAGCATTTCCGAGAACTTCGAGTGGTATCACCTGTATCAGACCACCCGCGTCTCCACCGAACTGCCCAACAAGCGTCTGTTCAAGCCGGAAGACTGGGACGATTTCGGCATCTGCCCGGTGGTAGAAGACTGATCTTCGATCATACAGTCATAAAGTGTCCCTCCTATTTGTGTGAAGTGAAGTAACCTTCACGATATACTTTGACAGCGGCGACTCAGTACCCCGCCGTTGTCCCTCTCCGAAAGACCGGGTGCCACGGGGTTGTGTCCGTGGCACCACGGTCGAATCCAACCCTCTGCCTGACCCCTTTCCAAACCGGTACGCTCTCCCTTACTCCTCTTGCGTGCCGGTGCTCTGTGGCAGAGCATCCGATGGAGGGTCTCCTCCATCCGCCATATGAACGACCTCCTGTATACCATGGTTTCTGTATACAGGGGGTTGTTTTTTTGTCCGAAGAGCAGAGTAGAAAGAAGGTCATGACCGCTGCCATCAGCGGTCATGACGAGGAAAGGGGGGCACCGGGGACGGGAAGAGGGGGTGCTGCGTCTCCGGTGCCCGGAAAGGAGAGGGATTACTTCTGGAACTTCTTCGCCCAGCCGGCCTCCATGGAGTCTACTTCTTCCGGAGAGTAGCCCAGGTCTTCCAGGATCTCGTGGTTATCCTGGCCCAGGTTGGGCGCTTTCCGATAGTTGGGCTTGAACTCGGAGAATTCAAAGGGGTTGGAGGGGAAGATGCGGCCGGTGACGGAGGCGATACCGTCGGGGGCAGGGATCTCGGTGATCCAGCCGCAGGCGTTGAAATGGGGGTCATGGTAGACGTCTTCGTGGGAGTAGATCTTTGCACAGGGAACGCCAGCGTTCATCAGGAGCTTCTCTGCGTCCGCCATATGGTCAAAGGTCTTGAGCCAGGATTCAATGTGTGCTACCACTTCCGGCAGGTTTTCGCAGCGCTTGTCATTGGTCACGAACTTGGGGTCGTCGGCCAGCTCCGGCTTGCCCATGACGTTGCACAGCTTGGTCCACAGGTTCTGGTTCAGGGCGCCGATGATGATGGATTCGCCGTTGTTGCCGTTGAAGATACCGTAGGGGGCCAGGGTGGTGTGATGGTTGCCGCTGCGGAAGTCCTGCTTGCCGGTGTAGGTGAAGTCAAAGCGAGCGGACATCCACATGAGCAGACGGGCCAGAGAGATGTCGATATGCTGTCCCTTGCCGGTGATGCTGCGGTAGTACATAGCGGTGCCGATCATGCCAAAGGCGGTCAGGCCGCCCACCCAGTCGCCCAGGGCGGTGCCAATCTTGGTGGGAGAGCCGTCGGGGTCGCCGGTCATGTACATGATGCCGGAGACGGCCTGGGCGATGACGTCGTAGCCGGGGCGCTTAGCGTAGGGGCCGACCTGGCCGTAGGCGGAGATGGAGCAGTAGATGAGGCGGGGGTTGAGCTCCTTCAGGGTTTCATACCCCAGGCCCAGGCGATCCATGACGCCGGGGCGGTAGCTCTCCACCAGGATGTCCGCATCCGCGACCATCTTCTTGAGGATCGCAATGGCTTCCGGATCCTTCAGGTCCAATACCAGGGACTTCTTGCCCCGGTTGCTGGACATATGAGAGAAGCTGGTGCCGTCCACCATGGGCATGAAGAAACGGTTGTCGTCCCCGGTGATGGGCTTCTCGATATGGATGACTTCGGCGTCGTAATCGGCCAGCAGGGCGCTTGCCATGGGGCCGGCGAAGTTGTTGGTCATGTCGATGACTTTGATGCCAGAATAGAGATTTTTATGCATAAATAGCTCCTTTTTCGTACATATGTTTGATATAAACGGGGGTGTTCCCCCAATTTTGGGTAGAAAAAGTGCGACAGCCTGTGTGACAGACTGCCGCACATCTGAGATTAGAGGGCTTTCTGATAGAGTAGATTAAGGATAAAGGTTAGGGATGAATGACGACCTTCAGTAGGTCGCTGTCCGGAGCGGACAGGCGTTCCACGGCGTCGGGGATGCCGTCGATGTCGATCTCTTCGGAGACGAAGACGGTGGGGTCGAAGGGCGCTTCTTCGGACATGATGCGGATGACCTCTTTGAAGTACGGAGAGGAGAGGTAGAATCCGCGGAGGGTGAGACGCTTCATGACCAGCTTCAGGTAGTTGAATTCCACGGGCTTGTAGTGGATGGCCGCTTCGACGATGATGCCCAGAGGACGGGTCACATCCAGGGTCAGGTTCAGGGTGGCGGCGTTGCCCGGGCAGTCAACGGCTTTGTCGAAGCCCCCGTCGGAGGCGGCCAGGAGCTTGTCCACCAGGTCGGGATCGGCGGCATGGAAGAACTGAGCGGGGGTGCCGATCTCTTCCGCCTTGGCGATCTTGACCTCGCTGATCTCGGTCATGGCGATGTAGCTGGCGCCACGGTACTTGGCCCAGCGGGTAACCATGGAGGCGATGATGCCGCAGCCGGTGATGAGCACCTTATCGCCGGGCTGGATGTCTGCCATCTCGGCAATGCCGTAACCGATGGCCAGAGGCTCCAGGAGGGAACCAATGTGATCGGAGATGTTCTCCGGCATGGGCAGGCAATCGTCTTCTTCCACCAGCACGTATTCCGCATAACCACCGTCGGTGCGGACACCGGGACAGCCACGGCGCTTGGCGCCGGTGTTCATGATGATCCGGTCCCCTTTCTTCAGTCGGGTGCTTTTGCCGGGGTCTTCTACCACGCCGCACAGCTCGTGACCGAAGATGCGCCCGATGTAGGCAGGGTTCTTGCGCATCTCCAGGTCGCTGCCGCAGATACTGCAGGCAGTCACCTTCAGCAACACTTCATCGTCTTCCACCAAGGTGGGGCGTTCGACTTCCTTTACTTCAAAGGTGGATACGTCTTTCAGCACACAGGCCTTCATCATATAGATTCATCCTTCTTTCTATAATAGGGGCACACCATGTGCCGTAGGGGAGGGGATTATTTCTTCTTCAGGGAACCAGCAAAGCTTCTGGTAGCGGGGCTCATGACGTGCTGATCGACTTCCACGTTCAGGATGCCGGGCTTGCCGCTTTCGCGGATCTTGCGCAGAGCGGGGATGATGTCCTCGGCCTTGCTGACCCGCAGGCCCATGCCGCCCCAGATGTCAGCCATCTTTTCATAGGCACGCATGGGAGCCAGGGTGGTGGCCAGGTGACCGTGTTCCTCGATGTAATCTGCGCGCTTGACGCCCTCGGACAGCTTGATCATGCCCCAAGAGGAGTCGTTGCAGATGACGCAGATGACGGGGATGCCGTGGCGGAGATAGGTGTCCCATTCGCCCATGTAGAAGCCGAAGCTGCCGTCACCGGTGAAGTACAGGACGGGCTTGCCGTCAGCTGCCCAAGCGCCGATGGCCTGACCTTGGCCGGTGCCGATGGTGCCCAGAGGGCCGTAACGGAGGATCTGGCCGCGATAGGAGGCGTGTGCCAGGGCGTCCATCCAGCAGGAGGAGTCGCCGCCGTCGGCGATGATGTGCCAATCGGGAGCTTCTTCTGCGATGAACTTGGCCACTTCTGCTGCGCATCTGCCGGGATGGCAGGGGACCATCTCTGCGGTCTCTGCTTCGGTGTAGCTGGCACGGAAGGCAGCGGTAGCGGCTTCTGCCTCTTCGGTCCATGCAGTGGAGGTGACGGGAGCGGTCTTGGTCTTGACGACTTCCAGGATCTGCTTTGCTGCGTTGGTGACGCCGGCGACGATGGCGATGTCAGCACTCCAGTTCCAGCCAATCTTTGCGCCGTCAGGATGGACCACGATGCGCTTTGCGTCTGCGTTCATTCTGGGGGGCTTGCCCATGCCAATCTTGTAGTTGCGGTCTACGCCCAGCTCGACGATGACGTCTGCGATGCCGATGGCGCCTTCACCGATGGTGAACAGCTTGTCCTTCAGCTCGTCGCCGAACATGCCTCTGGATTCCATCTGGGCAAAGACGGGGATGTTCAGGTATTCTGCCAGCTCCTTGATGACCTCCGGTTCTTCGGAGCAATAGGGGGCAACCTGACCCAGGACCAGGACGGGCTTCTTGGCAGCGATCAGGGCATTGGCAGCTTCTTCGATCAGAGCGGCGTTGCCATAGGCGCTCTGGGTGGGACGATAGTGTTCCGGCCAGACGACAGCGTCTTCGTCGCACATACCGCCTACGGTGTCAGCGGCAATCTCCAGATAGACGGGGCCGGGGGTGCCGGTCAGCGCCTGACGGAAGGCCATGGAGACATATTCCGCAGCACGGTTGCCCTGGTAGATCTTCCGGGACCACTTGCAGAAGGCTTCCATGCTCTTCATGCTGTCGATGTTCTGCATGGGGCCCATCTCATTCTGGGACAGGGGAGAAGCACCGCCGATGTGGATCAGGGGGACGCTGGTCTCAGCGGCTTCTGCCATAGCGGTCTGGACGTTGGTGACACCAGGGCCGGCGGTGGTGACGATCACGCCGGGCTTGCCGGTGATCTTAGCGTAAGCGATAGCGGCGTAAGCGCCGGAGCATTCATGACGGACGTCGATGACGCGGATGCCTTCATCACGGCAGGCGTACAGGATGGGCATGATATGACCACCGGAAAGGGTGAAGATTGCGTCGATGCCCTCTTTTTTCAGGGCTTTTGCAAACAGTTTGCCAATGCTGATCTGACTCATGGTATTGAGATACCTCCTTGGGAATATAGCGGCTGCACGGTCTGCATGTCAAGGCGACATACAGACCACACAGCGATTTTTTATCAAAACCCGTTCAGGGTTTCTAGCGTGAAATAGGGATCAGGCGTTCTGAGCGGCCTTCTTCTTCTGTGCTCGGTCATAGAGCAGGGCGATGAGGACGAAGACGGGGGCGATGAGCTGCAGAGCGTAGAAGCTGGACAGGGTCAGCCCCATGGTGTCGGCGCTGTTGAAGATGATGCCACCCAAGATATGGACGGCAACAGTGACGCCGAGGCGCTCCACGGTCATCATCAGGCCGAAGGCGGTGCCAGCACGGATGCCGGAGACGCTAGGACGCTGGAGCATGAGGGTCTTGGTGCCGGGGACGATGCCGCCATAGAAAATACCAGCGACACCCAAGCAGATGCAAAGCAAGGTGAAGTTGTAGGAACGATAACCAATAATAAAGAAAATGGGGGCGATAAAGCCGGTGATGAGGACCACCCACTTGTAATACTTGTTGCCGATCTTGCGGATGATGATGGGCAGGAGGATGTAAGCGGCGGTGGAGCAGAAGTTGTTGCACATACCGGCGTAACCGGAGATGGTCTTGTCAATGGCCCAGTTGGGATCCATCTGGAGGACGTAGTTGCCATAGGTGCCGCCTGCGTAGATCAGGCCCAGGAAGAAGGCGTCGGCGATGATCATGCACCACACATAGGGGTCCTTCAGAACGCCGATGATGTTCTTCCACAGGCTGTTCTCGCCTTCCTTGATGGTGGTGGAGGTCAGAGCAGCGTCCATACTGGTGCGGTTTTTGGCAAAGATCCACCAGCAAACCATCAGGACGAAAACGATGATACCGGCGATCATGAATAGCTGGCGCCAGCCACCGCTGAGGTTGGCGGCGATGCGGCCTGCGAACAGGTTGGCAGTGATCTGACCGATGGGGCTGGCCGCTGTGGTACAGCCGTTTGCGGTGGCTAATTCTTCTGAGTCAAACCAGAGGGACACCGTTTTGGTGACGCAGGGCTGATAGAAGGCGGAGACCACGCCATACAGGAACATCATAGCGTACCAGATGACGAAGCCAGTGGCTTGTCCGCGGAGGAAGATCAGGACAGACAGGAGGATCAGGCAGGTGCCCATGATCTTCTTGACGCTGATCTTGTCGATGGCGGAGCCTGCGACGAAGCAGAACCACACCATACCCAGGGACATGGCGCCGGAGACGGCGGTCTTCTGAACCGGGGTCCAGCCTTCATCGCCAACGATGGAGGCCAGCAGGATGTTGAAGGACTGGTTGGTGAAGCCCAGCACGATGATATAGACCAGCATGACCAGGGCCAGCATCACCCAGCGGTACTGACTTTTCCCGCCTGCCTTGACGGCACGACTTGCAGATTTCTCGTTCATTTTAAAATTTCATCTCCTCTTTTTAATCGGAACCTGTCAGCCAGGTTCCAGTTATCACACAATGTAGCCAGAGTCCACGTTGATGACCTGGCCAGTGATTTCTCTGGCCCCGTCGGAGCAGAGCCAGAGAAATGCCTGCGCAACGTCCTCTACAGTTTGTGCTCGCTGCAAAAATGCACCCTGAGAGCGAGCCATGACGTTGAGGGCTTCCTCTGATGTCTTGCAGTCCTTGTAAGCAGGCCCCCAAGCCGGATTCTGAACCACATTGATCAGATTCTTGTAGATGTTGGTGTACACAAAACCAGGATTCACCACGTTGACGTTGATGTTATAAGGCCCGCATTCCTGCGCCATGCTCTTGGCAAAGCTGATCAGCGCCAATTTGGAGGAGTGGTAATGTGGTTTCTTGGAGCCGGCCTTATAGGCGGCTACCGATGAGGTGAACAGCAGACGGCCGTCCTGATTGGCCTTCAGGATGTCCAAAAAGGCGTGGACGACCCGGACGGCCCCGAACAGATTGTAGTCGTACAGGGTCTTCCAGTGTTCGATGGGAAGGTTCTGAATGGGTGGGGTGAAGGGGTTGACCTTCAGGCCGGGGACGGTAGCCACACCAGCGTGGCTGATGAGGAAGTGGACGGTGCCAAAGGCTTCCAGCACCCCGTCACGGGCGGCGTTGAGGTCGTCGCTGCTGGTGATGTCGGCGTGAAACGCCAGCGCCTTGGGAGACCCCAGTGCCTCACATTCTTTGGCAGCCTCTTCTGCCTGTTCCAGATTGATGTCCAACAGAGCGACCCGGGCACCGGATCTGGCCAGAGCTGTGGCAATGCCACGGCCAATCCCGCTGGCGGCACCGGTGACAACGGCTACTTTGTCGGAAAAATCGTATGATACGTTCATACATACCTCCTTCTTTCTTCTTTCTTATCTTTTCATCAGAAAGGCGGCACACTGGAAAAGGGGGAGTATCTGGCGGGAAAGGAGCTGCCCGAGGGGGAGATCAGTCCAGGAAGATCTTGTCGATATCCTTTTCCGTATAATGTTCCAGCGTTCTGATGATGCGGGTTTTGTTTAACAGATGGGTGTAATTGAGGTTATCGCTGCCGCTGTTGCCTCCCCAGGTGCCGCAGCCGATGGTGATGGTAGGCGGCATCCCGTTGGAGAAGGGCAGGCCGGTGACGGCCACGTTGGGCATCTTTACGGACAGGCGGCAGACGGGCAGGACCATGCCGGCATGGAGGATGCGGGCGTCATCGTTGGAATAGATGCTGGAGCTGTGTCCAGCGCCTTCCAGCAGCAGGTTGGCCTTGGCCTCCGCGAGGGCTTCCTCAAAATCGGTGTAGCTGTTGACGCGGAGGATGGGGAAGAGAATCTCCCGTGCCAGAGGTTCCTGGGCACCGTAGGACTCCAGGTCTACCAACACCAAGGGGCAGTCCGGGATGGTCACACCCACTTCCGCCAGGGCGTCCTTGGGTTGTTTGCCGGGCACCAGACGGTTGATGGGGCCGCCGTCGGGGAAGATCCCCTTCCGCAGCTTGTCGATGTCTGCCGGGTCGCGCACACAGACGCAGCCCTTGGCTTCAAAGGCAGCGATCAAGTCGGCCTTCTGGCGCTGGGGGACGTAGAGGGTCTGCTCCCCAGTGCAGTTGGTGCCGGCATCATTGGTGCGGCTGGTTAAGATGTTGCTGGTGATCTGGTCGTAGTCGGTGAAGCCTTCGTCTACTAGGACCTGTACATTGCCCTGACCGACCCCGTAGCAGGGGGTGCCGGAGGAGTAGGCGGCCTTGACCATCCCGGCGCCGCCGGTGGCGATAATCATATCGCTGGCCTGCATCAGCAGGCCGGTCAGGTCGTTGGACAGCTGAATGTCCCCATGCTGCGCACTGCCCAGGCACTGCACCAGGTCCTCCGGTGCGCCGATCTCCCGCAGCTGTGCCCGGATCAGGTCGGCCACCAAGTTGGTGGATTTCCGAGCGCGGGGGTGGGGAGCCAGGATGAGGGCGTTACGGCATTTCAGGCAGATGGTGGCATAGAAGCCAGCGGTGCTGGTGGGGTTGGTGGAGGGAGTGATGCCGGCCACGACACCGACGGGTTTGGCGATGGTGACGATGTTGGTCAGCGGGTTGTCCTCCAGGATACCGACCGAAGGCTTCCCCTTCATCCACTCGTAGCAGAGGGCGGCGGTGCGGTTCTTGTTGATCTTGGAGGGCAGGATGCCCATACCGGTCTCCTGGTACGCCGTGGTCCCCAGCAGGACGGCGTGATCCCAACAGGTCTTGGCAGCTACCTTGCACATCCGATCAGTCTGCGCTTGGGTGTAGGCGTCTACCTCCGCCACGGCAGCCTTTGCCTTGGCGACGAGGTGGGCGATGTACGCTTGTTCAGTCATAGTTCAGTACCTCTCTTATTTGTGTTGTGTAAATGGTGTTGTGTGTCTTTGCATCTCCGATGAGTATAGTATAATATGCACGATACAAAAGGGACAATTACCCGCTAGAATTGGATATATTAACGAAAGGATGGACGATAAAACAGAATATGAGCGGGAATGATACTTTCGTATGGGGGAAAGAATACGAAAGTATATAAAAGAGCATGGAAAATAAAAACGTACATATTAACCTTGAAAAAAGTCAGATTTCAGGTAAAATAAACAAAAGTGTCTTTCGTAACCTGAAAAGCCAAAAGTGCGGGAAAAAGAAAGGAGTTGTAGTAAATAGTGGAAAATCCACAGAAAACATTGGATAATATGATACAGTTTGGCAGTTATATCAACACGAATTTTAAGCATTTTCCGGTTCGCGCTTTGGAAGGGATCCAGAACTTTTTTGGGTATAACACGATGGTATACACCATCCTCAATCTGAAACCAGATGGGGAGGTATACATCTCCGATATTTTCAGTTCACAGTTTACCGAGGAACGGCTCAATGCCTATCGGGAATACTATTTCCATTCGGATCCGTTCATCACCCAGATTCAAAATTGCATCAAGAAGTTAGATGTGGAAAACCCTCAGTATGCCTGGCATATTCGGGATCTCTATTCGGAGAAGGATTTCTATGAATCCGAATACTGTAATCACTTGTCAGAAACCGGTCTGCGCTACCAGGTGGTGCTCACTGGCCCCAAATATCGGGAGTTTCCTACCCATGTGATCTCAGTGTTTAAATCCGTTCAAGAAGGGGATTTTACCCAAGAAGAACTAGAAGTTTTGAACATGGCGGGGAGTATCTTTAACTACAGTCTGGGCCACTATCTGAAGGAAATGGATCATCAGTTGCTCATCACTGCCTTGAAGCGGAGTGAGGAGAAGCGGACGGCGGATCTGGTTAAGTGTGGCTACTGCGTGTTCAGCAACCTGACGATGCCAGAGGAGACGCCGGGGTTTTCCAAGTACAAGCGGATTCTGTTTCCGAAGAAGACCGCACGGGATATTCTGCGGGAATTGACGGATGGCCAGGACCCAATGGAGGCATTGCAAGCGGAGCCGAAGACCATCTACAAGACCTGTGAGGCGGGGGTGTTTTGGATCCGTGTATGGAAGGACAGCGCAGAAGTGTCGTTGGACAAATATATCAGCAGCTTCATCATCGTGGAGATCTGCCGCCAGCCAGAGTGTGCAGCTACAGAGCAACCACAAAGCCAGGCGGAGCAATTGAAGGAGAAGCTGGCGGAGTACTCTTTTACCGCTCGGGAGATGGATGTTCTGTGTCTGCTGAAGCGGGGGTATACGAATCAGCGGATAGCGGATACATTATATCTGAGTTTACCCACAGTGAAGGCGTACACTGGAAAGATTTTCAAAAAACTAGGGGTAAGTGGACGAAGCGCTGCCATCAGCAAGCTCTATTCGGAACTGCAAGAAGGAACGTAAAATTGTATGAGACAAAGGGTGGAGCGGAGATTCTCTGTCCTTTTTCAATGGTTAAAAGCCAAGGAGGGCAAAAACTATGACACATCGCTGTGTGATTATTTCCGGCGGGAACTATGCGCCGGTGGAAGGGGTGCAGGCAGAGGACTTTGTCATCGCCTGCGATAAAGGATATGTCTATGCCGAGAAGGCGGGCGTCCGTCCCAACCTGTTGGTGGGGGATTTTGACTCTTACGAGGGCGTGCTGCCCTCTGACCTGCCGGTGTGGCGCTACAAAAAGGAGAAGGATGACACGGATACTATGATCGCCATCCGCTATGCGGTGGAGCAGGGATTTGCGCAGGTGGAGCTGTTCTGCGCCCTGGGCGGGCGGCTGGATCACCTGTACGCCAACCTTCAGGCGGCGGCCTTTGCAGTGGCCAACGGGGGCTGTCGGGTGACCATCCACGACAGCGAGACCATGCTCTACTTTTTGACCGAGGGCAGCATCACCTTGCCTCGGCGGGAGGGGTGGTCCCTGTCGGTGTTTGCAGTGTCAGATACCTGTGAAGATGTGTGCATCACAGGCGGAAAATATGCACTGAACCATGCGGTGGTGACCAACACATTCCCCATTGGGATGAGCAACCAGTGGGCGGCGGAGGAGGCCAAGATCAACGTGGGGAAGGGGATCTTGATGGTCATGTCGGCGCATATGTAAAAAAAGAAGCCCTCTCCGAGTGGAATCGGAGAGGGCTTCTTTATTCGGCAGGCAGAGTTGGGTCAGGGGTTCCTTCTATTTCCGCCAGCATTCCGGCCAGCATTTCTTCTGGGGACAGCTCATCCAGATAGAACAGATCGCCATCCTCAAACACATTGTTCTCCGCCCAGGTTTCGTCGTAGGCGTATTCCACTACCAGTGCTTCCTGCGCCCAGTTTAGGGTGTCGATGCGCAGGATGGTGCCGTCTGGGGCTTGGAAACTGGTGCGGCCGTGCAGGAGGAAGGTGGGGTAGCGCTCCCGCAGCTTATCTTCGATAAACTGCCGATAGGCTTCTGTGCGCTTCATGGGAGCTCCGTTATATCCGTGATCTCGTCCAGCGGGATGCCGTAGCAAAATGTTCCGGCGTCCAGCTCGATTTCATCCTTTCCGGACGCTGTGTCGAACTCGGACTCGGTGTTCGTGAACACGCCTCGGAACTGGCGGCCGTCCATATAGGTTACGAGCACGGGTTTGCCTAAAAATTTTGTTAATGCATCGTAGGTCATAAAAACACCTCTTTGATTCAGGTGGGAGGTTGGAGCGATCATAAAAAGGTACGACCGTTTTCCGAAGAAAACGGTCGTACCTGAAACTGGTTGCGGGGGAGGGATTTGAACCCCCGACCTCCGGGTTATGAGCCCGACGAGCTACCGAACTGCTCTACCCCGCGATATAAAGATGTTGGTGCCGGAGACCGGGATCGAACCGGTACGGGATTGCTCCCACGGGATTTTAAGTCCCGGGCGTCTGCCAATTCCGCCACACCGGCAAATGGTGCAAACGTCGATCGGTCTTTCGACAACACCGATATTATATCACAGAATCGGGTGGATGTCAATAGTAAATATTGAAAAAATCGTTTTTGGCGTTTTTTTCGATCGACACAGTTCGCCTGCGCGGCGGAATGAGATGCTTAGCCGCATGGCGGGCGATGGCGCAATGACGCAATGAATTGATTGGCGTAATGGAGCAGCGAGTGTTAGGGAGCTGTGGGCATAGTCGGACGGTAGGCGCGATGGCTATGGCAGGTGACGGCTCGGCGCTAATGTGTGCGGCATTGCACAAATAGCTCAGAACATAATGCACATCGCATGTCGCGCGAACGCTGCGATACGCAGAACGTCGCAGGCTTATGCGGCTTATTTATTAGTGTCGCATGCGAGTGACGGACACGGAATACAGCGTATCGCAGAGCGAACGGTCATCGCAGAAAGCACGACAGCCACAAGCGAACGGTCATCACGGAATGTAAGGCAACCGCAACCGAACGGCTGCAGCGTGGGCATGACATCGTGCGGAAGAGTACCGCGCGGCGGGTGTCAGTCGGTCCCGAGCGGCATATTTCTTATCTGTTCCGTTTTTATATTATCGTTCACCGCGTATGCGTACGGCTCGAGGTAATCTCCGAGCTGCGGCGCGAGCTTTTGCTCTACGAGCCAGTCTATGACCGTGCTGCTCAGCTGTTCAATGCACTCAAAGCAGCTGCGTGCATCATTTACCGCGAGGGTAGGGAGCTCATCGAGCAGGGAAGCCTCGAGCGCCCATTCGCGCTGCTCGCGTGCGGCGCGCGCCGTCCACTTATAGTACGGTGCCCAGCGCCCGCTGACAAGGCAGATGAGCGAGGCATAGCGCTCGGAAAAGCGGGAGAGCGAGATCATGGCGGCGGCCTTTTCTCCGTGGTCGATGCACCTGCCGAAATTATACTGACCGTACTGCGCAAGCGCGAGCAGGTGCGAGGCGAGCCGCTTCAGTCGAACATCCTCCGGCATGCCGTGGAGCAGAGCTTTGCGAATACGTGTAAACTCTCCGAGCGGATCGGTGAACACAGCTCCGTTTGTTGCTTCCGCAAATGCCGCTGCGGGTGTGAAGTACCACTCCTGCCAGCGCTCGGGAATGATTATTCCGCCGAGTGTGTTTCGGTAAAAGTCGGATATGCGCATCACACCGCGGCATTCCTCTGCGGCGCTGCGCTTGCTCTGCGAGACTCCGAGATATTCGTGCGGCAGCTTTGAATATGCCCGGAAAAGGCGAAATCCGATCTTCTGCTCGTCCTCGTCGGTGAGAAACATACAGAAGCCGGGACCGTAATCGTGGTCGCGTGAAATATCGTCGTCGTAGCCGAAGCACTCCGAGCCGTGACCGACAAGTCCGACCGCTATCCGATCGCGATATTCGGGGAACTGCTCCGCTATCATCGGCGCGCCGAATTCCTCATAGAATCGGCGAGAAAGCTCAAGCCCCTTCATATATCTTCTTTGCCTCGGCGGCGAGGAGCTCACCGCGCTCTGCCTGGCCGAAGTGCGTGAAGGACGGAGCGCATTTCGACAGAACAAAGGCGAAGTTTCCGTCCCGTGCAAGCTCTCTGCCGGTGAGTATTTCCCATGCCTCTTCGAGCTCGCTCGCGATAAGCGCATCGCGCTCGTCGTCCTGCTCGTACATTACCTCGTGCAGCTGCGCGAGGTTGACATAAGAGACCGCAAGCTCGGCGTCGTGCTCTCCGTTGGCGCGGAGGACGGCTATCGCATCGCGGTAGTTTCGCTCTGCAGCCTCGCCGCGGCCGAGCGATTCCTCACATGCGGCGCGGTTATTGAAGAGCGCAGCCATGCGATAATCGTCCGACGGAAGAACGCTGCGGTATATCTTTTCCGCCTTATCGTAGAGCGGGTAAGCCTCTGCGGCTCTGCCGAACTCGCACAGTGTTGTTGCGGCATTTATGATAACGGTGGCGATGCCGGCATTTTCCTCAAAGCCCTCGCAGTCGATGAGCCCGAGCGCCTCATATACGGCGGGAACGGCGCGCTCCTCGTCGCGAAGTCTGCGATACAGTCCTATCTGCTCGCTGCGGAGCTGAAGCAGACCTACGGCATCGCCCATCCTCCTTGCCTCGTCCTCCCAGTAGGTGAGTATGCGGTCGGCGGCGGACAGATCGTTCTCGGCAAATGCCTCATCGAGCCGCTCTATGACCTTGTCGAACGGTACCGTCTCGCGCACGTGCTCATGCGGACGCTCGCCGTCGCCGCAGCTGTCGCAGCCGCAGCTATGTCCGTTTACGTGCTCATGCTCAGGCTCATGTGTATGGTCGCACTCGTGCGCGTGTGTATGCTCGTGTTCGCAGCCGCATGTGCATGCGTGCGCGGCGGTGTTTTTATCATCTGTATTCATTGTTTACCTCATTATGCGTTTGTCGTGTGCTGTCCGTCATATTCAAGTATGGGCGAGGAGGTACAAGCCTTCCCCGCCCGTTGCTTTTATTTTTCTTCTTCCTTTTTCAGCAGGTCGCGGATCTCGGTAAGGAGCTTTATATCCTCGGAGGGCTCTTCTTCCTTTTCCTCCTCGGCTTCTTCCTCTTGCTTCTTTTTCAGCAGCTTTGCGGATGCCTCCTCCATCTTTTTCTTGATATTCATCATAATGCGGAGAAAGAGGAAGAGCGACAGCGCTATCACGAAAAAGTCGATAACGCACTGCAGAAAATTACCGTATGTAAGCGCGACCTCTGCGCGGACAACCTCTCCTGCCTCGTTCAGCTCTGCGGGGCGGAGCACTGCTTTGAGGTCGGTCAGGTTGACGTTTCCGGTGATAAGGCTGATAAACGGGGTGATAACGTCGGCGACGAAGGACGAGACGATCTTTCCGAATGCAGAACCGATCACAACGCCGAGTGCCATGTCGATGATATTTCCCTTCATGGCGAATTCCTTAAAGTCTGAGAAGAATTTTTTCAACATATGCTGTACATCCTTTCAGTGATATTTCGCGCGTCGGCGCATTATAGGCGTAGATATGCCGACGCTCGCGGCATATATTCCTCCGCAGTATTATAATTCATTTTTTGATTTATATCAAGGGGATTCGACATAATTTATATATGATTTATGTCAAATATGTCAAGCATGTCAAACATATCGTCGGTACGCCGCGCCGATCTTTATGACTGTCGGCGTATGATGCCTCCGCCTATGACATAATCTCCGTCGTAGAATACCACAGCCTGACCGGGAGTTACGGCACGCTGCGGCTCGTCAAAGCATACATGTACCGCCCCGTCGCCGGTCGGCGCGACGGTCGCCGGCTGCTCGGCATGGCGATAGCGCAGCTTTGCCGTTACGCGCAGCGGTCGGTCGAGCGTATCGAATGGGATAAAATTTACATTGTCTGCGTCGAGCTCACGGGAATACAGCTCGCTGTTGCGGGAGAGATATACGCGGTTCTCCTCCGGGCTTATACGGCTGACGTACAGCGGTTCGGGCAGCGACAGCCCGAGACCGCGCCGCTGACCGACTGTATAGCCGATAATACCTCGATGCGTGCCGACGGTGCTGCCGTCGGGCGCGATAAAATCCCCGCACGGGTAGCTCTTTCCGGTACGCGATGTGATGAAGTCGGTATAGCGCCCGCTCGGAACAAAGCATATATCCTGCGAATCTCCGCGCTGCGAGACCGACAGTCCCGCTGCTGACGCAAGCTCGCGTACCTGTGCTTTGCTCAGCTCGCCGAGAGGGAAGAGGGTATGCGACAGCCTGTGCTGATCGAGTAAGCAGAGCATATAGCTCTGATCCTTGCTGCGGTCGGACGCACGGCGAAGAAGATATCGGTCTCCGCTGCGCTCTATCCGTGCGTAGTGCCCGGTGGCGAGCATGTTCGCGCCGTCGCCCTGCACATGCTCGAGCAGCGCGCCGAATTTGATCACTTTGTTGCAGAGCACGCATGGGCATGGCGTTTCTCCGTGCTCGTATGCCGAGATGAAGTCGGAGATGACTGTTTTCTCGAACTGCTCGGAGAGATCGACGGTGATGTGACGGATGCCGACCGCCTCTGCGGTCGCGCGGGCATCGGCGATATCGCGCTCCGCTTGTGCTTCGCGTTCGCTCTCGCCGGGGCGGCAGAGCTTCATTGTCGTGCCGAAGCAGTTATAGCCCTGCTCCCGCAGCAGCAGCGCGGCGACGGCGGAATCCACCCCGCCGCTCATTGCCACGGCAACTGTCGGAGCTGCGGGGGAGGCAGGGCTTTTTGATACATTGTTAACCATACTTACTTCCTTATGCTTTGTTAAATGTGCCGCTCGCGGGATTCGGTTCGGCTGCTTTTTAATATTGCTCTATGCTTTATTTTCCGCTGCCGGAAAGCTGACCGTAATCACGGTACCGACACCCTCGGTGCTGTCGACGGATATCTCTGCGCCGTGAAAGCCCGCGCCGTGCTTGACTATCGACAGTCCGAGACCCGTGCCGTCTATCGCCTTTGATCGTCCCTTATCGGCGCGGAAGAAGCGCTCGAATATCCTATCCTGAACCGAGGCGGGTATTCCTATTCCGGTATCGCGGACGCGCAGTGTCGGCTTGCCGTGCTCTGCGTGCAGCGATACGGTCACGCTGCCGCCGGGACGGTTGTATTTTATGGCGTTGTCCGTAAGATTATATACTATCTCCTCGAGGATGCCGCGGTTGCCGCGCACGGTCAGCGGCTCGGTCTCGACCGAGAGCGTGACGCATGCATCCTGTGCTATACGCTCGAGGCGCGAAGTGGTGCTGCGGACGACCTCACCGAGGTCGATAGGCTCGGTATCGTACGGTATCTCGCCGCTGTCGAGCCGCGAGAGGCGGATTATGTCGCCGACGAGAGTTATCAGACGCGATGCCTCGGAGTGTATCTTTTCGGCAAAATGCCGCGCGTCGTCGCCGGTCGCCATTCCGCTCGCTATCAGCTCGGCAAAGCCGGAAATGGAGGTGAGCGGCGTTTTCAGCTCGTGCGAAATATTGGCGGTAAACTCGCGCCGCAGAGCCTCGCGGTGCTCCTTTTCCGTCTCATCGAGCATGAGGATTATTGCACCGGTTATTCCCGCATCGGTCTTGATGGGGCTGCCGAGCATGCGGTAAAAGCGCCCGTCGGCATTTCGCTCGGATTCGCACCTTGTACCGCCGAGTGCGCGGGCAAGCAGCTCTCTCAGCGCCTGATCCTCCGGCAGCGAGAGCACGCTCCGATAGCTGCGCTCGGTATTCGCGCCGAGTATCTCGAGAGCGCGGTCGTTATGCGACAGTATATCTCCGCGATGATTTACTATCAGGATGCCCTCCTGCATATGAGATATCGCTTCGTCAAGCTCGGCCTTTTTCAGCCCGAGCTCGCGCAGCCTTGCCGCCACTCTGCCGCCTTGATTTTGCATTTTTGTGATAAGCGGTGACAGCTCGCGGTAGGTAGGTCTGCTTTCGGGAGACTTCGGGTCGATGGAATTGATCCGCCGGGAAATGATCTCGCCGGAAAAGCGCGAAACTATCGCTGCGGGGATCAGTGCAGAGAGCAGCAATACGATGCATGGCAGCCATACGCGCATAAACTGTGTGTCGGGTGTGAGCGGAGCGATCAGCAGTACGGCAACGGCAATGCCGGAGAGCAGCAGCGATGAGAGGAGGACCGAAATAAACAGATGCTTTTTCATGCCGTCACCTATTTATCTTATAGCCTACGCCGCGTACCGTCTCTATTACCGAGCCGAACTCGCCGAGTTTCTGCCGCAGAGTGCGTACATGTACATCCACCGTTCTTGTTCCGCCCTCGAAGGAGTAGCCCCATATGCGGTCGAGGATAGTGTCGCGGCGCAGTACCGTTCCTCTGTTTTCGAGCAGCAGGGCGAGCAGCTCGAATTCCTTATAGGTCAGAACGA
>OLOL01000056.1_pt1 | contig 106644 bp, 80 predicted proteins | sample 1673081 | NCBI WGS metagenome assembly OLOL01 (sample SAMEA3136753, study PRJEB25190) | human gut metagenome
TAAACATGTAAACCCATTTTGCCATTTTACATTTTCCTCCTAATTATTGTTCTTTAAAACATAAAAAATGTATGTTTTCTACGCACATAATTATTTTATAGATTTATCCTTCATTAGTCAAGGTTATTCTTCCAAAAAACAGCAATTTCTCTTGTGAAATATGACAGATTTTCCAGTTATATTTTTCACAGATTGTATTTTTCTCGTTATCATCTGAAAAATGTGCTAAAATAGAAAAAAACATGCAGCAATTCCGAGGTAATATTACCCGAATGCTGTCATACAGGAGGTTTATCATGACACGAACGATTGAAAATAGCTTTCTTAAGATTTCCGTTTCCGATCACGGTGCTGAACTCACCGGCATCTATGACAAGACTAATGACAGGGAGATCCTCTGGCAGGCAGATCCGGCTTACTGGAAACGCCATGCGCCTGTACTTTTTCCCAACGTGGGACGTAACTACAAAGATATCTGGCGTCTGAACGGAAAGGAATATCCTTCCAGCCAGCACGGCTTTGCAAGAGACAGCGATTTTATCTGCACGGATATCACCGATACTTCCCTTTCCTTTGTCCTTAAGTCCTCTGAAGAAACCCTGAATGTTTATCCGTTTGCTTTCGCTCTGAAGATCACCTACACTCTGAAGAAGCACGACCTGGAAGTATGCTGGGAAGTAGTTAATAATGATTCTGAAACTATGTATTTTACCATCGGCGGCCATCCGGCATTCCGTGTTCCGGTACGTGAAGGCGAATCCCAGAGTGATTACCGTCTTGCTTTTGAAGGCCTGGACACTCTTACCTATCTCCTTATCGATACGTCTGTAGGAACAGTCCTTGCTGACGAGCCACATACACTTTCCCTTGAAAACGGAACCTGTTCCATTGCTCCTCACATGTTTGATAAAGACGCTCTTGTTTTTGATAACGGCCAGATCCAAAAGGCCGGTATCCTCTTCCCGGACGGAACTCCATATCTGACACTTACCAGTGAGGGCTTCCCGAATTTCGGTATCTGGTCCGTACCCGGTGCTCCCTTCGTATGCCTGGAGCCGTGGATGGGACGCTGTGATGACTGTGGTTTTGAAAAGCCTCTTTCCGAAAAAGCAAATATCAATGTGCTGAAACCGGATGAGGAATTTATCAAGAGCTATCAGATCACCGTACACTGAGCTATGATAAAAAAGATCCGCCATACATCGGCTTTTTCAGCTGTCTGTATGACGGATCCTTTTATTTATCTTACTGTCTCATACGCTCTTATTCTCTCACAAAATGATACTGATAAGCTCTGTACTCCCCAAACTCTGCAGGAAGCGGCATTCCACCATGCATCAGAGCAGCTCCGGAATAGATCCTGCCGGTAGTCTGTTCCTTATAAAGTGCACTCTCATCAAGGCCGCGAAGCTGCACATAATTCACAGTCATATTTCCATGGATCTCCTCCATGACAACATTGAGCAGAACTTCTTCCTGAGAATTTCCAACGATCTCCCATGCACAGACCTCACTCTTAAACGGATCTGTCAGGCGATAGTACCGTCCGTTCTGGATCAGTGGCGCATATTTACGGAATTCCCCGATCTGGCTGCGGACCTCGTCTTTTTCTTCCTCAGTCAGCTTCAGAAGATCCAGCTCGTAGCCGAAGGTTCCGGACATGGCAACCACACCTCTGGTATGTAACGGGGTGATCCTTCCTGTCTGATGGTTCGGCACTGCAGACACATGTGCTCCCATGGCCGATACCGGATATCCGAAGGAAGTGCCATACTGGATCCGAAGCCTGTCAATAGCATCAGAGTTGTCGCTGCACCAGATCTGCGGTGTGTAATACAGCATGCCTGCGTCAAATCTTCCACCACCGCCGCTGCAGCCCTCGATCAGAAGATCCGGATAACGGTTCACCATACGGTCCAGAAAATCGTACAATCCCAGGACATAATCATACATTACACGTCCCTGATCCTTTGTCATTACGGAAAATACATCCATCAGGCTTCGATTCATGTCCCATTTAACGTACTCAATATTGGCATTATCCAATACCGCACTGATCTGTCCAAAAATTCCGTCTACAACTTCTTTTCTGGAAAAATCAAGTACCAGCTGATTTCTGGATCTCACTGGATTTCTTCCCGGAATCATAAGTGCCCAGTCCGGATGCTCACGGTAAAGATCACTGTCCTCAGAGATCATCTCAGGCTCGATCCAGATACCGAATTTCACTCCGAGGTCATTGACTCTTTTTACCAGTCCGCCGAGAGTCTCTCCAAGCTTCTTCTCATTGACATACCAGTCCCCAAGACCACTGTTGTCATCGTCACGTTTTCCAAACCAGCCGTCATCCAGAACCAGCATATCGATACCAAGGCTCCTTGCCTCTTTTGCCAGATTATATAAAGTCTCCCCTGTAAAATCAAAATATGCTGCCTCCCAGCTGTTTACCAGCACCGGACGAACCTCTGTCTTATATTTACCACGGCAGATATGATGACGGATGCAGCTATGCAGATTCTGGGAAAGACGGTTCATTCCCTGATCTGTGTAGCTTAAGATCACCTCAGGTGCATAGAAGGTCTCCCCAGCTTCCAGCGGATACCGGAAGCACTCCTCCTGTACACCAAGGAGCATTCTTGTCTGATTGTACTGATCTTTAAGAACCTCACCCTGGAAATTCCCACTGTATACAAAGGACATAGCATAGCAGCCTCCATGATCCTCTGTTGTGTCCTTCTCTGCCAGGATCATCATCGGATTATACTGATGGCTGGATGTGCCACGGACACTGCCGATCATCTGACTTCCATGAGCCACCGGTACTCTCTGCAGATTCCGCTCCATGGCATGTCTTCCGTAAAAAGTAAGCAGGTCATAATCTCCGTAAAGAAAATCCAGTTCTGCGGACATCACCTTGTTCACATAGATCTTCTCACTGCTCTGATTGCGGACATAGACGCTTCTTGTAATGATATCCAGTTCCGGAAGTACACCGTAAAGAAGCATGGCCTCCACGCCGGTAGCCGGATCCTCCAGAACGATCTCCAGTGTCTGTGCCTCCTCATTATCCGCATAAACCGCCGGAAGCCCCGGAAGGCTGTATTTACCGTCACGGATAGTATAGTTCTTGTAACGCATATCACAGCTCATGCTTCCGTCACCGTTTTCCAGCATCAGTGATGCACTGCGGAAATCTCCGTTTCCGTAGCAGGAAAGCTCCTGTGGAAGAGAGTCCATGGAATAGGTTCTGTCTGTTCCCGCATCATAGGGATTTCCGGAAAATCCTCTGTCATAGTAAGTCAGAAGATAATCCATGCAGCCTTCTGCCTTTTTACCATAATAGAGATGAAGAAGAAATCCGTACTGATCCACCTGCATCTGATATGTAGTTTCTTTTGTCTGCAGGGTAAACGTTCTGTCTTTCTCGCAGTAGATGATTCCCATATGTGAATCCTCCTTTTTCTTGTGTTTTTATTTTACGGCACCGTTTACAACACCATTTAAAATGTGCTTCTGGCAGATCAGATAAAACAGAAGGATCGGAAGCAGTGCCAGCAGATAAGAGGCAAACGCAAGGTTATAGTTTGTTCCGAACTGAGTCTGGAAATTCAGCTGTGCCAGAGGCAATGTGGTTCCACCCGTAGATCCGGACATGATAACCAATGGAGTCATAACATCATTCCAGGTTCCAAGTGCTGTCAGAACTGCCACTGTGGCATGCATCGGCTTCATGATCGGAAAGATGATCTTCCAATATGTTTTCCAGGTGCTGGCTCCATCCACACAGGCAGCCTCCTCAAGGGCCATTGGAATGTTTGTCAGATATCCGGAATAAAGAAGCACGTTCATAGGCATATAAAATACCGTATAAAGAATGATCACACCGACTTTGTTATCAAGGCCCATCTCAGCAGTCTGCTTTACAAGCGGCATCATCAGGATAGCAAACGGAACAAACATACCGCTCACTACATAGAGATAGATAAATTTATAAAATTTACTTCTCTTGTTTCTGGCTATAGCATAACCTAAAAGTGAATGAATTACAATAGCAAGAACCACTGTGATCACAGTGATCAATACACTGTTTCCAAGAGAATGCCAGAAGTCTGTTACCTCCATAGCTTCCCTGAAATTGGCAAGACTGAATTTCTCTGGCAGAGACAGGATCCCGGCTACACTGTTGGTCATCTCTGTCGGCTGCTTGAATGCGATCACAATTGTCATATAAAGCGGAAATACCACTGTGATAAGGCCAAGGATCAGAAGGATCGTTACCGGCCAGTTCGCTTTTTCTCTTATTTTCGTTTTCATTACAGCTGCTCCTCCTTTTTCCCTGTGATAGTCAACTGCACTGCAGAAATGATCACGATCACAATAAAGAATATCACTGCATTGGCACTCTGGAATCCAAACTGTCCTCCACTCATACCATTGTTATAGATCAGATAGGAAATGGATTCTGTACTCTGTGCAGGACCACCCTTTGTCAAAGCCATGATCTGATCAAATACCATCAGGAAGTTTTTCACACAGAGAACCATGTTGATGCTGAAAAACGGAACGATCAGCGGGAATGTCAGGTAACGGAACTTACTGAATCCGGTAGCACCATCAATAGCGCCTGCCTCGTATACATCCTCCGGCACTGTCTGAAGACCGGAAATGTAGATGATCGTATTCATTGCAATGGACTGCCATGCACACACGATCACGATGGCAACCCATGCCAGGCTCGTACTGGAAAGCATGCTGGAAGACAATGTTTTATTTCCGACCATCTTTCCGAATGCAGGCAGGATATATGTAAAGAAATAATTGAAAATATATCCTACGACCAGTGCGCCAAGTACATTAGGAATAAAATAAGCTCCACGCAGTGCACTCTTGAAACGGATCTTGCTGTTCAGTCCAAGTGCCAGGATCAGACTGAGTACATTTGTTACGATAGTTGCCACGATGGCCAGCTTAAAGGTAAACAGATAGGAACCGCCAACACGGCTGTCTGTAAAAAGATCCTTATAGTTTCGAAGTCCTACCCAGTCATAGCTTCCATAGCCTTTAAAGTTCGTAAAGCTGTAGATCACACCCTTGATCAGAGGCAGTGTGTTAAAGCAGAAAAATAATGCCACGATCGGAATGGTGATCAGAAGAAAGGTCAGCTTTCTTCCACTCATAGATTTTTTTCCCATGATCAGTTCTCTCCTTCCCCGTTCTTCTCCTCATAGTCCTGTACTTTACGGATAATGTCACGGTTATATCTTGTCCAGTCTGTATCAAATTTTTTCAGGAATACATCTTTATCCTTTTTCATCAGGAAGGTCTGGATCTGTGCATCCACAGCCATCTCTGTAGGATAATAATGATCCTGGTAGTCGGCCATCCTTCCCTCTTCTATGTATTCCTTCATACCATCCAGAGTAGAGGGAAGTGTGAAATCACCCTCTTTACAGGGAACTGCCTTCTGGTCATCCAGATATGTCTGTATATTCTCATCCTCAAGAAGGAAATCCAGCACTTCATATGCAGCTTCCTTATTCTCACAGTCATCCATCACACAGAACTGAAGGTCAACTCCGGAATTCAGTTTGTTTTCTGACGGATCATTGCTTGCCGGTGTTACAAAAGAATCAATATCCATATCCGGATTTACACTCTGGATCTGTGGGATCGCATAGCTTCCGATGGGATACATGGCAGCCTCCCCTTTTGCAAAAGCGGTGCAGGCTCCATTGTAATCATAGGCAAAGGGATCATCCGGTCCATACTGGATAAGCTCCAGCATACGGTCTGCTACTTCCTTATACTCTTTTGCAAAAGTAGTGTTTCCCTGGTTTACCTGGCGGCATACATCGGCTGGTGCAAGATCTACCGCAATAGAATTCCACGGTGCAAGACAGGTCCAGGTATCTTTAAATCCGAAATAAAGCGGCTGGATACCTGCATCCTGGATTTCCTGGCAAAGGCTCATAAATTCATCCCATGTAGTCGGGATCTGCCATCCATGCTCCTTGAAAAGCTCACGATTGTAAAGGATTCCGGCGGCATTGGCCACGTAAGGAACCGCATAGACTCCGTCTTCCGGAACGAATTCCAGCGCTTTATCAATTTCTTTATATGCATCTTTGATCGAATCCAGTCCCTGATAATCGGAAATATCCATCAGCATATCAGAATCAATAAAATTGGAAAAGTTAACATCGCCTCCGATTCCAATGATATCCGGATTATCCTCACGGATAAATCTTGTCTTCAATACAGTCATAGCATCGTTTGGTGATTCGATGGTAAGATGGATATCATCATGAGTGGCATTGAATTTTTCTTCCAGTTTTTCAAATGCCTTAACCGCTTCCGGTTTATACTGCACAAGTTCGATCTCTGTCTTTCCGCTGTCCTTTTTACCTGTGCCGCATCCGCTCAATGTAACGGAAGCTGCCGTGGTAAAGGCAAGTCCCATACAGAGGATCCATTTACTTCTGTTGCGCATCTTGTTATTCTCCTTCCTTTTCCCTTTATTTGATAAGTCGGATATCACCCGTTTTAGCTAAAATGGTTATTTCGGGTTCTCCAATACTTATTCTCTGGTTTCTTTTTTCTGAAAGCTATTTTAACATAGCTTTATGCTTGCATAAATAGCAGCGTTTTTCTTGTTTTATATCAAAATGCAATTTTTCTCTGTCTTCATTAAAGTCATCTAGCATTTTGATATATTCTATACCTATATCACTACTTTTATCTAAAATTAGTATATTCCTGATTCATCGAAAATCAATAGGTTTCTCGCGAAACTTAATTTTCTCACAAAGTTTTCTCGATTATTTTTCTCTTTTTTGTATATTTTACAGGCTGTTTTTGTAATTGCATTTTTATACATATATTGATGTTCCCTGATGTTTTAATATATAATGTTACTGAAACCAGACAAAATCATACGCCTAAAGGATAAAAATATGAATGACATTCTCTTCTCCGTTTTTCCAAATGAAAACTTTGTTGATATCGGACTATACCAATATGGCTGGGAGCACTGCGCTCCGGCACATTCATTCGGCCCGGCCGCACGAAACCATTATATTTTTCATTATGTGATCTCCGGTACCGGAACTCTGATGGCAGATAATTCCGCAGGAGAGACCATCACCTATCAGGTAAAAAGCGGCCAGGGTTTCATGCTTTTTCCCGGTCAGATCAACACCTACATTGCAGATACCGACTTTCCATGGGAGTACACCTGGGTGGAATTTGACGGGCTCCGGGCAAAAGAGATCGTGGAAACTGCAGGTTTAAGTCCGGACCATCCAGTCTATCACAGCCACTCTGCAGATCTCCGCCAGAAAATGATGGAGGAAATGCTTTATATCAGCCATAATTCCCAGGAATCACCCTTTCATCTTATCGGACATACCTGGCTTTTTCTGGATTACTTTATGCGCTCTACTGAAACTGTCCGCATGAAACAGGATGGAAGTATCCGTGATTTTTATATCAAGGAGGCGCTCTCTTTTATTGAACAGAATTTCCAGAATGATATTTCCATTGAGGATATCGCAGCCTGCTGCGGCCTGAACCGAAGCTACTTCGGTAAGATCTTCCACGACACCATCGGACGTTCTCCCCAGGAATTCCTGATCAGCTATCGCATGACCAAAGCTGCAGAACTTCTTAAGATCACAGCCCTGTCTATTGCAGATATCGGAAATGCAGTCGGATATCCCAATCAGCTGCATTTTTCCCGGGCTTTCAAAAATGTATACGGAATGTCGCCAAGAAACTGGCGAATGAAAAACAGACTTATTGAAAAAAAGCCTCCGGCCAGAAAATAGCCGGAGGTTTTTTATTAAAAAATGTATTTACTTAAAATGTAAATTTATCAGCAAAGTATGCATCAAGCTCATCGATCTTCACACGTACCTGCTCCATAGTGTCACGGTCACGGACTGTAACTGCACCGTCATTCTCAGACTCGAAGTCATAAGTGATACAGAACGGAGTACCGATCTCATCCTGTCTGCGGTAACGTTTACCGATATTTCCACGATCATCGTACTCACAGTTGTACTTCTTGGAAAGCTGCTGGTAGATCTTCTCAGCACCCTCGTTAAGCTTCTTGGAAAGCGGAAGCACACCGATCTTAACCGGTGCAAGCACCGGATGGAAATGAAGGACTGTACGGACATCGTTCTTCTCTTCATCCAGAACTTCCTCATCGTAAGCGCTGCAGAGGAAAGCAAGTACCATACGGTCTGCTCCAAGTGATGGCTCGATAACGTATGGGATATATTTCTGTTTCTTCTCATCATCAAAGTATGTGAGATCCTGGCCGGATACATTCTGATGCTGTGTCAGATCATAATCTGTTCTGTCAGCGATTCCCCAGAGCTCACCCCATCCGAATGGGAAAAGGAATTCCACATCTGTGGTAGCCTTGCTGTAGAAGCTCAGCTCTTCCTTATCATGGTCACGGTAACGAACCTCATCATCCTTAAGTCCGAGAGCACTCAGCCAGTCAAGGCAGAACTTCTTCCAGTATGCAAACCACTCAAGATCTGTATCCGGCTCGCAGAAGAACTCAAGCTCCATCTGCTCGAACTCACGGGTACGGAATGTGAAGTTACCTGGTGTGATCTCGTTACGGAAGGATTTACCGATCTGGCCGATACCAAACGGAATCTTTTTACGAGATGTTCTCTGTACGTTCTTGAAGTTTACGAAAATACCCTGTGCAGTCTCCGGTCTTAAATATACAGTATTCTTGGCATCTTCGGTAACACCCTGGAATGTCTTGAACATCAGGTTGAACTGACGGATATCTGTGAAGTTGTGTTTACCACAGCTCGGACATCCTACCTCGTGTTCTTTGATGAAGTCCATCATCTTCTCCTGGGACCATGCATCTACGCTTCCCTCAATGGCAATGTCATGCTCTGCACAAAAGTCCTCAATGAGCTTATCTGCACGGAAACGCTCGTGGCACTCTTTACAGTCCATAAGAGGATCAGAAAATCCGCCAAGATGTCCGGAAGCGATCCATGTCTGCGGGTTCATAAGGATCGCACAGTCAACACCTACATTGTACGGAGACTCCTGAATGAATTTCTGCCACCATGCACGTTTTACGTTATTTTTAAGCTCTACACCGAGATTTCCATAATCCCATGTGTTTGCCAGGCCGCCGTAGATCTCGGAACCCGGGTAAACAAATCCTCTGGCTTTTGCAAGAGCTACGATCTTTTCCATTGTCTTTTCCATGATTTCTCTCCTCTTGACTTGCAGCTGTTCCGCCAAATGCGTCCGGAAAGCTCCGGAAAAAGCTGCTTTTTTACATTTTTGGTCTTATTATACTAGTATCCTCATGATTTTTCAAGGATATTTCCATTTGCATTGCTTCCTGTCCTGCTTTTGAAAAATAAATCGTTACGGTTATTCCGCAGCCGGCAGTGATCTATCTCATTAATTCCAGGATCTCCAGACTTTTAAACCGCTTGTCTGTATTCAGCTCCGTATACCGGTAAATGTGGCGTTCCAGTTCCCGCAGCACATCATCCCGCACTGTAAACGTATACAGCTTTGCCAGGGGGGACACGGCTATGTAGCGCATGGCATACAGGGCTGCCTCTGAGATCCGTTTCCGGTCCATGGCCATCCTGCTGCAGTCCGCACACAGGATCCCGTGCTCATCCTGGGAGAAAAAAAGCTCTCCATTTTCTTCTTCCGTAAGCTCTCTCCCGCAGCCTGCACACTGAAACAGCTGCGGCATCACGCCCTGGATCACCATGGTCCGCAGTTCATAGATACAGCGCACCAGCCGGTCTTCAATATGGGGATTCAAAATGGCTTTGATGGTCACATAGAGAAGATTCATCATCTCCTTCTCGTCTGTTCCCTCTTTACCAAAATAATCCGCCAGTTCCAGGAAATAATATCCGTAGTAAACTCCCGGCTGCTGGGTGGCCAGTTCCACAAAATGATGCTGTACGCTGACCTGGTTGAGATTATAACTTGTCCTTCCCTCATAAAGGGTAAAACTTCCGAATACAAACGGATTGGCTGCTGCCATAAACGGACTGTTCTGCCGCCTTGCTCCCTTGGCAAAGGCGGAAATCTTTCCCCTCTCTCTTGTGAGAAGGACGATCCGCTTGTCATAGTCGCCTACCGGCATGGCAGAAAGCACCACTCCCTGTACGGTAATCAGATCACTCATTTTCAGATTTCTTTCTTATCATATCCAAAGTTCTTGATCAGGAAATCACTGTCTCTCCAGTTCTTAGTCACCTTGACCCAGAGCTTTAGGTTTACCTTTGCTTCCAGCATACGCTCCAGCTCATAGCGGGCATTGCTTCCGATCTTTTTCAGCATGGCACCCTGTTTTCCGATGATGATGCCTTTGTGGGAATTACGCTCGCAGATGATGGTCGCATCAATATCTATGATGTTGCTTCTTCCCGGACGTTTCTTCATCCGGTCGATGGCAACGGCGATTCCGTGAGGGATCTCCTCATCCAGTGCATGCAGAGCCTTCTCACGGATGATCTCTGCGGCGATCTGGCGCTGAGGCTGGTCGGTAACTGTATCCTCATCATAGAACATCGGTCCGTACGGAAGATATTTGAAAATACTTGGAATGATATCCTGTGTGTTTTTTCCGCGGAGGGCAGAGCAGGGAATGATCTCTGCAAAATCACAGATCTTACGGTAGGTATCGATTGCAGGAAGAAGCTCTTCTTTTTTTACCGTATCGATCTTGTTGATGATGAGAATCACAGGAACTCCAACCTTCTGCAGTTGCTCGGCAATGTGGCGCTCTCCCGCACCTACGAATGTGGACGGCTCCACCAGCCACATAATGGCATCTACTTCCTTCAGGGTTCTCTCCGCAACCTGTACCATGTATTCTCCAAGCTTGTTTTTTGCCTTGTGGATACCTGGTGTGTCCAAAAATACGATCTGTCCCTCATCACAGGTATATACGGTCTGTATCTTGTTTCTGGTTGTCTGTGGCTTGTTTGATGTGATGGCGATCTTCTGTCCGATAAGATGGTTCATCAGCGTGGATTTTCCAACATTCGGTCTTCCGATGATTGCAACAAAGCCTGATCTAAAATTATTATCCATTCTTTATCCTCTCATAATCCTTTCACAGCCTGCTATCCCATTTAACGGACAGCAGGCTTTGTTTCTCATCAGCCGATCAGTGGCTTCACTTCCATGAATACATCTTCCGCCTTCTCTATTGCAGTCTCACTTCCTACTACGCAGATCTGATTATCGGAAAGTACTGCTTCTACAAGAGCTGCCAGTTTCTGGATATCCTCCTTCTGCGCTCCGAGGATCTGATTTCTTTCCTTCTGGAGCATATCCTCTGTAACATTGGAGAAATATGCGGTTTTTGAGATACTTCCCTGCATCTGCGGAGTTCTCGGCACATCCTTGTTGCTGATCGTTCCGATGATATATTTTGTCATCTCACGCTCGTCTGCCTCAAAGGCACGGATATAATCCGGCACTCCCTGGTATACTTCCAGGGTTCTCTTTAGATGGGGATCACGGTAGGATACCAGGAAGCTCTCTCCGTTTCTCTTAAAGCCGCTCATGCAACCATACGCTCCACCCTTTACACGAAGGTTGATCCAGAGATAATCGTAGCTTAAGATCACTTTCAGGATCTCCAGTGCACCGGTATACTCCAGGCCTTTTTTGCGGAAGTTTCCGTTCTGTGCCACATACTGGACCTGGCCGGATGTCTTGAAGGCTTCGTTTTTCTTTACGCACGGGGCCTGTTTCACGGGCTCCGGTTTCTGTCCATTAAACAGGACTTTCTTAATTTCGGCAGCCTGTGTTTTCACTGTATCCAGGGACTCTCTCTCTCCGGTGTAGCTTACACAGAAATTCTCCGGACGAAGAACCTCCTCCATCACTTTGCGGAGATTTTTTACGATCTCGTCCTTGCAGCTGTCAAAATCTTTTTCCAGTTTTTCGATAAACTGATAATATCCGATCCCTGCCATCTCATCCTGGAAGGCAGCCATCGGGGATGCATAGGAAGCACCGCGGAGAACGGCGGTGGAATGGCCTGCACTTGCAAGGCTGGCCTGGGCTCTGGATTTCACTCTGGCAATGATCTCATAGAGACGTTTGGTGTCTGTAAGTTTGGAAGTTGTAAGAACTTCACGGATCATGGAGAACATGAAATCCATCTCCGGATACAAAGCTTTGCCTCTTACAGCAAACATGGCACGGAACGCATCGGTATCCTGCGCATCATCAAAAACTTCGATTCCATAGGAAATGCCGCCGGTTCTTGCATTCACCTCATTGAACAGTTCACCATAACTGTAGTTTTCTGTATCCACTGCTCCAAGCACAGATTTTAAAAGTCCCAGATAATGGACAGTATTTACATCAAAGTCATGGATCTCAAAAAGAAGATCTGCATAACCGATTCCATTGGTGCATACATCATGATACAGAAACAGGCTGTCATCTACGTAATGTTCCTCATTTGTCAGTCCTGTGATCTCTTTTTTGATATCTTCTCTGGAAAGCATCGGGATACAGGTCAGTGCTTCCGGATCTTCCTCGGATTCCTGATAAGCTTCCAGGGCTTTTGTATTCTCTACCATCCGGGTAAGCTCTTCATCAGAAAGGCTCTTTCTGTAATTCTCCAGTTTTTCTTCCAGTTCTTTGTCTCTCTTAGCAGCAAGGCCTTTCTCCGGTACCAGGGAAAGGATCGCGCCATGGGTATTATCCAGAAGATATTTACGGATCAGATCCTCAAAATATCCCTCTTCCAGAGCTTTTTTGAGGAACTCAAATCCCTCAAGAAGCTGTACTTCACAGAACGGCTTTGTATCGTCATAAAGCCAGCTGCTTAAAATATCCAGGCCATACATCAGTCCCTTCGGATAGGAAGAGAAATCTGCCTCACGGAAACGGAATTCGTAGTAGTTGATTCCGGCTGTTACTGCCTTCTTGTCGATACCTTCCTCCATGATCTTTGTGAGGGTGTCACGGATCACTTTGACAAATTCCTCTTTCTGGCTTAAGTTGGCTCCCTTTGCCACGATGGAGAAATAGGTCTGTTTGATTCCATCCTCAAAGGAGCCATAGATATCCTTGCCGATCTTTGCATCCAGAAGTGCCTGTTTCAGCGGTGCACCCGGTGCGCTTAAAAGTGCGTAATCCAGGACTTCGAAAGCAAGACTTAAGTTGATATCTGCTGCTTCACCCACAACCATATTGTAGGAAAGATAAGTGTTATCCTCTTCTCCTTCGTCCTCTGACACCGGATAATTTTTCTGGATATCTTTTACCTGGGCAAAAGCTTCCTGATCCCGGATCTGGGAATCAATGGCAAGGGAATCAAAGGCAGACAGATAATGGCTGTCAATAAACTCCAGTTTCTCCTCCATATCCATGTTTCCATAGAGATAGATAAAGCTGTTGGACGGATGATAGTACTGTCTGTGGAAATCCAGGAATTCCTCGTAACTGAGATCCGGGATATTTACAGGATCTCCGCCGGACTCACAGCCATAGGTGGTATCCGGGAACAGGGAATTCATGATCTCACGCTCCAGAACATCGTCCGGTGAGGAAAAAGCACCTTTCATTTCGTTGTAAACAACACCATTGTACTTCAGCGGTCCTTCTTTCTGTTCCAGATGATAGTTCCAGCCCTCCTGGCGGAAAATCTCCTCTTTTTTGTAAATGTTCGGGTAGAACACCGCATCCAGATACACATGCATCAGATTCTGGAAATCCCGGTCATTACAGCTGGCTACAGGGTAGCAGGTTTTGTCCGGGTAGGTCATGGCATTGAGGAAGGTATTGAGAGATCCTTTTACCAGTTCCACAAAAGGATCCTTAAGCGGAAATTCCCTGGAGCCGCACAGTACACTGTGTTCCAGGATGTGGGCAACACCGGTGCTGTTCTTTGGCGGTGTACGGAATGCAATGTTAAAAACTTTATTCTCATCGCTGTTCTCGATGAGCATGACTCTGGCTCCTGTTTTTTTGTGTTTGAGAAGCCATCCTTTGGAATGAATATCCTGAAGATCTTCTTCCTTCAGGACTTCATATGCGTTCAGATGATTGGGATTCATAAATTAGTAACCTCCTGAATGTTTCTCTTCACACCCGACATGGATCTTCGTTCAAAAAAATCTCAGAATATTTTATCGGATGCATGGCAACAAAAGGCTGCCTGAGTAGTCAGACAGCCTGAAACGGAAGCGCTCCGGCCTCCTAAATGTTTCCTTCGTTGGGATAATACTGCCTGTAGATCTCTCTGGCAGCTCTTGTGATGATTCCAAGCTCAGCTTCCATTCCAAGATTAGCCGGAAGCTCCACAGCTGTTTCCCTGATGTCTCTCTGGACCTTGGCCTTCGCACTGTCCTCCTTGATGTGGATCAGGCCGAAAATCATTGTGTTATAGGATTTATCTGTCTGACAGAGATCCATGTAGACCAGAACCAGATGACAGCATTCCCGGTAAAGAAGCTCCTCATAAAGACCGCCCTTTTCCTGGAACTCCTGAAATTTCAGCTTCTTAAGATACTTGCCTATCTCTTTCTTCGCACTTCTTGTGCCAAAGAATCTGGAAGCGGAATTCCGGTTAAACTCCATGGTCATCCAGAGACCGAGATAACCGTCTGCCCTGGTATCACCAGTCTCAGCTTTATCGCTGTAACGGATCTCCCAGAGTTCCTTGCGGATCCTGTTTTCTTCCGGTTCTTCTCCTGCTGCAATGGACTGCTCCAGAAGCTTCAGGCGCTCCATGGGATCTTTCTCTCTATAGTATTTCGCAATTGTTGGTGTATCCATTCATTCTTCCTCCTGATATCTGAATATTATATCAGACAACCTGCCAAAAATACACCCCTATCTGTGATTTCGAAGCTTTTTCCCAGGGCTTTTCACTTTTTTTCCGCGGTTATCACATAGATATACATTGCGGATATACCACAGGGTCTTATCCTCTCCGTATTTATCCAGGATCCGGAGAAGTCCCTCCAGTTCTTTCTTTGTCTGTGGGTGGATAAACCACAGCTTCTCCTTGCTTTTCAGAAAATACTGCAATGGTTCATGATAGGTATATTCCTCTCCCAGATAGTTTCTGGATGCACTGATCCGATCCATGACCATTTCCGCCACATATTTTCTGGGCATTCTGGCTCCCATGATCACATGCTCACCGTCAAGGGAATAGTCTACCCAATGTTCAAAATGGTGTCTGTTTCTTCCCTTATGGTGCAGCCAGGACATGGATACGCCGGTTGCCTCACGTTCTGCGTTGTTGGGGCTTCTTGTCCCCTGATAATATTTACAGCCTACCAGAAATTCCGTCGGGGAATATTTGGACAGGTCATGAAGCAACCCCTGCTTATATAACCCGATACGAAAACAATATTTCATCACCAGAAGCTTATGCCTCGTGATGGTCCTGAAGTGCAGCCACGGGTGCCATGATCGCATCTTTCTCCGCCTCCTGTCTGCCCAGCAATACCACAATGGCGCGGGGGCCAATTTCGATTGATTTTTTATATTCTTCTTCCTCCTCCAGACAGAATCCTGTTCCGTAAAGAGAGGTATCTGCGATTTTTTTCCAGCACATGCCTTCCGGGAGATTGGGCAGAGCAAGGCTCCGGTTTTCCCAGTGGAAATTATAGCCGATGTAAATAAAATCATCCTCTGCAGCCTCCAGATCCTCTTTTTCCCTTGCATAGGCTCCGTAGTACATCATACCAAGAAGCCTGCTGGTATTCTCATAGCTCAGATACCAGGCACGTTCCCCGTGAAGAGACACATCCGGGAACCCCTTGGTCAGATAATCTACCCCTTTCAGTTCCACCGGCATATGAAGAACGGGATGGGCCTTACGAAAAGCAATGGCATCCTTTACAAATTCCCTCAGTCCCTGGTTTCTGGAAAGGCCCTTCCAGTCTGTCCAGCCGGTAGCATTATCCTGACAGTAGGCATTATTGTTTCCGCTCTGGGAATTGCCGAATTCATCACCGTGATAGATCATGGGAACACCCTGACTCAGCAGCATCATCAGAAAGGCATTTTTGATCTGGCGTTCCCTCATCTGACGGACGGAAACCTTACGGGTAGGGCCTTCCACACCGCAGTTCCAGGAATAATTATAGCTGCTTCCGTCCTGATTGCCCTCTCCATTGGCCTCGTTATGTTTATAATTGTAGCTCACCAGGTCATTCATGGTAAATCCGTCCTGGCACACCATGTAATTGATCACTCCATGATTCTCGCTGTTATGACGGATATGCCATGCTGCAGCCTCCACCATCCCTTCATCGCTTTTCAGGAAACGGCGCATATCCTGGAGAAAATTCATATTGCTTTCTGCTCCGCAGCGTCTGGCTGGAAGCTTTCCTCTGTAAAAATGATCAAAATCAAAGCCCTGGAAGATCAGTTTTGCTCCGGAAAGGATTCCATCCCGAAGAAGCATCTCCCGGTTAAAGCCCTCTCCCAGCACATGAAATCCATCTACATGGTAAAAATCTCTCCAGAACTGCAAAGCTCGAAGAGCCATCAGGCTGTCTGTTTCCTCCGGAAAATAGAATTCCATGATACAGGCAATGCCGTTCTTGTGCAGTTCCCGGATCAGATACAGAAATTCCTGCTCCGGTTCTCTGGTGCTGCAGTAAGCACTCTTCGGGCTGAAATAAAAGCCGGATGCATAGCCCCAGTAATTCACTACATTTTCCTTTCGACGGGTCTTGATGTGTTCACTGCCTTCCTTCGGTTTATTGATCGGAACCTCACAGAATTCATAGGCAGGCATCAGTTCAATGGCATTGATCCCAAGTTCTTTCCAGTAAGGGATCATCTCTGTCAGGCCAAGAAAAGTCCCCTTATGGGAAACCATCTTTCTGGCAAGCTTCGTATAACCACGGACATGAAGCTTGTACAGGATCATATTTTCATATTCTACTGCCGGTGCAGTTTCATTTTCCCAGCCGGAAACATTCTCATTAAGGAAGCGACAGCGGACCTCCTTTTCCGGATCGTAAGGTACTCCGAAATGCGCTCTCCCGTGAAGTCCGTATGCATACGGATCCTGCACGATCTCACCGTCTATTTTATAATTATATTCAAACTCCTTCAGAGAAGCACTGCACAGCTTCAGCGCCCACACACGTCCTGTATGGAAATCCTTCGGAAAAACGATCTCCACCGGTGCGGCAGTTCCTCTTTTTTTATATAAAAGCAGGGACACTTCGGAATCTTCCGATGCCTCCACTGCAAAATTATAACCGCCCTCCATTTTGTTGGCTCCAAGTATCAGCGGCTGACCTTTCTCCACTCGACCTAATCTGCGGCTTGCCAAGGCAACTCCTCCTTTTCTCTTTTTATTATTCAAATCCATAGAAATCCTTTTCGCCGGATCCGTCACAGATCAATATCCAGCTCAACCGGGCAATGATCGGATCCCATGATCTCTCCGTGGATCTTCGCATCCTGAAGCTTTTCTTTCAGGGAAGGGGAAACAAGGAAATAGTCGATACGCCAGCCGGCGTTCTTCTCTCGTGCACGGAAACGGTAGGACCACCAGGAGTAAACGCCCTCTTTATCCGGATAAAAATAGCGGAATGTATCAATAAAGCCACTCTCAAGGGCTCTGGTAAAGCAGGCTCTCTCTTCATCAGTAAAGCCTGCATTTTTGCGGTTGGTCTTCGGATTCTTGAGATCGATCTCCTGATGTGCCACATTAAGGTCGCCACAACAGATCACCGGTTTCTTCTCCTGCAGTTTCAGAAGATAAGCTAAAAAATCCTCTTCCCATTTCATACGGTATTCCAAACGGCGGAGCTCGCTCTGGGAGTTGGGAGTATATACAGTCACAAAATAATACTCTTCGAATTCCAGTGTGATGACACGTCCTTCTTTATCATGCTCCTCTATCCCAATCCCGTAAACTGCAGACAATGGCTCCCTCTTTGTAAAAATGGCTGTACCTGAATAGCCTCTGCGGTTTGCGTAGTTCCAGTACTGATGATATCCGGGAAGTTCCAGTTTCACCTGTCCCTGCTGGCATTTCGTCTCCTGCAGACAGAAAATATCCGCATCCAGCTCATGAAAGCGTTCCTCAAAGCCCTTGGTGATACAGGCCCGGATCCCATTTACATTCCAGGAAATAAATTTCATATTTTTATATTTTCTCCTCATTTTTTCGTCATATTTTTATTATATCTCACATTGTCGGATTAAGCAAAAAATATTTTGAAAGTTTTCTCAGGCTCTCAAATATTTTGTTGCTGTTCTACGTCATATCTGTTAAAATGTTCTCTATATCATGCAGAGCTGCCCTCTTATTTACAGGCAGCAGCAGAACGGAGGATTTTTTTATGAGTGATGAATTTAACAAAAGCGGATGTGCACCAAGCGACTGCGCTTCCTGCACAGCTAACTGTGAAAGCAGGGTAGATGAAGCACATCATACCATCACCCTGACTATGGATGATGATACTGAGGTAGAATGTGCCATCCTTACTATTTTCCCTGTAGAGAACAAAGAATATATCGCACTTCTCCCACTGGATGAGAACGGCCAGAATGAGACCGGTGAGGTTTATCTCTACAGTTTCTCCCGCACAGCAGACGGCGATCCGATGCTGGCAAACATTGAAGATGATGAAGAGTACGACGCTGCCGCAAATGCCTTTAACGCAGTCGTGGAAAAAGCACGTGCAGACGAAGAGGCAGACGCACCTCTCAGCTAAACAGTGCATTTATCGGAAAGCAGTAACTACACAAAACAAGCCCGGAAAATCGGATGTATGTGGTCTTCACACCTCCGCCTTCCGGGCTTTTGTTTTATTTTGTGGTGCTTCCGAAACCACCGTTTCTTACTGCATCTGCATCATCATCCACGGTAATTCCGTACTCCACGAAGATTCCCTGCATGAATCCGGTTCCTGCCGGGATCTGGATGGTCTTATCTTCTCTGGTATCGTTGGTCAGCTTGGCAAAGATATGGCCTTCGTTGTCAGAGAAGAAATAATCGCTGTCAATGATCCCTACTGTATTATTCAGCTGCAGACGGAATTTGAATCCCAGTCCGCTTCTCGGATAACATTTCAGGACCCAGCCTTCTTCCATCTCCACACGGATGCCAGTGGGGATCTTAACGATCTCGCCCGGTTTCATGGTCACATCCACCGGTGCATAAAAATCGTATCCCGCACTTCCGGTTGTGGCTCTCTTCGGAAGTTTCAGGCTGTCGTAGATATTACAGATCTCTTCTTCTGAATACTGTTCAAAAGTATCCTTCCAGTCCTTTGCAAACTGTTCAAAACTTACCTTGTGAAATTTCGCAATTCTTTTCATTTTCGTTCCACTCCCAATGGGTAATTTGGAGAAATCCCTCCGGTCACTCCACATACAGAACCACACGGTTCTCACGGAGTGATGCCCGTACATCGATCACACGCTGGTTTGCGGAACCTTTCCATTTCAGAAGGACTTCTTTTTTATCGACCTGAAATTCTCCGTCCACACAGACATCCAGATAATGGATGATCTCGTACTGCTGGATCTCTTCCCAGAGAGAACCGGTATACAGCCAGATGGTCTTATCCGGATACTTCTCTCTGATCTCTCTTGCAAGAGCTGTTACCTCAGCGATATTGGAAGGATGCAGGGGATCTCCTCCTGAGAATGTGATCCCGCTGATATAATCCTTGTCCAGCTCTGCAAATATCTCAGCTCGCTCGCTGTCCGTAAATGGGAGACCTCCGTTTGGATCCCAGGTAATTGGATTCTGGCACTCCCGGCAGCCGTGTGAACAGCCGGCCACCCAGAGTACTACACGAAGTCCGTCTCCGTTTAACATATCGTCCTTGGTAATATTGTGGTATCTCATCATTTATGCTTCTTCCGGTACATCCTTCATGCTGAAGCTGATTCTTCCCATCTTGTCCTTGCCAAGGCAGATAACCTTAACTTTGTCGCCAAGTGTAAGAACATCCTCAACACGGTTGATCCTCTGTTTGGAGATCTTGGAAATGTGTACCATTCCCTCCTTGCCCGGTGCAAACTCAAGGAATGCGCCAAACTCTTTGATGCTGACTACGCGTCCTGTAAAGATCTGTCCTGCCTCAAACTCGGTAGTGATGATCTCGATCATACGTTTTGCTTCATCCATACCCTTCTGATCGGTTCCGCAAATAGAAACTGCGCCGTCATCTGTGATGTCGATCTTCACACCTGTACGCTCGATGATCGTGTTGATAGTCTTTCCTCTCTGTCCGACTACATCACCGATCTTCTGCGGGTCGATCTGGATCTGGATGATCTTCGGAGCAAACTCTCCTACTGTTGTACGAGGCTTGTCAATACATTTCTCCATAACTTCTGTAAGGATATACTCTCTTGCCTCTTTTGTTCTGCGGATCGCTTCCTCAACGATCGGTCTTGTAAGGCCGTGGATCTTGATATCCATCTGGATCGCTGTGATTCCGTCATGTGTTCCGGCTACCTTGAAGTCCATATCTCCGAAGAAGTCCTCAAGACCCTGGATATCTGTAAGAACGATGTAATCATCGTCTGTTTCACCTGTAACAAGTCCACAGGAAATACCTGCAACCGGTTTCTTGATCGGTACACCGGCAGCCATCAGTGACATGGTAGATGCACAGATACTTGCCTGGGATGTGGAACCGTTGGACTCAAATGTCTCAGATACGGTACGGATTGCATACGGGAACTCCTCTTCTGTAGGAAGTACCGGTACCAGTGCTCTCTCAGCAAGTGCTCCGTGGCCAATCTCACGGCGTCCCGGTCCTCTGGAAGGTTTTGTCTCACCTACGGAGTAGGACGGGAAGTTGTAGTGATGCATATATCTCTTGGATGTCTCAAACTCATCCAGTCCGTCAAGACGCTGTGCCTCTGTAAGAGGAGCCAGTGTGGTAACGGTACAGATCTGAGTCTGTCCTCTTGTGAACATGGCAGAACCGTGAACTCTCGGGATGATGTCTGTCTCCGCAGCCAGCGGACGGATCTGTCTGATCTCACGGCCGTCCGGACGTTTGTGATCTTTGAGGATCATCTTGCGGACAGTCTTCTTCTGGTACTGATATACAGCCTCACCGAGAACGGCAAGCCACTCTTCGTTATCTGCAAAAGCTTCTTTCAGCTTGTCTGTGATCTCGCTGATATTATTCTCACGTGTCTGTTTGTCATCGGAGAATACGGCAACCTCCATCTCTTCCGGAGGAACGATCTTCTTGATCTCATCAAAGAGTTCCTGCGGTACTGCACAGGACTCGTAGGAATGTTTCTCTTTTCCGCACTCAGCTACGATCTGGTCGATGAATTTAATGATCTCCTGGTTTACTTCATGAGCCTTGTAGATGGCTTCGATCATCTTGTCTTCCGGAATCTCGTTGGCTCCGGCCTCGATCATGATAACTTTCTCTCTTGTGGAAGCTACGGTAAGCTGAAGGTCAGAAACTGCCTTCTGTGCAAGTGTCGGGTTGATGATGAACTCGCCGTCGATCATGCCAACCTGTGTGGTTGCACATGGGCCGTCAAATGGGATATCAGAAATACAGGTTGCAATGGAAGAACCAAGCATAGCCGGGATCTCCGGATTGCACTCCGGATCAACAGACATAACCATGTCTACCAGTGTTACGTCATTTCTGTAATCCTTCGGGAACAGTGGACGCATTGGACGGTCAATAACACGGGATGTAAGGATCGCATGCTCGCTTGCCTTACCCTCTCTCTTGTTGAAACCTCCCGGGATCTTTCCTACTGCATACATCTTCTCCTCATACTCAACGCTTAATGGGAAGAAATCGATCCCTTCTCTTGGCTCTTTGGATGCGGTAGCAGTAGCAAGGACCGTAGTATCACCGTAGTGCATAAGAGCAGCACCATTGGCCTGTTTCGCTACACGTCCGATATCTACAGTCAGTGTTCTTCCTGCAAGTTCCATGGAATAACTTTTGTACATATTCGTTCTCCTTTTCTTATTATATTAATATCTGACAGGAGCCCGAAACAACTGAAAAGACCACTTCCTTTGAAAAAGATCTCGACCGGAAATGGGCTTTTCAGTAGTCTCGGAAATCACTCCTGCGGTAATTCCGTCTGTGTTTATCACACATGTTAAAATGGGGCGGATGGAATCATCCGCCCCTCCCGTAGCAATTATTTTCTTAAACCTAATTTTTCAATCAGTGCACGGTATCTTTCGATGTCTGTTTTCTTAAGATAAGCAAGAAGGCCACGTCTCTGACCTACCATTTTCAGAAGACCTCTTCTGGAATGATGATCTTTGTGGTGTGTTTTAAGGTGCTCTGTGAGCTCCTGGATTCTTGCTGTAAGAACTGCAACCTGAACCTCCGGTGAACCTGTGTCACCCTCTGTTCTTGCATACTCTTTCATGATCGCTGTTTTCTTCTCTTTAGAAATCATTGTTGTTTCCTCCTTGAAATTTTAATTAAACGCCGGGTATTAAGAAGTGGTCGGAGTCTCCGGCTTCTGAATACTGGCTTTTTTCACCTCGAACAGTATAGCACACGGTTCCTGACCTGTAAACTGTTTTTTTGAAAAGTTTTTACCGGAAATTTTTACTTTTCGAAGCTTTGAAAATAAGCCTTGCCTTTTTCCGCGTCTTTCATAAGCTGTTCTTTCAGAGCTTCTATGGAAGAAAAACGTTTCTCCGGTCTGGAATAATGAAAAAATTCCACTCTGCAGGACTCTCCGTACAGGTCTTCCTCACAATCAAAGAGATACGTCTCAACACCCAGGAATTTCTCCCCCACCGTAGGCTTGTATCCTACATTGGTGATTCCTTTAAGGCTTCTGTCCTTAAAATGGGACACTGTATCGTAGACCCCGTTTGGAGGCATCAGCTTTTCTTTTGCCGGAATAATATTGGTTGTCGGAAGAAGAAATTTATGTCCCATTCCTCTTCCATGTTCGATCACTCCATCCACAAAAAACGGAAAGCCCAGAAGATCATTGACCTTTTCCATATTACCTCTTTTCAGTTCCTCACGGATAAAGGTACTGCTGATCTTTCGTTTTCCTTCCATTTCTTTTGGAATCACATCCACCGAAAAGCCAAGCTTCTTTCCCATCTCCCGGAGAAGTTCCGGATTTCCCTTGCGTTCATATCCAAACCGGAAATCTTCTCCTACGGCAACGTGTTCTGCCTGAAGATCCCCCACCAGAATCTCTTTAATAAAAGTGTCTGCTTTCATGTGGCGGATCCTGGCATTCAGCGGGCATTCGATCAGAACATCCACACCTGCATCCTCAAGAATCCTGCATCGTTCTTCTTTTGTAAAGATCATCTGGCTTCCGATTCCCAGGGAAAAGAGAACTGTCTGAAGTCCCTTTTCTTTTTGCTCCAGAATTCTTTCCACCAGTTTCCGGTGTCCACGGTGTATGCCGTCAAATTTTCCAAGTGTTACCGCACTCCCTGACAGGCGCGGAAATTCTCCGTCAATCTTCAAGTATTCCATATCTGCTCCTGCAAGTTTTTGTAAAAAATTTATACAAAGAACATGCGGACGGGAACATATTTCTGTTTTCTTTCATCCCAGCCGTATATTCCTGTGAAGTTTCCGCTGCTTTTATACATCCGGACTTTTTCTTCCCTGCTGCCGCCCTGTACCAGTTCTTCCGGAACTGGATTTCCATTACCAAGAAGCCTGTCTCCTTCCGGTGTACAGATAAGCGCCGGATACATGGAAAGTACATCTTCAATAGAAACGATTTTTTCGCCGATGGTTCCGTTGGCAACCGCTTCTTCCACCTGGGAAAGTGTCATGCTCTCTTCCAGTGTGAAATTCCCGGACTGGATCCGAAGAAGCTCTTCCATGGCACCGCCACAGCCTAATTTTTCTCCGATATCATTGCAAAGTGTACGGATATAGGTTCCCTTGCTGCAGGTAACGCTGATACGTACCAGCGGGAGATCCATATCCAGTATCCTTATCTCATAAAAAACCACAGGGCGCGGTTTGCGCTCTATGGTTTTTCCTTCTCTGGCCAGCTCGTAAAGCTTCTTTCCACCCACTTTCAGAGCAGAATACATCGGCGGAACCTGCATCTGTTCTCCCACAAAAGAAGCAACCGTTTCCCGGACTTCCTCCTCTGTAACCGTTACCGGTTTCTCGGAAAGAATTGTTCCTGTCATGTCCTGGGTATCTGTGGAAACGCCCAGCCTTAAGACTGCCTCGTATGTTTTTTCTTTCTCTGTAAGAAGCTCTACCAGACGGGTTCCCCTTCCAAGGGCAACGGGAAGTACTCCCTCTGCTGCCGGGTCCAGCGTTCCCGTATGGCCAATCTTTTTCATGTGGAGAATTCCACGCAGCTTTGCAACCACATCATGAGAGGTATAACCTTTTTCCTTACGGATCACAAGTATTCCATCCATGATTTGTTTCTACTCCTCTGCAAGCTGTTTTTCAATCTCAGCGGTAAGGTTGTTGATCACATCGTACATGGAACCCTGCATATCACAGCCGGCTGCACGCACATGTCCGCCGCCTCCGAAAAACACGGCAATCCTGCTCACATCCACCTTTCCGTTGGAACGGAGAGACACTTTAAAGAGCTGCGTCTCCATCTCATAGATAAAGATCGCAACCTCCACACCTGCGGTAAGGCGGAGCTGGCTTACGATTCCCTCCAGATCCTTTCCTTCCACGCCGTAGAAATCCATCTCCCGTCTTTTCAGATATCCGACTACGCATTTGCCATCCTGGAGCAGAATGCTCTCTGCCAGCACACGGCCCATAACCTGATTCTGAAGGTATGTTTTCTGGTAAAAGGACTCATCGATGATCCTGCTGAAATCAAATCCTGTTTTCATCAGTTCACCGGCGATCCTCATGGTTTCCGGTGTTGTGGAAGAATACTGGAACACGCCGGTGTCATGTGCCATTCCCGTATAAATCGGAACCGCAATGGAACGGTCGATCTTATCTGCATCCAGAAGTCCGTAAAGAACTTCACATGCGGAACCGACGTCGCCCCGTACATGATTGACATCTGCAAATCCCTTATTGCTTACATGATGGTCAATGCATGCGGTCTTTTTTGCCGTGTCAAAATACTTTCCGGCAACAGCAAGGCGATCCAGTGCGCTGACATCACAGGTGATAAAAAGATCATACTCTTTCTCTTCTTCTGCTTCTGTCTTAACCTCATCCATTCTGTCGATGTAATCAAATACAGGCTTCGGCTGTTCCAGATAGACATCTGCCTCAATATCCGGAAAATATTCCCGGATATAAAGGTACAGAGCCATACAGGAACCGATACAGTCTCCATCCGGACGGATGTGGCCGCCAATGCCTACAGTTTTTACATTTTCCAGTATTTCTGAAATGTTTTTCATTTTTTCCACCTATTCCTCTGTTTCCATCCCACTCATTACGTCATTGATCTTCTTTGACATATTTACGCCATATTCGATGGACTCATCCAGAACAAAACGGATCTCCGGCGTATTGCGAAGGTTCAGTCTTCTGGCCAGCTCTCTCCGGATATAGCCCTCTGCGTTCTTTAATCCACGGATGGTGGAATCTTTGGCCTGCTTTTCGCCAAGTACACTGATGTAGGCTTTGCAGGTTTTAAGATCCGGTGCCACCTCCACGGCTGTCACAGAAGTCATCGGATGAATTCTGGGGTCCTTGATCTCGCTGTGTATGATGGTGCTGAGTTCTTTAAGAACCGCACCATTCACACGTGTATTTTTAATGCTGTTTTTTCTCATTACAAGTCACTCCTATCTTGGTACCTCTACCATGATATATGCTTCGACTTTATCTTCTTCTTTAACATCGTTGAAGTCGTTGAATACAAGACCACACTCATATCCTGCACGGACTTCCTTAACGTCATCTTTAAATCTCTTCAGGGATGCAAGCTCACCCTCAAAGATCTGGTCCTCACCTCTTGTGATACGAACCTTGCAGTTACGCTGGAATGTACCATCCAGTACATAGCTTCCTGCGATGGTTCCCACACCAGATGCCTTGAACAGCTGACGTACTTCTGCGTGGCCGATAACTTTCTCCTCGAATACCGGATCCAGCATACCTTTCATGGCTGCCTCCACATCCTCGATTGCCTGGTAGATAACCTTGTAAAGTCGAAGGTCAACGCCCTCCTGCTCAGCAAGCTGTTTTGCTGTGGTATCCGGACGTACGTTAAATCCGATGATGATGGCATTGGATGTTGCGGCAAGGCTGACATCAGACTCATTGATGGCACCTACACCACCGTGGATCACCTTAACGATAACTTCCTCGTTGGAAAGTTTGGTAAGGCTCTGTTTTACAGCCTCAACAGATCCCTGTACATCGGCTTTAACAATGATCGGAAGCTCTTTAAGGTCGCTTGCCTGGATCTGATCAAACAGGTTATCCAGAGAAAGTTTGCCCTTGGTCTCCTCAAGAAGACGGCTCTTGTTCTCTGTAACGAATGCGCCTGCAAAGTTCTTGGCTTCTTTGTCGCTCTCGAAGGACATCAGGATCTCACCTGCATTTGGAACGTCGCCAAGACCAAGGATCTCAACCGGAGTGGACGGGCCTGCCTCTTTAACGCGGCGTCCCTTGTCATCCATCATTGCACGGACTTTACCGTTGCATGCACCTGCTGCAATGAAATCTCCTACATGGAGAGTACCTTTCTGAACAAGGATGGTAGCAACCGGTCCTTTACCTTTATCAAGCTGAGCCTCGATAACAAGACCTCTTGCCTCACGGTTCGGGTTTGCTTTCAGCTCGGAAACCTCAGCAGTAAGAAGGATCATCTCAAGAAGGCTCTCGATTCCTTCTCCTGTATGTGCGGATACCGGAACGAAGATGGTGCTTCCGCCCCAGTCCTCAGGGATCAGTTCATACTCGGAAAGTTCCTGTTTTACACGCTCTACATTTGCGCTTGGTTTATCGATTTTGTTGATGGCAACGATGATCTCAACGCCTGCTGCTTTTGCATGGCTGATGGCCTCTACAGTCTGCGGCATGACGCCATCGTCTGCGGCAACGACCAGAACTGCGATATCCGTAGCGTTGGCACCACGCATACGCATAGCTGTAAATGCCTCATGTCCCGGTGTATCCAGGAATGTGATCTTCTGGCCTTTGATGTTTACCACGTAAGCACCGATGTGCTGTGTGATTCCGCCGGCCTCGCCTCTGGTTACGTTTGTATTACGGATCGCATCCAGAAGAGATGTTTTACCATGGTCAACGTGACCCATGACGCAGACTACCGGAGGTCTTGGAACCATATCGTCCTCATCCTCTTCATCCTCTTTGAGGAGTTCTGCGATCACGTCTACTTTTTCCTCTTTCTCGGCAATGATATCAAAGCCAAGTGCGATCTCCTCTGCCTTGTCAAAGTCGATCTCCTGGTTTACGGTTACCATGACGCCTTCCATGAAAAGTTTCTTAACGATCACGGATGGCTGCATCTTCATAGCGTCCGCAAGCTCACGGATGGTAAGCTTCTCAGGAATGGTGATCTCCTTGATCTCAGGTTTCTTCTCTTCCTGCTTCGGCTGTGGATTCGGTTTCTGAAGCGCTTTCGGGATTCTGGAATTCGGTCTGCGTCCACCCTGATTTGGTCTGCGTCCGCCCTGGCCGCCTTTCTCGAAATCTTTCTTCTTGTTCTTGTTCTCTCTGTCACGCTCACGCTTGCTGTCCTTGGATGTCTTGGTTAGCTCCGGAGTAAATACGGAATCGGAAGAACTGCTTCTTTTCTGTCCCGGACGTGCTCCGCCCTGGCCGCCGCGGTTCTGACCGCCGAAACGGTTATCTCCGCCTCTTCCGCCTTCAGAACGTCCACCCTGGCCGCCCTGGCCACGGTTTGCTCCGCCGCCGAAACGGTTTCCGCCATCTCTGCCTTCGAAGCGTCCACCCTGGCCGCCCTGGCCACGGTTTGCTCCACCGCCGAAACGGTTTCCGCCTCTTCCGTCATTCTGACGTGGTCCTCTGTTTCCTTCACCCTGTCTTGCCGGACGTCCCTCACCATTCTGGGAACGGTTTCCACCAAAACGGTTTCCACCGTCTCTTCTTCCCTCGAAGCTTCTTCCGTCACGGTTGCCGTCTCTTCTTCCTTCCGGACGATTACCCTGCGGTCTTCCGCCCTGAGTACGGTTTGCTCCACCCTGAGAGTTTCTCTGCTCGCCGGATTCGTTATTTCTTGTACCCTGGCCTGCCGGACGCTGTCCGCCGTTCTGGGAACGTGCCGGGCCTTTTTTCTCGCCTGCTGCCGGTTTTCTTCTTCCTTTACCGCCGTCGCTGGCATTCTGTGCATGGAATACACGGATGATATTTTTTTTCTTTTTCGGTGCCTCAGACTTGTTACCCTCTGCGTTCACCGTTGTTGTCTTTTCTTCTGTTTTTGGAGTATCCAATTGTCTATATTGCTCCTTTCCCGATCTGCTGAATTTATCTTTTATCATTATTATCGTCAAACCTCCTTACAGACGCCTGTATCATGCAGGTTATCTGCCGGATTCTTTTTCCAGCTCCTTCATGATCGCCTTTGCAAAATTTTCGTCCTGCACGGCAAGGCTGGCACGGAATTCTTTGCCCATTGCTCTGCCCAGGCTCTCTTTGTCTGAAAGGAAATATAACGGAACTTCGTAATAGGTACACATATTCCGAAATTTCTTTTTTGTGTTTTCGGAGGCATCATCTGCCACCAGTGCCAGGAAACCTTTTCCTGTTTTTACGGATTTCTCTGTGGAAAATTCTCCGCTCACTGTTTTTCCTGCTTTTGTCGCAAGTCCGATGAGTGATAAAACCTTACTGTTTTTCAATTGACTCAAACTCCTTCTTGAGGTTCTGATACACTTCATCCGGAACTGCCATTTTCAAGGAACGCTCCAGGCCGTGGTTTTTGATGGCCTTTTCCAGGCATTCCTCTGAGAAACAAAGGTATGCGCCGCGTCCGTTTTTCTTACCTGTAGCGTCCAGGATGATCTCATTCTCTGATGTTTTGAGAACTCGTATCATTTCCTTTTTGCTTTTCATTTCCCTGCAGCCGGTACACTGACGCATGGGAATCTTGGTTCTCGTTTTCATTATTCTTCGGCATCTCCATCTGCTGTTTCTTCAGCTTCTGTTTCTGTCTCTTCTGTATCTTCCTCTGTTTCCGGAATTTCTTCGGAAACAGCCTCTTCTGTCATTTCGTCCTCTGCTTCTTCGTGTTCCTCATCGTAATCATCGTAGAAGTCACCGGACTCTCTTGCCTGTGTCTCGCTCTTGATGTCGATCTTGAATCCTGTAAGTCTTGCAGCAAGACGTGCGTTCTGTCCCTCTTTACCGATGGCAAGGGAAAGCTGATAATCCGGAACTACAACCAGTGCAGTCTTCTCATCCGGATCTGCCATAACTGCGATAACTTTTGCAGGGCTTAATGCGTTCTCGATAAGGATTGCCGGGTTCTCATCCCAGTTGATGATATCGATCTTCTCACCGTGAAGTTCGTTGACAACCGCACCTACACGTGCGCCGTTCATACCGACACATGCTCCCACAGCATCTACATCCGGATCGTTACTCCATACAGCGATCTTGGTACGGGAACCTGCCTCACGGGCAATGCTCTTGATCTCAACGGTACCATCTCTTACCTCTGCAACCTCGGACTCGAAAAGTCTCTTTACAAGACCGGGATGTGTTCTGGAAACCAGGATACGCGGTCCCTTCGGTGTATCCTTAACTTCAAGAATGTAAACTTTTACTCGCTCAGTTGGCTGGAAGGTCTCACCCTTTACCTGTTCGTTCTCTGTAAGTACTGCGTCTGCCTTACCAAGGTTGATGCTGACATTTTTGCCCATTACTCTCTGAACAATACCGGTTACCACTTCTTTTTCGATTCCATAGTACTGATCGTAAAGAACTTTACGCTCTTCCTCACGGATTTTCTGAAGAATGACATTCTTTGCATTCTGGGTTGCGATACGTCCGAATTCCTTGGACTGGATCTCAACCTTCATAACATCACCGATCTCTGCGTTCGTGTTTGTTTTCTGTGCATCCACCAGAGAAATCTCCAGCGCCGGATCCTCCACATGCTCTACAACAGTTCTGTCAGCGTAAACACTGAAGTCACAGGTCTCCGGATCGATCATAACGTGAACGTTATCTGCCTTTCCGAAATGGTTCTTACATGCCTGGATCAGTGACTGCTCAATTGCCTCCAGCAGTGTATCCTTACTGATGTTTTTCTCTTTTTCGAGAACGTCCAGCGCATCTCTTAAATCTCTGCTCATTTTTCTTTTTTCCTCCTGAATTTTACAGATTCGATTCTCTTTTAGAATTCGATTGCGAGACGAATCAGGGCAATATCTTTTTTATCAAAGGTACGTTCTGTGCCGTCTTCATCAATTGTCACACTGTTACTATCATATGCATTTAAAATACCGCAGAATTCTTTCTGTTTCTCAATGGGCCGGTAGGTACGGATCTCCACCAGCTTGCCAAGGCTTCTCTTAAAGTCTTTTTCTTTTTTAAGAGGCCGGTCAAGTCCCGGAGAACTGATCTCCATAATGTAGCTGTCCTCGATGAAATCCTGCTCATCCAGTATATCGCTGAATGCACGGCTTACGTCCTCGCAGTCATTGACTGTGATTCCGCCCGGCTTGTCGATATAGCCTCTAAGATACCAGGTTCCGGCTTCCTTGACATACTCCACATCTACCAGCTCAAAGCCCCTGGACTCCACGATTGGTGTAAGGATCGCCTCTGTCTTCTGTTCATATTCTTCCCGTCTGCTCATGCTTCCCACCTGCCTTTCCTATTTCTGCCTATTTCTGAACAAATTCCTTCTCAGCAAATAGGAGCGGGCTCTCGCCCACTCCTATGCCAACAAGTTCTTAGTTTCGTTCATTGTAACACCAATGTCTGTTAAATGCAAGTATTAATTGCGATTTCCGGTTTTTGTGGTTTTTGTACATCCAACGTGCTATCTCTTATGATAATCTCCCATTCTCCATCTCATACACCACATCTGCCACATTCATGGTGGAGACTCTGTGGGATACCAGGACTACAGTGCGGCGGGTGGTGTCTTCTTTCAGGGACTTGAGGATGGTGGCTTCGTAGAGCTGACCTTTGTCTACGTATTTCAGGGAGGAGAGCCTTCCCCTCATATCTGCCCGTCAAACCGGAAATGAGCGTGCATCTCACGAATGGTCAGTTCCAGCCAGATCACCGTAGGCTGTGAGATGGATGGCGGGGTGGTGATCAGATTCTCGGCTTCACACCTTTGGTGTCTCGCTTGGCGAGTTTGACTTTGTTGAGTACGTATGGTTTGTCGTGGTAGGTAATGACATACTCCTGCCTGCTTTCCAAAAGATACGCATGGTGGATCCGGTCTTCACCGGTAAGCTTCATGCCGCGGACACCCATAGCGTTTTTCTTAGTGACGGAGATCTCGGTTTTCATGATACGGAGAAAGTAACCCTTTTCAGACTGGAACACAACCTGATCCATCTCATCGGCTGCTCCTACGAATACCAGGCGGTCATCCTCTGCAAGCTTGGTGGAAACAATGGTACGCTTGGAAGCACGGAACTCTTCTCCTTTTACCAGCTTACACATGCCATTCTCTGTAACAAAGAGCACTGTGGAGGCTGCCACCTGGCTCAGCGGTGCCACATAAAGGATCTGCTCGGAAGTACTGTCATAATTACCCAGATTATCTGCCGGAACACCTTTATCACGGAAACGTACCAGCGGGATATCCTCTGCCTTCACTGTGTGGAGCTTGCCGGTATCTGTAAAGATACAGATCTTATCCGTATTCATGCAGGTAAAGACATAGCGGCTCTCTGCATGAGCGGCATCCTTATTACGCTCGTAGGCATTCTTATCAATGAGACGCATATATCCGAAACGATCCATCAGGAAGCAGACTTCGGTCTCTTCCATCTTCTTCTCCTCATAAACAGCTTCCTCTGCGTTTTCAATGGAAGTCTTACGCTTACTGCCGTATTCCTTCTTGATCTGATCCAGTTCACCCATGATCACTGCTGCCATGGAGTCATAATTATTCAGGATATCCTCATAAGCAGCAATGTTCTTCATGGTTTCCTCATGCTCCTTCATCAGAGCATCGATCTCCAGACCGATCAGCTTGTAAAGACGCATGTCCAGGATAGCTGCGGCCTGTTTTTCTGTGAATTTCAGGGTTTTTGCCGCTTTTTCGGAGGTCTTGGTCTTGAATTTAATCCCTTCTGTGATACCATCGGTCAGGCATTTCTTTACCTGGTCACGGCTCTTGCTGCCGCGGAGGATCTCAATAATCAGATCAATAACATCGCAAGCCTTGATCAGACCTTCCTGGATCTCACGCTTCTCCTGTTCCTTGGCAAGAAGGGTGGTGTACTTTCTGGAATTTACTTCGAAAACAAAATCAACATGATGAGCAATGATCTGCTTCAGTCCCAGGGTCTCCGGTCTTCCGTCTGCAACTGCCAGCATATTGACACCGAAAGTATCCTCCAGTCTGGTCTTCTTGTAGAGCATATTGGTAAGGTTCTCCACGTCTGCGTCGCGCTTCAGTTCCAGAACGATACGGATTCCCTCCTTAGATGACTGGTTGGAAATGTCCACGATATCTGTAGTCTTCTTGGTTTCCACCAGAGTTGCGATATCATTGAGGAATTTTCCGATGTTGGCGCCGATCATGGTGTAGGGAATCTCTGTGATCACCAGCTGCTGACGACCACCCTTCAACTTCTCTATTTCTACCCGTCCGCGGATACGGAGCTTGCCTGTTCCGGATTCGTAGATTTTTACAAGGTCGTCCTTATTTACTACGATACCACCTGTCGGAAAATCCGGGCCCTTGAGATAACGCATCAACCCACGGGTGCTGATATCATTGTTCTTCATGTATGCCTTCACTGCATCTACTACTTCACCCAGATTGTGAGGTGGGATGCTGGTGGCCATACCTACAGCGATTCCGTCGGCTCCGTTTACCAGAAGGTTAGGGATTCTTACCGGAAGCACTACCGGTTCTTTCTCGGTCTCGTCGAAGTTCGGCATAAAGTCCACAACGTTCTTATCAAGATCTTCCAGAAAAACCTCCTGGGTCAGCTTCTCAAGACGTGCCTCTGTGTATCGCATGGCTGCGGCTCCGTCTCCCTCAATGGAACCAAAGTTTCCATGTCCGTCAACCAGTGTACGACCTTTCTTAAATTCCTGCGCCATGACTACAAGAGCATCATAAATAGAACTGTCACCGTGAGGATGATATTTACCCATGGTATCTCCTACGATACGGGCACATTTACGGTACGGGCGGTCGTAACGGATGCCCAGCTCATACATATCGTAAAGGGTCCGGCGCTGTACCGGCTTCAGTCCGTCACGTACATCCGGCAGCGCTCTGGAAATGATAACGCTCATGGCGTAATCGATATATGATTTCTGCATGATCTCCGCATAATCGGTGCGGATGATATTGTCCTGTTTCGTATTCATAGTTTATTCTCCCAATTTTGATCCGTTGGTGCCAGTCAGCAGTGATCCATTCATGGATGCCCTGCCCTCCGGCTTCGACATTTCTCCCTGCTGTTATCAGATATCCAGCTCTGCATCCGTTGCATGCTCATAGATAAACGCCTTACGTGGCGGAACATCGCTTCCCATCAGGATTTCTGTCACATCAGAAGCCATGCGGGCATCTTCGATCTCCACACGTTTCATCATCCTGGTTTCCGGATTCAGAGTCGTCTCCCACAGCTGCTGGGCGTCCATCTCTCCCAGACCTTTATATCTCTGAAGGGTAAAACTTCCAGGTTTATGGCTCCGGCGGTATTTCTCCAGGGCCTTGTCATCGTAAAGATATTCCTCCTGTCCCTTCTTGGGCATTACTTTATAAAGAGGCGGCATGGCAATGTATACATGTCCCTCATAGATCAGTTCCGGCATAAAACGGTAGAATAATGTCAGAAGCAGCGTGGAGATATGTGCTCCGTCCACATCGGCATCGGCCATGATCACAATCTTATCGTAACGGAGTTTGGTAATATCGAAATCGTTTCCATATCCTTCGGAAAAGCCACATCCAAAAGCGTTGATCATGGTCTTGATCTCCGCATTGGCCAGTACCTTGTCGATGGTGGCTTTCTCTACATTGAGGATCTTACCGCGGATAGGCAGGATAGCCTGATAGTTACGGTCTCTGGCAGTCTTGGCAGAACCGCCGGCGGAATCTCCCTCTACAATAAAGATCTCGCAGAGAGACGGATCTTTCTTCTCACAGTTGGCCAGCTTGCCGTTGGAATCAAAAGAGTATTTCTGCTTGGTGAGAAGATTGGTCTTGGCACGTTCTTCCGTCTTACGGATCTTGGCCGCTTTTTCCGCACAGGAAAGTACCGTCTTCAGTGTTTCCAGGTTTCGGTCAAAGAAGAGTACCAGCTGTTCCCCTGTCACTTTACCGGTGGCTCTGGACGCATCCTGGTTGTCCAGCTTGGTCTTGGTCTGGCCCTCAAAACGGGGTGCCGGATGTTTGATGGAGACAACGGCTGTCATACCATTTCGGATATCTGCTCCTGTAAAGTTGGAATCTTTATCTTTCAGTACACCGATCTCACGTGCGTAAGTGTTCATTACGGTTGTAAAGGTTGTCTTAAAACCGGTCAGATGTGTTCCGCCTTCTGCATTGTAGATATTGTTACAGAATCCAAGGACGTTCTCACGAAATTCATTGGTAAACTGAAAAGCTATCTCCACCTGGATTCCGTCTGCCTCTCCTTTAAAGTAGACCGGATCATGAAGTGGTTGTGCGTTCTTATTGAGATCACGGATAAATCCCACGATTCCCTCCGGCTCATAATACTGGATATCTTCGATCATATCCCCTCTTCGGTCCTCAAAATGGATCGTAAGTTCCGGGTTCAGGTAAGCAGTCTCGTGAAGACGGCTCTTTACATCGGCTGCCCCGAATCTTGTTTTCTCAAAGATCTCCGGGTCCGGAAGGAAGTTCACACAGGTTCCGGTTCCTCTGGTTTTCCCCAGCTTCGGGAGAAGTCCTGCTTCCAGTTCAATGGTAGGGATTCCTCTCTCATAGTGGTCATGATGTACATAGCCGTCACGGCTGATCTTAATATCCAGATAGGTGGACAATGCATTTACAACCGAAGAGCCCACGCCATGAAGTCCACCGCTTGTCTTATATGCGGAATTATCAAACTTACCGCCTGCATGAAGAGTTGTAAAAACAAGTCGTTCCGCTGACACGCCCTTGGCATGCATATCTACCGGGATTCCTCGTCCGTTATCTTCTACTGTACAGGAACCGTCCTTCTCAAGAACTACATGGATCAGGCTGCAATATCCTGCAAGGTGCTCGTCTACCGCATTGTCTACGATCTCATATATCAGATGGTTCAGTCCCTTTCTGGATACGCTTCCGATGTACATACCGGGGCGCTTTCGTACGGCCTCGAGGCCTTCCAGGACAGAGATACTGTCCGCATCATAAGTGTCTTTTTTTGCCATTCCACTGATTCCTTTCTTTTTCTTTTCGAACATTTGTTTGTATTATATCAGAAATTTGCTTTTTCGTAAAGCAGACATTTATATTCCTACTATATTATATAGTTACTATATTGATTTCTGTAAAATATTCCTTTTTTCTTTTCACAGTATAGCAGCTCAGGAAATCTGTCTGTCCGTCAAACGGATATTCATAACCCCACCGGGGACTTATTTGATTTGGGTCAAGCGGATATTCGCAATCCGCTTCGCTACTTGCTCATAACCAAATAACTGCTCCGCAGTTTATCAGGAGGAGCTTGCACTCCTCCTGATACAAGCAAGTCCCCACCCACTGCTTATTGCTTTTCGCAATTGAAGCAGGGGACTTACTTGATTTGGTTAAAAGACTGATTTCTTCAGCCGCCACAGCCTATCTATTCTATCAAACCCCCTTTAAAACTGCAAGTAAAATCCTGCCCCTGAAATCCCTCGAAAATTTTTTTAAAAAAATTGAAAAAAATACTTGCATTTTGAAAAAAAGTGTTATATACTAACGAAGTCGGTTGAGGGAAACAACTTAAACGACAGAAACGAATGAATATGGCCAGTTGGTCAAGGGGCTAAGACGCCGCCCTCTCACGGCGGAAACACGGGTTCGATTCCCGTACTGGCTATTCTAAAAAGCAGTTAGAATTATTCTAACTGCTTTTTTCGTTATTCTGAAAATAATAAAAAAACAGGAAGCATAAAAAAGTCCCTCATTCTTCAGATGCTCCCTATCACATTCATCTCGTATAATGATATCTGCAAGCCAGTATATAAACATTTTCATCATCTATCTGATAAATCAGCCGGTCCTTATCATTAATACGTCTTGACCAGAAACCTGCCAAATTTCCTGTCAAGGGTTCCGGTTTACCGATCCCCTGATTGCCATTCCTGCATATATCCTCTATCAGCGCATTGATCTTCTTCAGTGTCTTTTTATCTTCGGTCTCCCAGTAAACATAGTCTTCCCATCCGTTCTGCGTGAATACCTTATTCATCATTCAACCTCTTTCAACTTATGAATACCTGCTTTTCCTTCCTGTAACTGTTTCTTTGATTCCATAATCCAGTCATAATTTGCGCGATCTTCCATAAGATAAAGATTTTCCATAAGATTGTTGTAGGATTCTTCCGACATCATCACCACATTTCTGTTGTTTTTACGAGTAACGATCATGGTTTCATAGTCATCTGTAACCTTATCCATATAATTTTTCATATTTTCCCGTAAATTCGTATAATTTACCGCTAACATATACGCCCTCCTTTTCTGTACAGTATTCTGTACTTTTATTATACGTACATTATATACAGCTGTCAATAATCTATACAAAACATGGATTTTTTTGCATTTTTTTATTTTCTGTTTTATAATTTTCCCTGAAAAAATGCTTATGATAAGGGGTGACTTCTCATGCATCACAAACTTTCTTTTCGCAGAAAACTGCAGGCGTTTTTTCTTTCGCTGCTGCTTGTTCTGCTGACAGCCGCAGGAGTTCCCTCTGCTGCTTATACAGCTGAGGCTGCTTCTGCTGACACGACAATGGCTGTCCATTTTCTGGATGTGGGACAGGGACTTTCGATCCTGGTACAGTCGCGGGGAGAGAATCTTCTGTATGACGGCGGTGACCGGGGACATTCCAGTTTCGTGGTTTCGTATCTGCAGAAACAGAATATTTCTACCATCGACTATATGATCTCCTCCCATTATGATGAGGATCATGTGGCTGGTCTCGTAGGATGTCTGGACAGTTTTTCCGTAAAAAATGTGATCGGCGCGGATTATGTGCAGGATACGAAGATCTATCAGTCTTTCGAGAACAGTGTTGCCTCTCAGGGACTGACTGTGCAGCATCCGGAACCAGGAACGGATTTCGCCTTCGGAAGCGGGAAATTTACGGTTCTTTCTCCCCAGTCTATCAGCAGCAATGATAACGATAATTCTGTTGCGATCCGACTGGAAAACGGAAGCAATCATTTCCTGTTTACGGGAGATGCGGAGTCTGCCGGTGAGGAAGCGATCTGTAATCTGGGACTGGATCTTTCCTGCGATGTGATCGTTCCGGGGCATCATGGTTCTGCCACTGCTACTACCTGGGATCTGCTCCAGGAGACAGTTCCGGAATATGCAGTGATCAGCTGTGGCGCCGGTAATTCCTACGGGCATCCGCATAAGGATACTATGGACAAACTTGCCGATATGGGAATCCAGGTGTTTCGTACGGATGAGCAGGGTACGGTTATCGCGGTCAGTGACGGAAATAATATTGAATGGAACCAGAGTCCGTGTAATGATTATTCTGCAGGTGATGAATCGGATACCGGTACGCAGCCTTCTTCTGCTTATGATAATTCCGGTGCATCCGGCTATGATTCTTCCGATGGGGCGGCTTCGGATTCTCAGGCTGAAGTGCAGGCTGATCCGGAACCGGTCGGGGATATGGTATGGATCTCTGCTACCGGAAGCAAGTATCACCGAATCCCCAACTGCGGAAATATGAACCCGGATAATGCTACGGAAATGACGCGCGCGCAGGCGGAAGCTGCGGGGTATGGGGCTTGTAAGAAGTGTTATTAGAAACGACAATGTATTTCAGACCTGGTGAGTATTATGTCATGTTAACGTAATATGGATAATCTTTAAGAATATTATTTAAGGACAGCTGTATCATACATTGATATGATATGGCTGTCCTTTTCTTTATGTATCTTATTATTTTCTCTTCTGTAGGGTCCTGGCTTATGCCTGGATAGATTCTGGCTGATTATTGTCTCTTATTCGAAGTTCAATTTCCAGCATTTCCTGATTGTCTTCAATTCTCGTTCTTACATTATTTTTCAATATCCTCCGCCGGCTCGGCCGGTACGAAGACTCTCTTCTTTTCTTTCTTCTCTTTTTTTGCGGCTTTGGCCCGCTCGGTGGCTTCCAGGCAGAATTCCATCTGGGAATTTATCAGGGTTTTTCCCCGTTTATCCTGTTTCTCATAGAGACCGGAGGGCTTAAGGATATGCGCTTTTACATTGTCACGGAATTCCAGATCCAGCACATGTTTGATCTCGTCCTTGATTCCCTCATCTTCCACAGGGAAAACGATCTCCACACGACGATCAAGATTACGTGGCATCCAGTCTGCACTTCCCATGTAGATCTCATCGGAACCACCATTATGGAAATAGAAAATCCGGCTGTGCTCCAGGAAATTGCCGACAATGGAACGCACATGGATATTTTCACTGATACCCGGAATGCCCACCTTCAGACAGCAGATACCACGAACCAGAAGATCGATCTTTACACCGCAGGAAGAAGCGTAATACAGTGCCGCCATGATTGCAGGGTCACACAGGGAATTCATCTTCGCCACAATGTGGGCCTCTTCTCCGTCTTTCGCATGCTGTGCTTCTCTCTCGATCATTTTTACAAAACGGTCTTTCATCCAGATGGGCGCAACGATCAGACGGTTCCAGCGTTTCGGCTCGGAATATCCGGAAAGCATGTTAAAGACAGCCGTTGCATCCTCACCAAACCGCTCATCACAGGTAAAAATACCGCAGTCTGTATAAAGTTTGGCTGTGGAATCGTTATAGTTTCCGGTTGCCAGATGGACATATCGGCGGATTCCGTTTTCTTCTCTTCGCACAACAAGGGTGATCTTGCTGTGTGTCTTCAGTCCTACCAGACCATAAATTACATGACAGCCTGCTTTTTCCAGCATTTTTGCCCAGACGATATTGTTTTCCTCGTCAAAACGTGCTTTCAGCTCCACAAGAACAGAAACCTGCTTGCCGTTTTCTGCTGCCTGAGCCAGCGCTGCAATGATGGGGGAATTGCCGCTGACACGATACAGTGTCTGCTTGATTGCCAGTACATCCGGATCTTTTGCCGCCTGGCGCACAAAATTCACCACCGGATCAAAACTCATATATGGATGATGCAGGAACACATCCCCTTCCCGGATCACCTGGAAAATGTCTTTATCATTCTGAAATGCCGGTACTGCTGCCGGTTTGTACTTCGGCTCCTTGAACTGATCATATCCATCGATACCATAAACCTTCATCAGCATGGTCAGATCCAGCGGTCCGTTGATAAAAAAGATGTCATCTCCGTGAACCTGAAATTCCATTTTCAAAATATCCAGAAGCCTCGGGTCCATCTTATCTTCCACTTCCAGACGGATCACTTCGCCCCACTGACGCTTTTTCAGCTGTTTCTGGATCTCCACCAGAAGATCCTCCGCCTCATCCTCATCGATGGAAAGATCTGCATTACGCATGATCCGGTACGGATGTGCACAGATCACATCGTAGCTTAAAAACAGTTTGTCAATGTTCCGCTCAATGATCTGCTCCAGAAGCGTTACGGTTGTATGACCTTTTTTTTCGGAAGGGATGATCACCACTCTCGGAAGCACGGAAGGCACCTGCACGGTGGCAAAATCTATCTCTTCTTTTCCTTTTTTGGTATCTTTTCTGGAAAGAAGTGCTCCGATGTTCAGTGTCTTGTTACGGATCAGCGGAAATGGTCTGGAAGAATCCATTGCCATGGGTGTCAGAACCGGATATACATTATCCTCAAAATACCGGTCTACAAATTCCTTCTGTTTCTCAGAAAATGCCTCATGCTCAAAGATCACATGAAGTCCTGCTTTTTCAAGGGCAGGAACCAGAGACCGGTTTAATGTACTGTACTGTACGTGAACCAGATCATGGGTCTGCTGGCTGATGGCTTTCAGCTGCTCTTTGGCTGTCATTCCCGCAATGTCCGTTTTTTTGTACCCTACATGAACCTGGTCTTTCAGGGATGCCACACGGACCATATAAAATTCATCCAGATTGGATGAGGTAATACTCAAAAATTTCAGTCTCTCAAACAGAGGCAGATTTTTGTCCCTGGCCTCACTGAGTACGCGGTCGTCAAATTTGATCCAGCTCAGCTCTCTGTTTACAAAATATTCCGGTTTGTCAAATTCCTTAAATTTCATACAAAAACCTCCTCCGTTATCTTCTTCCTTTCCGTCTCATTACAAGCCGGATGCCAAACACCTCTTCAAAAAATTCCTTTTTATCTTTCAGAAGACCCAGTTCCAGGGAAACATCTTTCGCAGAATCCACTACCAGATAAAGAATTCTGTCCTTCAATGTTACATTGAGAGCTTTTACCTTCTGGTAATGGCTTCTGTCCATGGCATTGGCCAGACGGAGAATGGCTGTCAGCTTCGCTGTCAGGAGATAATTTTCCCTGTTCATGGAAGTTTCACGGTTGATCTCTTCGTAGCAGCCGAATTCTCTGGTATTATACCGCACCGCACTTGCGATCACCTGCCGTTCCTCTGTGGAAAGGCCTATGATCTCCGTCGCCATGATGATCCGGTAGGAACATTCTGCAACATCACTCATACTGATATATTTTCCGCAGTCATGAAGAAGAACCGCGATCTGCAGAAGAAGACGTTCACGTTTTCCCATGCCATGGATCTTTTTTGTACTGTCAAAAATATCCAGTGCCAGATCGGTGGTTCCTGCAATGTGATTCTTTCCGCTGGAATACCTTTTGGCAATATTTGCGGACGCCACCAGGATATCATTTTCAAAATTGTGGGCGCTTTTCAGATATTTGTTTTTTTCTGCATAATCATAGGCAATTCCATCCAAAAGAGAAACACCGGGGATCCACAGTGCTTCCGCCTGAAAAATTTCTATGAAATTTCGGATAATAACCATGTTCGGCACGATCAGGGAAGCATATTCCGGTTCCAGTTCCATGGATTCCGCAAGATCATAATCTGACATGTTTACGATGGTCTCGTATTTCTTCAGGAATTCTTCCTTTGTGATCATATTCTCCCCGGATCTGTCCTGAAAAATCGTATCTGTGAGAAAATCTCCCATCAGGATCAGATTGGAAATTTCTTTATCCTTAAGATAGAGCCGCTGGAAACACATCAGATCGTTGCGGATAAATTCCTCCACCAGCCGGTCATAATGTGGAGTCGTTTTCTCCAGTTCTTTCAGCCGTTCACGGATACGAAGACTTCCCATACGGATACTCTGAGTCAGTACCAGAGCATCTTTATCAAAGAGAGAAATCTGCAGATTTCCACCTCCGATGTCCAGAATTGCCGTGCCTTTCTGAATGGCTTTTTTGAAGCCGGATTCAATGGCCGCAATGGATTTATATCCCAGAAAATGCTGTTCCGCATTACTTAAGATCTCCACACGGATTCCGGTCCTCTGGAAAATCTGTTCCAGAATAATCACCGGATTCTCCAGTTCTCGCAGGGAGCTTGTGGCACACGCACGCCAGCTTTCCACCCCAAAGTCAGCCATCATGCGTTTAAAATCATCAAGGATCCCGCAGAGTTCATCCACAGTCTCCATCTCAAGCCGTCCTGCCGCGTAAGTTCCCCGTCCCAGTTCCAGCTGGTAACGGACATCATTGATCTCCCTAAAGCCGGTCCGCTTTGACATTTCAAAAATCTTCATGCTGACTTCATAGGATCCTATATCAATTGCCGCAAAGGTTGTCACCGCCATAGTTCATCATCCTTTCCCCCCAATACACAGGTGGACTATTTTCTCTTTTCTTCCTCTGTTCCCACAATGTAATCAATAAACTGCTGTGCGGCACGTCCGGTCAGTCCGCCATGAGAAAGTTCCCACTGGTTGGCTTTCAGAAGAAGCTCATCCTCCGGCATGGTAACGCCATAACGGGCTGCCAGTGTGCGGACGATCTCCTGAAACTGTTTTTTGTCCGGTTTGCCAAAATAGATACGGACTCCAAAACGATATACCAGGGAAAGTTTCTCCTGTACGGTATCGGAAGAATGCAGATCGTCTTCATCTGCGATCTCCAGCTTGTCTGCCGCACGCTCACGCACAAGATTACGTCGGTTACTTGTTGCATAGATCAGGACATTGTCCGGTTTTTTCTCAAGACCGCCCTCGATCACTGCTTTCAGATATTTATATTCAATCTCAAATTCCTCAAAGGAAAGATCATCCATATAAATAATAAAACGATAGTTACGGTTTTTGATCTGGGCGATCACTTCATTGAGATCCTGGAACTGATGCTTGTAGGCCTCAATGATGCGAAGACCCTGATCATAATACTGGTTCAGGATACCCTTGATACTGGAAGATTTACCGGTTCCCGCATCACCAAAGAGCAGACAGTTGTTTGCCTTTCTTCCCTGCACAAAGGCCTCTGTGTTTTCGATGAGTTTTTTCTTGGCGATCTCGTAGCCTACCAGGTCATCGATCTTCACATGTGCGATCCTTGTGATCGGCTGGATTTCTACTTTGCCATTTTCATCATGGCCGATACGGAATGCTTTGTGAAGACCCAGCTTACCTACACCAAAATCCTTGTAAAAAGATACCATATCATCCATGAACTCTTCTGTTGTGGCAGCTGCTGCCAGTGTTTTGCTCATCTGGCAGATACGGTCACGGATTCTGGTATTAAAGAGCTTGCTGTTCTCATCCGGTGTCTGATAATCACAGATCACTTTACAGCATACCGTTCCAAACACTCTGTCAAATACTGTGATATCAAAATCATACAGTTCCTTGAATATCTGAAAATCATTCTTTGCCAGGTCATTGATGCTGCCTTTGATAGCCCCACGGATCTCGCTTGCCATGCTGAAGGCATTCTCGTGATTTACCAGAAGAAATGTAAGATATGTATGCCAGATATTTCCGGAAAATCCATACATTCCCGCCAGTTCCACCAGCCCGTTGATGCTTTTGAAAAACTGGTCTTCTTTTGCCTTCAGAGCTTCTTCATCAGATTCATAAAGATTGATAAGCTCTGCCATATTGTTCAGTATCTCACCGTCCGAAAATCCACGGTAAAGGATACATTCCTGAATTCTTGCCAACATAATAAATAACTCCTCTGTATCTTAATAATTTCCAAGAACACGGAGAACATTCGCCTCCGCTTCAATTCCTCTTAACGCATTTTCCACAGCGCTTTCACCAAGTTTTCCTGTGAAGTCCACGAAGAAACGATATTCCCAGGATTTTCCCGGGATGGGACGGGATTCGATCTTAGTCATGTTCAGCCCGTTGTAGATAATGTGGGAAAGCATGTTGTAAAGGGTTCCGCTTTCATGAGGCAGCTCAAAACAGATGCTGATCTTTCCGGCTTTTTCCTCGTACTCCGGCTTCCGGCTTACAATGATGAAGCGTGTGGAGTTTGCTTTTTCCCGGCAGATGTTTTCCGCAAGGACCTTAAGGCCGAATACCTCGCCTGCCTCACGGCTTGCGATGGCTGCCACACCTTTATCTCCCACTTCGCTGACCTTTTTGGCTGCGCCTGCGGTGTTTTCCACTTCTTTCTTTTTCCAGGACGGGTACTCTTCCAGAAAGGCTTTGCACTGAGCAAGTCCCTGTGGATGGGAGCAGACTTCCCTGATATCTTCCACCGTTGCATCCGGCATTCCAAGAAGCACATGATCCACACGGATGATCTGCTCACCTACGATATAAAGTTTGTATTCCATGAGAAGGTCGTAGATATCAGCCACGATACCTGCGGTGGAATTCTCGATGGGAAGTACCGCATAGTCTGCTTTTCCGTGGGTTACATCCTCCATGGCTGTACGCCAGGTTTTTACGTGATAGCTTTCGATGTTTTTCCCAAAGTACTGGCGCATGGCTGCATAGCTGTAGGCTCCCTCGACTCCCTGGAATACAACGGTTGCATTTTCAAGGGGAACATGCTTTACAGTTGTAAAATTACGCTCTCCGTAAATCCCATGTTCTGTAAGCAGCTGATACTGTCTCTTACGGCTGATGGCCATGATCTGGCGGAAAAGCTCCTGCACGCCAAGGCTGTTAAAATCTCCGTGAGCTTTTTCTTTCAGGGTATGGATCTTCTGGCTCTCACGTGCCGGATCCAGTACCTGTTTGCCTGTTTTTATTTTATATTTAGCGACTTCCTCACTCACCTTCATTCGTTTTTCAAAGAGACGTACGATCTCGCTGTCAATCTCATCGATCTCGTCTCTGTATCTTTCCAAATCAGTCATTAATTTCCTCCGTTATGTTTCCTGATAATTTCTGTAAGATCCCCAAGGAATGCCAAGGAACCAAAAGCAATGATCACATCCTCTTTTCCTGCCAGACGATAGGCCTCTGCCACTGCATATTCGATGTCATCAAAAGGCCTTACATCAGAATGGAATTCCCGCACTGCGTCTGCCAGTTCCTGGGGGGTCAGCGCCCTGGGGTTATCCGGAGCCGCAATGGTGAGGATGGTATCTGCGTATTTTTCTGTTTTCTGGATGACTTTGCGGTAATCTTTATCACGGAACATTCCCATGATATAGATGATCCTTTTTCCCTTAAAATACCGTTCAATGGATGCTGCCAGCATGTCTGCCGCCGCAGGGTTATGAGCTCCGTCAACCACAAAATCCGGCTTCGTTCCAAGAAGAGCAAATCTTCCCGGCCAGGTGGTACGTTTCAGTCCATCCTGTCTCTGACGTAACGTTGTGGGGTATCCCTGCTCATTCAGAATTTCCAGTGCACGAAGCGCTGCCACCGCATTTTCTTTCTGGTAGGCTCCTGCCAGGGATATCGTGTACTTCTCATCTTTATAAAGAAACGTCTGGCCGGTTATGGATGCTTCCATTACTTTTGCACAGTCCCGGTCTGCTACTTCGTATGGTACATTCTGTTCTTCGCATACTCTTCGTATGACCGTTTCTGCTTCCGGCTGCTGTTTTACCGTCACCATATGGCTGTCCGGTTTAATGATGCCGGCCTTTTTTTCTGCTATCTCGCCCAGGGTATTTCCAAGAAATGCCGTATGATCCATACTGATAGATACCAGAATGGAAAGAACTGTGGTACGGATAATGTTGGTGGCATCCAGATCGCCGCCCATACCAACTTCCATTAATACAAGATCGCATTTCTCATCCTGAAAATAAAGAAATGCGGCTGCTGTTTCAATTTCAAATACTGACGGATGCGGTTTGCCTTCTTTTACGATCTCATCGATCACTTCCGCGATCCTTGTCACATATGCTGCAAATTTCTCTCTGCTGACAGGCTCTCCGTTTACTTCCATCCTCTCTCTGTAGGAATAGACAGCCGGGGAAATATATCTTCCCACACGATAGCCTGCACCTGATAAAGCGGAATACAGATATGCGATCACAGACCCTTTTCCGTTGGTTCCCGCTACGTGAACGTACTTCAGTTCATCCTGGGGATTTCCAAGCCGCCTCATCAGCTCCCTCATATTTTCCAGTCCCAGAACGATCCCTTTTTTCAGTTCTGCGGTTCTGATGTAGGCACGACTTTCTTCATAATTCATTGTCTGTTTTTCTCCTTCCGCATGTGTTGAAAATCTATTACTGCTTTATTAATTTTCGCAGTAATAATTTCGTTCATTATAACCCACACGTATATTTTTTTCAAGGCAGGGGAGACTATTAACGGCGCTTTTCTGCGTTAAATATATAAAAAGTCAAACTGTCTCTTTTTTGTTTCCAAAAAGAGAAGTTTTTTGCTGATGAGAAGGAGCTTTAAGATGCAAAAGAAGGATTTTTTTCTTTGTGGTTTTACAGGCTGGTGTCTGGAAATTTTCTGGACCGGTCTTCATTCTCTTTTCACCGGAAACTTTACCATGATGGGCAAAACCTCTCTTCTGATGTTCCCGGTTTACGGTCTTGCAGCCCTGATCCGGCCGGCTTACTGTAAACTTAAAGGTTTTCCGGTTATGGTACGGGGGATTTTTTACAGCTGCGGGATTTTTTTCGTGGAATTTTTAATCGGATCTTTTTTTCAGAAGCTTCATATCTGTCCCTGGGACTATTCTCACGTTCCGCTCCAGTATAAAGGGGTGATCCGGCTGGACTATGCACCCTTATGGTTTCTCACCGGTCTCTTTTTTGAGTGGCTTCTTCGACAAAATCCTCGGAAAGTCTCTTGAAAATCTCACAGTTATATTATATGATAATTGGAAGGAATCTGATTTCCAGTAAATAATTGGAGGTACAACATGAGACATTTAATGAGTCCGTTGGATTTCTCGGTTGAAGAGCTCGAGAAGCTTCTGAATCTCGCCGATGACATCGGGAAAAATCCCAAAAAGTACGCGCATACCTGTGATGACAAAAGGCTTGCGACACTGTTTTACGAACCAAGTACACGTACACGTTTAAGTTTCGAGGCAGCCATGATGAATCTTGGAGGAAAGGCTCTTGGTTTTTCTTCCGCTGATTCCAGCTCCGCTTCCAAGGGCGAGAGTGTTGCCGATACTATTCGCGTTGTTTCCTGCTATGCAGATATCTGTGCTATGCGTCACCCGAAAGAAGGTGCTCCGCTTGTAGCTTCTATGGCATCCAATATCCCGGTGATCAATGCCGGCGACGGCGGCCACCAGCATCCTACTCAGACATTAACTGATCTTTTAACTATCCGTTCCCTGAAAGGCAGACTTGACAATATCACGATCGGTCTCTGCGGCGATCTGAAATTCGGACGTACTGTCCATTCTCTGATCGAGGCTCTGGTCCGTTATGAAAACGTAAAATTTGTCCTGATTTCTCCGGAGGAACTTCGTATTCCAAGTTATATCCGTGAGGATGTTCTGAAACGTAACAATGTGGAATTTGTTGAAGAGGAACGTCTGGAGGATGCTCTTCCAAGTCTTGATATCCTGTACATGACCCGTGTTCAGAAGGAGCGTTTCTTCAATGAAGAGGATTATGTCCGCATGAAAGATTTCTATGTTCTGGACAAACAGAAACTGGAGCTTGCGCCGAAGGATATGTATATTCTTCATCCGCTTCCGCGTGTCAATGAGATCTCTGTTGAAGTGGATTCTGATCCGCGTGCCGCTTATTTCAAACAGGTCCAGTACGGTGTTTATGTACGTATGGCCCTGATTCTTACTTTACTGGAGGTGGAACTGCCATGTTAAACGTAGGTGCTCTTCGTGAAGGTTATGTTCTGGATCATATCAAAGCCGGCAAGGCTATGACTATTTATCATGACCTGAAACTGGATAAACTGGACTGTACCGTTGCCATTATCAAGAATGCCCGCAGCCAGAAAATGGGCAAAAAAGATATCATCAAGGTTGAATGCCCGATCGAAGATCTGGATCTGGATATCCTTGGTTTTATCGATCATAATATTACGGTAAATATTATCAAAGACGAGAAGATCGTTGCCAAGAAAGAGCTGAAGCTTCCGAAACAGGTTGTGAATGTGATCAAATGCAAGAATCCTCGTTGCATCACTTCCATCGAGCAGGGACTGGATCAGATTTTTGTTCTTGCTGATGAGGAAAAGGAAGTTTACCGGTGTAAGTATTGCGAAGAGAAGTATAGCGGTAAACGGAATAAATAATAAATAGTAACTATATTAACGAACGGACGCGTCCGGTCCCCGGTTCGATATTCGGCTGTTTCGGAGCCTAGGAATACTAAGCCTGTGAAAGACTGCTAAAAACATTTTTCAAAATCATGAACTCGCTCCTGCGTCGCTCAAACAGCATGATTTTGAAAAATAACGCAGTCTCCCACAAGCTAAGTATTACTACGGCTCCTGCAAAGGCCTGAATATCGAACCGGGGACCGGGCGCTGTTTTTTGGCTATTATATACGGATGTTTTTATTTTGGTTCGTTCAACGTTTTGTTTTTTAGATAATAATTTTATTGTGAGATGTATTAGTTTTATATCTTTGTCTTATGTCAAAATATTTTATTGTTGACTTTTTGTGTTGGATATTTTATTCTGTTGGAAACAGGCTTGCATTTTGGGAAGGAATTGTCTGTATTACATTTTTAGTTTTCTATTTTTATTCTTATATTCCACCGATTCTGGTATTTTTCATTTTATCAAGTTTATATATACATAGCTGTTACGTAAAGGAAAATGTATTGTCTGTTTTTATTTTTTCTGTTATATTGTAATCAGACAATTTCTTTCTTGTGTCTTTTTGCAGAAAGGATTTTTTATGGCACAGAAAGAAATGATTACAAATGATAAAATCGGTTCTGCAACTGTAGTTCAGCATGAGGATGCGGTTTTAAAAACTGCCGCTCAGTTCTTTGCTAAGGAGTTGCTTCCTTATCTTGGTATTGATGGGAAGGTTATATCTTCTGCTCCTACAGAGTCCATTGTCCTCAATCTTAAGAAATTCTATGAAGATATCAATCTTATTATGGAAGATGGTACATGGAAGCATTTTGAGTTCCAGAGCAAGAATGAGGGAATTCCCGGTTTGAAACGTTTTCGTTCCTATGAAGCTGTCACCACATACGTTCTTTATTCGGGAAATATACAAAATCCGGTCACTTCATTTACCGAAGGAATAAACACTTATCATGTTATTCCGATCATAATGAAGGATCACAGTGCAGATGACCTGATCAAAACGCTGAAAGAGAAAGCTTCTTCTGGAGACATTCTTACAAAAGCTGATCTCGTTCCACTGACTCTGATTCCTCTGATGGACGGGCAGTTTTCCCAAAAAGAACGATTTCTTCAGGCATTTTCTCTGACTGAAAATACAAAAGTTATTCCATCGGAAGATCTTCAGAAAATCGAGGCAATGATCTATACCATGGCAGATAAGTTTCTTGAAAATGATGATTTTGAACATGTTAAGGAGGGAATTCGTATGACACGTTTGGGTCAGATGCTGTTTAATGATGGTTTTAATGACGGTTTCAATAATGGTTCCCAGAAAAAGCAGTTTGAGATTGCCAGAAATCTGATAGGGAAACTCAGTGATGCTTCTATTGCTGAAACTACAGGTTTGCCTTTGGATGTGATTCTGAAACTGAAAAAAAAACAAACTATGAAAGTATAAAGTTTCTGACGTTCTTCACCAAAAAAGCAACTGCTATTTCGCGGGTCTATAAACTGGCCGCAAAATACAGTTGCTTTTATTATATGCTTATTTATTATACACAGTCAGACCGATAAGCCGGGTTATGTCGTTGAGTGATCATCTATCTAGGCCTTCCGTTGCCAGAAGGCTCCAGCGACCTACCTGAAAGCACGACGGGCCGCCGTATGGCTTTCTTCTCGGTCTTGCTTCGAATGGAGTTTACATGTGCCCGCTCTGTTACCACAGCGGCGGTAGTCTCTTACACTGCCTTTCCACCCTTACCCCGCAAAGGAGGCGGTTTATTTCTGTTGCACTGGTCTGGGAGTTACCTCCACCGGACGTTATCCGGCATCCTGCCCTGTGAAGCCCGGACTTTCCTCGTCTGAACCCTTTCGTCTGTCCAGCCGCGATCACCTGGCCTGGCTGCGCATCTGATATTTTAGCACAGGTACGCAAACTTGTAAAGTTTGATTTTTTTTACATTGCCATGTGGGCGGATGGCTGCGCGGGGCGCATTTCAATGCGGTAAGTGTATAGTTGCTGACTTTTGTCTGTATGCTACAGAATTCAGAGTGGAACGCTATGCCGAGCTAGCTCCTGAATTCTTCAGCATTTATGCTGAAAAGCTGTGCCGACACAGCCACACTTTCACAATTCCAGGACAGGACACCGTCTGCTTCCGTCCCCTGCCACGTATTTATGTTTTTTCCTACCAACTGGAAATGCCAGCTCCCTCTGGCGTCCGGCTTCCTACCAAATCTCCAACGTCCACTCCCGTCTATCCACAACCTCACCGATCATTCCAGCCTCCAATCCAGCCTCACCCATTCTTTTCATAATCTCCGCTGCCTCTCTCTCCGGCACCGCCGCCAACAGTCCCCCGGAAGTCTGCGGATCAAACACCACATCCTCCCTCCAGAGCACCGCCTGGCTTTTCACACCAGTTTTTTCAGCAAACTCCCGATTCCGGTAAGCCCCACCCGGGATCAGGCCCATAGAAGCAAACTTCTCCACATCCGGAAGCACCGGCAACTTCTCCGTATCAATCACGATCGTCCGCTCACTGGCCACAGCCATCTCCGTGGCATGCCCTCCAAGACCAAACCCAGTCACATCCGTACAGGCATGAACCTCAAACTCTTTCAAAATCTCACAGGCATCCCGGTTCAACCTCTTCATGGAATCCAACACCGCCCTACGGGCACCTTCCGTCACCAGATCTGCCTTGATCGCCGTATTCACGATCCCCGCACCCAGCGGCTTCGTCAAAATCAGCTTATCCCCCGTCTGCGCCCCAAAATTCTTCCAAAACTTCCTCGGATCCACAAAACCCGTCACACTAAGCCCATACTTCGGCGTATCATCCTGGATCGTATGGCCACCGGCAAGAACCGCGCCAGCCTCCATCACCTTATCCGCACCACCACGCAAAATCTCCCCCAGGATCTCCACATCCATATCTTTGGGAAACGCCACAATATTCAAAGCCGTCTTCGGAGTTCCACCCATGGCATACACATCACTCAACGCATTCGCCGCCGCGATCTGACCGAAATCATAAGGATCATCCGCCACAGGCGTAAAAAAATCCAGTGTCTGAATCAGCGCCAGATCAGAGGACACCCGGTAAACCGCCGCATCATCCGAAGTATCCGTCCCCACCAGAAGATCCGGATCGCAGAACTTCGGCAGTCCGCCAAGAACCCCTGCCAGGGTTCCCGGTCCCACTTTTGCCGCACAGCCACAGTTTGGAGCCAATTTTGTCAGTTGCACTTTCTCTCTCATGATCATTTTCCCTTTCCTTTAAGTCCTGTAAACTCTAGCCGACATCTATACGCCGCAAAGAACTTTAACTTTTTTTGATCCACACCCAAAAGACTCCATACACCACAGATCCTACGCACAGAGAAAATCAGAACAATCCCATCTTTGCGCCAACCGATATCTGCACTGCACAGAGCCTTCTATCTACACATATCTTTATTTATTATACATTAAAACAGCTGCCACCGATAAACTCCCTCAGAAGCGAGTTAAACGGAACCCCCTCACAGGGCACCGGCACAAAATAATCCAGGAACTTCAGAAGCCTCTTCGCCTCCTGATACTCCGGCTCACTCTTATCAATTCCAAAAAGCAGTGGCTCCGCATAAACCTTCAGGCAGGCAAGCTCATACACAAGAGCGGAATTAAACATCACATCCGCCTCCTCCTGGAATGGAAAAATATTCTGCTCCTCACCACGCCGTACAGACGGCCATCTTGCAATGGTATCCTTTGCAGAAGTTCCTCGTGTACGCGCATCACGGACAATCCGGCGGATCAGCCTGCCATCTGTAGTCGGGATCCGGTTATGTTCATCAATATTCAGCTGTGTCAGAGCACTGATATAAATCTTAAACTTGCTCTCTTTTGGAAGGGCATAGCTCAGTTTGTCATTAAGCCCGTGGATTCCCTCGATCACCAGGATATCATCTTTTCCAAGCTGAAGTTGATCTCCCCGGTATTCCCTGTATCCGGTCTTAAAATTAAAAGTAGGAAGATCCACTTTCTTTCCAGCAAGAAGATTCAGCATATCCTCATTAAACTGCTTGATATCAATGGCTTCCAGGCACTCAAAATTCTTTTCCCCGAATTCATCAAGCGGGGTATGCTCCCGGTTCACGAAATAATTATCCACACCGATGGGGTGAGGCTTCAGGCCATGAGCTGCAAGCTGAATGGACAACCTGTGGGAAAAACTGGTCTTTCCTGAAGAAGAAGGACCTGCGATCATTACAAACTTCACATTTCCTCTTCTCTGGATCTCCTCGGCAATGGAAGAAATCTTCGCCTCGTGAATCGCCTCCTGGATCAGCATCAGGCTCTGAACACCCTCTCTGGTGATCCGGTCATTGAGGTCCCCCACAGTGGCAACATCCAGCTTGTCGCCCCATTCTTCCGATTCCTTCTGCACATGAAAGATCTTATCCTGCGGCTCAAAATCCTCCAGAACATCCGGTGTTTTCTGACGCGGAAGGATCAGTACAAAACCTTCGTCATAAAGCTGCAGGTCAAAATACTGCACATAACTGGTATCCGGTGCCATAAAACCGTAAAAATAATCCTCAAAATTCTCCAGACTGTAAATATTTACCCTGGAAACACGGCGGTAACGGAACAGTTTTTCTTTGTCATACATATGATGCCTGTGAAACATGGAAATGGCATCATCCGTGCTGACACTGCGTTTGTAGATCGGAATTTTCTGATCTACCAGCTCCCGCATCCGCACTTTCACCTGGTCAAGAAGCTCCTGATCCAGGGTTGCACTGCCTTTCATGGTAAAATAAAGACCATTTCCCAGAGAATAATGGATTACCACATGATCCACATTTTCCTTTCCGGCCACATCAAAAATTGCTTTCAGAAGGATAAAGATCGCACTTCGCCGGTAGGTTTTACGGCCGGCACTGTCCTTTGTGGTTATAAATCCCAGGGTACAGTCATGCCGCAGCTTCTTGTGAAGTTCTCGGAGTTTTCCGTTCTCAGTTACAAGAATCACCGGATACTCTGTTTCTCCCTCATAATCCTTTACAATCTCGGAATATGGGGTCATCTTGGGGTATTCCCTTGTTTCTCCGTTTATGGTCACTTTTATCATCGTCTGTTCCATAACACTCACCTCCACAGGCTTATACTTATAAAACAATATATGGATTTTTCACACTGGCGCAGGTCGTCTTAAGATCCGGGAACGCTTCATTCAGTTCCCTCTCCATGGCTTCCGCAAAAATATACTCCGTGCCATAATGTCCCGCATCTACGATCGCCAGTCCATCCGCCATGGTATCAATGGCAGTATGATAATCAATATCTCCGGTCACATACACATCCGCACCGGCTGCCATCACATCACGGATCATGCTCTTTCCGCTTCCTGTACAGATTGCCACAGTCTCGATCCTCTGATCCAGATCGCCGTAAACCCGCACATCTGGAAGGCAATTGCATTCTTTTACATATTTTCCAAACTCGCCAAGAGTCATGGCACGGGGAAGTTTTCCCACGCGGCCGAATCCCTCCGGCTGCTCCCCGGACTCATCGGTAACTGTAAGCACCTTTGTATCCTGAAGTTTCAGATAATCTGCGCTTAAATCTGCCATACCGATCACATCATAATTGGTATGCATGGCAAAGTACGGGATATCCTCCCGGATCAGACGTAAGATCTTCCTTCCGGTAAAGGTATGATTATTGATCTTCTTGATCCCGGAAAAGATCATGGGATGATGGGTAAGGATCATGTCCGCGCCGGCCGCCACTGCCTCATCCAGCACTGGTTCTGTAAGATCCAGTGCAAGGAATACATGGGAGATTTCTTTCTGATCATCTCCCACCAGAAGTCCTACATTGTCCCATTCCTCCGCAAATTTCTGCGGATGGCGGATATTCAGCCAGTTAATCAGTTCATATGCTTTCATATCGTTTCAGAGCTGTATGAATCAGCTCCATTTCCTCCTTTACTTCTGCCAGACGGCTTTTTGCGGAAGCAGACTCTGCCCCGGAAAGACCGGCCAGTATCTTCTTACGGATGGATTCCTCCCTGAGAAGATATTCCCTCAGAACCGGATGGCACTTTTTCAGAAGAAGTGGCCCAAACCAGGCTTCTTCCTCTGTATAGGCAAACTGTTCTCCGGATTCTCTTCGCACCGCTTTCATCATTGGATAAAACTTTCCGTCTTCTTTTATCATTTCCTCTCTTACGATCTCCCAGCCGATCTCAGAGAGAAAATGCCGGAAATGAGGAAGGTCCGACTGAGGCTGCAGGATCAGTTCCTGAAACCCCTCCCGGACCTTCGCTCCCTCATTTAATATCCTTTCCATCAGAGGACCGCCCATTCCCGCAATCACCAGGGTATCACCTTCCCCCGGCTCAAGCTTCGTAAGCCCATCACTTAAACGGGTCTCTATGTAATCTTCAAGACCATAGCGGGAAATATTCTCCCTAGCTCTTGAAAGCGGTCCCGGACGTACATCCATGGCAATAGCTGACGGAACTATTCTTTCCTCAACAAGATAGATGGACAGATAGCCATGGTCACATCCTACGTCTGCCAGCCGGTTTCCTTTTGTTACCATACCGGCAATGGCACAAAGACGCATGGAAAGCTGTACGGATATATTTTTATCAGTCAAGGTAATCCTTCAGCTTGCGGCTGCGGCTGGGATGACGCAGTTTACGCAGAGCTTTCGCTTCGATCTGACGGATACGCTCTCTTGTAACGTTAAACTCTTTACCAACTTCCTCCAGAGTTCTGGCACGTCCGTCGTCCAGACCGAAACGGAGGCGAAGAACTTTCTGCTCACGGTCAGTAAGAGTGCTCAAAACCTCTACCAGTTGCTCTTTCAGAAGTGTAAACGCAGCTGCATCTGCAGGTACCGGAACATTATCATCCTGGATGAAATCGCCAAGATGGCTGTCTTCCTCCTCACCGATCGGAGTTTCCAGAGATACCGGCTCCTGGGAGATCTTAAGGATCTCACGTACACGGTCTACCGGCATGTCCATCTCCTCAGCGATCTCTTCCGGCGTAGGTTCACGTCCAAGCTCCTGAAGCAGCTGACGGGAAACACGGATCAGCTTGTTGATCGTCTCAACCATATGCACCGGGATACGGATGGTACGTGCCTGGTCCGCAATGGCTCTTGTGATGGCCTGACGGATCCACCAGGTTGCATAGGTACTGAACTTGTAGCCCTTTCTGTAATCAAATTTCTCAACTGCCTTGATAAGACCAAGGTTACCTTCCTGGATCAGATCAAGGAACAGCATTCCACGTCCCACATAACGCTTGGCGATGCTGACAACAAGACGGAGGTTCGCTTCTGCCAGACGCTTCTTGGCAGCTTCATCACCTTTTTCCATTCTTTTTGCAAGCTCGATCTCCTCGTCTGCACTCAACAGGCTGACTTTACCGATTTCTTTCAGGTACATACGGACCGGATCCTCGATGCTGACACCTTCCGGCACGGAGAGGTCGATCTTGTCAAGTTCTACCTCTTCTTCATCATCCAGGCCTTCCATATCCATATCGTTATCAAGGAGGAGTTCGTCACCGCTGTTGTCTGTGATACGGAGAACGTCCACACCGCTGGCCTCCAGGAAGTCAAAGACTTTCTCCATCTGATCTACTTCCAGTGGAGAGTCCTTGAAGAAGTCGCTGATCTCCTGATATTCCAGCACATTCTTTTTCTTTTTCGCAAGTTCAAGAAGCTCTACAAGTTTCTCGCTGAATTTTGCCATATTCATTTCCATAGGTGCTCTATACCTCCATATAGTGTTTATATTTTATCCTTAATTGAAAGAAATATGCAGTTGCTGCCTCTTTCTTCCAAGGTCTTCCAGTTCTTTTTTTGCTTTTATCAGTTCCTGAAGCCCTGCCATGTCTGACGGGTCCCAGGTACGGTTTTTTTCTTTGAGGCTCTCTTCCTTGATCCGCAGCAGCGTATCAGAAAAGGCTCTCTGCTGTTCTCCTTCGTTTTCCAGATGAATGGTGGCATTAAAAAGTGATGCCACTTCTCTCTGTTCCTCGCTATCTGTAAATGCATTGAGAAGTTTTCCCGGATTGGTCTCTCCTTCTTTATGCTGGTCAAACAGCATCTGGGCCACCTCTTTATACAGCGGCACCACAAAATCTGACGGTGAAATATATTTCTCCACCTGTTCAAAGATCCCCGGATAATTCACAAGCCAGGTAAGCATCAGCTTCTGGGCCTTATCTGCGGCGGATTCTTTTTTCTTTGTTTCCGGAGTCCCGGATTTCGGCTGGATCCGCTTCTCTGCAGGCGTTCCTTTCAGAGCCAGTGTGTTGACCCTTTTCCGGATATCTTCCGTGCCCACTCCATAGCGGCCATATTCCTTCACAATTGCTTCTATATAAAGATTCCTTTCCAGTTCGTCGGAAAGTTCCAGCAGCATTTCGGCGCACCGCTCAAAAAACTGATTCTGTCCCTGAGGTGCATCCATCGCAAATTCCTGCTCTGCAATATGCACACGGAACATAAAACTGTCCATCGCCTGGTTCAGACGCTCTTCAAAAGCCTCCGCGCCCTCATTCTTGATAAACTCGTCCGGATCCTTCCATGGCTTCAGGCTTACCACCCTGGACGTAACCCCTGCCTCCCGAAGGATCGGGATCGCACGGAGAGCCGCACGGATGCCTGCGCCGTCACTGTCGTAAAGAAGCAGGACTTCCTTGGTGTAACGTTTCACAAGACTTGCATGTCCGGATGTCAGAGCGGTTCCAAGAGATGCCACTGCATTGGTAAAGCCTGCCTGATGCATGGCGATCACATCCATATATCCCTCACAGAGGATCAGGTAATTCTTCCTGGTGGTCCTGGCCACATTCAGTCCGTAGAGATTCCTGCTCTTGTCAAAAATCTTCGTCTCCGGTGAATTCAGATACTTGGGCTTGCCATCTCCCATGACACGGCCGCCAAAACCAATGACCCGGTTATTTACATCCATGATCGGGAAGATCACACGGTTCCAGAACTTGTCATACATTCCCCGCCGCTCATCCACATTGAACAGCCCGGATTCCCGGAGAAGTTCATCACTGTAGCCTTTTCCCTTGAGATATTTGTACAGGTCATCGCTGTACTTGTCCGAATATCCAAGGCCGAATTTCCGGATGGTTTCCTCCGAAAGACCTCTGCCTGTCAGATAGCCGTAGGCAGTTTTTCCGCCTTCTCGCCGGAGCTGATAGTAAAAATACTGAGCTGCCAGCTTGTTGATTTCAAGAAGCGCCGCTCTCTGTTCTGCTTTTTCTCTTGCTTCCCTGGAATATTCGATCTTCGGAAGCTCTACTCCTGCCCGGTCAGCCAGATGTGACAAAGCCTCACCAAAAGAATAATTCTCATATTCCATGATAAAATTGTATACGTTTCCTCCTGCCCCGCAGCCAAAGCAGTAATACATCTGCTTGGATGGCGTCACGGAAAAAGAAGGAGTTTTCTCATTATGGAAGGGACACAGTCCGAAATAGGAACTTCCCTTCCGTGTCAGTTTCACATACTGGGATATCACGTCTACAATGTCATTTTTCATTCGGACTTCTTCTATGATGTCATCTGAATAACGCATGTTTATCCCTCTTTTCCATTTAATAGACCTCCCAGGACTTCGGTATGTAGATCTCCCTGAATTTCTCCATGGAGTACTGATCTGTCATTCCTGAAATGTAATCACAGACTGCCTGTTCCTTGGGTACTCCCCGGTATTCCACCAGTTCTCTGTATTCCCTGGACATTGCCTCCGGGTGATCTGTATAATATTCGTATAGTTCACTCAGCATCTTGATGGCTTTGTCTTCTTCCTTCTTGGCAACCGGATTCTCATAGACATTCCGGAACATCAGGGCCCGAAGTTCCATCATCGCCTCAAAAACATCAGGCGACATGGAGATGCTGTCTTTATCCATACTGTTCTCTATAATATTATGTACGAAAGTATTCAGCCGTTCTCTCGTGGTATATCCGAGAAAAGTTCTCATTGTAACAGGAATGTCATCTTCTGTGATGATTCCCGCACGCTGAGCATCGTCCATATCGTGATGGATATAGGCGATCTTGTCAGAAAAACGCACAACCTGGCCTTCCAGAGTAGAAGGATTTCCACTGGTACGGTGATTCATGATCCCGTTACGGACTTCCCAGGTAAGATTCAGTCCGTTCCCGTTCTTCTCCAGTACTTCCACAACCCGGACGCTCTGTTTATAGTGGGCAAAACCTCCAGGATGTATCTGATCCAGCGCTCTTTCCCCGGCATGTCCAAAGGGCGTGTGCCCCAGATCATGGCCCAGCGCAATGGCCTCCACCAGATCTTCATTAAGCCGGAGTGCCTTGGCAATGGTACGGGCAATCTGTGATACCTCCAGTGTATGCGTCAACCTGGTACGGTAATGATCTCCCTGCGGTGCCAGAAACACCTGCGTCTTATCTTTCATGCGGCGAAAAGCCTTGCAGTGAAGGATCCTGTCCCTGTCCCGCTGATATGCGGTACGCACATCGCATTCCTCTTCCGGCCGGTCTCTGCCTCTGGTATCTGCGCTGTGAGACGCATAGGGACTTAACAGTTCCCGTTCTCTCTGTTCCATATTCTCTCTGATGTTCATAAGCACTTCCTCCACAGTCTGACAAACAGCGGCGATAAAATACCCTCTGTTAATTATATTCTACACAAAACCGCAAATTCCTCTTTTCTGAAAAAAAAATTCAAAAAATATTGGTTTTATCGTCTGTTCCAACCTGAAGGTGTCCAAAATTCTCATATTGTATATGAAACGAGAACAAATATGCAAACCGCTCCTCGATTTACTTTCATATAGCCAAAAACAGAGCTGCGATTCACAGCTCTGCCTTAAAGTCATGCGGAAGATGGGACTTGAACCCACACGAGCGCAATGCTCACAAGATCCTTAGTCTTGCTCGTCTGCCAGTTCCGACACTTCCGCATATCGCATTTCATGGAAATTTCCAATGCGGAAGATGGGACTTGAACCCACACGAGCGCAATGCTCACAAGATCCTTAGTCTTGCTCGTCTGCCAGTTCCGACACTTCCGCATGACCGCATTTCCTTGGGATTTTTTATTTTCTCCCTCGCGACAAGTGATAGTATAACAAAGTGGTTCCTATATGTCAACACTTTTTTTTATTTTTTTCTCAACTTATGATTCTGTCTCTTTTTCTTCTTTTTTCAACAATAATTGACCATTTTTTCTTTTTTTGTAGTAAAATATTGCCAGGTTTATATGTAAAACCATATAAAAAGGAGGTACCTATGAAAAACAAAAAAGCACAACTACTATCCATTTTTCTTTCTGCATGTATACTGGGCACTTCTGCTCCGGTAAATGCAGCTGATTTTTATTCAGACGCTTTTTCTGCGGATGACAACGTGGAAGCAGAACCTTCTTCTGAGATCTCCGAAGATCTCTCTTCCGAAGAAAACTCTGATCCTGCCGATTCCACCGGCATCGATACACAGGAGGAATCCTCTGAGGATCTTTTGCAATCACCGAAAGATTCTAATAGCGGCAGCACATCAGACGCTTCCGATGCTTCTTCTTTGGAAGAGGAATTTAATGCCGGAAATGAAGAAGAGACTTTTTCCGATTCCGATGGAACAGACGATTTTTCATCCGGAGAAGAAGGTGGGGTACAAGCCGGTATTCTGGACGGTTCCGTAGAAGCCCAGATGGCAAAAAGCAGTTCCGTCATCGAAGCAGATATTCCGGTATCGAACTCATTAAATACAACCTGCACCATTTATAAAGGAAGCAACCTTGAAAACCAGAACTACAGTGTCTGGTCTTCTCCTGTCGAATCCTATCTTACAACAAGCCCAGACGGATCTCTCATGCGGGTTCAAAGTGGTGCCCTTGACGGTAAGCTTCTGATTGAATACTATGATTCCGGATACAACTTTAAGAAAACGATGACTCTCGATCTTCCACTGCCTGTATTCGGCGCTTTCTACGAAACCAACGACAACTATTATATCCTTACCGGCGCAAACAACACCGAAAAAGATAATACGAAAGAAGTTTACCGGGTGAGCAAATACTCCAAAGACTGGAAATCCCAAGGTTCCTGCAGCCTTTTCGGTGCAAATACCACCTATCCCTTTGACGCAGGTTCCGCACGTATGGCTTCTTACGGAAATTATCTTTTTATCCGCACCTGCCATGAAATGTACGGAGGGCATCAGGCTAACGTAACTTTTTCTGTAGATACCTCCACCATGTCTGTTGTGGATCAGCTTACAGGAATCCAGAATTCTGAGTTCGGATATGTCAGCCATTCCTTTAACCAATTCATCCAGATCGATAACGGAACTCTTCTGGGCTGTGATCACGGTGATGCTTATCCCCGTGCTATTACGGTTCTTCAGTATCCCACGGATATCAGCAGCGGATCTTTTGTCCCGCAATATTCCTGGAGTTCCAGTTCCTATGCCTGCAAGGAATTTGACCTTATGACTTTCCCCGGATCATCCGGCAACAACTATACCGGCGCATCCCTTGGCGGTTTTGAATATTCCGACAGTTCCTATCTGGTCGCAGGCAATTATGATGCTGACAATCATTCCAGAAATGTATTTGTCTCCTCTGTTTCAAAATCCGGAGGAACACCTGTTGTGCGGTATTTTTCCGACTATGCAGGCACTTCTGACAGCGCCGCTACACCGCATCTTGTAAAAACCGGCAGCAACAGCTTCGTGCTTCTCTGGTCCAGTCAGGGTTATGTTTATTATACTGCCATTGACGGAACCGGCCAGCAGGCTGGCTCTACATACAAAATGGCCGGAAATCTTTCCGACTGTGCACCTTCTGTTATAAACGGAAAACTGATCTGGTACGCATGGAAAGACAGCCATAATACTTTTTATGAGATCAATCTGTCGGATCTCTCTTCCAACCATGCAACGCGAGTGGAAAACGGACATAAATATGTTTACGGCACAACCATTGAGAACTATCAGGTTGACAAGACCTGCCGTGTCTGCGGTACTTCTTCCAAAGCTGTTGTTCCCTCACAAGTCACTGCAAGCATTGCTCCTTCCAATTCCAGTTTCTCCGCTATGAAAAAGAGCGAATTTCTGACTAAGGAACTTAGTTATAGGATCACCGCTTCCAGCTGGTTTCCTAATGATTTCGGCAGTGATTCTGACTTTCTGTATGACTGCATTATTTCCAGCTCAGATGAAAGTGTTATTTCTGTAAACCAGACTTCCAATCAAACTGCAGTCCTCACCCCCAAAAAGTCAGGCAAGATCACACTTACCGTTCAGTCCAAATATAATCCGGATGCTGTATTTACCTCTGAATTATATGTAGACCTGTTAAGCGAGGATGTATTCACCATTTCCCGCGGCTATATCGGATCTTATAACGGAACAGACAAAACACCGACTATAACCATATACCGTTCCGGCCTTACTCTCCAAAAAGACGTTGACTATACCATTACAACCAGCGGAGATACTGTTAACGCCGGTACTTTTACCATGACCTTCACCGGAATCGGAAAATACGCCGGCAGTGTAACAAAGGAATACACCATTGACAAAGCCCCTATCTACTCAAACGGCACCACCTGTACCCTTACTCCTTCTTCCTGTATCTACGACGGTAAGCCTCAGGAACCGAAAGTAACCATCTCTAAAAATGGTGTTGATTTGGTTGAAGGCAGGGATTTCACTGTAGAATATCAAAATAATACAACTCTGGGAAATGCACGTGCCGGTATCAGCGGCATCGGAAATTATTACGGATATTTTACAACATCCTTTTCTATCACCTATGGCCGGATCAGCAACTGCGATATTACCGTTTCCAATGAATCGCTGGTTTTTGACGGCACTGAGAAAAAACCGGCCGTCACTGTAACATGTAACGGCAATACTTTAACACAGGGGCAGGATTACACCTTGTATTATCATGCCAACACCAACGCAGGTTCCGCTACAGTTACCATCACAGGAAAAGGTAGATTCTCCGGTTCTGTTGAAAAAGCTTTCCAGATCCAGCCTGCTGACCTGAGCAGATCCAGCGTAGATCTTTCTGCCGATTCCTTCACCTATGACGGCACTGAGAAAAAGCCATCCGTTACTGTAAAAACCGGAAACAGACAGCTGACTGCCAACAGCGATTATACGGTTTCCTTCGTAAACAATACCAACGCAGGTTCTGCCACGGTTACCGTCACAGGAAAAGGTAACTATTCCGGTTCTGTTACGAAAAATTTCACTATCAGTGCCGCCAGCCTGGAGAAAGCCGAACTTGCTCTTTTCGCTTCCTCATTTACTTACGATGGAACCGAAAAGAAACCGGACGTCACAGTAACTGTCAATAAAAAGCAGTTAAAAAAAGGAACTGACTACACCGTTTCTTATGATAACAACACCAACATCGGTACTGCTTCCGTCACCATCACAGGAAAAGGTAATTATTCCGGTACTGTAACAAAATCTTTCCAGATCACTGCCAGAGATCTCAGTAAATGTGAGATTCAGCTTTCCAGTTCATCCTTTACCTACAGCGGTACAGAAAAAAAGCCGAAGATCACAGTAACTTCTTCCGGAAAAGAACTGGTTCCCGGCACAGATTACACAGTTTCCTACCGTAATAACATAAATGCCGGTACTGCTTCCGTCGTGATCACTGGAAAAGGCAGTTACACAGGAACAAAAACTGCCAGTTTCCAGATTGCCCGCGCAAAAGCCGTACTCACAGCAAAAGCCACAGCACTTACCCTGACTCAGAGCAGCAGCAAAACCGCGGTCATCAAGAGCAAGAAGACGGACGGGAAGATCACCTGCAAGTCTTCCAACAGCAAGATCGTAAAAATTTCCGGTACCAGTATCATTCCGGTAAGCCCCGGACAGGCCACTGTTACCATTCAGGCTGCACAGGGCGTAAATTATAAAGCTGCATCTGCAAAGATCCTGATCACAGTACGTCCACTGACTGTCAGCAGTGTTTCTCTGAAGTCCACTGCAAAAGGCCAGGCAAATATATCCTGGAAACCGGTAAAATCTGTTACCGCTTATCAGATTCAGTACAGCACTTCAAGCAGCTTCAAAAGCGCCAAAACAATTACCGCCAAAAGCAGTTCCAAATCTACCGTGCTGAAGAAATTGTCCGGTGGCAAAAAATACTACATCCGTATCCGCACATACAAAACGGTCAGCAAAAAGAATTACTACTCCACCTGGAGCAAAACTTCTTCTGTCAAAGTAAAATAAACAATATCCATTAACAAAAAAGCTGAATCACAAACCGGTTCCTTTATCTTCCGGTTTTGTGATTCAGCTTTTTTACACTTGCTTTTATTTACAAAAAAAGAACCATGATCTCTCACAGTCCTCACAAAATAAAAAATGCGGAAGATGGGACTTGAACCCACACGAGCGCAATGCTCACAAGATCCTTAGTCTTGCTCGTCTGCCAGTTCCGACACTTCCGCATATCGCATTTCTGTGGAATTCTTTATCTTCTCCCTCGCGACAAGTGATAGTATAGCAAAGCATCCTTCCTATGTCAACACTTTTTTCTAAAAAAATCAAAAAATATTTTTTATTTATACAATTTAAACTTTTCATTCAAAAAGAGCCATCCGCATAATCATGCAGTACGGCCCTTTCTGTCCTGTTATTCTGTTTTTGTTTTATGATCAGTCAAAAATGATCAGTGCCATAAATACAAGATCTGTCTCTCCTGTATTTGCAAGGCCATGACCTTTTCCGTCTGGTGTAATGGTGATATCACCGGCCTTTACCGGACGTTTCACACCGTTATCATCATACTCGCCTTCACCGCTTAAGATATAGTAGGTTTCTGTCTCTCCATGATGCTCATGGTATCCAAGGGAACATCCCTTCTCAATAGTAACCTGTGCGTAAAGTCCGCATTTTCCTTTCAGCTCGTCTCCCTCAAGAATGTCTTTGATGATCACATGGCCTTTACCGCCGCACATATTTTCTACTCTTCTGATACCCATGATAAAATCCCCTTTCGTGATTGCGTAAATTTGTGAATTTCATAAACACAGCCTCTTTGTGTTCTGCGTTTCACTTCCTGTACAATTATAAACGATATGATAAATTTTCGCAATCCTCATTGCCAATTTCCTGAATTTGCTCAAAAAATTTCTTATAAACGAAAACGAAGCAGACCTTTTACAAAGACCTGCCTCGCAATTTACACCTGTATTACAGATTTTTAATTCTCTCAATCGCTTCCAGTGTATTCTCATAGCTTCCGAATGCAGTCAGACGGAAGTATCCCTCACCATGTGCACCAAAGCCTGAACCTGGTGTTCCTACGATGTGTGCTTTCTCAAGGAGATAGTCGAAGAACTCCCAGGAAGTCATCTGATCTGGTGTTTTCAGCCAGATGTATGGCGCATTTTTTCCACCGGATACGGAAAATCCTGCTGCGGAAAGTCCGTCGAGGATTGTCTTTGCATTACGCATGTAGTAAGCGATCTGTTCTTTCAGCTGTGCTTTTCCCTCCGGAGAGTAAACAGCCTCGCCTGCTCTCTGCACGATATACGGAGCACCATTGAACTTGGTTCCGTGACGTCTTGCCCAGAGGCTGTGAATCTCTACGCCGTCACGTACCAGTTCCTTCGGAACTACAGTAAAACCAAGACGAACGCCTGTGAAACCTGCATTCTTGGAAAAGCTTCGAAGCTCGATAGCACAGGTTCTCGCACCCTCACACTCATAAATGCTGTGCGGAACATCTTCCTCGGAAATATATGCCTCATATGCTGCGTCATAGATGATCACGCAGCCGTTTTTGTTTGCGTAATCAACCCACTCCTGAAGAGCAGCCTTTGTGATGGCACCACCGGTCGGGTTGTTCGGGAAGCAGAGATAAATAAGATCCGGTACTTCATCTGCCGGGATCTCCGGAAGGAAACCGTTATCCTCTTTACATGGCATGTACATCACACCGTCAAAGTTCTCACGCTCTTTGTTATAAAGACCTGTACGTCCGGCCATAACGTTGGTATCTACGTATACAGGATAAACCGGGTCACAAACTGCAACCTTGTTATCCAGTCCGAATATCTCCTGGATGTTTCCGGAATCACTCTTAGCTCCGTCGGAAACAAAGATCTCATCTGCGCTGATGTCGCATCCTCTGGACTGATAATCATTTTTTGCAATGGCACTTCTTAAGAACTCATATCCAAGATCCGGTGCATATCCATGGAAAGTCTCCGCATGAGCCATCTCGTCTACAGATTTATGAAGGGCATCGATGATCGCCGGTGCAAGCGGCTGTGTCACATCGCCGATTCCAAGGCTGATCACGGAATCTTTGAATTCCGGATTTGCCTCCTTGTATGCTTTTACCTTCTTCGCGATATTGGAAAACAGATAGCTTCCCGGAAGTTTTAAATAATTCTTATTTACTGTAACCATAATGCTTTTATCTCCTTCTCTCAATTTCCTCTGCCAGTGCTTTTCTGACGCTGTCAGGATTTGCCTTGCCTTTCAGCTCTCTCATCAGCTGTCCTACGAAAAATCCCATAACCTTGTCCTTGCCGCCCAGAAGTTCAGCCAGCGGTCCAGGATTGGCATCTACGATCTTTTTCACAGTTTCGGTGAGAAGACCTGTATCTTCTACGATCTTAAGACCATTCTCTTCTATATATACAACCGGATCAATATCCTCGTCAAATACTTTTTCAAACACTTTTTTGGCATTCTGTGCGCTGACCTCTTTTTTCTCCACCATGGAAAGAAGATCTGCCAGATGCTTCGGTGTAAAGTTTACTTTGTCCGGATCAAGACCTTTGTCCTTTGTCAGGCGTAGAACTTCCACCATAAACCAGTTGGCTGCTTTTTTCGGATTTCCCAGAAGAACGGCTGTCTCCTCAAAAAGTCCTGCCAGATGTCTGGATTCCGTAAGGATTCCCGCATCGTAAGCCGGAAGCTCGTACTCTTTCTGATAACGTTCCATCTTGGCTTCACGCAGCTCCGGAATGGAAGCACGCAGCTCCTCGATCCATACATCGGAGATATGGATCGGCGGAAGATCCGGGTCCGGGAAATAACGGTAATCCTTGGCATCCTCTTTGGAACGCATAGCGTGGGAGGATTCTTTGTTATCGTCCCATCTTCTTGTCTCCTGAACAACAGCTCTGCCTTCCTCCAAGAGCTCGATCTGACGCTCTCTCTCACCCTCGATGGCTCTTGCAATAGCTTTAAAGGAGTTCAGGTTCTTCATCTCGGTTCTTGTTCCAAAGGTCTCACTTCCCACCTCACGGACAGAAAGGTTGACATCGGCACGCATAGAACCTTCCTGAAGTTTGCAGTCAGAAACTCCAAGATACTGCATGGTACAACGAAGTTTTTCCAGATATGCGATAACCTCCTCGGAGCTTCTCATATCCGGCTCGGATACGATCTCGATAAGCGGCACACCACTTCGGTTGTAGTCAACCAGGGAGCAGTCTTCCCACTCATCATGAATCAGCTTACCTGCATCCTCCTCCATATGCATCTCGTGGATACGTACGGTCTTTTTGCCTGCGGAAGTCTCGATCTCAACGGCTCCGTCATAGCAGATTGGCAGATACAGCTGAGAGATCTGGTAGTTCTGAGGATTATCCGGGTAAAAATAGTTCTTACGGTCAAACTTGCAGTACTGATGGATATGGCAGTTTGCCGCAAGACCTGCCTTGATGGCAAACTCTACCACTTTTTTATTGAGGACCGGAAGAGATCCCGGCATACCGGTGCAGACCGGGCAGGTATGTGTATTTGGTGCACCTCCGAACTCTGTGGAGCATCCGCAGAAGATCTTTGTTTTTGTGGCAAGCTCCACATGCACCTCAAGTCCTATGACTGTCTCATACTGTTTCATGCCTTTTCTCCCCCTTCCATTGCTGTTCCGAAATCGCCGCGTTTTTTCTCATATGCGTGTGCCGCACGGAACAGATTGTTTTCTTTGAAGCAGTCACTGATCATCTGGATTCCGATGGGAAGTCCGGCTGCGTCTTTTCCACATGGAACTGTGATTCCGGGAAGTCCGCACAGGTTTACTGCTACCGTGTAAATATCGCCAAGATACATGGCAAGCGGGTCTTTCAGGCTCTCTCCAAGCTTCGGCGCGGTAAACGGAGATGCCGGAGCAAGAAGGACATCATATTTGGAAAAGGCCTGGTCGAATTCTTTTTTGATGAGGGCTTTTGTGCGGAGTGCTTTCAGGTAGTAAGCATCGTAATAACCGGAGCTTAATACGAAAGATCCCAGCATGATACGGCGTTTTACTTCCTCACCGAAGCCTTCAGTTCTTGTCTTTTTGTACATGTCATGAAGTCCCTCGTACTCTTTTGCACGGAAACCGTACTTCACGCCATCAAAACGTTCCAGGTTGGAGCTGGCCTCTGCGCTGGCGATGATATAGTAGGCAGGGATCATATATTCTGTTGTCTTCATGGAGAAAAATTCCACCACTGCACCCATCTCGGTAAGGCTTTTCAGTGTATTCATAAATGCCACTTTTACCTCAGGGTTCAGACCTTCGGAAAGATACTCCTTGGGCACACCAAATTTCATTCCCACGATCTTATCTGTCATGGAAGAGGAGAAATCAAGATCCTCTCTCTTCATGGAAGTGCTGTCCTTTGTATCGTGACCGGCAATGATCTCAAGAAGTGCCGCACAGTCCGCAACGTCTTTTCCAACCGGTCCAATCTGGTCCAGAGAGGATGCATAGGCAACCAGTCCGTAACGAGATACGGTACCGTAGGTTGGCTTGATTCCGGTAACACCACAGTAGGAACTTGGCTGACGGATAGAACCGCCGGTATCAGAACCAAGTGCCAGGTAAGTTTCCCCTGCTGCCACTGCCGCACAGGAACCACCGGAAGATCCTCCCGGAACGTGTTCCAGATCCCACGGGTTTCTGGTCACGCCATAGGCAGAAGTCTCTGTAGTACTTCCCATGGCAAACTCATCCATATTTGTTTTTCCGATAATTACAAGTCCTGCTTCTTCCAGACGGTCAATGACTTCTGCATTGTACTGTGGAACGAAGTTTTCAAGGATCTTTGATGCACAGGTGGTTGTTTTTCCCTTGATGCAGATATTATCCTTGATAGCGATGGGTACACCGGCAAGAGGTCCGGTATAAGTTCCGTCCTCAATGCCTTTCTGTACTTCTTTTGCTCTTGCATAGGCTTCTTTTTTATAGGTATCAAGATAAGCGTGGACTTTGTCCTCTTTTGCCTCGATCTGATCAAATACGTATTTCACACCGTCCAGGACGCTTATCTGATGCTGTTTGATCTTTTCCGCAAGCTGTAATGCGGTTAATTTTCCCAAATCCATGTCCTGTCTCCTGTCTTATCCAATTGTTTTCGGAACCTGATACTGATCTTCTTTCTGCTTCGGCGCGTTGGCAAGCATTGCCTCATGGTTGTCGCCGTTTGTCACAACGTCTTCACGGAATACGTTTTCGTCCTCAAAAATATGGGACATAGGCTCTACGGAAGAAGTGTCAAGCTCGTCTAACTTATCTACATAGTCCAGCATCTTCTGCATATCCTCTTTTGCCTTTTCCTTCTCGTCCTCTGTCAGAGAAAGCTTCGCCAGGATGCAGACATTTTCCATTGTTTCATCATCGATTATCTTTGCCATCTTTTTTCTCCTTATTACGGCTCAAGTCTGTTCATATCACGTGGGAACAGGCAGGTCTCACGAACATTTTCCTCTCCCAGGATCTGCATGGTAAGACGTTCCAGTCCGATTCCAAGTCCTCCGTGAGGCGGCATTCCATGTTTGAAAGTATCCAGGTACTGCTCCATACCTTCCTCGTCCATGCCACGGGCTGCGATCTTGTCTTTCAGCATCTGATAATCATGGATACGCTGTCCGCCTGTGGTGACCTCAAGTCCTTTGAACAGAAGGTCAAAACTTAATGTAAATTTCTCATCTGCCGGATCATCCATTGCGTAGAACGGACGTTTCTTGGACGGATAATGTGTGACAAAAACAAAATCCGCATCGTATTCTTCTTTAAAATATCTTCCGATCAGCGCCTCTTCTTCCGGCTCCAGATCGTACGGGTTGCGGATCTTACGTTTATATTTCTCAGCCACCAGCTCTTTTGCTTTGTCAAAACGTACAGCCGGGATCTTGTCTACTTTCGGAAGTTCCACTTTCAGAATGGAAAGTTCATGAGCGTAGTCTTTCTTCAGAAGCTCGACTGCATACTGAAGAAATCCGGTTTCCATTTCCATGATATCTTCAAATCCGTTGATATAGCCCATCTCAAAATCAAGGCTTGTATATTCATTCAGATGACGTTTGGTGTTATGTTTCTCTGCACGGAATACAGGACCGGTCTCAAATACGCGGTCAAAAACACCTACCATCATCTGTTTGTAAAACTGTGGGCTCTGTGCCAGGACGGCCGGTTTGTGGAAGTAGCTCAGCTTGAACAGGTTTGCGCCACCCTCTGCACCTCTAGCTCCGATCTTTGGTGTGTGGATCTCGGTAAATCCTTTTTCGTAGAGATAATCACGGAATGCACGCACCAGCGCTTCCTGGATCTTGAATTTTGCACGCTCCTGCACGTTACGCAGAGCGATGGGACGATAGTTCAGTTTTGCCTCCAGGGAAGTGTTCAGTTTCCATTTGTCGATTGCCAGGGGAAGTGGTTCTGCCGGTGAGGAAAGGATCTCCACATGGCTGATGCGAAGCTCTCTTCCGTGAGGAGCTCTTTCTTCCTCATGAAGAGTTCCTGTGAGGCGGACACACATTGCCTCTTTCAGATCATGAATGGAAACATTTGTTTTGTCGTTCTCATATACTGTCTGAAAAAGTCCCTCTTTTTTTCGAAGTATCACAAATGCCACATCACCCATATTACGGATGCTGTGTATTGCTCCTTCCACTGTCGCTTCCTGGTCTTTCATGCTTTCAGAAAGAAGCACGTCCCAGGCACATTCTCTAGTCTTACAGATTCCATCCATAAATTCCATTCCCTCATCCTCCAATTCCGGTGCAAAAAACATTCGGCATTCAGCCTTTTTTCTTTGCGCCTGTATTTTGATAAGCGGGTCTTACGAACCCGCTCTGCCACTTTTTTCTGTCAAATTCTGCTTTTTCTGGTGTATTTTTCTTTTATATTTTTCTTTTATACAGAATCATATAAAAGCATCAGAACCATCTGGGCTGTCTCCACCATATTGGTCCCGGAATCCATACTGCATTTCTGAATATAACGGTATGCGTCTTCCTCACTCAGATGATTTCTTTCCATTAAAAGCATCTTTGCATTTGAAATATAATTCTGCTCTTTCCATGAACGCTGCTTCGGTTTTTTCTTATCTTTTTTCCAGCGCCTTTCGATCTGGGAAAGGATCATGCTTACTGTATTTACCAGATCTCCGGCTTTCAGAGGCATTCCCACACACAAAACAGAAGGTGGTGCTTCACTGATCACTCCCTGCGAAGCCATAAGCAGCATTTCAAAATAATCCGGCATATAGTCCAGAAGATCACGGTAATACATATCCTGAAGATGATAGCCACAAAGCAGGACGCCGCCATCAAGTTCCGAGATACTGGCAAGGGCATTTGCACCCGAATTGCATACCGCCGCCACCGTGAATCCATATCGGTTAAGGACTGTGCGGATTTTTTTTGCATCTTCTATTTTCGGTAATGCAATCACGATACTCGTGTTCATAAGCCGCCACTCTCTTTCGTCCCATTATGCCTCAATCATCAGATTCGATACAGATACTCCTCGATCTCCCAGTCGGAAATCTCCTGGGAATAACGCAGCCATTCTTTTCTTTTGGCCTGCGCGTACTGTTTGCAGAAATCTTCTCCAAGGATCTCTTTCATCCAGTCACTTTCTTCAAACAGTGTGATCGCTTCCCGCAAGTTCTCCGGTAAATTCTCGATACCCTGTTCCTTCTGGTCCGACTCGGAAAGAGAACGGTCAGAAGCTTTTGTCGGATAGATCTTCTTCTGGATTCCATCCAGGCCCGCTGCCAGGCATACCGCAAAAACAAGGTATGGGTTGGATGCAGCATCCGGGCTTCGAAGCTCGATCCTGGTATCATTGCCATTGACTCTCGGGATCCTTACCAGTGAATTCTGATTGTTTCTCGTCCAGGTCAGTTCTGTCGGTGCATCGAATCCAGGCACAAGGCGTTTGTAAGAGTTTACCAGCGGATTTGTGATAAGTGCCATCTCCCGGCTGTGTGCCAGAAGACCTCCGATAAAATAGCATGCCTCATTACTTAATTTGGACGGATCATCCGGATCCACAAAAATATTTCTTCCATTTTTAAACAGCGAAAAATGGATATGCATGGCTGAGCCGTTTACTTCCCGTCTTGGCTTCGGCATAAAGGTTGCATGAAGTCCATGGCGTTTGGCTACGGTCCTTACTGCCATCTTAAAGGTCATAACTGCGTCTGCCATCTCACGTGCTTCCCCGTAATGAAGGGCGATCTCATGCTGTGCAGGTGCCGTCTCATGATGAGAGGATTCCACCTCAAATCCCATATCCTCAAGAGTCAGTACCATGTCACGTCTTGCATTTTCACCCAGGTCCACCGGACTTACATCCAGGTATCCGGCTTTTTCGTGAGAAACCGTTGTAGGCATTCCGTTGTCATCAATATGAAACAGGAAAAACTCGCATTCCGGGTCAACATAGCAGGTGTATCCTGCCTCTTCTGCTGCCTGCGCTGTTTTTTTCAGAATGTATCTGGAGCTCATCTCATGCTCAGATCCGTCTGCACGGCGCATATCACAGATCAGTCTTGCAACCTTTCCCTGCTGAGGACGCCATGGGAGAATTGAAAAAGTATCGTAATCCGGATACAGGATCAGATCCGGCTCCTTCTCTCCCACAATGCCCGCAATATGAGAGCCGTATACAACGCACTGGTTATCCAGGGCTCTTGGAAGCTCTCTTGCTGTGATCGCAATATTTTTCAGAGTTCCAAACATATCTGTAAACTGGAGGCGGATGAACTCTACGTCTTCCTCCTCTGCCATTGCAAGAATCTCTTCTCTGGTATAATTCCCCATAGTATTCTCTCCTTTATTTCCTCATCACACAAAATAATTACCCTAAAAAATAGAAAAAGGGTGCACTTCAGAGAGCTTTCGCTCCTGAAGAACACCCTTGTTCATGGACGTAATTATAGCAATCGGTCAATTCTTTGTCAACTTTTTTTTAAAGGAAATTAGGGGCAAAAAGAACTTTGCCCCTGGTATTTTTAACTTTTTTACTGTAAATATGAATAACTCATCAGAGATTCATCCACTGCCTTCGCAGCCTCACGTCCCTCGTGGATCGCCCATACGACAAGTGACTGTCCACGGTGCATATCGCCTGCTGTGAATACACGGTCTACGCTTGTTGCGTACTGCTCCGGTTTTGTCTCCACGTTGGTTCTTGGTGTCAGTGCTACATGGAAAGCATCGGTTACATATTTCTCGCTTCCGAGGAAACCTGCTGCAATCAGTACCACATCTGCAGGAATCACTTCCTCGCTGCCCTCGATAGGAACCATGTTGAATCTTCCGGTCTTTTCGTCTTTTACGCTTTTCAGTTTGACAATCTTTGCCTTGCAGACATTTCCTTTTTTATCTTTGATAAATTCGGTAACGGTTGTCTGATAGATTCGCGGGTCATGACCAAATACTGCAATAGCCTCTTCCTGGCCGTAATCGGTTTTCAAAACCTTCGGCCACTCCGGCCACGGGTTGGACGGTGTTCTTGTTACCGGAGGCTTTGGCATCATCTCAAGCTGTGTTACGGATTTTGCACCAAGACGGATGGAAGTTCCCACACAGTCATTTCCGGTATCACCACCGCCGATGACCAGAACATGTTTGCCTTTTGCAAGCTCATATGGGAATTTTGCAAAATCGGTATCCAGAAGGCTTTTTGTTACCTGTTTCAGGAAATCCACTGCAAAGTAGATTCCTTTTGCATCTCTTCCTGGAACCTTGATATCTCTCGGATGGGAAGCTCCGCAGCAGAGAAGGACACGGTCATAATCTTTCAGAAGCTGCTCCGCGGTAATGTCCACACCAACGTTGATGTTGGTGACAAACTTCACGCCTTCCTCTTCCATCAGTTTCAGTCTGCGGTCGATGACTTTTTTCTCCAGTTTCATATTCGGGATACCATAGCGGAGAAGTCCTCCAATACGGTCGTTTCTTTCAAATACGGTTACGCTGTGACCACGGCGGTTCAGCTGCTGTGCTGCTGCCAGTCCGGAAGGGCCGCTTCCGATGACTGCGATTGTCTTTCCTGTGCGGACAGGCGGGATCTGTGGTTTTACCCAGCCTTCTGCATAGGCAGTCTCGATAATGGCTTTCTCATTTTCCTTTGTGCTGACCGGATCTCCGTTCAGGTTGCAGGTACAGGCAGCTTCACAGAGTGCCGGGCATACTCTTGAAGTAAACTCCGGAAAACTGTGGGTCTTGTTCAGACGAAGAAATGCCTGTTTCCAGTTTCCTGTGTATACAAGATCGTTTGTCTCAGGAACCAGGTTGTGAAGCGGGCAGCCGGAAGCCATTCCGCCGATCATCATACCTGCCTGGCAGAAGGGAACGCCGCAGGCCATGCAGCGTGCTCCCTGAAGTTTCTGTTTTTCTTTATTTAACGGAATACGAAATTCGTTGAAATTCTGAATACGTTCTTTTGGCGGCAGAACTTTTGCCGTTTCTCTTTCATAATCTAAAAATCCAGTTGGCTTTCCCATTTCCTCATCCTCCTTAATGTTTCACGCCGATGCTCTCATAGAATGCTTCCATCTGTGCCTGCTGGCTGGTCAGACCTTTTTCTTCCAGCTTTGCACTTAATGTGATCATTCTCTTGTACTCATCCGGAATGAGTTTTTTGAAGTGAGGCAGATAGGAATCAAAATCAGCCAGCACCTTCTTACCGATCTCGGAGCCTGTTGCTTCCACATGAGCCTCGATGAGATCACGAAGCTCTTTTTTATCATATTTATTATCCACTTTTTCAATGGAGATCATTGCTTTGTTAAGGTTCTTGTAAAGAACGTTGTCCACATCAAGAACATAAGCGATACCGCCGCTCATACCTGCCGCGAAGTTCTTTCCGGTTTTTCCGAGAACTACCACACGGCCACCGGTCATGTACTCGCATCCATGCTCACCAACACCCTCAACTACTGCCACTGCACCGGAGTTACGAACTGCAAAACGCTCACCTGCAACACCGTTGATAAATGCAGTTCCGCTGGTTGCGCCATAGAGAGCCACGTTTCCGACGATGATGTTATCCTCTGCCTTGTATCCGGCCTTTTCCGGTACTTTAACGATCAGCTTGCCACCGGAAAGTCCTTTTCCGAAGTAGTCATTGCTGTCGCCGGTAAGTTTCAGTGTCAGTCCTTTCGGGATAAATGCACCGAAGCTCTGTCCGCCTGCACCTGTACAGTTTACAGTTACAGTATCTTCCGGAAGACCCTCTTTGTGGTTTCTTGTGATCTCAGAGCCAAGGATGGTACCGAATGCACGGTCTGTATTGGTAACATTTACATCAACGGAAACTTTCTCACCTTTCTGGATTGCCGGTGCACATTTCTTAACCAGAACTTTTTCATCCAGAGTTTTCTCAAGGTTGAAATTGTATACCGCTTTCGGATCAAACGTAACTTTACCTTTTCCTGCATATGGATTGTTCAGGATGGCGCTTAAGTCAACTTTGCCCTTGTGCGGCTCCTGTACGCTGTCAGAAACGGTAAGAAGATCTGTACGGCCTACCATCTCGTCAATGGTTGCAACACCCAGGCGTGCCATGTACTCTCTCAGCTCCTGTGCGATAAATCTCATGAAGTTCTCCACATACTCCGGTTTTCCGCGGAATCTCTTACGAAGTTCCGGATTCTGGGTAGCCACACCAACCGGGCAGGTATCCAGATTGCAGACTCTCATCATCACGCAGCCCATGGTTACAAGGGGAGCAGTTGCAAAACCGAATTCCTCTGCACCGAGAAGCGCTGCGATAGCAACGTCACGGCCGCTCATCAGCTTACCGTCTGTCTCGATACGTACACGGTTACGAAGTCCGTTCATGATCAGTGTCTGATGTGTCTCTGCAAGTCCAAGCTCCCACGGAAGTCCTGCATTGTGGATGGAACTTCTCGGTGCCGCTCCGGTACCTCCGTCGTATCCGGAGATCAGAACAGTCTGTGCTCCGGCTTTTGCAACACCGGCAGCGACCGTACCAACACCAGCCTCGGAAACCAGTTTTACGGAAATATCTGCATACTTGTTTGCATTTTTCAGGTCATAGATCAGCTCTGCCAGGTCCTCGATGGAGTAGATATCGTGGTGTGGTGGCGGAGAGATCAGGCTGACTCCTGGTGTGGAATGACGGGTCTTTGCGATCCACGGATATACTTTCTTTGCAGGAAGATGTCCACCTTCACCAGGTTTTGCACCCTGTGCCATCTTGATCTGAATTTCTCTTGCAGATACCAGATAACGGCTGGTAACACCGAAACGTCCGCTGGCTACCTGTTTGATAGCGGAGCAACGGTCATTGTCTGTTCCTGCGGAATCCAGACGCTCATCACTCTCTCCACCCTCACCGGTATTGGATTTTCCATGGAGATGGTTCATGGCGATGGCCAGTGTCTCATGTGCTTCCTGGGAAATGGAACCGTAGGACATGGCACCTGTCTTAAATCGTTTTACAATGTCGTCAACACTCTCAACCTGATCGATGGGAAGAGGTTCTTTTGCAAACTTGAAGTCCAGAAGTCCTCTTAGGTTTCCATGGCCTTCTTCGTCTACCAGTTTTGTATACTCTTTGAACATCTCATAGCTGCCCTGCTTTGTGGACTGCTGAAGAAGATGGATGGTACGTGGATTGTATCTGTGCTCCTCGCCCTGACTTCTCATCTTGTGAGCACCTACGCTGTCTAAAGTAAGGTCTGTGGCAAGTCCCAGCGGGTCAAATGCCTCAGAGTGGAGTTTTTCTACGTTATCCTCGATATCTTCCAGTGTGATTCCGCCTACACGGCTTACTGTTCCTGTAAAGTAGCGGTCGATCACATCCTGGGAAATTCCGATTGCCTCAAAGATCTGAGATCCCTGATAGGACTGGATGGTGGAAATACCCATCTTGGAAGCGATCTTTACGATACCGCTGATAACCGCATGATTGTAATCATCAACCGCTGCATAGTAATCTTTGTCCAGCATATGGGTATCGATGAGTTCATGGATGGTATCCAGTGCCAGGTATGGATTGACAGCACTTGCGCCATAACCAAGAAGTGTTGCGAAATGATGTACTTCTCTCGGTTCACCGGACTCCAGGATCAGCGCAAGGGATGTACTCTTCTTTGTTTTTACAAGGTGCTGATGCACTGCGGAAACAGCAAGAAGAGACGGGATCGGCATATGGTTCTCATCTACGCCACGGTCAGAAAGGACCAGGATATTTGCGCCCTCACGGAAAGCCTTATCAACCTCTACGAACAGGCGGTCAATGGCACGTTCCAGTTTTGTACTCTTATAATACAAAGTAGAAATGGTCACAACCTTGAAGCCTTCCTTTTTCATGTTCTTGATCTTCAGCATATCGGTGTTTGTCAGGATCGGGTTGTTGATTTTAAGAACCTGGCAGTTCTCCGGATTCTGAACAAGAAGGTTTCCGTCTTTTCCTACGTATACACTTGTGGAAGTAACGATTTCCTCACGGATGGCATCGATCGGCGGGTTTGTTACCTGTGCAAACAGCTGTTTGAAGTAGTCGAACAGTGGATAATGCTGTTTGGAAAATACTGCAAGCGGGGTATCATGGCCCATAGCTCCGATGCTTTCTGAACCATTTAATGCCATGTTGCGAATGGAAGTACGATACTGCTCATAGGTATATCCAAAAGCTTTCTGCAGACGTGCTCTTTCCTCCGGCGTGTACTCGATCACTCTCTGATTCGGGATCTTGATATCACGGAGCTGTACCAGATTGCTGTCCAGCCACTCTCCATATGGCTGTTTCTTTGCATATTTCTCTTTCAGCTCATTATCATCGATGACACGGCCCTGAACGGTATCAACCAGGAGCATTTTTCCAGGATGGAGACGCTCTTTTAATACGATCTTCTCCTCGTCTACCGGAAGAACACCAACCTCGGAAGAAAGGATCATATATCCGTCAGAAGTAATATAATATCTGGATGGACGGAGACCGTTACGGTCGAGAACCGCTCCCATCACATCACCATCCGAGAACAGGATGGATGCAGGTCCGTCCCACGGCTCCATCATGGTTGCATAATACTGATAAAAATCACGTTTTTCCTGGGAAATGGTATCATTGTTTGCCCACGGCTCCGGAATGGTGATCATCACTGCAAGAGGAAGATCCATTCCACTCATAACCAGGAACTCCAGGGTATTGTCAAGCATCGCAGAGTCAGAACCATTACGGTTGACTACAGGGAGAACTTTGTGGAGTTCGTCTTTCAGATACGGAGAATCCATGTTTTCCTCGCGGGCAAGCATTTTATCTGCGTTACCGCGAATAGTGTTGATCTCACCGTTATGTACGATGAAACGGTTCGGATGTGCTCTCTCCCAGCTTGGATTTGTGTTGGTACTGAAACGGGAATGCACCACTGCAATGGCAGATTCATAATCCTGACTCTGAAGATCTCCGAAGAATGTACGAAGCTGTCCAACCAGGAACATACCTTTGTATACAATGGTACGGCTGCTCATAGAAACTACGTAAGTATTGTCATTACTCTGTTCAAACTCACGGCGGGCAATGTAGAGCATACGGTCAAAGGCAAGGCCTTTTTCCACATCTTCCGGTTTCTTGATGAATGCCTGCATGATGCATGGCATACACTCTCTTGCCTTATGTCCAAGAACCTCCGGGAATACCGGCACTGTACGCCATCCAAGAAGCTCCAGGCCTTCTTTTTCCACGATGATCTCGAACATCTTCTTTGCCTGGGCACGTTTGATCTCATGCTGTGGAAAAAAGAGCTGGGCTACACCATATTCTCTCTCGCCGCCGATCTCAAAGCCCTCTTTCTTACAGACTTTTTTGAAGAATTTATGGGAGATCTGGAGAAGGATACCGACGCCATCGCCGGTTTTTCCTTCTGCATCTTTACCTGCACGATGCTCCAGATTCTCTACGATCTTAAGAGCATTTGCAACAGTATCATGTGTTTTCTTTCCTTTTATATTAACAACGGCTCCGATACCGCAGTTATCATGTTCGAATTCAGGGCGGTAGAGGCCCTGCTGCTGATTTCCTACTTCTCTCATTTTTCTCATCCTTTCATTGCAGCTTCTTCTGCCGTCTTTTTGTCAACTGCCGCCTGCACAAATCCACGGAACAGCGGATGTGCATGGTTCGGTCTGGACTTGAATTCCGGATGTCCCTGTGTTCCTACAAAGAACGGATGTCCGGCAATTTCGATCATCTCAACGATATGTGCATCCGGGGAAGTTCCTACGATGGACATTCCTTTTTCACTTAATTCTTTACGGAATGCATTGTTTACCTCATAACGATGTCTGTGACGCTCCTGGATCTCTTTCTTTCCAAAAAGCTCATAGGATTTGGAGCCTTCGGCCAGCACACACGGATAGCTTCCAAGACGAAGGGTTCCGCCAAGGTCTTCCACATCTTCCTGATCCGGCATCAGAGCAATGACCGGATGCGTGGTCTCCGGTGCCAGCTCAATGCTGTTGGCATCTTCATATCCAAGTACGTGGCGGGCAAATTCTACAATAGCCATCTGCATTCCAAGGCAGATGCCAAGGTACGGGATCTTATGAACTCTCGCATACTGTGCTGCAAGGATCATTCCTTCAGTACCACGGTTTCCGAATCCTCCCGGAACCAGAATTCCATCTACAGAATGAAGGGTCTGATCCAGGTTTTTCTCATTGAGCTCTTCAGAGTCTACCCAGACGATATCAACTTTTGCACGGCAGGAGATTCCACCATGTTTCAGGGCTTCCACAACACTTAAGTATGCATCATGAAGCTGTGTGTACTTACCAACCATGGCGATCTTCACGGTTTTGTCCGGGTGGCGGAGATTTTCTACCATATTCTCCCAGTCTGTAAGATCCGGTTTACGGTTCTCAAGTCTTAAGCTCTGCAGTACTACATCTGCCAGTTTTTCTCTTTCCATTGCAAGAGGAGCTTCATATAAATATTCTACATCCAGGTTCTGAAGTACGTGGCTTACCGGTACGTTACAGAACAGGGCGATCTTTCCACGGATATCATCAGTCAGAGGATACTCGCTTCTGCATACCAGAACATCCGGCTGGATTCCCATTCCCTGGAGTTCTTTTACGCTGGCCTGGGTCGGTTTGGTCTTCATCTCTCCGGAAGCACGAAGGTACGGGATCAGGGTAACATGAATAAGAATGGCATTGTCATGTCCCACATCATGCTGGAACTGACGGATGGATTCCAGGAACGGCTGACTCTCAATATCACCAACTGTCCCGCCTACCTCGATGATGGCAATTCTGTCCTCATCCGCTGTTTTTGCTCTGTAAAAACGGCTCTTGATCTCGTTGGTGATATGCGGGATTACCTGTACAGTACCTCCGCCAAAATCACCGTGACGCTCTTTCTGAAGAACAGACCAGTAAATCTTACCGGTTGTCACATTGGAATTCTTGTCAAGGCTTTCATCAATGAAACGCTCATAATGTCCAAGATCAAGGTCTGTCTCTGTACCGTCATCGGTTACAAAAACCTCTCCATGCTGAATGGGGTTCATAGTTCCCGGGTCAATATTAATGTAAGGATCAAACTTCTGCATGGTCACCTGATACCCTCTTGCTTTCAGAAGGCGTCCCAGGGACGCTGCGGTAATTCCTTTTCCCAGTCCGGAAACAACTCCGCCTGTTACAAAAACATACTTTACTGCCATCTTTGATTTCCTCCTCCATGTTGTGCTGCAAAAGAAAAGGCGCCGGGAACGGTGTTCAGAGGTGAGAATGCCCCTCTGGTATCCGTTCCTGACGCCTTTGTCAGTTATCTTTCATATAAAATATGGTTTACTATAAACTATTTTTTTTTATTTGTCAATAACCGTTTTTCCTATGTAGGCTGATGAATTTCTTCCTATGATATGGTGATATAGATGCAAATAATGCTGTGGATACAAAAAAACAGACGCCTGCCAGGGACTCCCATATGATGTCCTCTCTCTGCAGTCACGTCTGTTTTCTCTTTTTATTTTCTTTACGCTTTATCTCCCTCTGTGCTTCCCGCCTGTCACGCTACCGCAAACTTCTGAAGGAAACGGTTGAACTCGTGATCTTCCCCATGACAGGTTACAGTAAGGACCTTGGTCAGATCCATGCTGAGAATTCCAAGAATGGATTTTGCATCAATGATAACTCTGTTATATGAAATATCTACATCAAAGTCGCATTTGCTTGCAGCCTGTACAAACTCTTTCACATCTGCTGTTTCGTTTAACCTGATTTTCTGAGACATAAATTTCATCCTCTCTTCTCTCGGCCTTAAGAAAGGCCGGCAAACCGGTGACGCCAGATCTCTGCGATTCTTTTTCGTCACTTCTCATCTGGTTGTCTCACATTATGTCTCATGTTGTCGAATTTGTCAAGTTGATGTTTTTTATCATTTTGGAAGGTTATCCTATAAAAACCCGAATTTCATATAACAAAATTCGGGTTTTCTGCTTATTTATTGTATATTTTTCATATTTTCATTTTCGAATCAACCGACGTTCACTGTGAGATTAATTCCACACAGACCTTAATCCTGTTTGATTTCTTTCGGTATCTCCATCGGATAATTGCCGTCAAAACATGCTTTGCAAAGCGGAAGTCCGCCTGCCATGCCCTCCAGATAATCAATCTGCATATAACCCAGGGAGTCTGCTCCGATCATCTTACGGATCTCCTCCGTGCTGTGCTGAGCAGCAATGAGCTGGTCATTGGACGGCACATCGGTGCCAAAATAACAGGGATGTAAAAATGGCGGGGAGCTGATACGTACATGAACTTCTTTTGCTCCGGCCTCTTTCAGCATATGAATCAGGTTTGCAATGGTAGTTCCACGAACAATAGAGTCATCTACCAGAACAATCCTCTTTCCCTTTACTACAGATTCCAGAACACTCAGCTTCAGATGAACACTGGACTCTCGCTCCTGCTGGGTCGGTTTGATAAAGGTTCTTCCAATGTAACTGTTCTTATAGAACGCAAAACCAAATGGAATTCCAGATTCCTCAGAATAACCTTTGGCTGCCGGAAGTCCGGATTCCGGTACACCGGTTACCAGATCTGCTTCTACCGGATAGGATTTTGCGAGGGATTTTCCTCCACGGATTCTTGCGTCATAGATCTTTACTCCATCCATGGTGCTGTCCAGTCTGGCAAAATAAATGTATTCAAAGACACAGTGAGCATGTTTTTTCTGCACGTCCAGCTTGCTGGATTTCACGCCATCCCTGGTAATGGTAACAATCTCGCCAGGTTCAATATCACGGATAAACTCCGCGCCTACAGATGTGAGTGCACAGCTCTCAGACGCCAGTACATAAGCATTGTCCCTTTTTCCAAGGCAGAGAGGTTTCAGTCCGTAAGGGTCACGGGCTCCGATCAGTTTCCGGGGACTCATGATCACAAGGGCATATCCTCCGTGGATCTTCTCTACGGTTTTATGTACGGCTTCTTCTACAGTGGCAGAATGCACGCGCTCCCTTGCGATATGGAACGCAATAACCTCAGAGTCGGTAGTTGTATGGAAGATCGCTCCGGTCTGGATCAGTTCCCATTTCAGAGCTTCTGTATTGACCAGGTTTCCATTATGTGCAAGCGCCAGACTTCCCTTGATATAAGAAAGTACCAGCGGCTGCGCATTCTCTGCAACAGACTCTCCGGTGGTGGAATAACGAACATGTCCGATTCCGATGTCACCATTCATATTATGTACAACATCTTTTCGCAAAACTTCGCTTACCAGTCCGAGATCTTTATGAAACTGTACGTTTCCTCTCTCTCCGTCCGTCCTTGAAACGGCCATTCCGCAGGACTCCTGTCCCCTGTGCTGCAGCGAGGTAAGACCATAATAAATAGATGGTGCAATATTTCCTCCATCCAGATCATAAATCCCGAATACGCCACATTCTTCCTTTACTCCTGACATATTTCCCTCCATCTGTTTTTCCATTGTCTTTGTAATCATTAACTATGATATCAGATTATAATAAAAGGACAAGATTTGTCAACCCTGCCCATTTTCCGACACTCCCCTCTCCCGGATCAATTTTTTAGATTTTTTCAAAAAAGCTCTTGACAATATTTTATTTTGGTGTATACTGCATCACATAAAGCAAAGGCGCTTTGGATACGACAAGTATCTGAAGCGCTTTTTTTGTTTTTCCGGTCTGTTTTTCTTATAAGAGAAGCAGGACGGTCCTTATAAGATAATTAAAAATTATAATGAATGAGTGAAATCGAAAGGAGTGTACCTATATGGCACAGAGTATCCCGGAAATGTATGGCAGCCTTGTATTCAACGACAAAGTGATGCGCAGCAAACTGCCAAAGGACATGTACAAAGCATTAAAGAAAACAATTGAAAACGGAACTCATCTGGAACTGGATGTTGCAAATTCCGTAGCAGTTGCAATGAAAGAATGGGCTACTGAAAACGGTGCAACCCATTACACACACTGGTTCCAGCCGATGACAAACGTAACAGCCGAGAAGCATGACAGTTTCATCTCCCCAACAGGAGACGGACAGGTGATCATGGATTTCTCCGGTAAAGAACTGGTAAAAGGTGAGCCGGACGCATCCAGCTTCCCGTCAGGCGGACTTCGTGCCACTTTCGAAGCAAGAGGATATACAGCATGGGATCCTACTTCACCGGCATTCATCAAAGATAAAACCCTTTACATCCCAACGGCTTTCTGCTCCTACAGCGGAGAGGCACTGGATAAGAAAACTCCTCTTCTCCGTTCCATGGATGTTCTTAATAAAGAAGCGGTTCGTATCCTTCACATCCTTGGAAACAAAGATGTCCGTCACATTGACACAACTGTAGGACCTGAGCAGGAATATTTCCTGGTTAACAAAGATCTCTACAAGAAGAGAAAAGACCTGATCTTCTGCGGACGTACTCTTCTGGGAGCTTCCGCACCAAAAGGACAGGAAATGGAAGATCATTACTTCGGAGCCCTGAAGCCACGTGTTGCCGCTTACATGCATGATCTTGACGAAGAGCTCTGGAAACTTGGTATTCCGGCAAAAACAAAACATAACGAAGTTGCTCCTGCACAGCATGAGCTGGCTCCTGTATTTGATACCACAAACGTTGCAGTTGACCACAACCAGCTGACCATGGAGATCATGAAAAAAGTTGCCGACAAGCACAACATGGTTTGCCTCCTTCATGAGAAACCATTTGAGGGAATCAACGGAAGCGGTAAACACAACAACTGGTCCATGATCACAGACACAGGTGTAAACCTTCTTGATCCTGGAAAAACACCGGCAGAGAATACACAGTTCCTGGTATTCCTGGTAGCTGTTATCAAAGCCGTTGACGATTATGCGGATCTTCTCCGTGTATCTGTTGCAAGTGCAGGAAACGATCACCGTCTTGGAGCAAACGAGGCACCGCCAGCAATCGTATCCATCTTCCTTGGAGATGAGCTGACAGATATCCTCAAATCCATTGAGAATGATACCTTCTTTAACAACAAACATGCCGTACAGATGGATATCGGTGCAAAAGTACTTCCACACTTCACAAAAGATACCACCGACAGAAACCGTACTTCACCGTTTGCATTCACCGGAAACAAATTCGAATTCCGTATGCTTGGTTCCGCAGCATCCGTTGCAAACCCGAACATCGTACTGAACACTGCCGTTGCAGAAGTTCTCTCCGAGTTCAGCGCAGCTCTTAAAGATGTTCCGGAAGAAGAAATGGAAAGCGCAGTACATGCACTTCTCAAGAAAACCATCGAGGATCACAAACGTATCATCTTCAACGGCAACGGTTATACAGACGAGTGGGTTGAAGAAGCTGAAAAACGCGGTCTCTACAACCTGAAGACAACTCCGGATGCTCTTCCTCACTTCGTTGATGAGAAAAACATCGCGCTGTTCACAAAACACGGCATCTTTACAAAGGAAGAACTGTTCTCCCGTTATGAGATCTGGCTTGAGAACTACTACAAGACCATCAACATCGAGTCCAACACTCTTGCTGAGATAATCCAGAAACAGGTGATTCCTTCCGTATTTACATATGTTGAAAAACTTGCCGACACTGCTGCTGTAAAGAAATCCGTAGTAGCTGATGTTTCTGTAGCAAGCGAAGCTGCTCTGATCTCCAAATTGAGCACACTTGCTGACACCATGACTAAAGATCTGGAGACACTAAAAGCTGACACAGCAAAAGCTCTCGCCGCTTCCGACGATGTACTTGCCTGCGCAAAAGCTTATCAGGAAACTGTTCTTGAAGACATGGATACTTTAAGAAAATCTGCAGATGAGGCAGAAGCTCTGATCCCGGATGAGTTACTTCCATATCCGACATACGACGAGCTGTTATTCTCCATCTGATACTTGATCAGATAAACAATTTCATACGGTAAATACAGGGGATATCCCTTATGAACTCTACTTCATAATTCATTATCGATTTCCTCATCCATTAATCACACGATACAGATATCCCCTGTTTTACATATATTAATTTTGTTTCGTAAAGGCGCGGAAGGGAATTTTCTCTCTCCCGCGCTTTTTCGTTATACTGATACTGGATAAATTCTGTCTGTTTTATGATCCGGTATTGTAAAAATCCTTCCTGTATATGCCTTATATAATAGGAAGAAAAAAATTGGGAAAGGGAGTGTTACTATGTATTCTTCAGTAAACACAATCTGGGTCCTCGTCGGTGCGGCACTGGTCTTCTTCATGCAGGCCGGATTCGCAATGGTCGAAACAGGATTCACAAGAGCAAAAAACGCAGGTAACATCATTATGAAAAACCTGATGGACTTCTGTATCGGTACCCCGGTCTTCTGGCTGGTTGGTTTCGGTATCATGTTCGGTGCAGGAAACGGGTTCTTCGGTAAGATCGGAGGAATCGCCTCAGAGGCAAACTACGGAAACGCAATGCTTCCGGACGGAGTTCCATTCTGGGCATTCCTGATCTTCCAGACTGTATTCTGCGCAACATCTGCCACCATCGTATCCGGTGCCATGGCAGAACGTACCAAGTTCATCTCCTACTGTATCTACAGTCTTCTGATCAGTCTCGTTGTTTATCCGGTATCCGGTCACTGGATCTGGGGCGGCGGATTTATCAGCCAGATGGGATTTCATGATTTCGCAGGTTCCTGTGCCGTTCATATGGTCGGTGGTGTTGCAGCACTTATTGGCGCCATCATCCTTGGACCCCGTATCGGAAAATATTCCAAATCCGGTAAATCCAGAGCGATTCCTGGCCACAACCTTACTGTCGGCGCACTTGGTGTATTTATCCTCTGGTTCTGCTGGTTCGGTTTCAACGGTGCATCTACCGTCAGCATGGAAGGCGATGCCATCGTAAGCGCAGGAAAAATCTTCGTGACAACCAACCTTGCTGCTGCTGTTGCAACTGTAACCGTTATGCTGATCACATGGATCCGCTACAAAAAACCAGATGTTTCCATGTCCCTCAATGGTTCCCTTGCAGGACTGGTAGCCATCACAGCAGGCTGTGATACCGTATCTCCTACCTCTGCAGCTATCATCGGAATCATTTCCGGATTTATCGTAGTATTTGGTATTGAGTTTATTGACAAAGTTCTCAAAATTGATGATCCAGTTGGTGCTGTTGGTGTACACGGCCTCAACGGTGCTTTCGGAACACTGGCTGTAGGACTTTTCTCCGACGGTGCAGGTACAGAATGGAAAGGACTTCTCACAGGCGGCGGTTTCCACGGCTTCGGTGTTCAGTTCATTGGTATGGCCATCACCATCGCATGGGTAGCTGTTACGATGACAATCATCTTCCAGGTGATCAAACACACCATCGGACTTCGTGTTTCCGCTGAGGAAGAGATCGCAGGTCTGGATATGAAAGAGCATGGCCTTGCAAGTGCATACGACGGATTCTTCGTACAGGATACCATGACAAAAGCTCCTGCTCCAATGGGAACTTCCGTAAAAGATCCGGTTATCAAACACGCACCTTCCGCTCCTGCTGAATCTGTTCCTGAGATTCCTGCTGACGGCGTACACAAACTGACAAAAGTTGTTATCATCACCCGCCAGAACAAACTGGATGAGTTTATGCAGGCCATGAACGGGATCGGCGTAACGGGTATCACTATTACAAATGTTATGGGATGTGGTGTTCAGAAAGGTGCTCCAACCTACTATCGTGGTGTTGAAGTAGACATGAACCTCCGCCCGAAGGTTAAGATCGAGATCGTTGTAAGCCTTGTACCGGTTCAGAAAGTTATTGACACTGCAAAAGCAGTTCTTCATACCGGCCAGATCGGTGATGGTAAAGTCTTCGTTTACGACATCGAAAACGTTGTCAAGATCCGTACCGGTGAAGAAGGCTTCCTGGCTCTGCAGGATACAGACGCATGATCCTTTTATAAGAAAAACATATAAAAATCTTTCTACGCAATATAAACCAAATGAAAGCCAGAAAAGATCCGGAACATTATCTTTCAAATGTTCCGGATCTTTTCCTGTATTACTACTCTTATTCTCTCCGAAGCCTCGGCAAGTTCCACCGGTAATGGGCTGCCAGATACCGGATCAGTATCACCACCACAGTTCCGATCACCATGGCAGGAACGCTGCCCCACAACCGGTATATCCACACGTATACAATGGCACCTACAATGGAAGCGCAGGCATAGATATGGCGCACAAAAATATACGGCGGCACGCCTGCCATCATATCACGGATCAGTCCGCCGCCAACGCCTGTAACCGTTCCAAGGAATACAAGAAAAAACGTCCTTCCCATATATCCTTCCGTGATCCCTTTATCCACTCCCATAACTGTAAACACACCCAGGCCCACAGAGTCCATCACCAGCATTATCTTATCATAGACCAGCCGGTTCTCTCCTTCCAGCAGTTCCTGTTTCCAGTACATTATGGCGAACACAATACAGGATGTCACAGTTGCCACAATGGTATATATGGGATTCTGAAACATTCCCGGCGGCACGATTCCCAGAATGATATCTCTGGTCGCTCCACCTCCCACGGCTGTCACCACGCCCAGAACACAGATCCCGAAAATATCCATTCCTCTCTGTGCTCCTACCATTGCTCCGGAAGCAGCGAATGCAATCGTTCCCGCCATTTCCAGAATAAATGTAAATAAACTCTGAGAATCCATTTCCCCTCCATACATATCCGGCTGCTGTTCTTTCTCGTCCCATATTTGCAGCCTGTTTTCCCCCACCTGTGCATTTTTTACAGGGTGCAAGAAGGAACCCTGTTCACACAGGATTCCTTCTCTTATCTTTCATTTCACTTTTCTTATTCTAACAGAATTTCCCTATTCTGTACATCTTTTCTTTTTGTATCCGATTTCTATTATTCTGCTTCGATCAGAAAGCCTCGTCTTTTCAGCATATCCTGGATCATATCCAGAATTTCTTCTGATTCTGCCTCTACTTTATGGTAATGGTAATCCGATGTAATATTCTTCAGAGGACTGGACTTACCGTTTCGAATGTCCTCCATAAAATTCTCCACCTGGCGCCTGGAGCCGATATTCAGTTCTGCCTCGATGTGTCCGTAAACTCTGTGATTGACCATTACGTTGATCACTTTTCCGCCAAGATCCACAATTCCGCAGAGTTCATTCTCCAGATCCGCATCTGTATGATGCACCTTAAAGATCCGGTTCACTGTATGCGGGGCGTTGAGGATATATCCCCGGTTGGTGGAGATCACATTATTCCCCTCTGCACGTATCAGTGCAATATCCTGCACGATCACCTGTCTACTGACCTGAAATGTTTTGGCCAGAGCGCTTCCCGAGACCGGCCGGTCACTGTTTTTAATTTGATCCATGATCGCTGTCCTGCGTTCTGAACCAGTCATTTAAGCTTCCCCTTTCCTGGCTGTGCCTGTACTTTTGGTCCTGATATCTGTTTTCCTCATTCCTGCGATATCCCCCACCCGTTTCAGATACTGTCAATTATGTTTCTGTGTTCGGCACAATACGTACTTCTGTTTTTCTGATGTTCCGGGTATTTCTGTCACAGCACTCGGTATTCTGTAAAATTCCGTGATCTTCAGAAAAGCGGATGAAGGTTCTTCAGGGAAATATCAAGGATCGGTGCAGAATGTGTTAATGCACCACTTGATACATAGTCTACACCAACATCCCTGATCTTTGCAATATTTTCTTTTGTAACATTTCCGGAACACTCGGTTTTGGCTCTTCCGTCGATCAGCTGTACGGCTTCTTTCATCATTTCCGGAGTCATATTATCAAGCATGATGATATCTGCGCCTGCTTCAACTGCCTCTTTTACCTGGGCAAGGCTCTCTACTTCCACTTCGATCTTACGGACAAAAGGAGCATACTCCTGTGCCATTTTTACAGCTTTCGCAACGCTTCCTGCTGCTCCGATGTGGTTGTCTTTCAGAAGGACTCCGTCAGAAAGATTATATCTGTGGTTCTGGCCGCCGCCTACACGTACTGCATATTTTTCAAAAATACGCATGTTCGGTGTGGTTTTTCTTGTATCCAGAAGGGTGATGCCGGTTCCTTCAAGAAGGGATGCAACGGAATGGGTATAAGTTGCAATTCCGCTCATTCTCTGAAGATAATTGAGGGCTACACGCTCACCGGAGAGAAGTACACGGATATCACCGGTAACTTTTCCCATCTTCTGGCCTTTTTTTACTTCGTCGCCATCCTTGCAGAATAATTCTACTTTTGTGTCAGCATCCAGAAGTGTAAATACACGGCTGAAAATTTCCAGTCCGGCAATGATTCCGTCCTCTTTGCAGATCAGATCTACTTCTCCCGGAACCGCCTCTTTCATAACGGAATTGGTGGTAACGTCTTCACTTGAAATATCTTCTTTTAAAGCCTCCAGGATCAGGTGGTCTACCTGGAGTGTCATTGTGATCTTATTCATTATACAGTACCTTCTCTTTCTTTCACGCTGCTCCTGCAGCACTTTTCTTTTCAGTGGAGATTGCTTTTGCGGCACGTTTGGCAAATACAAGACTTTCCAGCAGGGAATTACTTGCCAGGCGGTTGGCTCCATGTACTCCATTGCAGCTGGTTTCGCCTACTGCATACAGCTGGTCCATACTGGTCTTGCTGTCAGAGTCAACCCAGATACCGCCCATAAAATAATGCTGGGCAGGAACTACCGGGATACACTCTTTTGTTACGTCGTAGCCTTCCTCCAGGCATCTTTCGTAAATATGTGGAAAATGATGAAGGATGGTATCTTTGTCAATGTTTTCCATGGAGAGCCATACATGGTCGGTTCCTTCTTTTTTCATCTCTTCCTGGATTGCCTTTGTTACCACATCTCTTGGAAGCAGTTCGTTGACAAAGCGTTCTTTTTTGCTGTTATAAAGCACTGCACCCTCTCCGCGGACGGACTCGGAGATCAGAAATCTGCGGCCAGGTTTCTTGGAATACAGTGTTGTGGGGTGGATCTGTACATAGTCCAGATGTTCCAGACGTACATTGTGTTTTTTCGCAATATCCAGGGCATCACCGGTAAGGTGTGGATAGTTGGTGGAATGCTGATATCTTCCGCCGATTCCGCCGCTTGCAAGGATGGTATCCTCCGCATAGATTTCTACCGGAAGCTCTCCGCCTGGCTGAATTTCTTCCTGAATTTTTACGTTTTCTCCTGCTTCCATTGCTTCCAGACGTGTTTTGTTTGCTTCTGCAGAAACTGCCTTCAATCCGATACATTTGCCGTTTTTTACAAGGATATCCTGCATGGAAGTATATTCCAGAACGGTTACATTTTCAAGTTTCAGAACCTGTCCCAGAAGTTTTTCGGAGATTTCTTTTCCTGTAATATCTTCATGATAAAGGATCCTCGGTTTGGAATGCGCGCCTTCTCTTGTGTAGGCAAAATCATCTCCATCCATCTTAAAATCCACACCGTAGCCTACCAGGTCATTGATTACATCTCTGGATCCCCGGATCATAATGTCTACGGATTCTTTTCTGTTTTCGTAATGTCCTGCTTTCATGGTGTCTTCAAAATAGCTGTCATAATCATTTTCATCACGGAGTACACAGATCCCGCCCTGTGCCAGGAAGGAATCGCTGCTTCGCATATCTTCTTTTGTGATGATCACGATTTTTTTGTCTCTTGGAAGTTTCAGTGCGCTGAACATTCCCGCAACACCTGTTCCTACGATTACTACGTCTGTCTTGATTTTCATTGTTTTCGCCTCTCTGTCTCTATTTTGCAAGTTCCAGCATCCGCTCCAGCGGTTTCTTTGCTTTTTCTCTTGTTTCATCAGTTACATGGACTTCATTTTCTCCGGTTTTCAGAACATGGAGCACTTTTTCCAGAAATACTTTTTTCATGTTTTTGCAGACTGGTACGGTTTCTGTGAAGTAGAATTTTTTGTCCGGGCAGGTGGTTTCCAGTTTGTACTGTACGCCACATTCTGTGCAGATGATGAATTCTTTGTTGTTGCTGTCCTGAGCGTATTTGATGATCCCGGATGTGCTTCCGATATAATCTGCCTGTTTCAGGACTGTCTGAGGACATTCCGGATGGGCCAGCACAAGTGCTTCCGGATGGGCTTCTTTTGCTTCTTTTACTTCTTCAGGATCCATAAATTCGTGAACGATGCAGAAGCCTTCGTTATAGATGAAGTGTTTTTCCGGTACCTGTTCTGCGATAAAGTGGGCCAGGTTTCTGTCCGGGATGAAGAAGATATTTTTATTTGGGAGTGCTTTTACGATCTTTACGGCGTTTGCGGAGGTTACGCAGACATCGGAGAGTTCTTTTAAGGCTGCTGTGGAGTTGATGTAACAGACAACTGCTACGTCGTCGTATTCTTCTCTTACTTTTCGGATTCCTTCTTCAGTTGCCATGTGTGCCATGGGGCAGTCTGCGTCCATTGCGGGCATGAGTACAGTTTTGTCGGGGCTTAAGATCTTGGCGCTTTCTCCCATGAAGCCTACGCCGCAGAATACGATGGTTTTTTCTTTTGCGCTGGCTGCAATTTTGCTAAGGTAAAAGGAGTCTCCTATATAGTCTGCTACGTCCTGTACTTCGGGACGCACGTAGTAGTGTGCCAGGATGATGGCGTTTTTTTCTTTTTTTAATTTCTGGATTTCTTCTGCTACTGTCATTATTTTCACCTTTCCTGCAGGGGGTTTTCTTTTATTCCTGCTTTTGTTTTGTGGTTTTTTCAAAATATCTTACACATAATACCATAGTTCTTTACATGTGACAAGACAGTTGTTTGATTTGTTGTAAAGTTTTTGTGAGGGAATGGATGGATTGGTTGCAGACGGACGGGGATGGATGTTCAAATTTTAAATAAAATGAATTCGTGTGTGTATTTATTTTGGGTTAATTAATTACTTGATATTTTTTTACCTGGTAAATTTAGTGATTAACATTTTTTTGAATAAAAAAGACCTGGTGTTTGCAATAATTACCAGGAATATATATTCCTGAAATTACTGTAAGCTCCAGGTCTCTTGATTTTTTCAGTGAGATGGGGTTATTGGAATTTGCTTCTGTTTCGTATCTTTGCTCTGAATAATTGTTTGGTTGTTTATTCGGTTTTATTTTTCTGTTCCAGGTATGCCTGGGTGCTGTCTTTCAGGCGATTGAGGCCGTCTATTACTGTATCTTTAGGGCAGGCGAGGTTTACGCGTAAGAAGCTTTGTCCGTTTTTATACTCATTGCCGTCGCATACGTAGAGTCCGCTGTGCTGGCGGATGAAGGCATAGAATCTGGTTGCATCGTCGGTTACTTCGCGGCAGTCCAGCCAGAGCAGGTATGTGGCTTCTCCTCTGACTGCGTGGATTCCTTTTATTTCTTTTGTGATAAATTCTTCTGCATATCGTCTGTTTTCCCAGAGATATTCTCTTAAGCTGTCCAGCCATTCTGCTCCGTGGTTAAAGGCAGCTACCGGTGCGATAGCTGCAAATACGTTTGGTTCTGCCACTTCGTCTGTATTTAATCCGCGGTTGACCCGATGCCGCAGTACGGGGTTTGGAACGATCACTGCTGCCGTCTGTAGTCCTGCCAGGTTAAAGGTTTTTGTAGGTGCCACGCAGGTGATGCTGTTTTCTCTGCAGGTCTCAGATACTGAAGCAAAAGGTACGTAGTCTTTTCCTGGTTTTGTCAGGTCGCAGTGGATCTCGTCAGATAATACCAGTACGTGATGTTTTGCACATAATTCGCCAATCTTTGCCAGTGTTCCTCTGTCCCAGATCTTTCCTATGGGGTTATGCGGGTTACAGAGAATCAGCAGGGATGCCTGTGGGTCTGAAAGTTTTTCCTCAAGCTCTGCGAAATCAATTTCATAGGCACCATTTTCGTAATGCAGCGGGCTTTCCAGGATGAACCGGCCGTTGTTGATGATGGAGTTAAAGAAAATATTGTATACCGGAGTCATGACCACGACTTTTTCTGCTGTGGTTGTCATCTTACGCACAATGCTGGAGATTGCAGGTACAACACCTGTGCAGAAAATCAGCCATTCCTTTTCGATAGACCACTCATGGCGTGTTTTCCACCAGTTCTGATAGGCGTCATACCATTCATCTTCAATCAGGGTATAGCCAAATACTCCGTGCTGTGCTCTTTTTATAATGGCTTCTGTTATCTGCGGAGCTGTCTGAAAATCCATGTCAGCCACCCACATGGGCAGTTCTTTTTCTGTTACATCCCATTTCATGGAGCCAGTATGACGGCGGTCTGTTTTTTCGTCAAATATGCTCATTTCTTTTTCCTTTCTGTATCTGTCAGAGCTTTTATGCTTCCGGCGCTTTATCCAGCTTTTCCCCAACTGTGGGACAGATAATTTCGGTTTCAGCCGGATCGATCTTTTCCGGATCCAGAATCAGTGTTTCAATCTCATCTGCCTGGATCCTGCCTTCTGACGGATTCATGACACTTTTGATCCTGCCGTTGATCTGTGCATTGATCCCTTTCGAATACTCAAAAGCCAGAGTTGTATTCAAAAGGGTACAATTGATCATTTTCAGATTTTCAATATAACACAGTCCCTGCAGACTTTCTATGGTACAGTTGATAAATGTGAGATTTTTTGAATTCCAGCCCAGATACTCTCCATGAATCACAGAATCATATACCGTAACATTTTCGCTGTTCCAGAAAGCATCTTTTGACAACATTCTGGCATTATGGACTTCCATATTTTTTGCACCATCAAAAGCATAGTTGCCAACAAGTTTGAAATCATCGATGGTGATATTTGTGCTGTTCATGCCAAAATAATCACCCCTGGCCTGTACATGTGCAAGTTTTATACCCTCACAGTTCCAGAACGTCTCTGCCGCATTGGCAAGATACACATTATCAAGAGTCACATCATGACAGCGGCGGAAATTTTTCGGTGCCTCAATCAACGTATCCTCGATCCGGATATGATCCGTATACCACACCCCAGAACGCGCCATCTCCAGCCAGGTACAATCCCTCGCCTCTATATTTTTGCTGTACCAGAGCGGATATTTCCATTGAAACGAACTGTTCTCCAATACAATATCCCGACTCTCCTTAAGCGGAGACTCCCCATCATTAAAAATCGTCTGTTCAATATGCAACTTCTTCCCATGAAACAAAGGCCGCTCTCCTGTAAGATACGCACCCTTTAATTCTTTATCTGTTTTTATATTCTCTACACTCATTTTCTATCCTCTCTACATTCCTGTCATTCACACGTTACTTTTTATATTTTAACATCTAAAGTTTACTTTAGGTCAAGTATCTAATTGTTATTATCACGTTAAATGTAAAGGTAACTTCCTGATTATAAAACTTAATTCCGGGTAGCTGACGTTAGGGGGACGGACATCGCCTCTTCATATAAACAATCGTTATCATTATACCCCACACATCATCTCACATACAAACTAAGCCATTGCAGCCGTCCAGCGAAGCGCCCGACGGCCCACCACCCACCGAGCAGCCACTCAACTTATCATCCTCAACAACCCTATACCTCCGCCCACACCGTCACACAGCCACCCTACCCCTCCCAAAATCTGTACGGACGCACACCCCCATCCAACTTCCCACTTTGAACACACAGCCCCGGGCAGCGGAATGGCTCTGCTGGCCTTTGCAGGGGCCGTAGTACTGCTTAGCGCCTGGAAGATTGCGTTATTCAGAAAAATGTCAGCTGTCTGAGCGCAGCGAGTTCTGCATTTTTCTGAATGCTTTTAGCAATCTTTCAGACGCTTAGCAGCACTAGACTCCGAAACAGCCGCAGAGCCATTCCGCTGCCCGGGGCGTCCGTTTTACTAATCAAAAAAGAAAAAATCCGCCGCACCCAGCACGACAGATTTTTCCCCACCACTATTTTAATAATTCCCGTTCAATCCTCTCACGAGCCTCCGGTGCCTGCCTATCCATCTTCTCCGGAAAACCAAACATCGAAACACAGGCAATATTATCACCACCAGCCTTCGGTGCATCCGCCCTCAGCTGTTTATTCGCAAAATCCATATCTCTTAAGGTTTCAAAAATACCATCAAAATCCACATCACCCTCACCCATGGCAAGATGCTGATGTACCGTCACATCCGCTTTTCCACGGCCATTCAGCCACGGCGGATTTAAGATATACCGACAATCCATAGTCTGATTAAAAGTATCCGCAAACAACACATGCGTCAGCTCATCTCCCGCATACTTCAGCATGGACCGCACATCTCCTTTACCCTCATCATAGAAGAACCCATGAGGAGAAGAATACACATAACCAAGGTTCGGAGACCGGAAAGATTTTACCATATCACAGGTCTCATTATTCAGCTCGCAGAAATCATAAGGATGAGACTGGATCTCCACGCGGATACCTTCACGCTCGATCAGCGGAAGCAGCTCCTCCATGGATTTGAACCACATTCCATTGCAGATTTCCTGCTGGTTGGGATCACCGGAAAGCTCTGTATTAATAACCTTTACGCCCATATCTCCCGCAATCTGGATCATCCGTTTCCAGTTGGCAACTGCAAACTGTCTCTGTTCCTCTGTGGGGCCGGACCAGCGGTATACGACGATAAAGGAAGAAATCTCCACGCCGGTTTCCCGCAAAGCCTGTCTGTATTCCTGTTCACACTCCTTGGAAAACAGCGGATGTTTATAGAACGGATTGATCCTCGGATGTGGAGACTGCTCGATATATTTATATCCCCAGTCTGCCACCTGATGGACCATACGATTGATATCCATCTGTTTTGCAAGCACATCTACATCAAATGCGATCTTCATGACGCATTCCCTCCTTTTTCTTCTTTATTTTTAATATAATCCAGGATCAGACCGGCCGCTCCGGCTGCACCTGTTTTGGAAACATTGATCACCATATCATAATAATGGGGATCGTCTCTGCGGATTCCGGTAAATTTTTCATAATATTCATTTCGGATCTGGTCACGCTTCTTCAGCTCGTCAAGAGACTGGCCTTTATAATATTCCCGGCCTTCTTTTTCCCGGTAATCATCATCTGCATACACGAAAAAGCTGTATGTATGCGGTTCTCCGCGAAGCACATAGTTGGCACATCTTCCCAGGAATACACCAGGACGCCTCTTTGAAAGTTCACGGATGATCCGGCTCTGCACCTCAAACATCTGGGCGCCTGTATAATCTGCTGCCGCACCTGCCGATGAATGTCCGTACGGGGAAAACGTAAGCTCGGAATCTTCATAATTGTAAGAATCCAGATACTGTCTTACACTTTCCAGATCTGCTTTTTCCATACCGAATTTTTCTGCCATGAGACAGATGATCTGACGGTCATAAACCCTGCAGTCCAGCGCTTTTGCAACATCCTCCGCGATTTTTCTTCCGCTGCTGCCGTACAGTCTTCCAATCGCTACATTGATCCTGTTTCCGGAAACTGCCGGTGCTGGCATGGACTGGATCTCTCCCGGTACAGAAACGTTTCCTTCTCCGGATTCTCTCTGGATCAGTTCCCGCATCATCTTGTCATAGACTTTATCCAGCTGATAGCAGGCCGCGATCACAAACATCACTACCCAGATTGCTACCGGAACATACAGATAAAAACCTTTGATCACACGGATAGCTTCTGCAGACTGCTCTGCTGCGGTTGCCTTGGTGCCATCAAAATATGCAGCGGAAAGGATTCCACCCATGATAGCGGAAGTCAGTCCGGAACCGGCTTTCTGGCCCATGCTCATAGATGAGAACATCAGACCTTCCACACGTTTGCCTGTTTTCCACTGGCCATACTCAATGGCATCACTTGGAAGAGAATACTGCACGCCATAGAACGGTGCGATTCCGATTCCTCTCATGATACAGGTCACAACACCAAGAGAAACACTGGTAATATTCATCAGGAACAAAAGCTGTCCCGCAACACCCAGGATGCAGCCTGCACAGATGAGATTTCTTTTTCCATAGCGGGGAAGCACCTTTGGCAGGAGGGCAATTCCTGCCACAGTTGCCAGTTTCTCCGCTGCTGAAAGAGGCATAACAAGGTCTACATTTCCAAGTACATACTGACAATAATAGGTAAGGTCCGTTCCAATGATGATCTGATATGCAGTATAAAAGATCATCAGCCCCAGGGCGATAAGGAAATACCGGTTGGTAACGGTTGCTTTAAAAGCTTCCACAAAAGGAATATCTTCTTTTTCCTGTTTTGCCGCAGAAACACGCTCTGTACAGACCATGTAAGTGTTCACAAGCACGCCGACGGAAATGATCGCATAACCTGCTGTTACCAGGATCCAGGCCATCTGCTGGTTGCCGGTAACATTTGCCACGATATTGATCAGCGGCAGCGTGAACGCGGTAATGATCATACTTGCCGTGATAGACAATACCATACGGATGTTACAGATCACATCACGCTCACGGCGGTCACGGCTCATCAGAGATCCCAGTGCGTGGAACGGCTGGCTGATGGCAGTGTATACAACCGTGTTCATAATGTTATAGGTCACAAAAGCATAGATGATCTTTCCCATGTTTCCAAGCGGCGGCATGGTAAAAAGAAGCACCGCTGCCAGCGCATAGGGAACCGCAAGTCTTAAGATCCAGATCCTGGCTTTTCCATATTTGGAATGAGTCCTGTCGATAATGGTTCCCATCAACACATCGGAAAATCCATCAAAAATGCGGGACAAAAGCATGATCATTCCAACGGCTCCTGCTGAAATTCCAACAACATTGGTATAAAAATAGATCAGCAGAGTTGTTGTCATGGTATACATCAGAGTCAGCGCCGGATCGCCAAAACAGTACGCAAGTTTTTCTGACACCGGAACCTTGATGAATTCATTCAAGTCTTTACCCTTCTGCTTATAATTCAACAATTCGGGGATTCCCTTACCAGCCATAGTATCTACCTCCTATCGGTTTAAGGTCGAACCTTTCTGAATGAATTATCCGAAATATTTCTGTACAAAATCTCTGGTAACTTCTGCTGCTTTTTTCACATTGTCCTCGTGGCTCATTGCATAGTACTCCGGACGGAACTCTTCGATGGTGCATACACCGTCAAATCCGATCTCTTTCAGTGCTGCCGCGATTCCAGCATGATCTACCACGCCTTCTCCCGGCCAGAGTCTCTTGTCGTCTCCGCAGGAGCCAAGTGGAAGATCCTCACAATCGTTTAAGTGGTATGCAAAAATCTTCTTACCGTCTGCTGCTTTCAGGTCTTCCAGACGGGAACACATCTCATGGAAATGGAAAGTGTCCACGGTAACGCCAACATTGTCTCTGTCTACTGCTTTTACTACATCGTATGCTGTTCCAAACTGGTTGATAGAGCAGTTCGGTGCACCACAGAACTCCAGGGAGATCTTCATATCTGCGCCCACTTTGTCAGAAAGGTAGCGAAGACGTGCAACTGCTTCTTCTTTGATCTCGCTGACAGATTTGTCTTTTACATCAAAACTTGGAACTGTTATCAGCATTTTCATTCCGATCGCTTTGGAAACTTTCAGGATAAAATCTACTTCTTCATCGATTTCTTTTTCCCCTGCCTCATCTCTCTGGTTGAAAAAGATCAGGGTGTTGTATGCCCACGGTTTCAGGTGATGATTCTTAAACCAGTCTGCCAGTTCTTCCAGTGTATGTTCTTTGAGATAGTCTTTTACGCAGTCAAAACGGATCTCAATGTAATCAAAGCCATATTTTTCACACATCTCCAGATCTGCCATAAGAGACTGTCCTTTACATTCCAATGCAGTTGCTTCATTAAATCCTAATTTCATCTTCGATACCCTCCATATGTCCGGAACCGGTGTGCTCTGTCTGGATCCCTATGCCCTGTTTTCTGCGTACAGGGGAACCACCCCTGTTTCTGTTGGATCATGCAGACTTTACCGATTCTTATTTTCTTTTTTATTTTTCTGTTGCTTTGTGTTTGTGCTATTTTGTATTTTTGTTGTCCGTATTTTCGCTTTGCCAGCATGCAGGCATTTCTTTTCAGCCTGATCTTTCTGGTTACTCTCACCGGCAGATTTCCCGCTGCAGTTTCGATAAAACCGTATCGGAATCGGACTCTGCCGGTGAATGCCGCCACAGGCTCATTGGGAAAGCCTGCGACAATAAGCTGGTATGATAACTCACACTTGATGAGGTGGAGTTCTGTAAAATTATTTATAAAATTCCGGTTTCTCAACTGCTGTAACGATCTTCTCGATCTGTCCGGTTTCCTGCGCTTTTACAAGAGCGTCTGCTGTGATCGCTGCCAGGTATCCATCCCATGCGTTCGGTCCTGTGATCACACCTGCTTCTGCATTGTCAACCCAATCCTGAACCTCTTTATCATAGGCATCTTTAAATCTTACGAAACAGTCTGTGTCAATGGCACTGGATACAGCTGCGTTTTTACGGATAGACGGATAAGCCGGCTGTGCCATTTTCAGTGCACCGTCCTCACATACTACTTCACAGTTGATGTCATATCCGAACTTGCAGTTTACAAATACTTCCACATCGATACACACACCTTTTTTAGTGCGGAGCATCATGATCTGCGGATCTTTCAGCTCGGAATGAGAATATTTGGTTACTCTTGGCATTACAACCTGTGCAGATTCATACTCGTCATCTACCAGCCAGTGAAGAACATCGATCTCATGGATTGCGGTATCGTGCACAGCCATTGGAGTATTATAATTGGTTCCTACTTCCGGGTTTCTGTGTGTGCAGTGAAGAATCAGCGGCTCGCCGTACTCTCCGGTTGCAAGGGCTTCCTTGATCTGCTGGTAGCCTTTGTCATAACGTCTCATAAATCCAAGCTGGATGAGATGTTTACCTGCTGCTTTCTCTGCTTTCACTACTTTCAGGCAGTCCTCAGCAGTGGTACATAATGGTTTCTCACAGAAAATTCTCTTGCCAGCTTCAATTGCCTGGAGAAGGGAATCTACATGTGCAAAGCCCGGAGATACGATAAATACTGCATCTACGTCCTCTGCATTGATCAGCTCTTTGCTGTCTGTGTAAACTTTTGCGCCGCAGATCTCGGCTGCTTTCTTTGCACTTTCCTCAAATACATCTGAAACAGCTACTACTTCTGCTCCCTGGATCTTCTCGGTCAGTCTTCTGATATGATCTCTTCCCATTCCGCCGCATCCGATAATTCCTACTCTTAACATTTTAAATTCCTCCGTTCATTTTTTAACCGAATCAACTGTGAAGCAGTTATTCGGTTATGAGCAAGTAGCGAAGCGGATTGCGAATATCCGCTTGACTCCTTTTATTGTTTTCTGTTTTCGTGTTCTTTTTGATGATGTTATATTATCATTTTGTGCACGTGAACGCAATATCTTTTTTATACAAATTTTCCATTTTGTTTTTATGCGTTTTTCACGATTTGTTACTTTATTCACAAGTTTTTATTGATTTTACAGCGTTCATGCGTGATTTCTATTCATTTTGGATGTGTGTTTCCAGTACGTTTTCTGTTTTTTAATCTGTTAATTTTCTAACATTTTATGTGTGCACCAGAACGCAATGTTTTATTTCCCGTATACTTCGGTAAGGTTTATGGAGAATATTGTTGTATTTTCACACACAAAGAGTTATAATTACATATAGTTTTATATAAAGTATATAAATATATTCTCTTATCTGTATCCAAAACTTCTATACAAAAACACAACAGAAAGGATTTTTAAATATGAACGATTACAGCTTAGAAACCAAATGTATCCATTCCGGATACACTCCTTCCAAAGGCGAGCCATGCGCGCTTCCAATCTGCCAGAGCACCACTTACAAATATGACACCACCGATGAAATGGGCCAGTTATTTGATCTGAAAGCAGATGGATATTTTTACACCCGTCTCCAGAACCCGACCAATGATGCCGTTGCTGCAAAAATTGCAGATCTGGAAGGTGGTGTTGCCGCAATCCTGACTTCTTCCGGACAGGCTGCCAACTTCTATGCAGTATTTAATATCTGCGAAGCGGGTGACCATGTTGTTGCTGCTTCTACGATCTACGGAGGAACCTTTAATCTTCTTGCCGTTACTTTCAAAAAACTTGGCATTGACTGTACCTTTGTTGATACCGACGCAACAGAGGAAGAGATTGCTGCTGCATTTAAACCGAACACAAAAGTTCTCTTTGCGGAGACCATCGCCAATCCAGCACTGGTTGTCCTAGACATTGAGAAATTTGCACGGGTTGCACACAAAAATGGCGTGCCTCTTATTGTGGATAACACCTTTGCCACACCGGTAAACTGCCGCCCGTTCGAGTGGGGTGCAGATATCGTCACTCACTCTACCACCAAATATATGGATGGACATGCCGTTCAGGTAGGCGGCGCCATTGTTGACAGCGGCAACTTTGACTGGGATGCTTACGGCCATAAGTATCACGGCCTGACCGAGCCGGATGAATCCTACCACGGCGTGATCTACACCAAACAGTTTGGCAAAAAAGCCTACATCACCAAGGCCACTTCCCAGCTGATGCGTGATCTGGGTTCTATTCCGTCTCCAATGAACTGTTTTCTTCTGAATCTTGGACTGGAGACACTTCCGCTGCGTGTTGAACGCCACTGCTCCAACGCCCAGAAGATCGCCGAATACCTAAATGCACACGAAAAAGTTTCTCACGTAAATTATGCCGGACTTCCGGATGATAAATATCATGCACTGGCTCAGAAATATATGAAGGACGGCCGTACCTGTGGTGTTATCTCCTTTGAACTGACCGGCGGCCGTGATGCAGCAGTCCGCTTTATGGACAGCCTGAAGCTTGCTACCATCGCCACACACGTTGCTGCTTCCATTACCATGGTTCTTCATCCTGCCAGCCATACCCACCGCCAGATGAACGATGAACAGCTGGTTGAAGCAGGAGTTTCTCCTGGAATGATCCGCCTTTCCATTGGTATTGAAAACGTGGACGATATTATCAAAGATCTGGATCAGGCACTGAAAAATGCGTAAATAAAAAATATTAAGGGAAAATCCATCAAATAATCGATGGATTTTCCTTTTGATCTTTTTTGTAAAATGGGTTAAGCGGATATTCTCAATCCCACAGGAAATTTATTTGGAATTATTTTAGTTGGTTAAAATCTATTGCCCAATATTTTCAAAACAGAATTCATTTATAATACTTCAGCGGTTTGCATTCATGTGTTCAACCACTTTCTTCCAGGTTTCTGCTCCGCAGATTCCATCGACTGTGATCTTTACATTTTTCTGAAATGCTTTCAGTGAAGTTTCTGTCTGTGTTCCAAAGATTCCGTCCACTTTTACCTGCAGCATTGCCTGTAACATGGAAACAGCAGACCCGGTACTGTTTTTTCTGATGATCGGAAGCTGTACATTCAGCTTCTCTGTTGTATCTGGTTTTTTCGTACTTTTACTTTCTGCTGTTTCATTTTTATTTTGTGAGTTTTTGTTTTTCATATATAATTCTGTTTTTTTCACAAATTCCGGCCACTTTTCTTCATCCATGAGGCGTCTCGGGCAGTGTTTTCTTGACGCATCGTAATGTCTTTTCAGCCGGTCTGTCCCCCATCCGTACTGTTTCAGCAAAAGAGCCGCCAGCTGTTCTGTCTTGTCTACCGCCGTATAATAATCCGTTTCCGGGTTCACACAGATCTCGATATTGATAGAATTCCGGTTCGTGATTCCGTACTTTCCTTTTCCGTCCCCTACTGCCCAGGCACCATCGCTGTGGTCCAGTGTTTGATATACAGATTTTGAATCTACATAATAATGCACGGTACCAGCCAGATTGCCATTCTTCATTGCATTGGCATGAGCTTTGGCATCTGCCCCCTTACTCCAGTTATCCGTTTCATGGATTACAATATATGCCGGCCGGTTCTGGCCGATATAACAATTCTTTTTGCTGATCAATCTTATGATATTCATAAAAAATTTCCTGTTTTTTGTCTTCTCTTTATTCTATGCAGCTATTCATCTTTTTCCAGCTGTTTGATCAGCTGATTTACATATGTAGAAAGCCCCGCCACCAGAACTCCCTGTGTCATGGAAGTAAATACAGCCATTGCGATATCCTGTGCCGTATTATAGGAACAGGTTGCAAAAACATAGATCCCGCATACAAGGATCCCCACACCTCCCAGTATCAGTGGAATATATTTATCCTTCACAGCCTGGGCTTCCTTCAGCGCAATTCCCATAAAATACAAAGCAACTGCTGTGATCAGCAGTTCCGGTTTAATATAATTCACAAGCGCTTCCATAAACCTTCTCCCCCTTGCAGCTTTGTTTTATTTTATGAACTGCTCCGAAATTTGTTTCACAGATTCTTCAAAATTGCATCACGATTTGCTCACATTTTTTCGATATATTATTACCTGTAAACAGCAAGCAAGTAAATGCAACTGCTAAACAACTTTTTCTTTTTCATACTTTTAACCGGGAGCGTTAAAACTCCCGGTCTCCTTCCTTTTTTTAATACAATCGTAATACAAAGCGGTCATTCCCATTCCGCTTTGTACTTCAAAAAGGATACCGTAAACTCATCAAGACTGATGACCTTACGGTATCTTTTTTGTATTGTCAAGCGGATATTCGCAATCCGCTTCGCTACGTAGCTCATAACCAAATAACTGCTCTGCAGTTTATCAGGAGGAGCTTGCACTCTTCCTGATACAAGCAAGTCCCCACCCACTGCTTATTGCTTTTCGCAATTGAAGCAGGGGACTTATTTGATTTGGTTAAAAATATTAGCTGCGAGTGATTGCTACGTGTTAGATATATGTTAGCTATTGCTGTTTTTCCAGGCTTTTTGAGAATATTTTGTTCTATTTCCAGGCAAAAAGAAAAAGGCCGCAAACCCTTGAGTTTACGGCTTTTTCGCTATTTTAAGCTATGCTTATATTAGAATTTGCCAGCGTCAGCAGCTTCCTGTACAGAAACAGCTACAGCTACTGTCATACCAACCATCGGGTTGTTTCCAGCGCCGATGAGACCCATCATCTCTACGTGAGCCGGTACGGAAGAAGATCCTGCGAACTGAGCGTCAGAATGCATACGTCCAAGTGTATCAGTCATACCGTAGGAAGCAGGACCTGCTGCCATGTTATCCGGGTGAAGTGTACGTCCTGTACCACCGCCGGAAGCAACGGAGAAGTATTTTTTACCTTTCTCGTTGCACTCTTTTTTGTATGTTCCTGCTACTGGATGCTGGAAACGAGTCGGGTTTGTAGAGTTTCCTGTGATGGAAACGTCAACACCCTCTTTCCACATGATAGCAACACCTTCCGGAACGCTGTTAGCGCCGTAGCAGTTAACTTTTGCACGAAGTCCCTCTGAATAGGATTTACGGAATACTTCTTTAACCTCGTTCTTATATGGATCATACTCTGTCTCTACGTATGTAAAGCCGTTGATACGGGAGATGATCTGAGCTGCGTCTTTTCCAAGACCGTTCAGGATAACACGAAGAGGTTTTTTACGAACTTTGTTTGCTTTCTCGGCGATACCGATAGCACCCTCAGCTGCTGCGAAAGACTCATGTCCTGCAAGAAAGCAGAAGCAGTCTGTTTCTTCCTCAAGAAGCATTTTTCCAAGGTTTCCATGTCCAAGACCTACTTTACGTGTGTCTGCAACGGATCCCGGGATACAGAATGCCTGAAGGCCTTCTCCAATAGCTGCTGCTGCGTCAGCGGCTCTTCTGCAGCCTTTTTTGATTGCGATCGCTGCACCTACTGTGTAAGCCCAGCAAGCGTTCTCGAAGCAGATCGGCTGAATGCCTTTGATCTGATCGTAAACGTTCAGACCTGCGTCTTTAGTGATTTTCTCAGCTTCTTCGATAGAAGCGATTCCATAGCTGTTTAAAACAGAATTGATCTTGTCAATTCGTCTCTCATATGATTCAAATAAAGCCATTTCCTGTAACCTCCTGATATTTTTACCTTACGAAGTGTAATTACTCTTTTCTTGGGTCGATGATCTTAACAGCATCTGCAACACGGCCGTACTGACCTTTTGCTTTCTCCCATGCTGTGTTCGGGTCATCACCTTTCTTAATGAAGTCAGTCATTTTTCCAAGGCTTACGAACTGGTATCCGATGATCTCATCGTCCTCATCAAGAGCGATACCTGTAACATAACCCTCAGCCATCTCAAGGTAACGAGGTCCTTTTTTCAGAGTTCCATACATTGTACCAACCTGAGAACGAAGTCCTTTTCCAAGGTCCTCAAGACCAGCTCCTACTGCAAGTCCATCCTCGGAGAATGCAGACTGGGAACGTCCGTAAACGATCTGAAGGAAAAGCTCTCTCATAGCTGTATTGATTGCATCACATACAAGGTCTGTGTTCAGTGCCTCCATTACAGTAAGTCCTGGAAGGATCTCAGCAGCCATAGCAGCAGAATGAGTCATTCCTGAACATCCGATTGTCTCAACAAGTGCCTCCTGGATGATTCCCTCTTTTACGTTAAGGGACAGCTTACAGGCACCCTGCTGTGGAGCACACCAGCCTACACCGTGTGTGAATCCGGAGATATCCTTTACTTCTTTTGCCTGAACCCATTTTGCTTCTTCCGGGATCGGAGCGGCACCATGATGTACGCCCTGTGCCACTGGACACATTTCTTCTACTTCGCGTGAATAAATCATTTTAAAACTCCTTTCAAGTATAGATTGACCGATGTTATTGAGAAAAAAAGTTCGATAACACCCTACGGCTATTTTCTCACAAAACCTTTGTTTCGTCCAGTCATATTTGATAAATTTTTGCCATAAAACGCATAATATTGGAAGTTATTCTGGCAGTATTGCACGCCTAACTGTCAAATATTTCTGGCAACTATTCTATGTATGTGATAATATATTATCAAGTTTAACCCTGGAGGTATATTTTTCATGAATGCATCTGTGGATTCTGTTTTTCCAGAAAAATACCGTATCCTCAGTGGAAGCGCCCTGAAGATGATTGCGATCATCACCATGCTGATCGATCATATCGGAGCTGTGATTTTAAGTATGTATCCGCCTGCACAGAAAGTCCTGTTTACGCTTCTCGGAAGGGAATACAGTGTGTATCTTATTTTCCGCGATATCGGCAGAGTGGCTTTTCCCATCTTCTGCTTTCTCCTGCTGGAAGGTTTCCGGCATACCAGGAGCCGTTTCCGCTATGGACGGAATCTCCTTCTTTTTGCTCTGATCTCAGAGATTCCCTGGAACCTGATGTTCACAAACACACTGCATTATGAAAGACAGAATGTGTTTTTCACGCTTTTCCTGGGATACCTGGCGTTTTGTGCCATCGAATATTTTAAGGATAAGCGCTTGATACAGCTTCTCTGTATCCTGGGACTGCTTGTTGTTTCCATTTTTCTGAAAGCAGATTACGGATGGCGGGGATATATTTTTCTCCTGATCATGTACTATATGCGAAACGATAAGCCCGGGCAGGCGATCCTTGGAAGCTGCTGGCTTTACTATGAATGGAGAGCCTGTTTCGCCTTTCTGTCCATTAACCTGTACAATGGGGAGAGGGGATTTATCCACGGAAAAGCGGCGAAATATTTCTTTTACTGGTTTTATCCAGTCCATATTATGGGACTGGTGATACTTCGACAGATTTTATTTCTGTCTTAATTCTTTTTTTCTTATTATCTTATATGGATGTGCGTGTTGTATGTGAAAAGTTTTGAGATTTCAGTTCTGCACTTTTCCAGTGGGGAGTTCTGAGGGGAGAAAGCACTCAGAGTTGCGAAGCCCGTTTTTCTCCCCTCAGGCACCCCTCTTTCCGGGCACGCAATTCGGCCAGGCCCCTTCATAATGTAACACTCCTGGTTCGGTCCTGTATTCCACTTCTATCACCCATTTATCACTGTGCCGATTATAATTGTATGTTCTGTTTTACCACATGTGAACTACTCGGCAACTGAGTTACCAGAGCATCTGAATTAAGGCGGGATACCGC